>Ga0116117_1000403_pt1 | contig 11520 bp, 12 predicted proteins | sample June2015DPH_11_1_FD_89790 | JGI IMG/M metagenome (GOLD analysis project Ga0116117, IMG submission 89790) | Peatland microbial communities from SPRUCE experiment site at the Marcell Experimental Forest, Minnesota, USA - June2015DPH_11_10 | ecosystem: Environmental > Terrestrial > Soil > Wetlands... | reverse complement strand
GAATCTGCTGATATCCGGCGTCCGCGACCAGAATGTCGGATTGGCCGTTGCCGCCATTGAAGCCATCGGGCTTGCGGTCAAGGCTTCGCAAATCCGCGCCGGACTGATCGCCTGCACCGGCAATGCCGGCTGCAAATTCGCGGCCTCCGACACCAAGCGCCACGCCGCCGAGATCGGCGACTGGTGCGAGCCGCGGGTCGACATCGAGACCCCGCTCAACATCCATGTGACCGGCTGTCATCACTCCTGCGCGCAACATTACATCAGCGATATCGGCCTGATCGCCGCCAAGGTTCCGGTGGGTGAAGCGGACGACACCGTCGAAGGCTATCATCTGTTCGCCGGCGGCGGATTTGGTCCGCAGGCCGATGTCGGGCAGGAAGTCTATCACGACCTCAAGGCCGAGGACGCACCGAAGACGGTGGAGAAGCTCCTGAAAGCCTATCTCGCGCACCGCGTATCTGCCGAAGAAACGTTTCTCAACTTCGCACGACGCCATGACGGCGAAACCCTGCGCAAGCTCGCTGATGCCGAGGTTTCCACATGAACCAGATGACGCCTCTGCCCCGGATCGAGATCATTCCCGCCAGCGCGCCCTTTTCCGAAGCGCAGCGCTCCTGGCTGAACGGCTTCTTTGCTGGACTTCTGAGCGAGGGGCCAGCGTCCTTGTCGGCCGAGTTCGGTGCCGCCGTCATGCAAGGTCCCGCCGGCGATAGCGACGACGGCGAAGCACCCTGGCATGACCAGACCATGCCGATCGCTGTGCGCATGAAGCTCGCCCAAGGCCGGCCACTGCGGCGCCGCATGATGGCAGCGATGGCGCAGCAGGACTGCGGCCAGTGCGGTTACAATTGCAACGACTATTCGGATGCGATTGCCAGCAAGGCGGAAGCGCGTCTCAATCTCTGTGTGCCCGGCGGCAAGGAAACCGCCCGGATGCTGAAGGCACTGCACGAGGAACTGGAAAAGGCGCCGAAGGCGGCTTCATCGGCAGCGGTGGCCGCACCCGCGCCGGCGGCCGTGGCGGAGCCAGGGCGCTCGCGCGACCATCCGGTGCCGGCGACGTTCGTGTCACGCCGCCTGCTCAACAAGCCGGGTTCGGAGAAGGAAACCTGGCACATCGATTTTGACCTTACAGGCTGCGGTCTCGATTATGTCGTCGGCGATTCCTTCGGCATTTTTGCCCGCAATGAACTCGGCCTCGTCGACCAGATCATCGCCATGCTCGGCGCCTCGCATCTCACGGAAGTCAACGGCAAGACGCTGCGCGAGGTATTGACGTCGGACGTCTCGCTGTCGCCGGCGCCGGATACGCTGTTTGAACTGTTCTCCTTCATTTCCGGTGGCGCGCAACGCGAAAAGGCGCGGGCTCTGGCGCAGGGTGAAGACCCGGATGGCGACGCCGCCACGCTCGACGTGATGGCGACGCTGCAGAAATTTTCCAATGTGCGTCCGCACCCCGAAGCCTTCGTCGAAGCGCTGGAGCCACTGCAACCGCGGCTCTATTCGATCTCGTCGTCGCACAATGCGACGCCCGGAAAACTGTCGCTGACGGTCGACTGCGTGCGCTATGTGATCGGCAAGCGCCGGCGGCTCGGCCTCGCCTCCACCTTTCTCGCCGAGCGAATAAAGCCCGGCGACGAACTAAAGGTCTATGTGCAGAAGGCCCACGGTTTTGCGCTGCCGCAGGATCCGGCTACGCCGATCATCATGATCGGGCCGGGCACCGGCATCGCCCCGTTCCGCGCTTTCCTGCTCGACCGCAAGGCGACCGGCGCGCCCGGCAGGAACTGGCTGTTCTTCGGCCACCAGCGCAGCGATTGCGATTTCTTCTATGCCGACGAACTAAACGCGATGAAAATCTCGGGCCTGCTGACGCGCCTGTCGCTGGCCTGGTCGCGCGACGGCGATAAGAAATTCTATGTGCAGGACCGCATGCGCGAGGTCGGCCGCGAACTATGGACCTGGCTTGCCGAAGGTGCGAGCGTCTATATCTGTGGCGACGCCAAGCGGATGGCGAAGGATGTCGAACGGGCTTTGGTCGATATCGTCGCGCAATTCGGTGCGCGCTCTACCGACGAGGCGGTCAGCTTCGTCGGGGAACTCAAGAAGAAGGGCCGGTTCCAGCAAGACGTTTACTGAAGAAGGTCCAAACGGCTTCAAATCCGAACGAAAAATATTCTGGCGCAGATCCGGGACGGAGAACGTTTCGTCTGCCGCCAGACTTTCGCGCAGGCTTCTCATCGCTATTTTTCGCGCGAGCTTGCGTTCTACTGCAAACGGTAGTTGTGTGTCGGTCGATGCGGCGTTGGAGATCGACCATGCGGGAACTATCGGCGGAAGCCCGCTTGCACTTTTACGCGCGATCTCTTTCGAAGCGGACCGGAGCAAGGCTCCATGCGGCTGCGCTCTACGGCGCATTCGCATTAATCGCCGCCGTGGTATTTGGTACGCTCTCGGTGCACCCGTTTTGAATTAATATTCGACCGCGTGGGGTGGGCAAATCCACCGGGTCGCGCAAATGCACGGGTCGATGACAAGTTTTGCGCGCGGCCACCATCCGTTTGCTTTGGCTTTGGTGGACACCGCGCAGAGACGCCTTTGGCCACCCTGCATTGGTCTGCATTTCGGAAACCATCAGCCCTTGGCTAAGTCTGTCCGGCTGCTTCAAGTATCAGATTGGTGATGGTGTCGGGCTGCGATATCAGCGAAAGATGGCTCGCCTTCACTTCGATCGTCTTGGCGCCCATGCGCTTGGCCATGAAGCGTTCCAGCTCCGGATTAATGGTCCGGTCCTCGGTGGACACGGCATACCAGCTTGGCTTTGATCGCCATGCGGCGTGGCTGGTTTTGTCGGCAAGCAGCGACTTTTTGAACGGCTCCTGAACGGCATAGAGCACGCGCGCTTTGTCCTGGGGAAGGTCGCCGGCAAAATCGTGCAGGAAGGCCTCCTCGCTCAGCCGTCCCTCGTCGCCGGAAAAGACGATGCCGGCAGAGGCAGGCGGCGTCGGAAATTTTTTGGCCAGTGCCGTGTAATCCTCACCCGCATCGGGCGCTCGCGCGGCGACATAGACCAGCGCCGAAACCTTGGGGTCTACCCCGGCTTCGGTTATAATCATGCCGGCGAAGGAGTGGCCGACAAGGACGGTCGGGCCCTGCTGCAGATAAAGGACGCGCTGCGTCGCCTCAACCGCGGCCTGCAGCGTCGTCAATGGATTCTGCACGGCAGTGACCTGGATGCCCTTTGGCTGCAATCTTGCGATGACCTCGGACCAGCACGAGCCGTCAGCGAAAAGCCCATGCACAAGGACGACATTGCGAGCCTTTGTCGCGGGCTGCGCGTCCGCAGTGCGCGGGAACAGAGGAGTTGCCGCGCCGGCCGCCAGCATGCTCACGAACGCGCGGCGATCCATCAGATAATTCCTGTCGTGCTTCATCTTGATCATGACACCCCTCCTGCCCATCGGAGAAATAATGATGCCGCAGATAAATCACGGCTCCTAGAATTGCTCCGATCACGACGATGTGTATCTGCTCGCCTCGAAGCAGCGCATTAACCAGGGAGCTGGGATTGATGACCCGCAGCTGCATCGCACCACTGACCGAAATGCGGCTCTGTTCGGCCGCGAGCGCCGATCGGCCAAACGACCACCGCACTTCGCTTAGGCGAGCCGGTCCGGGTGCCTCTATTTTATGCAATAGCGCTCTGGGATCGTCCGATTGCCATCTCTGTCTGCGGCCGCGACATAAACACACTGTTCTAAAATGCTCCATTTCAACCAGTAAACCGCGACGAGGCCTGGATCAAAGCCGTTCGCGCAAGACAAGATTCGTGCGCCCTATGTCAGGAAACCTGACGCAAGCTGGCACGTTTTTCGCTGGTAGAAGTTCTAGCTTAGGACTAACGAGGGTTGTGCGCCGACGGATAGCGGCTGAAAGGGATCGCAATGGCTAACTCAGATCGCTTCTCGGTGGGGTTCGACACGGGTGCTGTTTCGGAAAAAATTGCAGCCTACCAATCCAAGCTGCTGGAGATGGCCAAAGCCAATTTTGACCTGTCATTTTCGTATGCGAAAGCCATCGCGGCGGTCAAATCGCCAGCTGAGTTCACGACCATCAGCGGCGATTACTCAAGAAGGCAGGTGGAGATGTTTAAATCGCAAACCAAAGAGCTCACCTCGTTTACCCTCCCAGAGCAAACATAGAAGAGCCGGACCCCAGATCCTCCATAGTCCTTCCAATGATTGGCGGCGTTGGCCGAGGGGTCGAGACCTCGCGCAGCCTGTGACGGGGAGGCTTTTTTCGAAAGACCGTAGTGGCAGCCCGCCGTACTGCTGGTTTTAAGGATATTTGCTGAACGACTCGTGACTTTTGAGGGGGGTTTTGATGTGACACTGATTGTGCGCGGCAGGAAAGGTGAGGAAGTCGTAACGACCGTCCGGCTGCAGACCGCATCCGCCGTTGCCAAGGCGCGCGAACTCACATCTATTGGATGGCGCGTCACCATCGAGTGTCCAAACGGTATCGGAAAATACCTGGATGACTTTGGCCTGCTTTGTGATCCGGGCAGCCAGATTATTGATGGCAACCGCGACGAAACAAACCTCTAGCTCACCTTGAATGGCGCCACGTCAATGCCGGCGTGCTGCAATGCCTGCCGCACGCCGCGGGCGATGTCCACCGCGCCCGGCGTGTCGCCGTGAATGCACACGGTATCGGTACGCATTTTTATCACCTTGCCGGAGACCGATACGACCGCGCCATCCTGCACCATGCGCACCACGCGGTCGGCGATCGCTTTCGCGCCATGCAGCACCGCGCCGGGCTTGCGGCGCGACACCAGCGAGCCGTCGTCCTCATAGGCGCGGTCGGCGAAAACTTCGTGCACCATCGGGAGATTGGCGGCTTCGCCGGCCTGCACCAGCCGCGAATTGGCGAGCACCACAAAGATCAGATTGGAATCGACCGCCCGAATCGCGGAGGCGATGGCCTTCGCGGTCATATCGTCCTCGCAGGCGACGTTCGACAGCGCGCCATGCGCCTTGACATGGGTGACCTTGTGGCCGGCCGCGGTCGCGATCGCCTGCAGCGCGCCGATCTGGTAGGCGACGAGGTTCTCGATCTCCGCGGCTTTCATGCCGGGAAAAGGCCGGCGGCCAAAGCCGTGCAGGTCGCGATAGCCGGGATGGGCGCCGACAGAGACGCCGCGGACTTTGGCAAGCTCCACGGTCCTGCGCATGATGTCGGCGTCGCCGGCATGGAAGCCGCAGGCGATGTTGACCGAAGTGGCGAGATCGATCATGGCGGCGTCGTTGCCCATTTCCCAGGCGCCAAATCCTTCGCCGAGATCGCAATTGAGGTCGATGGTCGTCATGCTGTGTCCGTTTGCCCCGAGTTTGCCCAAATTCGTGCTGAGCGCATCAGTCCGGCGTCAGCGCGTCCGCGGATGGCATTTGCCAGGTTCCGGCATCGACGGCGCTGACCGCGGCGCCGGCGACGTTAGCATCTCTTAGCGCCTCGATGTTGAGATCAAAAGCATCTGATGGCTTGACGCGATCGGGCAGGGCGCGCAGCTGCCTTGCGAACTCGCGTAGCTCGGCCTGCGCCGCGGCCATACTGACCGCCTTGAACCGGAAATTCCTTCCGGCCGAAATCTGTGCAAACCGCCCGAGGTCTGATGTGATCACGGTTGCGATCTTGGGATAGCCGCCGCTGGTGCCGCGGTCCGGCATCAGCACGATCGGCGCGCCGTTACCGGGCACCTGGACGCTGCCGTTGACGGTGCCGTCGGAGACGATGTTGTGGCCGTGCAAGTGTTTTATCACCGGACCTTCCAACCGGTAGCCCATACGGTCGCTGGTCGCCGATATCTTCCACTCGCTGTCCAGAAACAACTTTGTCGCGGCTTCCCCGAATTCGTCGTCCTGCGGACCCATCACTACGCGGATCGGCCCGTCCCCTTGGCCGGGCAGGTCGATCCGGCGCTCGGCGCCGCCGCTGGCGGCAGCCGTCTGCAATTCGTCACCGGCCTGCAGCGGACGCGGATAGGGGCTGCCGAGGCCGGCGCGGGCATTCACCGCGAGGCTGCCAAACATTGGTTCGCCGGCAATGCCGCCCTCGATAGCGAGATAGCTGAACGAACCGCCGCGTGCAAAACCCAGCGTCAGGCTCTCGCCGTCGCCGAGCGTCATGGACGTATCGAATGCAACGGTATGTCCGGCGATGTCGGCATTGCGCGGCGCTCCTGTCAGCGCGACCCGCACCGCGCCATGGCGCGCCGCAAGTACCGCGCCGAACGGACCGATTTCGATCGCGGCCGTGAATGGTGGATTGCCGATCAGGGCGTTCGCCGCGGCGAGCGCGAGCCGGTCCATGGCGCCACTCGGCGTCAGACCGTAGCGCTGGGCGCCGTGACGACCGCCGTCCTGCACCGAGCTCGCCGGACCGATGGCTGCAATGACGAGTTTACTCATGACGCTATCTGCTCGGCTATGATCTCGCCGCGCTCCGCCGCGCGGTCTTGCTCGGCAAAAGCTTTGGCGTCGATGGCGGAGAAGGTCACGGCGTCGCCAGGCTCGAGCAGGAAAATCGGGTCGCGATGCAGCTGGTAGGTTCGCACGGGGGTGCGTCCCAAAAGATGCCAACCGCTAGGCCCGGCCAGGCATTGCACGCCGGTCTGCACGCCGCCGATCGAGATCGTGCCGGCCGGTGTCAACAGCCTGGGATTTTGCCGCCGCGGCATGTGAAGGAACGTATCCAGCCCGCTGAGGTAGGACCAACCCGGTGTAAAGCCGATCATGGCGACGCGGTAGTCGCCGGCGACATGCCGGGCCACGATGTCTTCCGGTGTGGTTTTGAGGCTTTTGGCGACATCATCGAGATCGATGCCATGCTCGCCGCCATACACCACGGGGATGCGCCAGCGCCGCGTTGTTGTCGTCGGCGGGACCGGGAGCTGGGCCAGAGCGGTCAGCTTTTCGCCGAGTGTGTCGAAATCGGTCACCAAGGGATCGTAATGCACCAGCAGGGATCGATAGGTCGGTACCGTCTCGGTCACGCCGGTAACCGACGCGGTTGCCAACGCTCGGTCGAGCGCAAGCACCCGCTGGTTGGCGGCATCGTCGATGTTGCGGCTGAACTCCACCGTAATGGCGCTGTCGCCACTCGGCAACAGGCGGGCAGGGGATGATGTCGCCGCCATGGCATCAAACTCTTCGGACCGATATCGCGCCGACATGTAGCTGATTTTGCCGCGAAGTGGAATTCGCTTCTCAAGAATAGGCTTGCGAGTTCAATAAATTAATCGCTAGGGAGGGGATAAACTGCACTGATCGCGCAAAATGCGTTCGCCACCCCCTGGCGACTGGCCTTGACGTGATACGCCGGCCCCGCAAGATGCGCCGGCTGCTCATTCCCACCGGAGTTTCCTGTTCGATGTCCCTCACTTCAGAAGCGCTTCAGACCCTGTCGCGCGTGTCCACCGCCACCATCACCACGGTTCTGCTCAAGAAGGGTCTGCGGAACGTCTGGTTGCGCGGCTCGCGTCCGCTGCGACCGGGACAAAAGCGGCTGGTCGGTCCAGCCTTTACCTTGCGATTTGTGCCGGCGCGAGAGGATCTGGCGACCCCGGAATCGTGGTCGTCGCCGATCTCGACCCGGACCGCGATCGAAGCCATGCCGGAAGGCTGCATTGCGGTGGTTGATGCCATGGGCATCACCGACGCCGGCATTTTCGGCGATATTTTGTGCGCGCGCATGGTCAAGCGCGGGGTTGCCGCGCTGGTGACCGATGGGGTGGTGCGCGACCTCGAGGGCGTACTGGGCACCGGGCTGCCGGTATGGTGTGACGGTTTTGCCGCGCCGCCTTCGGTCGCTGGCCTGACCTTCGTCGGCTGGGGCGAACCGATCGGCTGCGGCGGCGTCGCGATTTTTCCTGATGACATCATCGTCGCCGACCAGGACGGCGCCGTGGTCATCCCGAAGACATTTCTCGACCTCATCTTGGCCGACGGCGCCGAGCAGGAGCGCATGGAGGCCTGGATCGTCGAGCAGGTGAATGACGGCGCGGTGTTGCCGGGTCTCTATCCCATGAATGCCGAGACCAAGGCGCGCTACGCGGCCTCGAAGAAATAGTCGACCTCATCAAGGAGCGCGCTTTTGCGTGTGTTTTGAGGGTTGAGCGGCGCTGCGTCGCCGCGTGGTTGGATGGCGCGGCGGCTTTCACGCAGGCTATGTACAATTGCCGGCGTGCGCCTCGCCACCGTGAGGATCTGTTGTTCGTAGAGGAGGAACGCCATGGATATCCATCTCGCCGGTTCGCGGCCGACCCGCCGTGCGCCCGAAGAGTATTTCACCGGCTCGGTCTGGCAGGATCCGATTATCGCGGCCGCGGCCCCGGCGCGGATTGTCTCGACCCGGGTCGCCTTCGAACCGGGCGCGCGGACCAACTGGCATTCCCATCCCCTCGGTCAGACACTCTATGTGATCTCAGGCGTCGGCCGGGTTCAGAGCATTGGCGGCCCCGTGCGCGAGATCCGGCCGGGCGATGTGGTCTGGATTCCGCCCGGCGAAAAACACTGGCACGGCGGTTCCCCGGCCAACGGCATGATCCATATAGCGATGCAGGAATCGCTTGACGGCAGTTATGCGACCTGGATGGAGCCAGTGACTGAAGTGGAATATTCAGCTCCTGTAAGCTGATGGCGAAGGAACTTACTTCTCGTTCTGAGCTGCGAGCCTTCGGCGATCATCGCTCTCCTAGTTTACCCGGCTCCAGGTCTGTCCGCCGCAGAACATGCCGCCGAAGGCGCAGCCCTGAACGCGCAGGGTGTCCGGGCCCTTCATCGCGATCGTCGAATCGTAGGTGCTGCCGGAGTGTGGATCGACAATCCGTCCGCTCCCTTTGGCGTCCTTGCCGGGCTTCATGTTGATCAAGACCTGTTCGCCGTTCTGGTTCGACTTCGCATCGACGGAATAGCCGCAGAGATTGGCGCCGCATTGCTCGATCCGGACCGTGCCCTCTTTCTCTTCGGTCAGCCATACCCCGAGCGGCGAGTCGGGCGACTGACCGGCGGCCATCGGCGCAGGTGCCAAGGGAGGCGCTGCCGACGGGGGCGCTGTTGCAACCACCGGAGGCGGTTCGGGCTTGGCGGTAGGCGCTGTGTCCGGCGGAGCCTGCGGCGCGGACGCGCTGGGCGCGGCTGGTCTCGAGATGGGGGATGCCAAGGTCGCCGTATCGGCGGGCGCCAGCGCCGTGGTTGAAGGCTGCTGTGCAGGGTTGGCCGCTGCGGGGGGCTGTGCAGGCTGTGCCGCGTCAGGGGCGGGCGCCTGCGGATCGACCTTGGCCTGCTGAGGCGCCGCTTTGTGCTCGCGGTCCTTGTCCTGATCGGCGTGCGAGCGCTTGGTTCGCCTTCCGCTGTTGTCGTAGACGCCCGGTATCGAAACCGTGCCGGGGGCGGGGTCGATGCGTATGGTGCGCCCGCCATACTCAAATGTATATTGCGCCTGCGCCGTAGTACTCGCCAGCAGAAACGCGGCGATGGCAAAAAGCTGCTTCACAGTGACCTCCCGGACAGGTGAATTTCCAGTGCCGACTTGGGCCTTCGCATCCGCCAACGTGATCCACATCACTCTCATGGGTTGAGTCGGGGATCAAAGGCTTTGGTTCAATCGCTCGCCATTGGCCCGTCCAGCGCGACCACAGAGACCCCCCTCAATAACAATTTCCCACCCAAGTTGTTCGGAGCCAAGATTTATTCGAACCACGCCGAATAGACCTTCCTGAAACTGCCATCCTCGACCGCGATGTGCAGCCACTGATCGACAAATGCCTTCAGTGCGGTATCGCGCTGCAACCAGTACGCCTTCTCAGCAAAGTCGAATGGTTGATCCGGATGCACCGCGCAGAGCACGCCAGGGTGAAGCTTCTGCTGATAGCGGGTCTCCGACGCATCCGTGATCATCAGATCCGCTTCGCCCCTGGCGATCTCGTCGAAGATCGAAACGTTGTCATTGTAGATCCTGATCTCGGCATTTTTGACGTTGGCGCGGGCGAATCGCTCGTTGGTGCCGCCAGGATTGACGATCACGCGCGTGCCCGGTTTGTCGATATCGGCGATGGTCTGGTACTTGCCCTTGTCGGAGCAGCGCGTGATCGGCGTCTTGCCCTCGCGCATGATAGGGGTAGAGAACAAGCCCTTTTTCTGCCGATCGAGCGTGATCGAGACCCCGCCCATCGCGATATCGAAATCGTCGGCCTCGAAATCCTTCATCAATTGCGGCCATGCGGTATGTACATACTCGACCTTGACGCCGAGCGCCTTGCCGAGCTGCTCCGCCATGTCGACGTCGAATCCCCTGAACACGTCGGTGGCCTTCTCGAGCGAGCTGAACGGCAGATAGTCGCCGGTCATCCCGACGCGCAGCGTCCCGCGCGTGATGATCTCGTCGAGGCGAGAGACCTGCTGCGCATGCGCGGTGGCCACAAAAAGGGAAAACGCCGCGGTAAGACAGCGAAGTATTCGAAGCATCTGATTCTCCGGAAACGGCGTCCGATCACTCCGGGGACCTGGCCGTGATCGGACGTTAAAGCCTCTTGCGGCGATGCCGGCCTTCAACCGACCGCCTACGACATCCTGCGCCATCGTGGCGCCAGCCTCGTCAAGAAGGACTACCTGGGAATACCACCCAGCCAATCTCCGGATGCCTGGCCGGGCTTCGTTACGTTTCGCCGCCCTTCCGGGCGAAATCCGCGATGTTGCGGCGCCCGTACATTTCGCTTCTGAGCGCCTGGTAGCGTAACTGCGCCTCGCTCTCGCGCGCGTCCACCAGCCTGATCGCTTCAGCCGGAGACATTGGGCCGGCGACGACAGCATTGGAATCGCCGAGTGTCTCGGCCACATAATATTCGCCGTCGTCCCCACGGCGGACCGTCCATTTGAATCGGATCGCGGCCAAAGGGCCGGGACCTAACTTGTGATAACCATCCGCCTCGGTGAGGCGAGGGGTCGGCTTTTCCTCGACCATGCTCTTTTGTGCGGAATGCGGGGCTTCCGGGTGGTCGAGGATACTGGCGATAGCCGCCAGCGCATGATCGGTCGGGTCGCTGTTACTCACGCTCACTCTCCCAAAATACGCAACGCAAGGGAAACGGAACTCAGCCCTTACTACCTATATCTAAAGATTTGCTCTCGATTACGGCTGAGTTTTGTCGGTTCAGGCCCAAATCCGGCAATAATTTGTCTTTGGGGGGTCCCGGTCGAGCCGGATCGCCGCACGAAACGACGTGGTCTGGTCGCCGCGCCAGCTGCCCTGCGAACCTCTCTCAGCTTGAACCTGATGCCCGGCAGCGGCGACCTATCCGGGGCGATGTTAGGAGAGTGAGACCCTGCAATGTCCGTTCAGCAAATCTTCGTGCTCGGTACCGACGGCAATTTGTGGCTCGAGGGAGCACCGTTCGGAACACAGATCCCGCCGCTTCGCACCCAGGTCGACGGCAACGTCTCATATTTCGGCGCGTTC
>Ga0116117_1000399_pt1 | contig 11649 bp, 7 predicted proteins | sample June2015DPH_11_1_FD_89790 | JGI IMG/M metagenome (GOLD analysis project Ga0116117, IMG submission 89790) | Peatland microbial communities from SPRUCE experiment site at the Marcell Experimental Forest, Minnesota, USA - June2015DPH_11_10 | ecosystem: Environmental > Terrestrial > Soil > Wetlands >... | reverse complement strand
GTCCGCGTCGCCGGGTGAATTTCGCCGGGCTTCGACCGCACCACCCTCAAGACGATGTCGGCCAGCGCCCGTGTGGTCAGGATCGGCGCCTCCTGGCGCGCGGCTACGATGGCGCGGGCGAGCCGGCGCGAGTGACGCTCCTCGCCGAAGATGTAGATGATGGCGGCAAGATCGGTCTCGGAGGCGCTCGCGATCACGTCCGCCGCGGTCGGACCGTCATGGCCCATCCGCATGTCGAGCGGGCCGCCCTGGCGAAACGAGAATCCGCGCTCGGCGACATCGATCTGCATCGAGGAGACGCCGACATCCATCACGACGCCATCGACCGCATCCAAGCCCTGCGCGGCGCAAATCCTCTCGAGATTGGAAAACCGGTCCTCGACCAGCGTCAGCCGGCCGCCCGCCCGGTCAACGAGATCGAACCCGCCTGCGATGGCAGATCGGTCCCGGTCGATGCCGACGACGCGGGTTCCGGGGATGCCGAGTATCGCCCGGCTGTAGCCGCCGGCGCCAAAGGTGGCGTCGACATAGAGGCCGCCCTTGCGGGGTTCCAGCATCTCGATCGCCTGACCGCCGAGTACGGGAATATGACGTTGGGGGAACGAATTCATGCGCCGGCTCCGGGCGGCGTCGGGGCTGGGATAAGGAATTCGGACGCGAACGAGCCCATTGCGCCTCAAATATATTTGCTTGGCCGGGCTCTTCGGCTCGAAAATCACCTGCGAGGCGCGCTGGCCGATCTTCGGTGAGTCCCATCGCAAACCCTGATTTCCCGATGGAATTTGCTGGGCTGCCATGGATTTCGAGCGTCAATGAGCCTCGGCCGTCCCCCGACCGGTTCGGCTCTTCACCACTTAGTAACGTCATTTGGCGTTAAGAAAGGGTTGATGGCGCTACTATAATCGCTCGTCAGCGGGGCCGGCCGTTGCCCAGCTGTGGCGTCGTGCACACAACCCGCCAAAATTCGAAGCCCCGACGGATCATGGCATTGCGCGCATATCATAATGAGGCAATAGTGGAAAAAGTTCGTGTCAAAGTAGTACGATTGCCGTCCTGCTGCGCGGTTTGGGTTGTCCTATGCCATCAGGTCCGTTTGCATCAGCTAGTCATGAAGCAAAGCGGCGCGCAATCCCGCTCCCCAGGGCCAATGCGAACATGAAGACGTTCAACCCCGATTCCTCGATCGCTTCCGACATCATTCCGTCGGCCAATTTTGGCGACCGTAACAAGGGCCGGTTGCCCGACATGATCGTGCTGCACTACACCGGCATGCCGGATGTGGATAGCGCGATCACGCAGCTGTGCACGGCGGGCACCGAAGTGTCCGCGCATTACGTCGTACTGGAGGATGGCCGCATCGTGCAGTGCGTGCCGGAAGCCAAGCGCGCCTGGCATGCCGGCGTGGCCTCCTGGGGCGGCGAAGACGACATCAATTCCTGTTCGATCGGCGTCGAGATCGTCAACCGGGGTCATGATTGGGGCTATCCGGATTTTCCGCCGCGCCAGATCGCCGCTGTCATCGCGCTGTGCCGCGGCATCATACTCCGCCGCGACGTGCCGTCACACCGGGTGCTGGGGCATTCCGACGTTGCCCCATCGCGCAAGAAAGACCCCGGCGAGAAATTTCCCTGGCATTCGCTGGCCAATTCGGGCGTCGGCCACTGGGCGCAACCGGCGCCGATCGTGCGCGGCGAAGCCCTCAAGCTGGGTGCCATCAGCGAGGAAGTCGGCCACCTGCAGCAGGCATTGGCAAAGTACGGCTACGCTGTGCCGATCAACGGAAAATATGACGGGCCGACCATGGAAGTGGTTGCCGCCTTCCAGCGTCATTTCCGCCCCGCCCGCGTCGACGGCGTCGCCGATCGCTCGACCCTGACCACCTTGCAGTCGCTGCTGACCGGTCTTTCGACCAACGCCAGGGCCGTGTCGGCGCAGTAGTTTTGTTCGCGGCAACGGCAGTGGGCTCCCTCGCCCCGCTCTCGCGGGCGGATGGTGAGCGTGATTAAGGCGTAGGCTACCCGCGATCGTCGTCGAGCTCCCTCAGCCGCCGCGCGTAAAGCCGCCGCAGCGGCTCCAGTTGCGTCGCGGCGGTCGCCGCGAGATAGGCCTCGCGGGCCGCATCATGGCGGCCGAGCCGGCGCAGCAGGTCGGCGCGGACGGCCGGCAACAACTCGTAGCCCTGCAATCCGCCGCGGGCCTGCAGCGCGTCGATCAGGTCGAGCGCCCGCGCCGGTCCGTCGACCATCGACAGCGCCGCGGCGTGATTGAGCTCGATCACCGGTGACGGGCTGATCCGTAGCAGCACTTCATAAAGCCCGGCGATCTGCTTCCAGTCGGTATCGCGATAACTCGGCGCCCGCGCATGCAGGGCTGCGATCGCGCCTTGGACCGCGTAAGCGCCGGGACGGCCGGGCCGCCGAAGGGCGTCTTCCACCAACCTCACACCTTCGGCGATCTGCTGCGGGTCCCACAGCGCGCGATCCTGTTCTTCCAGGAGCACGATATCGCCGCCCGCGGTCTGACGCCCGGCGCGGCGCGCGTCATGCAGCAGCATCAAGGCGAGCAATCCCTCGATCTCGCCCCGCTGCGGCATCAGGGCGTCAAGCAGGCGACCAAGCCGGATCGCCTCACGCAAAAGGCTCGGCCGCATCAGATCCTCGCCCGAGGTTGCCGCATAGCCTTCGGTAAAGACGAGATAGATCACCGCGAGCACCCCGCGCAGCCGCGGCTCCAGCGCTTCGCGGTCCGGCACCTCGTAGGAAATTCCTGCGAGCCGGATTTTCTGTTTGGCGCGGACCAGGCGCTGCGCCATCGCGTCTTCGCCGGCCAGAAAGGCACGCGCCACCTGCGCGGTCGAAAGCCGGCAGACCGTCCGCAGCGTCAGCGCGACCTGAACCTCGACCGCGAACGCCGGATGACAGCAAATGAAGATCAGCCGCAGCATGTCATCGTCGAGCGCCGGGTCGGCGACATCGTTGGAGCCGGCCGCGTTGTGCAGCAACTCCTCCACGAGTTCACGCTGCTTGCCGCGAAAGACGATTTGGCGGCGGATGCGATCGATCGCCTTGTTGCGACCGACATTGACCAGCCACGCCCGCGGATTGCAGAGCTTTTCGGCCGCGGGCCAGCGTTCCAGTGCTAGGGCAAAGGCATCCTGCAACGCATCCTCGGCAAGATCGAAATCACCGACGAGGCGGATCAGGGTTGCCAGCGCCCGCCCCGCCTCATCACGGAATATTTTCTCGATTTCGCTGGGAGACATGGGAATGCACCGTTTATCGACCGACATTTCGGGTCTGCCAACGGGTCCGCGCAAAGCGGCGCCCGATGACAACCTCCGTAGCAACCCGGAATGACAGCTTCGCGATCAATTAATAGGTCCAGATCGGCCTGACCTCGATCGACCCCGATCTCGCGGTGGGAATCCGCGCCGCGATAGCAAGCGCGGCGTCGAGATCCTTGGCCTCGATCAGATAGTAGCCGCCGAGCTGTTCGCGGGTTTCCGCGAACGGACCGTCGGTGGTCAGGGTCTTGCCGTCGCGGACCCTGACGGTGGTCGCCGTCGCGCTCGGCTGCAGCCGGTCGCCAGCCTTGAAATTGCCGCTCTGGATGATGCCTTGGGTGAAGGTGCCATATTCCTCCATCATCTTCTTGCCGGCGGCGGCATCCATTTTGCCGGCCTCGGCCTCGTTCTGGTAGATCATCAGCAAATACTGCATCTTCCTTGCTCCTTTTTTGATCGGCGGGGTTCGCCGACACCCAGTCGAACGGAACGATCGCAAAACGACATCTCCAGGATAAATTATTCGCCCCGCCCTCGGCCGAAGTTAACGGCTTGACGCGACGGCGCTAAGCCCCCATGCCTTGAGTCGTCAGTCGGCCGGACGGCCGCTCCGGCAGTCACCGAAAGGTGGCCGGAGAGGAAAGTCCGGGCTCCATCGACATGCGGTGCCGGATAACATCCGGCGGGGGTGACCCCAGGGACAGTGCCACAGAAAACGAACCGCCCGCCTTCGCCCCTTTGGGGCTTCGGCGCGACAGGCCCTCGGGCTTGCCGCGCCAAAGCAGCGCGAGCTGTGACGGCGGGTAAGGGTGAAAAGGTGCGGTAAGAGCGCACCGCGGATCCGGCAACGGAAACGGCATGGCAAACCACACCGGGAGCAAGACCGAATAGGGACGGCAACGCGGCACTGTTCGCTTCGTAAGCGATAACACCGCGGGGGCGATGTCAGGCTCGCCGTCCGGGTAGGTTGCTCGAGGCAACGTGCAAACGTTGTCCCAGAGGAATGGCCGTCGCGTATCGTCCGCGCGAGCGGGCGGTGCCCTACAAAACCCGGCTTACAGGCCGGCTGATGCCTTTACGCGAAAGCGTTTTCGCGCGAAGCGGGAATTCCAGTTCGCGGGAATTCGACGCGTGTTACTGAAATGAGGGGTTCGGCGCAACACGCCGGACCCCTCGCCACATCGTCCGCACGCCGGCTGCTGCCGCCTTACCCACGGCCGCCGCTCCTGTTCTGCGATGTCGCCGAACCGCCAATCACGGGGGCGTCGGCATTGCCGTCCACGGACTCCATGGCTAGTCTAAACCAGCCCACTCGCTAATTCAGACAAGGACTCTGGATTTCCAAACCAGAAGGCCCACGTTTGTCCGCAGCGGCTGGCTGGAGATTCTAGGCATGCAGTGTCCTCGGTGTCGGCTGAACAATCGCGACGAAGCGCGATTCTGCCGAGCTTGTGGGACGGCCGTCAGGCCCGTCTGCTCGGTCTGCGGAAGCAATTTAACCGCCGAAAGCAGGTACTGCGACAATTGCGGTTCGCCCTCTGCCGGCGTCGCGGCGGGGCAGATTGTTTCACCGCCGCTGGCTTCGCCCTATTTCCCCGCGGCTGCCTCTGCCGGCAAAACGATCTTCAGCTCCGATACAGCTCTGGAAGGCGAGCGAAAGCAAGTCACGGTACTTTTCTCCGACGTGCAGGGATCAACCGAACATATCGCCGATCGTGACCCTGAGGAAGCACGTCGGCTTCTCGATCCGATCCTGCAGCGGATGATGGAAGCCGTCGACCGTTATGAAGGCACGGTCAACCAGGTGATGGGCGATGGGATTCAGGCGCTGTTCGGAGCACCGATCGCCTACGAGGATCACGCCGTCCGAGCCTGTTACGCCGCCCTCAAGATGCAGGAATTGATCAAGAGCTACGCCGAAGAGCTGCGCCGGACCGAGGGCCTTCCGCTGCAGATTCGCGTCGGCCTGAACTCAGGCGAGGTTCTGGTGCGCTCGCTGGGCAGCGAACTCCACACGAACTATTCCGCCCATGGCGAGACCACTCACGTGGCGGCTCGCATGGAGCAGATGGCTATACCGGGAACTGTTCTGATCTCTTCACGGACCTTTCAGCTTGCGGAGGGATATGTGTTGACCCAACCGCTCGGCCCGATGTTCGTCAGGGGGCTGGCGGCGCCGATCGATGCGTATCAGCTGGTGGGAGCCGTCGCGGTCTCAAGACTTCAGGCGCTTGCCAATCGCGGACTGACCCGATTTATCGGGCGTGAGGGCGAGCTGGACCAGTTGCGTCGGGCGCTCGATCGAGCGCAAGCGGGCAATGGTCAGGTCCTTGCGTTGGTGGGCGAGCCGGGCGTCGGCAAGTCTCGCCTGATCCAGGAGTTTATTCACTCGGAGCACACTCAAAGCTGGCGGATCCTTGAAGCCCGCGCGGTATCCTACGGTGCGGCGGCGAGCTACCTGCCGGTGACCGAATTCCTCAAAGGCTACTTCCAGCTTTCGACATCCGATGACCCCCTGGCGATTCGCGAGAAGGTAACCAGCAAACTCCTCGCTCTCGATGACGCGTTGCTGTCGATGCTGCCGGCCCTGCTCACAATTCTCGGTCTGCCGCCCGACGATCTCCATTCCTCCTCCGGCTCGGACCCGCCGCAGCGCCGGCAACGTACATTGGATGCAGTCAAGCGCCTGCTGTTCCGCGAAAGCGAGGTACAACCGCTGCTGATCGTCCTGGAAGACCTGCATTCGATTGATCCGGAAACCCAGGTATTGATCGATGGCTTTGTCGATGGCCTGCCTAGCGCACGGATCCTGCTGCTCGTCAACTTCAGGCCGGAATACCGACATGGCTGGGCCAGCAAGACCTACTACACCCAGGTGCGAATCGACCCGCTGGTACCGGACAGGGCTGGCGAATTGCTGAACACGCTGGTCGGCACCGACATCGGACTTGAGCCGCTCAAGCGCTTCCTGATCGAGAAGACCGGGGGCACTCCCTTCTTCCTCGAAGAAAGTGTGCGAGCGCTGGTAGAGACCGGCGTTCTTAGCGGCGAGCCGGCGGGCTACCGCGCAACAAAGTCGATTTCGGACCTCAAAATACCCGTGACCATCGAGGCGCTGCTCACCTCGCGCATCGACCGCCTTGCCCCGCTCGACAAGCGCTTGCTTCAGGCCGCTGCCGTGGTTGGCTATCAAGTGCCCCGCAACATCCTGCAGGCCGTCGGAGATTTGTCGCCGGAAGCGCTCCGGGACGGCCTGAAACGTTTGCAGGCAGCTGAATTCCTGTACGAAACCAACCTCTTCCCGGACATTGAATACACCTTCAAACATGCCCTGATCCACGATGCCGCCTATCAAATGCTATCGGCGGATCGGCGGCGAACGTTGCACGCCGCCGCGCTTGTCGCCGGCGAGCATTTGTATGTCGACAAGTTGTTCGAGAAGGCGGATTGGCTGGCCTTTCACGCCTTTCGGGCCCAGGCCTGGGGCCGCGCGGCGATCCATCTCCAAGCCGCTGCCGCGCTGGAAATTGCACGTGCGGCGAACCGGGTTGCAGTCCAGCATCTGGAGAACGCTTTGATCGCGATCGATCATTTGCCCGCGGGCGATCGCGCGACACGGGCCATCGATTTGCGGATTGCGCTGCGGCATGCGCTTACGCCGCTCGGACGGGTGCAACAAACGCTCGATTATCTCAGGGCGGCCGAGGTCCTTGCGATCGAACTCAACGACCGCTCGAGACTGGGGCGCGTGGTATCCTTTACCGCCAACTGCCTCGTCCTTCAGGCCCGCTACGCGGAGGCCCTGCAGACCGGCGAGCGCGCCTTGAACATCGCCCGCGAGCTTGGCGACCATCGCCTTGAGCTCGCAACCAACATGTACCTGGCCCGCGCCAGGCTGGCCCGGGGCGAATACCGGCTGGCGATCGGAACGCTGGAGGGTATTATCATGGATCTGGAATTCAAACCGTTCGACGACTTTCATGGGCTTCCGGTTCTCCCGGCGGCCTTTGCCCGAAGTCATCTCGCGGCAAGCCTCGCCGAAGCAGGCGCGTTCGAGGATGCGGCGGCGCATGCGGCTGAGGCCGCCCGTCGGGCAGACGCCATCGGGCAGCCGGATTCCATCATGTGGGCTTACTGGAGTATTGGGTCGGTCGCGCTCAGTCGGGGAGCTTCGGGAGAAGCCGTGGTCGTGTTCGACCGCCTGCTCGACGTCTGCAGAACGCACGATCTGGACGCCTACGCTTCCCGGATCATGGCTGCGCTGGGTCGCACCATGGCCCGAATCGGGCAGGTCAAAGAAGGGCTTTCGCTGCTGGAAAAGGCCGTCGTCCGCGACGCCTCCGCCGAACCGCAGCTTACCCGCTCGACCACACTTACCGCCTTGTCCGAGGCATTCCTGCTGGCCGGCGAGCTGGAAAAAGCGCTGACGGTGGCGACCGACGCGGTGCAACGGACCAGGGCGCGTGAGGAGCGCGGCGCTGAAGCGCATGCCTGCTGGCTCTTGGGCACCATCCACAGCGCTCGCGGCACCGACCTCGATTCCGCCGCTGCGATGTTCGAGACCGCCACAGCGCTTGCCACCGAACTGGGCCTGCTGCCGCTGTTGGCGCACTGTCATCTCGGGTCTGGCGATCTGGAGGAGCGGCGAGGTCTGCGGAAAGAGGCCAGCGAACTGCGGGATCGTGGCCAGCGCATGCTGAACCAGCTCGGCATGAAGCGCTGGTTCAAAGCTTAAATGACAATGATGGATGGTTTTTGGGGTGCGCTATTTGGATTTGCGGCCTGAGGTCAATTTTACCTTCGGACCAACCCGGGGCCTCTGCTGGACCTGAATGTCAGGAATTTCAAGGCCACAGCGCCGAGCGGCCTCGCGGACTTCGAGGATCAAGTTCTGTGTCAACCGCTGATCGCCGACCAGGGAAACACTCAGCTGCATCGGCGAGTTGGGCTTTTTCCTAGTCACAGGATCGACCGTCAGAATGACCGATCATTTTTTCTTCTTACTCTTCTTCGGCACCATCAAATTTGGAGGCGTCGAATGCCCCTTCATTGTGACGCCCATGACACTCGTTCCAAAATGCCGCTTGAGGTCCAGAACGGCGTCATTCCATTTTTTGGCGTGTGTTCCCTTGAGCTCGCCGGCAAAGGTGAACACCACCATCTGATGATCGCCATGCTTCTGCGGCTTGATATATCCTCCGCTCATTGACTCAATCTCCCCAAATAAAAGCGTTCAGTATCGGGCAGCTCTACCTGTCGTTTCACACACTAATAAGCACAAGGATGATGATACCGAAATAAAATGTCAAGCGAAGAAGTCTCAATTTGTCCGCGAAGGCAATGCCAGGCGGAAAATTCCTTCCGAGAGCTCGGCTTCGGAAAACACCCCCGGGACGGCGTCGATGTCCCGCACCATGTAGTACTCCAGCGCTGATCCAAGCGGCTCGGCGATCCTGACTGGCTGGCCGACGCAGGTTGAGGCAAACGCCCCGATCATGTTGTCCTTGCCGACCGCCAGCAGTGCCGTAACCCCCGACGGGAAGCGCCCAGCGTTGATCTCGGTAATAGCGGGAACGCCATCCGCCGTCTCCTTCAGCTCGACAAAAAATGCCCCCGACGGATGTTGTTCGATCGCCCGCACGGCATCGAGGGTCACCTGTAGTGCTTCGGGCGCCGCGACGGTTTTGGCCAGGCAGGAAAGCGAGAACGTTCCGCTCGGGTTGTTTCCCGCCGCGAAATAACTCAGGACCTCGATCGACTGCGCGCGCAGCAGGCCGCCCTCGTGCCAGACGCTCTGGACGATGAAATGCCGTCCCGGCAGGTACTCGCCGAGGGTAAAGTCGGAGACCTTGACACCCCGCAGGTCCCGCCACTGCGTGATCCACGCCCGCGCCTGCTCGATGGTGGCGACCGGCGCGGCCGCCAGCGACCGCGAGCCGCGGCGCGCGCGACACCACAGCAGTCCCCGACGCGAGAATCTGGAAAAGATCGCCTCGAGACTCCGCAGTGATTTGACTTCGAAGGTGCGCGGGGCGGGAATGTTCCGGCGGCGCAGGAATACGGTTAGCGCGTACTTGTCCTGGCACAGCTCGATCGTCTCCGGGCGTGGCAACAACAGCTCGATGGGAAACCGGACACGTGCATCGGACAGCGCCTTCACCGCATTGTCATCCGTCGCCATCACGACGTTGATGCGCTCCCGCCGGATGATGGCCAGCAGCGCGTCGACGTAGTCCTTGTTGGCCGGCTCCGGGCCCAGATAGCTGCGATCTGCCAGCGACAATTTGAGGACGAAGCGGTCATCATTCACCCCGACCACAAACGGTTTCGGCGCCATGGCTCGAAGTGCACGCATGAGATTGGCGCTTGAGCCGGTCCCAGCGCCAGTGACCAGCACCCGGATCATGGGCTTCTTCATTGCAATTCGATCGCGCGGAAAAGATACATTTCGGGGGATGCATCCCTACAGCAATTTAAGGTTTGGGGAAAGCCGCTGAATGAAAGCAAACTTTTCCGGCCCAAACCGGTTCTTCAGAGCCGGGTAAACCGGAAGTTCAGGAGTTGATTTTCCGGGGCTGGCCGGGCGTCGTCAATGCGAAACCCGTCGATTTTGCCGTGGGCGTCGCGGCTGAACTTCACGGTCGCCGAGGTCAGCACGTTGCTGAAATCGTCCAGTCCGAAGGTGTCGGCAGCGATCGGAATGAGCGGGCTCGGTAAATATTTTTTGCGCTCGATTCGCAGCGACGATCTGTCCAGGGCAACCTCGTAGACGGTGTCGATCTCCTCGCTGTAGTAACGGCCGACAAAACCCTTGGGGGCAGCGTATTCCGGCGCAACCGCGGATGTCTCTGCGGAGACCGCCGCGGAGGTCTTTGCAGAGGCCTGCCGGGCCGCGGCGCGCTTGCGCGGCAGATAAACGTCGGCGACCTCGCGCACGATGTCGGCGGTTTCGACATCGACCAGCAGCACATTGCCTAATAGCGCTATTGCCAGTTGCTGCTCCGGAAAACGGATAAGATGCGAGCGATATCCGGCATCTCGACCATCGTGCTCGACCAGCCCAAGGCCCTTGTAGTCGCCCCTCATCAGCCCCAATCCGTAGTTGTTGGACTTCGCGACCGGTTCCTGCATGGTCGCAAGCGCCTTCTTGCCCCCGACCACGTGGGAGTCGAAGTTGTGGTTCCAGCGAACGAGATCCTCGACCGTGGTGAGAAGATTGGTCGCGCCGGTGAGATCATAGTTCGGCATCCTGATTTCGAAGGCCTTGCCGGCAGCCCGATATCCGTAGGCACGGTTCTCCATGATCTGGCCATGGGTATTGGTGATGGTGGTGCTCTTCATCCCCAGGGGGGCAAAGATATGCTTGCGGGCAAAATCGGAAAGGTACTTATGGGAAACTCGCTCCACGATCAGGCCCGCGAGCGTATAATTGGTGTTGCTGTAAGAATAACCGGAGCGAGGATGGAAGTTCAGTGTCTTCATCCGATTCACGAAATAGAGCACGTCGCCCAAGGTGACCACGTCGTCGGACATGCGCCATCCCGCCATCGTCACCAGCACCCATTGATCTCTGATACCACTGATATGGTGAAGCATGTCGGCGATCGTGATGTGCGAGCCGAGTTCACCCAGTTCGGGGACGTAGTCGCCCACTTTGTCGCCCAGCGAGAGCTTGCCTTTCCCTTCCAGCAACATGATGCACATCGCCGTGAACTGCTTGGCCAGCGAGCAGGCGTGGAAGACCGTGCCGGGCGTGATCGGAATCTTGTGATCGAGGTCGGCCATCCCGTAGCCGCGGCTGTAGACGATCTTGCCGGCCTTGCTCACTGCGAGAGCGAAGCCGGGGGAATTCGGCTTGTTCCACCGGGAGAAGATGCGGTAGACGTTGGGATTGGCTCGATACTTCATGCGACTGCCTCGAAAAATGTCTCGTCAGGGACGAACATGTGCCCGCCGCACGCTGCAAATTCGTCGGGGAAAAAACCCTGCCTGCGAAGCCGCGGCGGATCGCGGCTAAATTTCCTTTAGAGATAAACCTTCGAACCCGTTGCCCGGTTGTGGTCCGCGGTGCAGACAATCTAGTCCACGGCGCGGTGGCCTGCTAGCCCATGTTTGACACCGCCGCGCCCGGCCCGCAGCGTCATGCCGCCAGCCACGCCAACCCCCAGCACATACATCCAGCCTTCGTGAAAATCGAACAGATGCGAGTTGAAAAGCGAGGTCAAAAAATTCTGCACGACGACCAGCAGTCCGATCCAATTCGCCAGATCATCACCGCGAAACAGCAGCAAGTGCAACCACCACATCGCGTAGAGCACGACGGCGCCGATTACGCCCCACTGCACCGCCACGTTGAGGGTCTGATT
>Ga0116117_1000397_pt1 | contig 11720 bp, 11 predicted proteins | sample June2015DPH_11_1_FD_89790 | JGI IMG/M metagenome (GOLD analysis project Ga0116117, IMG submission 89790) | Peatland microbial communities from SPRUCE experiment site at the Marcell Experimental Forest, Minnesota, USA - June2015DPH_11_10 | ecosystem: Environmental > Terrestrial > Soil > Wetlands... | reverse complement strand
TTTTGCCCGCTCGCCCGCTGCCGTAGGCCTCCTCATCCGGTTCTTGTTCATCGGCTCGCGCCTTTGCTCCACGCTTCTTTCAGACCCCGCCTCGCGACGACGCCCTTGCGCTTCGCTATCACTCACCTCCATCAGGCTGTGAAGAGGACTTTCACCTCCAAGCTGTCGAACATGCTCGGCACACAAAATGGGGACCGGCAAATTAGCCGGTCCTCTGCAGGTGGTTTTCTAATCGAAGACACAAAGGTCTATTTGCCGTCGTGATCTGGATCTCCAGCACTCAGATCCCCAGTACTTTTCAGGCTAACTGTGTCCTGCGGGATCGCTCCATTCGTTGGAGCCTGCGCTGACGGTTGGGGCTGGCGAGCAGCCTGTGGTGTGACTTCGTTAATTGCGGGCGAGTTGCTAATGGAGTTGACCATATGGAAGCTATTATCGGGATTACGAGGAGCAATCTTTAGCGAATTGAACCACGCCTAAGCCAGGCTTTCTAAGACTGTTCTAACGTTTGAAGAGTTTCCTGCATCCCACCTGGAGGTGTAAAGTCTTGGACTGGCGGGAATCTCCTATGCGATTGCTGTTGGTAGAAGATGATGTGTCCATTCAACAGTTCCTTAAACGGGCGCTGACGGAGGCCGGATACCTCGTGGATGCCGCCAGCACGGCCAAAGCCGGGGAAACCATGGCCCTGGAGGGTATCCACGATGCCTTCATCATCGATCTTGGGCTTCCGGACCTGGATGGATTGGACTTAATTGCCCGCTGCCGCGCCCAAGGTAGTTCAGCGCCAGTTCTAATCCTGTCCGCCCGCCGTTCCGTTGACGAGCGGGTCAAAGGGTTGGAGCAAGGCGGAGACGACTACCTCACGAAGCCATTCGCGCTGCCGGAACTATTGGCGAGGCTGAGAAATCTCCTTCGCAGGTCCGCGGTTCCGCAGAATGAATCGATGCGTTTGCAAGCTGCTGACTTGCAGCTTGACCTGGTGCGTCGCGAAGCGCGAAGGGGCGAGCAATTGTTGCAATTGACTCCACAGGAGTTTTCTTTGTTGGAATATCTTTGCCGAAACGAAGGTCGGGTGGTGACCCGGACCATGATTCTGGACCATGTCTGGAAGATGAGGATTGATCCCGCAACCAATGTCGTCGATGTTCACATTTATCGCCTGCGCAGCAAAGTGGATCATGACACTCCGCGACCGCTGATTCACACAATTCGTGGCGTTGGCTACGTTCTCAAACATGCCTAGAAATTTGCGCTCTACCGCCGCGTGGCGGATTTCGATTTGGACAACTCTGGCGTTCGCGCTCGGAACTGCTGTGGCTTTCTCCATAGTTTATTTCCTTGTCGCTCAGGGTCTCCGGGAGCGCAGCGACACTTGGCTAACAGGCGAAGCCGAGACCTTAGCTCAAGTCTCGGCCGATACCCCAAGCGACCACCTTTACAAGCGCATCGTTCGAGAGGTGGCCGAACTTGCAACTCAGGAAGTGCCGGATGAGCGCAACGCCCGTGGTGAAAGGCTGAATTCTGTCTTTTTTTTGGCGACGGATCCCAATAACAGTGAAAGTCCGTTGTGGGTCGGCCCAAACTCCGAGGATGCCTTTGTTACGGCGATTCACCGTTCCAAGCTCGTTCTAGGGGCTCCAAAGTCCATAGCAGTGGATGGTTTGCGAGAAACGTTTCGAGTCGTTGTCAAGGCACAAAGTGGAAGGACGGTTTATCTAGGACTCTCAGATCGTGGTGCAACGCGTATGTTGCACAGACTGGCGCGTCGTTTTCTCATGGTCTGGGGCGGCATGTTCGTGCTCGGCTTCCTGATCTCATATTGGAGCGCTCGTCGCACTCTTCTCCGTGTCGAACGAATCACGGAGACTGTAGCTCGAATCGGCACCGAAGACTTAGAAGAACGGTTGCCTGAACCAGCCAATTCAGATGAGATCTCGCGATTGGCCAAAACCTTTAATCGCATGCTGGACCGACTTCAATCTTCGGTAAATCAGCTTCGCACGGTCACTGGCGGTATCGCGCACGACCTCAAAAGCCCGGTAACCTTGATTCGTGGAACGCTTGAATCCGCCCTATGCGATGAAGGGAATGAGCGGTGGCGCGAGTCCGTCGGAGAAGCAATCGAAGGCCTGGACAGGCTCCAGCAGTTGCTGAATACCACTCTCGATCTTGCCGAGGCTGAAGCCGGAGCGCTTCACATGGATCTCCGCCCAGTTGACTTCTCCGGTCTTGTGCGACAACTGGTAGATATCTACCAACCCGCGATGGCTGAGCATGATCACGTAATAACCACCGACCTCGAAGAGCATGTCGTCGTGGATGCTGACGTGACCTTGCTGAATCGTGTAGTTAGCAATCTGCTTGAAAATGAATTGACTCACTTGCCCTCGGGATGCCGAGTAAGCATTCGGTTAAATTCGCGACAAGGGTCAGCAGAACTAGCGATTGAAGACACTGGTCCTGGATTTCCGCCGGATGTCAGCAGCCGGATTTTCAAGCGATTCGTAAAGGGAAAACATTCTCCCGGCCACGGGCTCGGCCTTGCCTTTGTGGATGCAGTCGCGCAAGCGCATGGGGGCGGAGCGCAAGTTTCCGACCGTCCGGGAGGGGGCGCAGTTATAACTTTGTCGCTACCAGTCCACGCGCTCCAAGTGGCGTAATAAAACAAGACAAGGTGCGAATGCTAGGTTTCAGGTTGTCGGCTTTTGGAGCATTCAATTAAGCGCATAATTGCAAGCAACACTGACCGACACCGCACCGGCCGCATCGGCTGGCTGCGCGCAGCAGTACTGGGCGCGAACGATGGCATTCTATCGACATCGAGTCTGTTGCTTGGTGTCGCAGCCGCGCATGTGACTCACCACAACGTACTAGTCGCTGGGGTCGCGGGTCTGGTGGCTGGGGCCATGTCGATGGCTGCTGGGGAGTATGTGTCGGTCCACTCACAGGCAGATACCGAACAAGCCGACCTCGCGCTTGAACGCGCGGAACTCAAGGCGGACGACAAGGGCGAGCACAAGGAACTGATGGCAATCTACGTCGCGCGCGGACTCGATCCTTCCCTCGCGAAAAGGGTTGCCGATCAGTTGATGGAGCACGACGCGCTAGGCGCGCATGCCCGCGACGAACTCGGCATCTCCGAGACTTTTCGGGCGCGTCCGATTCAGGCCGCTATGGCATCGGCCGGCAGTTTCGCCGTCGGCGCAGCCCTGCCTCTCTTGGTCGGTGCCATAACACCGACGGCGGAGCTCATTCCCCTTGTCTCTGGAACTTCACTCGTATTCCTCGCACTTCTAGGCGGAGTGGCTGCACGCGCGGGTGGCGCAGGCGTGGCAGTGGGAGCGATACGGGTAACCTTCTGGGGTGCTCTCGCCATGGCGCTGACGGCAGGAGTTGGGGCGTTGTTCGGAACAATCTCCTGAGCGGTGCCGACGGTCGACCTTGCTGGACGCAGCTCGTGGACAAGGGCGCTCTTGCCCCGCGGAGTTATGCCTTCAATTCGCCCGCGACATCTGGTGCCGCGACAGCTTCGTACGCATCTTGCGTGTTCGGATTCGTTGGTCGCGCTCGGCGGCCGAAGAAGGCTTCTCTTACCAGTTTAAGAATGGTGTGGCGGTTTTCAGCGACAACCTTTAGCCAAGCCATTTTCCCCATCATGGGGAAATTGATCCCGCGGAAGCATAGACGCGCGAGGAAGATGTTGATGCGATAACCAAGAGGCTCGTCAGTGAGCGCGTCGACCGCTTGGGCCAGTGCATCCGGGCAGTACGCTTGCTCCCAACCATATTTCACTTCGGCGTGAGCTTCTTCAATGGTCATCTTGAGCGGCGTGTGAGCCATCGCAAACGGGATGAACTCCTGCCAGTGCTTGGGGCGCGTGAGCCGGCCCGAGGTTTCCAGGCGCTTGTAGAGCGGGGTTGCGGGCAAGGGCGTCATCAGGCCGAAAATGGGCAGACCCGGAGGCCAAGTTCGGACTTGCGTCAGTGTGCGCTCGGCCACCCCGGTAGCGTCGTTGTCCATACCGAAGATGAATGATGTGATCGCATAGACGTTGCGTCGGGCGAGCCGTTCGAGCACAGCCGCATACTCATTCGGCTTATTGAATCCCTTGTTCACGCCTTTGAGATTGGTCGGGTCAATGGATTCCATGCCGATGAAAACCCATTTGCCCCCGGAAGCCGCGATTAAGTCCACCAGTTCCTCGTCGCGCAACAAATTAGCGCTGATCTGTGCGACCCAGTGCACCTGGGCTTTGGCAGCGATGATGTCACGAAGCAATGATTTGGTGCGCTTTACATTGATAGCAAAATTGTCGTCGATGAAAAAGACGGCAATCTGGCCCTTCTCGCGGCTGGCGCGCGCCTTCAACAGTAGCAACTCATTTACCACGCTCTCATTGGTGCGGAAGCGGATTGAGTCACCGAAGAATCCGGTCACGGTGCAGAACTCGCAGCCGTAGGGACAGCCACGTCCCGATTCAACTGGAATGATGCGGAAAGAGCCCCAGCCCGTGCCGACACGGTTGAGTAGCGGCGCGACGACCTTTGGCACGAGATTGAATTGAGCAAGATCGATCGATTGCCAAGGAATGACCGGGTACTCCTTTAGCGACGGCTTCTTGTCTTTCCCCGCTGCATCCACGGGCGCGTAGATGGGTTTGAGTTCGCCGCGGGCAGCGTCATTCACAATCTGCGGCCAGGTTTCATCGGCTTCGCCTAGGGCCACAGCGTCGGCGTGGCATGGTCCGCCATCGCGACCGAGGGCCTCGTCGGCCAGTTCGGTGACGTGAGGACCACCCATGACGACCGGAACTCCGCTGGCGCGAATGGCATCGGCGATGCGATACGCTTTGGCGATCATTCGGGTCATGGACCCAATGCCGACCAGTCCGATGTTCTCGTCTCGAACGTACTCTGCTATTTGAAGCTCGTCCATCCGCTGAGCGTTGCCGTCGATCAGCAGCACTTCATGTCCGGGAGGAGTCAGAGATTTGAGCAAAAACATCCAGAGGTGCGGCATGAAGTTGCGAGTCACGCCGTTGTCGGGGTTGTAGAGCAGAATTTTCATGACAGTTCCTTACTTGAATCGTCTAGGATTCACCGCACGGGACCGTCACGAGCGATGCCGATCTGTTGATCTTGTTTTTCGTAGAGCATGCATCAGAACGGCTCTTGGCATCTTTCTAAAGCTGTCCTCGGTTCACAGGTTTCAAAACTGCGGCTCCAACTGCACTTCTGGCGTTTGTGCCTCTTCAGGATCGCTGGAGCCCCGCCCGGACGGAGCCACGGTGCGTAACCTGTCTGGCTCCGCGAGATGCAGCAACGCTCGCATTCTTGTCTCCCCAACATCCTGCCGCGAGCAGCCAAGCAGAACGGAACAATCCTGATCCGAGTATTTTTCAAGAACGGACATCACGATGACGAAACGTTCGAAGTGTTCAAGCCGGAGAATGCGGGCGATTGCATAATCAGTATCCTGCGTCCGTCCGAAACTGCAAGTGACCGCATCACTCGGTGCGGCTGCGACGGTCGAGTGGTTCTAGCGGGGCGCTAACATGCGAATTGCATCCTGGATAATCGTCCGCCGAGCCCAGGATTGCGCCCAGTCTCGAAACACGTAAGTTCCTTCGACGCAGTCTTCCAAGCCGGAAACAAAACACTCCTCGGCCTTCGCCAGGTAGGCTGTGAGCAAGAACGAAAGCAAATGCAATCGTCCATGTTTTCTGCGAACACTCCGCACAACTCGATGCGCGTTGCGTATGCTCGCGATGTCTCAGTAGAGATCGAAAGTCTTCGTGGCGTGGTCACCTTTGTCTTCTTGGCTCTCCATTGCCCTTCAGCCTTAGCCAGGTGTCAGCGTCACGCGCGCTCAATGCCTAAACATTTTGTTGCGCACGTCGGGCCAGAACTCTTTTGCCACATTGAAGAAGGTATCCAGGGCTACTTGTTGTCCCCACTTGTTCGCGCTATTTCCAAATGATCGATTCACGGCCGGATAGTAGAGGTTGGAGATGCCTGCGGCTACTGCATTTCCGGCCAGTTCTGATGTGTTGAAGTGGTTGCGGCCATCGTCGCCGCGAGTGATAACTTCCCGGCTCATCGCATATCCGGTTCGCTTCCAAAATCCCCCGGTGCCTTTCACGAAATATCGAGGATCCTGGTGGAGAACGACTGGAAATAACCCTTCACTCATGATGTTGCCAATTGCTTGATCTGCGAACGCTCCTCCGTAGTATTTGCCAAAAGCCTGCGCTCCTGTTCCGAATGAGCTGTACTGCTTCTGGGCCATGGATAGTCCGGCAAAAATACCAGCCACCAGAAACGCGGAGGGATCAAAAGAGTCGTCCACCGCAACTTTCATCTTCTCGGCAGGCGTCAACGGTTTGATCTCCGCAGCGTTTTCGTCTGAACGATAGTTGGGGATTATCCAGAAGATATGATTCTTGCTCGGTTCATGCTGCGGCCCCCTCTGCGTAACGCTGGACGGACTCGATTGAGTCTGACTCGCACTTGGCGCATCCGGGAGCCCCGACGGTTCCTGTCCAATCGACACAACTCCTCCCACCAACAAGTTAGCGGAAACCAGAACACGGCAGACCATAGGAACAAACGAAGATGACGGCAACCTCCTCATGCTACTAAGGTTGATGCACGTTGGAGCGCCTCCCGAGGCAACATGAACAACTTGTCATGTGTTCGCCACGATGTATTCATCCTGTAGCTGATAACCTTCCTCATGGGATCTCGTGAATGCGGTCGCACGGTGCGTTACCGACGACTCGCGATCGTATTTCTAATCCTCATCTTCGCTGCAACACTCAGCCGTGCTCAAGACAATTACGAAATCCAGGTGTACGGGTCTGACCTGGTCGATCCCCGACACACTATGGTGGAACTTCATAGCAACTTCACGATCGATGGATCGAAGACAATCGTCGACGGTGTTTATCCCACTAATCACGCGGAGCACGAAACCGTCGAGATCACCCACGGCTTCAATGACTGGTTCGAATGCGGCTTTTACATCTTCACTTCCATAACCGAGCGCCAGAGCTGGCAGTGGGTGGGTGATCACATCCGCCCGCGCGTTGCCGTCCCTAAGAAATGGCACTGGCCTGTAGGTGTGAGCATCTCAAACGAAATTGGCTACCAGAAGCGGCAATATTCCGTGGACACTTGGACGTGGGAAATCCGCCCTATCGTGGACCAAAAAGTCGGCCGATGGTATTGGTCCTTGAATCCCACGCTCGACCGTTCATTCCACGGCGAGAGCGTGAACCAGGGCATTGTCTTTTCGCCAAACCTCAAGTTTAGCTACGATTTCACTCCGAAAGTCGCGGGAGGTCTGGAATATTACGGCTCAGTCGGCCCCGTGACGGGATTCGATGCGGTGTCGCAGCAACAGCACCAGATTTTCCCCGCGATTGACTTGAACATCGCACCGCAGTGGGAGATCAATTTCGGACTCGGCGTAGGCGTCACGGGCGCGACCGACCACCTGATTGCGAAGATGATTCTGAGGTATCGCTTTAATTTCTGATAAGGAACAGGAGCGCAGAAGTGATTAAGGACATCGTGATTGGGTTCATTCTGGCCATTGCGATTTCAGGGGTTCTGTTTTCCTCTATTTCTCTGCTGGCATGGCGCCAGTCGCAACGGCCGATCCACCTATGCCGTTTGAGAAGAAGTTCGCGAATATGGCTCTGGACGCGCATATTGAGAAGCAACACATTCCTCCATCTTCAGTGCCTGCGGACGAACCTAATTTTATTGCCGGTGCGAGCGTATACAAACAGCACTGTGCCTTGTGTCACGGACTCCCAGGGCAGCCACCCATTGACTATGCGACAACGATGTTTCCGAGGCCGCCACAATTGTTCCGTGGTAAGGGTGTGACCGACGATCCGGTATCGGAGATCTACTGGAAAGCAGCAAATGGAATCCGTCTTTCGGGGATGCCCTCCTTCAAGACCAAGCTCTCCGACCCCCAACTTTGGCAGGTTAGCCAACTGCTCGCCCATGCCAACTAAATTCCGGACTCAGTGCGTAGTCCGAATCAGCAGCCAGGAGCGGCAGGTGTCCTAGTCTGCACCGCTAGTCGATCCCGGATTCCAGCCTCTGAGAGAACAAAGTGCCGCTATCGAAAATGAAGTGCGCTCGTTATCAGGCCAAAGGCGGCACCGACCAGGACAAGCCACGCGGAATTTACGCGAAATCGAAGCAGAGCGATTGATGATGTCGCAGCCAAAACAACAGTAAGGATGTCAACCAGCGATGCTCGCCCAAGCTCCCAAGTGACAGCAGCCATCAACGCGAGTGATGCAACGTTCACACCATCGAGGAAGGCCCCCGCAGCTTTGGACTTTCGAATACGCGGCACCAGTGGACCGCTTACCGCTACTAGGAGGAATGCAGGAAGGAAGATGCCCACGGTGGAAATTACAGCGCCACGAATTCCTCCCAGAATGAAGCCAATAAACGTTGCCGTCGTGAAAACCGGTCCTGGCGTCACTTGACCTACGGCTACAGCATCGACAAGCTGCGCGTCCGTCAACCAGCCTCGATGGATGACTAGATCGGCTCGAAGGAAGGCTAAGAGCACATAGCCGCTGCCGAATACGGTCGCCCCCAGCTTCAAGAAAACCAGAAAAAGCGACACTAGACTGAACGATGCTGTGGTTGCCAAGATGCCGCCCCCAATCGTCAGACAAGGAAGCACCGAGAAGGACACATGCGAAGTTCTTAGCGCACGCACGCAGGCTACTCCGCCGGCGAGCAGAAGCAAAAGAAGAGGGTGCAAACCAAGAACAGAAAGCACGAGCGCAAGCACCGCCACAAATCCAAGAAATGTTGTCTTGATGGCCGTTCGGCCAAGACTCCAAAGGGCCTGAAGAACGACAGCGATGACGACCGGCTTGATTCCATAGAGGGCGCCAGCTAATGCCGGGAGCTTGCCAAAATGGACGTAGAGCCATCCAATACCGGCGACCATCAGTGCTGCGGGAAGAATGAAGCAGGTACCAGCGAGCAGCAGACCTCGCCAACCGGCGCACAAGTAGCCGATATGAATGGCAACTTCACTGGAACTGGGTCCAGGAATGAGATTGCTTGCGCCGAGCAGGTCGAGGAATTTTTCACGAGAGAGCCACTGTCGCCTGCGGACGAGTTCATCTTCCATGATCGCGATGTGCGCTGCCGGTCCTCCGAAGGCTGTCGCGCCCAGCCTCAGGAAAAACAAAGCAAGCTCATCGAGAGGAACTTGTCTTTGTTCGGAAACGGATTCTGGAGATTCAAGGGCTGGCTGTTCAGCCATGAGTTGCGCCCCGTCTTTCTGCCAAGCATGCGTCGAGAGATAAAGCGCCAGCACCAACCAGCAGCAGAAAAACGAGACCGAGCAACATGCTCAAATCAGTTCGGGCCTCATGCAGCGTTCCCCAAAATCCGTTCTTCGCGAACGTGACGATCTTGGTCGAATATATGGCAACCGCAATATCAATAAGAAGCGGCACCGTCGCCAACCGCGTAAGAAGGCCAACCAACACCAAAGAGCCACAAACAATCTCAACCACCCCGACAAACAGGGCCATGATCTGCGGCGAAGGAATGCCGATTTTCACGAAGCGTCCGACTCCAGAGATTCAGGGAACAAAAACTTCTGTATACCTTCGGAAAGGAAGACCCAACCCACCAGAATACGGATGAGCAAGATCGCTTTCGCCGCGCGATCCGGCCAGGCTGCATTTCTGCTCACTGTCATTGCTCTCCTTGCGAGACCCGAGAAGTTAGAAATGAAGTTAACCGGGTTCAAACGTAATCGAACAGCGTCATGAAGCCGAAGTCCATGTGGAGTTGCTGATGGCAATGAAACAAAGTCAGCCCTGCATTGTCCGCGACAAAATCCACTTCCGTTTCCTGATATCCGCCCACCATCACAACATCCTTCATCACGCCAGCAGTCGGCGTGCCGGCGAGCTTGGTCAATTCGAAACTGTGTCGGTGAAGATGGATGGGGTGGATGTCGTCGCTCGCATTGCGCATGCGAATGCGGTAACGTCTGCCTTGCTTCAAGTGAAATGAGGCGGCCACAACCCCCTGGGTCATCGGATGAGCTACGGCGTTAATCGTCCATCGGTTGAAACCTGCCTCGGCGGCGTTGCCCTTTGCGAAGATCATCTCGAACGTCTCGTCCGGCGAAAGAGCAGTTGCACCGGCTTTTGCGAAATGCAAATAATCCCAGTGAAAAGGTTTCGGCGTTATCCAAACTGGCTTTCCCTTGTGCCCCGCATATTCCAGGACAATACCCATGCCGTGACCGCGATCGTCATCCGCAAGATCACCCATGATCCACACGCCGGGATGATTCATCTCGACGATGGCAGAAATGCGTTCAGCCGTTCCCAGCCACAGCACCGGAACATCGGCGGGCCTGGGAACAGCATTGCCGTCTAATGCGACAACCTTGAAAGTATGCCCCGGCAAGGCCAGGCTTCGAATCTCGGTCGCGCTGCCATTGAGAACATGAAACAGCACCCGCTCGCCCTGTTTGACCTTCACCGGCTCGCCATGTCCCAGCATGCGACCATTGACAGTGAAATATCGATAGCCCACTTCATATCCGTGCAGCATCCCTTTCGCAAGCGAGGCCTTCATCGCGGACTCGCCGCTCGACTCCAGTTCCTTCACTCGCGAGGAGGGAGCGAGGAAATCTTGCGTCATATCGCCGCCTTGACTGAAAAACGGTTCGCATTCCTTTAGAACCAGAAAGATTTCCCGGTCGTAGCTCCCCGCCTCGCGCTTGGGTTCGATGTACACGGGCCCGACTTGACCGCTGTATTGTCCGGCGCAGAGATCGGCGCCCGCCCGATTATGCGTGTGATAGAAGCGGAAACCTGATGGACGCGGAGTGAACACAATCCGACGCATTCCCTGCGCCGGGATGAAAGGCGTCCCTTCTTCGGCAGCGCCATCCACCTCGGTGGAGACTATTTGGCCATGCCAGTGCAACTGCTCAGGAGTGTCGGTGCCGTTGTGGACTTCGACCGTGGCCGGCTGACCTTCTTTGAAACGCAGGAGGGGGCCTGGGAATTGACCGTTGTACGTGATCGTCGAAACGATGTGTTTCTTGGCGATCTCGACCGGACTTGCGGAAATTCGTAAGATGTAGTCGGGTCGGTTCGAATCGGACTGAGAAGAACTCGCTCCGAAAGTCTCCAACCCGACCGTAGCCCCGTGGCTCAGCCGGCTTCTGGAGCGAACGAGCCCAGCACCGGCTGTCATCCCCGTCATTCTGAGAAACTCTCGGCGTCCGAGCGGTTGTTTTCCCACAGAGTGTCTCCAAACACTGCGGACCTTTATTTCCGGTTATTTTATTCCGCGCGCAAGCGTTTTGGACAGAACCGCCGGCCGTTCGGTTTGGATCTACGAGTCGAGCAGCACTCGTCATCTCGGTTCGACTTGACAACGAACCCATATTACTGCAATTATAGAAATATGCCTAACGTCCAAGCTGCCAAACCGCCGGACAAAGTTGCAAAGCTGGCCGACATGCTTTCCGCAATGGGTTCGGAACCGCGCCTTAGGATCATGCAATTACTACTATCAGCTCACCCAGACGGCCTGGTCGTCACCGAAATTCAGGACGAGCTAGAGATTCCCAATTCCACCCTGTCCCACCACCTGGAAAAACTCAAAGGCGAGGACTTGGTCCGCGTTCAACGC
>Ga0116117_1000394_pt1 | contig 11723 bp, 12 predicted proteins | sample June2015DPH_11_1_FD_89790 | JGI IMG/M metagenome (GOLD analysis project Ga0116117, IMG submission 89790) | Peatland microbial communities from SPRUCE experiment site at the Marcell Experimental Forest, Minnesota, USA - June2015DPH_11_10 | ecosystem: Environmental > Terrestrial > Soil > Wetlands... | reverse complement strand
GTGTTGGTATCAAGAATGTCGCCCGACTTCAAGCGCGCCACCGGCTCAGCCGTAGCAAACAAATACTTCACGTTGGCGTTGGTCGCAGTGTAGTGAACCGTGTTTTGCGCAAAGGCTGAGGAAATCAACAGAAGAAAAGCGAGGATACGTGCGATCACAAAAACCTCCAGGAGTTCCCGTTCGGGAGCGTTGTTGGCGATCCAGCTAGGGGCGTGGCAAAGCCGGGGCAGGCCATGATGCCAGGCCGGTCTCCGTCAACGAATCTCGTAGAGATAGGCGTCGTTGATGTACCTTCCACCGATTTGCGTATTCCCGAGCCGCGATCCCTCTACCGAGGCAGTTTTTCCAAACACAGAACGCAGGGCCTCGTAGAACGGCTGCTTCGGGCTGATTAGCTCGATCTTCAAAAGCTTCGATGAATCCGCCGCAATGCGCCGCGTGATATCAAAGAGTTCCTCATAAGCCTTTCTTGGCCCCACCTCATCTACGCGCGGAGTTGCGATCAAAAAGTGCCACTCGCCCGATTCAGGCTGGAACAGCCAGAGAGCTCCGTCGGCGGGGAACTCCTTGCTGCGACGCAAAGCATGCCACAGGGTTTTTCCGAAGTCCATGTCCGTTGCCGCTAAAGCCTCAACGTAGGCCATTTACCACCTTCCTCGAATCCACTCCATCACGCCAGAACCAGGTGCGACAGTCGATTCATGCAGTGCCTTAGCTTGTAATTCCTCAACCACGTCGTACCGCTTGCTGTCATCCCAGTCCTTCACCGTACTCCAATTCACCTGCAGCTTGGCATCTGCTTTCATATCCGCCTGCAGCGCGTCCCAGAGGACACCGTTCAGCCTGAAAAGCTTCTCTAAATTGTGAACGTACATTGCGTTCACGAATTCCTTGTCGGGAAAATCGTGCTCCTTTACTGCGCTTGCCAGGCAAGACTTCAAAGCGCACTCGACTGCAAAACCGGTCAGGTAGTAGGCGCCAGTCCAAAGCTTGTTTCCCAGGAGAATCCCAGCTTCTTCGAGCCTGCTACCAGCCAGCGTTCGCAGCGTGTCGCGATTCAGTCGCGCAATGGGCACGTTTTAATTCTACAGCGCCGAATGCTCGCACAGTATTCGACCTCCGCCGCGATATCATCGACCTTCGACGGCTTAGGTATAACGTCGCCGTCCTCCGCCATTCCCTGAATATGGAGCGCCAGCGCTTCAACCGCCATGCGGCTAGCTTCTTCGAGTGTCCTTCCAGCGGTGACACAGCCTGGAAAATCCGGAAAGCTCACTCCGTAATCCGAATCCCGATCCTTATGAAGATAAGCAATGTATTCCATGACTTCGCTCCATCAGGAGGGGCTTTCATAATCATATCTCCACGAGGTATCTTGTATTCGAATTCTCTTTTCGAAGAAAGGCACTCCCATGATTCGAACCCTGCTGCTCTGCGCAATGCTGTTCCAGGCCACCCCGCAAACCGATCCCAAGCCTGCTATCGACAATGACCGCGTAACCGTCTGGGAAGTGACCGGCCACGCAACTGTCCAGCCTCTCGATGCTGTCGTCGTGTCTTTGTCAGGAAACGCGGCGTTCGTGCCAAAGGGCACGACACCAAACGCTCCCGGAGACTCGAGCACGGGAAGATCGATAGTCATCGATCTTAAAGACCACCCGGTCGCGCCCATCGCGAACACCTCCGGCTACCCGCTGGCGATGCCGCGGCCCGGCTCGAAGAAAATTCTAGAGAATGACCGCGTGATCGTGTGGGACTACGCTTGGACGCCCAACGTCCCCACTCCCATGCACTTTCACGACAAAGACGTCGTCGTGGTATTCCTCGAAGATGGCGACCTGAGTTCGACCACCCCCGACGGAAAAGTTACTACGAATGCCTACACGCCCGGCACGGTGAGATTCAACACCCGCGACCGCACGCATACTGAAACGCTAGTCCGCGGAAAACAGCACGCCATCATCACGGAGCTGAAGTAGGAATTGAACTGGGCGCGGCTCGAGGATTATCGAACGCAGAGAGAAAAAATGCCTTGTCATCCTGAACAAGCGTTCTTTGCGCCGTGAAGAGCCTGTCCCGAGCTTGTCGAGGGAATCTGAGCGAACCGCGCGAAGGGTCGCGTTTTTGGCGACGCAATAATCGCGCGCCTGGCTCGCTTCCCTATCGATTTCAGCTACGGCGTGATCTCGAACACGACCCCATTGATGCTTCCCCCATCAGAATACGTCGCGCCATACAGATTGCCTTCCTTGTCGAACACCACGCCACCCGTCGCTCCAAGGGCCTCGAAGCCGCCAGTGAAATCCTCAAGGCTGGTGTAGCTCCATCCGCTCTCGCCGGGGCTTAACTTGAAAACAGAACCCTTGTCATGAACGCCGTCGTCCAAGGTTGTGCCATAGAGATTGCCGGCGCTGTCCATAATCAGATTACCCTCAGGCCCAGGCCCAAAATCTCCGCTGAGGCTATAAAGCAGATGGAACGCCCACTCTCCATTCGAAGAGGTGAGTTCAAACACCGTGCCCCCATTGCCCGAACCGCAGCATGGAGTGTCTCCGTAAACATTGCCTGAGCTGTCAATCATCACACCGGCCTGAGGAGTAGCCCCGTCGCTTCCATTCTGAAAATCGTAGAGCGTATGCTCGGTCCAGCCCGAACCGGAAGGCGTCAACTCGTAAACCGCGCCATTGCCAAAGCCTCCGCCATCGCCGCCTGAACTCGTCGTGCCATACAGGTTGCCAGCGTGATCAAACGTCACACCCGAAAGAGGAGAGTCCCCATCCGCTCCGCCAGTGAAGGTATAGAGAATCTTGATCGTCCAAACGCCATCGGAAGGAATCAATTCATAGACCACGCCGCCCGCCGTAGCGCCATTGGCGGTGGTGCCATAGAGATTTCCTTTCGCGTCGAGGATCACTCCACCCCATGGGTTGCGCCCGTCATCGCCTCCCGTGAAACGATAGAGCACGCTCTCCGTCCACGAGCAGGAAGTTCCGCAGCCTTTAGCGGGCGGCTTTAGAGAGAACACAACCCCGTCGCTTCGGCCGTCCCCACCACCAACGGCCGCTCCATAAAGAACGCCGTTCGTGCCAATGAACACCGTGGAGGCAGGAAACTGTCCATCATTACCGCCGGCAAAACTGTGCAACAAACTATAAACATAGCCGGACGCCGTCTTCTTTAATTCGAATACCGAGCCGATGCCGGAAGCGCCCCCCCACGCGGTCGTTCCATAAAGATTGCCTTCACTGTCAATCGCCAGGCCGGCCAGGGAACGGTCCCCCGTTGCTCCAGTGAAGTTGTGAATCGATTGGTAAGTCTGCGCTTGCGCCGATTGCGTTGCAGTAGTAAAGATCGCTAACGCAAATGTAAGCGCACTCGCGAGCGTGATTGCGGCAGTCCAATCCCAACTCGTCCGATCCGAAATGCTTCTTCTCATCGCGATTTCCTTCCCGGTTCTCAACCTGCGCACACGCTACCGCGAAAACCTCGTTTTGTTGTCATCATTTTGTCAAAATATTGAACTTTCTTTGCGTTGTGGGCGCCTGAGTGCTCTCCTCAAGCTGTCGTTTTCTTCGCATAAAACTTGCGAACCTTGGCGCGATTGCCACATACCTTCATGCTGCACCAGCGCCGATGATGATTCTTGCTGGTGTCAAGAAAGAGCCACTGGCAGGTCGCGGACGAGCAGGCGCGCAACAGCGCCATATCGCTGGAGGTCAACAGATCCGCGGCCGCGCGCGCGATCGGCCACAACAGCGCGCTGTACCTCGAAGTCATTTCGTTGTAGCGCAACTCGCAGCGTCCATCCTTTTGCACCAGCCGCGAATGCTGCGTCGCATCGCGGATATAGGTATTGAGCGTGTCCAGCGCGGTTTGCGGAACGGTCTGCTTTTTCATCAGCGCTGAAAATACGGCATACATGGCTTCGCGCAGATGGATCGCGCGGCGCACGGCATCCCCCGCCTCGTCGGGCTCGAGGTGAACGTTTACGTAAAAATAATCCACCTGCGCCCCCGTGAGAATGCCCGTGTCTTCGCCGAAGTGCGCCAGTTCGTAAAAGTTCGTCAGCAATTCTTTGGGCTGGCCGCTCGGACGATCGTCGAGCGTGTTCACGAGATCAAGGGCGAGGTTCCCTCCAATGAGTTCGAATTTCGGTGGGCGCCGTCTCTTAAATTTCGCTTCTGTCATGTGAAACCGATGAACTTTCCTGCTGGATTTTATAACCATCAAAACGCTCTTGACAAGTTAATCAGGTTTCCCTAGAATCCGATTAACCTGTTAAACAATATTAGCAGGTTAGTTTTGCAGGAGCCTGAATTCCTACGATTTTCGACAAATGTTCGCCAATTAAGGCAACGATTCGAAGCGAGAGAATGGTACATATTAAGAGGTAAGCCCGTGATCGTCCCTCAGACAAAATCCGCGAGTGAACACGACAAAAGTTATGCGATTAAGCTGGCGCTGGCTTTTGTGGCGATCTATGTCATATGGGGATCGACGTATCTTGCGATTCGCTACGCGGTTGAAACCATTCCGCCGCTCGTGACGGCGGGGATCCGGCATTCGATTGCGGGTGGCATTATGCTGACATGGGCCTGGTGGCGCGGGTTTCGGCCCACGCGGCAACAGTGGGCCGCGGGATTTGCCTTGGGTGCGCTCTTCTTTTTGATCGGGCATGGGTCGCTGCATTGGGCGGAGCAGTATGTTGGCTCAGGCCTGGCAGCTCTTCTGATCGCGACTGAGCCCATGTTCATTCTGGTGCTGGGCTGGATGGCGGGCCAGCAAAAGATCAGCCTGCTTAGCGCGCTGGGCCTGGGTCTTGGCGTGGTGGGCGTAGCGATGCTTACTGGCGCGGAGCTCACGATGAAAGGCTCGAGCCTGTGGGCGCTGCTGGCAATTTTGCTGGGTTCTTTGTCATGGTCATTCGGCGTTGTGATTTCGCCACGGCTCAAGTTGCCTTCTGATGCGCTGGGGCGAACTGCGCTGCCGACTCTGTGCGGCGCGTTGATGCTGCTGATTGCAGCGGGAATTACCGGCGAATTTCAGCAGACGCATTGGTCGAGCATCACGTTGCGCTCTATGTTTGGGCTGGGTTATCTCATCACGTTCGGGTCAGTGATTGCATTTACCGCCTACACTTGGCTGCTGCAACGTGTTCCGCCGGCTCTGGTGGCGACGCACACGTATGCGAATCCGGTGGTTGCGGTTTTGCTGGGATGGTTTCTGGCGCATGAGCCTTTGTCGATGCGGGTCGTGCTCGCGTCAATCGCGATTCTGGGAGCGATTGTGCTGATAAGGCGCGGAGAGCAGGCGGCGGTCGTCAAGTCTCCGCAAGCAGTTACAAGCGCTGATGGGATTCATGCGTCGAAGGAATGCGCCTAGATCGATCCGATATTTTAGAGGTCCGCGAAATGGCAATTCCCTATTATCACGTTGACGTGTTCGCGGATGAACTCTTCGCTGGTAATTCCGCGGGCGTCTGCATTCTTTCCGCTTTTCTCCCGGATGGTGTCATGCAGAAAATTGCGATAGAGAACCGGCACAGCAACACCGCTTTTGTGGTTTCGCGCGCGGATGGTGATTTTGACTTGCGCTGGTTTACGCCGAAAATCGAAGATGATCTGTGCGGGCACGCGACGCTGGCGTCCGCTTATGTACTCGCGTTGCGCGAGCACAACGTGTGGCCGGTTCGCTTTCACACTCGCAGCGGCGCGTTGAGTGTCGCCAAAAGCCCCGTCGCTCAAGTTCAAGACTCTCACGAGCCTGACAGTTTTGAAATGGACTTTCCGGCCAGGCCAGGTCAACCATGTGAGACTCCAGCCGGTCTGTTAGCCGCTCTGGGTTTGAAGTCGGCGCTGGTAACAAAGTGGCGCGACTACCTCGTCGTAGTGGATGAGGCTGAGCAAGTGCGAGCGCTCTCGCCCGACGTTGCCGCGCTTGCCAAAACTGACGGCGGGATCGGGACGATTGTTACCGCTCCCGGCGACGGTGATGTGGATTATGTGTGCCGATTTTTTGCGCCATCGATCGGCATCGACGAGGACCCCGCGACTGGCTCGATACATTGCACACTGGCTCCGTATTGGGCGGGGCGACTGGGTAAGGACAGGTTGCGGTCGCAACAGCTCAGCGCACGCGGTGGGACCATGCAGTGCACAGTCAGTGGCGATCGTGTGAAGATCGCAGGCCGGGCGCGCTTGTACCTTCACGGCGCAATCGAACTCTAAAACTCCCGACTTGCCGTTTCCGATGAAGCCGGTTTGACAGTTACTTATTTTTTCCCTTGGCCGGAAGCTTTACCGGCCCGGAGGTCCACACGGGCACCGGGTTATCCTGTTCGTAGAAGGCTTCAGAAATTGTGCCGGCCTGCAGGGTAAGGACTGCGAATCCATTCTTTACGCGCTTATCCCACTGCTTGCATTGATTTGGGTTCGGCAGAGGAGTGCAGGCGTAATAGTCGACCTTGCCATTCTTGGTAAGTGGAAGCTGGTTTTGGCCGTCCCAGTAATAGGCCGTGCCAAAAGGGATGGCGGAGTGACCTACACAACGGCACAGGGTTTTTGTTTTACGGCTGGAGGACATGGTGGCGTTGCTGTTGTAGACCACGCCATTGTGAGTGTGTCCCCAGTACCAATAATCGGGGTCGCGACTGTTCAGAGCGGAATACATATCTTGGTAGAGCTTTTCGCTGAGGTCTGGAAGCAGCTGGTTTTCGATCGGGAAGCCTTCTACCGAAAGCGCGGTGTGATGGGTGAGGGCAATTATATTTTTTGGGGACAGGTCGAGGCCTTGGAACCAGGCCACCTGATCGGGGTCTGCGGAATCTTGCAGCGCGCCCTGCATGTTGAAAAAGGATGTGCTGTAGAAACCAGAGTCGAGGCCAAGGATGGCCCAATCCTGATAGTACAGAGCGAAGTAGCTGGTGCCCTTCTGAGCTGCGAACAGGGGTGAGCCCAGGGCGTCATAGAAGTAGCCGTTGGCTCCGGAATACATTTCATGATTGGAATTGAGTGTGAAGCTGGGAGGCACTGGAGGCTTGCTCCACCAGCGCTGGATCAGGCGAAGATTCTCTTCCGTGGGAAAGAAGGTGACCTGGGTTTTGGCATAGAGCGCCGCCATCAAGAGAGTAATCTCCCAAGGCAGGTGGCCGGTCCCGGAGTAATAGACATCGCCGACATGAATGATGATGTCGGGCGGAGGGGACAGAGTTTGCAACTGATTCATAATGGCGGTTGCCGGGCCGTCGGTGCTGCAGTCACTCCAAGGGCCAGTGCCCCAATCGCCAATCAGGGCAACGGTGAGAGTTGGATTGTTGGGCAGAGCAATCACCTGGGGTGTCGAGCCAAAGGGAGCCTTCTGCAGTTCGCCCAGGATTCCTAGCGTATATAACACGCTGGAGTAGAGCCATCCTTTATCGAGTTGGGAGAACGGACCGTCGGCGACCATGGTGCCATCGGGCGCGATCACTCCGGCGCCGGCCCAGATGGTCTGCCATTGGGCATATTGCGTGGGGGTTATTTGGGTAGGCGGGAACAGACTGGCAAACCAGTCGAAGAATGAATCGTTGGGCAGATCGTGGTGAATCCAGTAGAGGACCATTCCGAATTCAACTGAGCCACCCGCGGGCGGAGGCGTAGTGTTCATTAACGCGATGAGCTGCGCTTCACTTTCAACCAGATACGTACCAATGAAATTGACTTGCTGGCGTAATGCGGCGTCGCCGGCGAGTCTTGCCTGAACTCTGTGTTGCATGGCTTGAACGGCCAGAAGCTGCTCGGGAGTAAATGAGGGCATCACGCTCTCCAGACGGACGGGGTTTTGGGGGTAACGAACGCGGATGTTACCACGGCGGAAGCAGGAACGAGAAGATTTTCGGGTTTTGTTCGGAAAATGGAACAAGGGGCCGGTGATGCTCGCAGGGGAAACTCTGGAGTGGTTCGGAGGGCGTGGTAATGCGCTGATTTGCCTCTGAGAACGATCAAGATGGACTGCGCACGAAGCGGCGCATGGCTGCCTCGTAATCGGATTCGTTCTTAATGGGCCTGATCTTCATACCTCAGCCTACTCTCCTAAGACTTTCCTTGCGACGTGTTTGTGAAGATTTGCCGCATTTTTCTTAGAGAGCCTGCGCTTTCTGAACGCTTCCTGGATTATAATCATTCTCATCTAACAATTATGCTTTCCTAATGCAATCTTCCCACGAACAATTTCGGGAACTGGCTTGGAAGTGTGGCTTGGCGGCTACGCATCAGCGGCAGGTTATTTATGAAGCTGTCGTGGCTACGCCGGGGCACTACTCGCCTGAAAGCGTCTTCGCGGAAGTGCGGCGAAGGACTCCGTCGATTTCTCTGGCTACCGTTTACAAGAACCTGCGGCTGTTCGTGGCACACGGATTGCTGCGGGAGGTGAGCCCTCATGCTTCCACTCTGCTGGTGGAAGGAAATCTTGAACCGCATCACCATCTGGTCTGTACGCGCTGCAAGGCGGTGCAGGATGTTGAAGGTGATTTCATCAATTACAAAAAGCTGTCGCGGCACGCGCCGCGTGGCTTTGATCTGACGCAGCCGCTGGTGGAGGTGTTTGGACTTTGCCGGCGGTGCAGCGCGAAGAAATAGTTTCACGCAATACCTACATCAAAATTAGAAAGAAGAAAATATATGGAAAATACAATCGCAACTTCATCGGGGAGCGTTTCCCCGGAAGCTAAAGATAAAAGCACCAAGCCCGAAGGAAAATGCCCGGTAGCGCACGGCGTACGCAAAGCTCACACGAATGATGATTGGTGGCCGAATCAGGTCAACCTGAAGGTGCTGCATCAGCATTCTCCGAAGTCCGATCCGATGGGCACGGAGTTCAATTATGCGGCCGAGTTCAAGACGCTCGACCTGAATGCCGTGATCAAGGATCTGCATGGCTTGATGACCGATTCGCAGGAGTGGTGGCCGGCCGACTTTGGGCACTATGGGCCGCTGTTCATCCGCATGGCGTGGCACAGCGCCGGCACGTACCGCATTGGCGATGGGCGCGGCGGGGCGGGAGCTGGGCAACAGCGCTTCGCTCCGCTGAATAGCTGGCCGGACAATGTGAACCTGGATAAGGCGCGCCGGCTGCTGTGGCCGATCAAGCAAAAGTATGGACGGAAGATTTCATGGGCTGACCTGATGATTCTTGCTGGGAATGTTGCGCTTGAATCGATGGGCTTCAAGACATTCGGTTTTGCCGGCGGACGCGCGGATGTGTGGGAGCCGGAAGAGGAAATTTATTGGGGGCCGGAAGGCACGTGGCTGGCGGACGAGCGCTACAGCGGCGATCGCGATCTGCAGAATCCGCTGGCGGCGGTGCAGATGGGCTTGATCTATGTGAACCCGGAAGGTCCGAATGGAAAACCGGATCCGATTGCCGCGGCGCGCGACATCCGCGATACCTTCGCTCGCATGGCGATGAATGACGAAGAGACGGTTGCGCTGATTGCAGGCGGCCACACTTTCGGCAAGACTCACGGTGCTGGCATTCCGGCGGACTATGTTGGTAACGAACCGGAGGGCGCCGACATTGAGGATCAAGGCTTTGGATGGAAAAATAAACTTGGCAAGGGTCACGGCGGCGATACGATCGGCAGCGGGTTGGAAGTGATTTGGACCACGACTCCGACGAAGTGGAGCAACAGCTTCTTCGACAACCTCTTCAAGTACGAATGGGAGCTGACGAAGAGCCCGGCGGGCGCACATCAGTGGACTCCGAAGAATGGCGCGGGTAATGGAACGGTGCCGGATGCGCATGATCCGGCGAAGAAACATGCGCCATCGATGCTGACTACGGACCTTGCATTGCGGTTTGATCCGGCTTACGAAAAGATTTCGCGGCGATTCTATGAACATCCGGATCAGTTCGCCGATGCGTTTGCACGGGCTTGGTTCAAGTTGACGCATCGCGATATGGGGCCGATTCCGCGCTACCTTGGGCCGCTGGTTCCGAAGGAGCCGCAGATCTGGCAAGATCCAATTCCCGCCGTGGATCATAAATTGATCGATGAGCAGGACGCTGCGGCGCTGAAGGCGAAGATCCTAAAATCGGGATTGTCGATTTCCCAACTGGTTAAGACTGCATGGGCGTCGGCGGCTTCGTTCCGCGGTTCGGACAAGCGTGGTGGAGCGAATGGAGCGCGCGTTCGCCTTACTCCGCAGAAAGATTGGGAAGTAAATCAGCCGGCTGAACTGGCGAAAGTTTTGCCGAAGCTGGAGGCGATCCAAAAGGAATTCAACGGTTCGCAGTCGAACGGGAATAAGGGGAAGAAAGTTTCGCTGGCTGACCTAATCGTGCTGGGCGGTGACGCGGCGATTGAGGAAGCTGCGAAGAAGGGTGGGCAGGATGTGAAAATTCCTTTCACAGCAGGGCGCACGGATGCTTTGCAAGAGCACACCGACGTGCAGTCATTCGCGGTGATGGAGCCGGTTGCGGACGGGTTCCGCAACTATTTGCGAAGCGGGCAGGTTCTGTCGGCTGAGGAGTTGCTGTTAGATCGGGCGCAGTTGCTGACGTTGACTGCTCCTGAGTTGACGGTACTCGTCGGCGGCTTGCGCGCTTTGAATGCGAACTTCGGGCAGACGAAACATGGCGTCTTGACCAATAAGCCCGAGACGCTGACGAATGATTTCTTCGTCAACCTGCTCGATATGAATACGAAGTGGCAGGCCTCCGGTAAGGTTGAAGGCGTTTCTGAGGGCTTGTACGAAGGGCGCGACCGGAAGACGAACCAGGTCAAGTGGACGGCTACTCGCGTCGACCTGATCTTCGGTTCGCAATCGCAGTTGCGTGCTCTCGCGGAAGTTTATGCGTGCGCGGATTCCAAGGAGAAGTTTGTGAAGGACTTCGCGGCTGCGTGGACCAAGGTGATGAACCTTGATCGCTACGATGTTGCGTGATCCGCGAGAAAGAAAGTTGCAAATTTCGGGCGAGCCTTTGTGGCTCGCCCTTTTTCTTTTGCCGACCGCGTACACTAATGCGACGGAAGGCGTGGCAGACTGTGGAGCTTCCTGACGATTACGGGCGAGGCCTGAGAGATGACGGTTGGGCGTGAAGAACTTCTGCAGGAATTTCAGGAATTTGTTCGAACCGCGGCGACGGCTGAGTCGGTGATGGAGCGTATGGCGCAACGTCTGCATGAAACGATGACGCGCTACAACTGGGTGGGGTTTTATCTGGTGGACCCGGCGGACGCGGGTATTTTGCTGGTCGGGCCATTCGCGGGCAGCTTTACGCCGAATGCCCGCATTCCACTCGACACGGGACTCTGTGGCGCTGCGGCCACAAGCAGGCAAACCGTTGTGGTGGATGATGTCTCGAAGGATCCGCGTTATCTTTCGGGGTCATCAATGGTGAATAGTGAAATCGTTGTTCCCATTTTTGTGCGGAACAAGCTCGTGGCGGAGCTCGATATCGAGAGCTATTTTGCCGGGACGTTCACGAAATCGGAACAGGACTTTGTGGAGGCTTGTGCTGCGATCGTGAGGGATTATTTAGAGAAGATTTAGTTCACACATGATGGACAGTCGATTTAATCCGGCCAGCGAATGGCGGGATACTGGTTTATCTGCCTATGGTCGTGCTGCGGCGCTCGAGCAGGAGTACATCTCTCCAGGTGTCGCGCAGCTTGCCGATTCGGCGTCTCACGCCGACTTTGCGGAATCCGCAGGACTTGTGCAGGGCGATGCTGGCGGAGTTCT
>Ga0116117_1000388_pt1 | contig 11831 bp, 10 predicted proteins | sample June2015DPH_11_1_FD_89790 | JGI IMG/M metagenome (GOLD analysis project Ga0116117, IMG submission 89790) | Peatland microbial communities from SPRUCE experiment site at the Marcell Experimental Forest, Minnesota, USA - June2015DPH_11_10 | ecosystem: Environmental > Terrestrial > Soil > Wetlands... | reverse complement strand
GGAGCGGCCTTTGGTTTCTGGAACGACAGTCCCCATAAACACGGCGGCGAGAATGCCCATGACGCCATAGATCCAATATGCAAAGCCGTGGTTGAAGTGGGCGATGAGATAAGGATTCTTGTCGAGGATGGGGAAGGTCCAACTGACGAGATAATTGGCGATCCATTGCGCGGCGACGGCGACGGCCATGGCCTTGCCGCGAATCTGATTGGGGAAGATTTCGCTTAAGAGCACCCAGGTGACCGGCCCCCAGGAGACGGCGAAGCCGGCGGTGTAGACCAACATCGATACGAGCGCGACCATGCCCTTGCCGCCGAGCCAAAAGTCGGTGCCGAGGGAGATCATGCTTACGGCCATGACCAGCGCGCCGATGATCTGGAGCGGCTTGCGACCGAAATGATCAACGGAGAGAATGGCGACGACAGTGAAAGCGAGGTTGACCGAGCCGACGATGATGGTCTGCAAAAGCGACGCGTTGGTGGTCATGCCCATGCCTTTGAAGATATCGGTGGCGTAGTAGAGCACGACATTGATGCCTACGAATTGCTGGAAGACCGATAGCGTGATGCCGATGACGACGAGAAGTATGCCGAAGGAAAACAGTTTGCCGGAGTGATGCTCGCTGAGCGAGGCTCGGATTTCGGAGATTTCCTTTTCGCCCTCTTCGGGCGTGACGAGTTTGGCGAGCACGGCGCGTGCGGCGGGTTCATTTCCCTTGAGCATGAGGTAGCGCGGAGTTTCAGGCACGAGAAAGAGGAGAAGAAGAAAAAGGACGGCGGGAATGGTGCCGGAGAGGAACATATAGCGCCAGCCGATGGTGTTGAGCCAGGTATCGCCGCTGCCGGCTTTGGAGATTCCGAAGTTGACGAAGTAAATGACCAGCATGCCGAAGATGATGGCGAACTGGTTCCAGGCGACGAGGTTGCCACGAACTTTTGCGGGCGCGATTTCCGCGATGTACATGGGCGACAACATGGAAGCGAGGCCGACGCCGATGCCGCCGAGGATGCGGTAGAAAACGAAGTTCGCCATGAAGCCCGGACCGCCGTGGCCGATGGGGGCGAATGGGAATTCCGGCGCGGCGGCGCCGAGGGCCGAGACGAGGAAGAGCACGGCGGCGATGATGAGCCCGCGCTTGCGGCCGACGTTGGTCGAGACCCAGCCGCCAACGAGACCGCCGATGATGCAGCCGATGAGCGCGCTGGAAACGACAAAGCCGAGCAGGGAGTTGGCGGCGTTGGCCTGAGCGGGATTGGCGAGATCGGCGAATCGGGGATTGATGAAATACGCTTTCAGACTGTCGACCGCGCCGTTGATGACGGCCGTGTCGTAGCCGAAGAGTAATCCGCCGAGCGTGGCGATGAGGGTGAGCAAAGCAACATACGGGTTCAAACGCGACATAGGATCCTTGGAGAATACGAGTGGAGTGAGGGCGAGATTTTCAGGGCGCAAATGGGCCGGATAAGTCCTGGGAGAAAACGCAAATACTGACCACAGGAATCATAACCGATTGGATGGGAGGACGGGGTGCGGCGGGGAACGGAGTAGCAATAGCGGAGGTGGAATCAGCCGTGGGCCGAGCGGCATGTGACCTACCGCTCGGCGAGCCACGGCATCTGGGGAAGGAACACGGCTAGCGAATGTGCCAGAGATTCCAAGTGGCGAAGATGCAGAGAGCGACTGCGCCTTCGATGACGAGCGCGAAGACGATGCCTACGACAACATGCCTGAGATTCACGATTGCTTCGGCGGCCCATTCGTCTTTGGGTTCGTCGGGGACGGCGACCGGCTCGGATGGGGCGTCATAGCTGGGCAAAGAGCGGGAGGACATGGGGAGCGCGGTCGTCGGCACTGAAGGCGAGGCGGTTGGGAGCTTCCAGTCAACGAGCGGTGCGGTTGCCACTTGATACCCTCCAGCGGCGTGCATCGGCGGGGCGCCGGGAAACCAATCATCCGATCGGCTCGAAAGAAGGATTTCCGTCCCACAGTGCAGCAATTGTTCTGCCATGGAAGCAACCGGTGGCGGGAATTCCGTAGCGCGCTGAAGTGAAGGGGGTTAGGGTGTTAGAAAAGGCCCGGTCAGTGGAAAACCGGACGCGAATATGCGTGTAATTCCTGACTGGAAATGTAAAGAATTCACGAATTTTTGTTTAATTGGCGTCCGGCAGGGCAGGAAAAACGGGTTTGGGGGGCGGGCGCGGAGGGCTCGCGGACGCCCAGCTACTCCTCGATGCGATAGGTGTATTCCTCAATGACGGGGTTGGTGAGAACTTCGCGAGCGATGCGCTCGACCTCGGCGCGTGCGGCGTCGGAGTGGAGGCCGTCGGCGAGCGAAAGCGCGAAGTACTTGCCCTGACGCACGGCGGTGACATCGGCAAAACCGATCTTGCGAAGAGCGTTGTGGATGGTCTGGCCCTGCGGATCGAGGACCGATGTCTTCAGCGTGACGTAGACATGCGCCTTCATGATCCCTGATTATAGATGCAGTGGACAGTGATCAGTGGTCAGACACGACGGTGGCGAACCGCAGCATTTGAGTTGAGCTGAAAAAGAGATTGGGCTTGCGCAATTCCCCAAGGAGAGTTAAAACGCAATGGTTAATTATCTGGAACTGCCCGTGGGCGACCGGGCGCCGGAGGTCTTTCGGGTGGTGATCGAGATTCCCCTGGACGGAACGCAGAAGTTCGAATACGACAAGCAACTGCACGTGTTCAAGCTGGACCGGAACCTGCACTCGCCGGTGCACTATCCGGGCGACTACGGATTTATTCCGTCGACGTTGAGCGACGACGGTGATCCGCTGGACGTGCTGGTTCTTGTGCCGGGCCCGAGTTTTCCGGGATGCGTGCAGGAGGTGCGGCCGATCGGCTTGCTGGAGATGCTGGATCAGGGCGTTCTGGACGAGAAGGTGCTGGCGGTGGGGAAGAACAATCCGCGATTCGCGAACATCTGGAATTACACGGATATCTATCCGCACATGCTGAAGGAAATTACGCACTTCTTCTCGATTTACAAGGATCTGGAGGGGAAGCGCGTGGAGATGAAGGGATGGCGCGATGCGTCTTACGCGCGGGACCGCGTGTTGCACACGATCAAACAGTTCGCGGAGAGCAAGGCGAAGCACAACGAGGGGAAGAAGAAGGCGGCGGTGTAGAAAGACAGGGACCGAGGGAACAAGGGAACAGGGGGACCAAGGGGCCAAGGGAACAAGGGACCGAGAAGAACAGGGAACAGCTACTGGCAGTCAGCTATTAGCTCTTAGCTTTTGGCGGTTCGTGATCAGCGGGAGTCGCTGGCCGAGTGAGCCCGCCTCGTCCGAAGTTTGAAATCGGGGCGCTACCTCGGCGCAGGCGGGGTGGCGAGAGCGCGGCGGCGTGCAAGCGGAAGCGCAGTGAGCCAGTAGAGCGGCGGTCCGAGCAGGGCAACTCCACAAGCAAAAAGAAGAGATGAGACGCTAGCGAAGGCGGTGCCCGGATCGCCGAGCTTCTCGCTGCGCGAGGCGTAGAGCGCGTAGGCGATGAGGAGAGTGGGGCCGACGGCGAGCAGGCAGGCGAAGACGAAGTTGCCGGCGCGGAAAGGGCGAGGAAGTTGCGGCTCGCGAATACGCAAGGCGATGAGGGCGAGGAATTCGAGGATGAGGCTGGTGCCATAGAGAATGAGGTCGATGGAGATGAGCTTCTCAAAGGGCAGACTAAGAGCGAGCGCCCAGCCGAGGCCGCAAAAGAGCACGCTGATCCAGGGAACACCGCGGCGATTGCGGCGCTCAAGGATGCGTGGCAACATGCCATCGGCGGCCATGGCGATGGGCAGGCGGGTGTAGCTCATCATGAGCGCGTTGAACATACCGAGGCCGCAGATGACTCCGCCGGCGACAACGGCCATGGACAGGAGAGGGCCGCCGAGTGCGCTGCCGGCAATGACCCACGAACCGGTAGTGAAGCCATCGGGCGAGAGACCGCCCACGGCCATCGCAGCAAGAGGCAGAACGTACGTGACGACGGTGACGATGATGGCGCCGACGATGGCGCGCGGGTAATTGCGCTGTGGATCATGGACGTCGCGCGCGATGGTGGAGGCGTTGTCCCAGCCCATGTAGTTCCACAAACCGACGAGGATTGCGGTGGAGAGTCCGGCATCGACGTCAGGTGAAGGGGCGGGACGGCCCCAGTGCATGGCGGGATGAAGGGTGAGGCCACGCCAGAAGCCAAGAACGATAAAGACGGCGAATGGCGCGAGGAGCAGCACCGACATCCAGACGGAGTCTGTACCCACGCTGGGCGCGCCGCGCAGATTCCATGCGCAGCAAAGGACGACGACAGCCAGCGACCAGATGTAATCGCGCGGAGCGACGGTGAGCGCGGGACTGAATTTGCCCAGGTAGAGGACGAAGATGGAGGGGTAGAGCGCCATGTCGAAGATGCTGGCCGAGAGCGAGAGCCAGCCTTCCTGGTAGCCCCAAAACGAGCCGAGTCCGCGTCGCACCCAAACATAAAAGCCGCCTTCGTCAGGGATGGCGGCGGCGAGTTCGCCGATCATAAGCGCGGTGGGCAGGCTCCAAACGAACGGCAGAACAAGCAGGATCACGATGGCCAAGCCAAAGCCCGCGCCGCCGAGGATGTCCTCCATGCCGTAGGGCCCCCCCGACACCATAAAGAAGGTGGCGGCGATCAGGGGCAGAAGGAGCAGCTTTTTGGGCGAAGGGCTGAAGATGGCGCGCATACCAATGAATGTAATTGCGTTGGCAGGAAAGAGGAAGCGCGGGAAAGGCGAGGTGAACGCGAGTTCCGGTATAATCCACTCAGCGCCGGAGAGATGGCCGAGTGGCTGAAGGCGGCGGTTTGCTAAACCGTTGTACGGTCAAAAGCTGTACCGGGGGTTCGAATCCCCCTCTCTCCGCCATATACCCTTCCAGCCGTGTCCAGACGCTTCCAGCCAAGGCCAAACAAATAGGATAAAGCGAATAAAATAAGCGGCTTACGTTCCAGCCGATTGGGTGGGCCGCTTGCCTGCGCCACAGAAATGATGGTGGGCGCCCGCACACAATTGTGCTTTGACGGGCAAAGTGAAAGCCCCGCAACCATAGAATCATCGCCTTGTTGCTCCGCTGCGCCGGATAAATGAAAGTGCGAGACCGCATTTATTGAAAGTCTTGCCTCCGATTTATGGTTTCGATGAACTTCGGATGCTTTAGCCCCAAGACTGCGAGTTGCTGCCGAAGTGCCAGGTTTTCGATGAGGAGACCTCGGCGTGAGCGAAGGAAATGAAAGGAGGAAGTAATTAGGAGGTCTAAAAGGCGAAGCATGACGCCAGTTTTACATCTGATAAAGCCAAATTGGAACTCTCATTTTGTGTGTGATTCGAGGGCAGATCGATATTTCGGCGAGGCACAGGAAGCAGCCATCGCTCGCCGTAAGCGCCGTTCCGCCTTGGTGTCCCAATAGCCGCAGTCGAGTTCGAAAAAGATCGAGGTATAGGGAATCATGTGGCTGGTCTTGATGATATGAACGCAGAAAAGCTGTGCCGTCTGGTCGAGCTTGGCAATGATCTGCTCATGAGGCAGCGTGATTGTCTCCGCTCCCTTGAGCAGCTTTGCGAGTTGAGTGCGATAGCCCGATACGCCCGGAGCATCGGCCTCCGCGACGAATTGCAATTCCTGGTCGAGATAAATGTTGGCACGAACGTGTTTGCTGGCCGCAATAGCGGTAAGCACGCCGCGAGCGACTTCGATCTGGCTGGCGTCAGCGAGAATCGTCTCGATGCCGACCCCAGACTGTGCCGGATACGCCGCGTCCGCAACCACGATCCAGTTGCGATGGCCGAAGACCGGCAACGTCGCTTGCAGTTGACGCTCCCAACCCGAATTCGTTCGTCGCGGAGCAATGCTCATGGATTCAACTCTCGATCCCCGTTCATTTCAATTCTTCGTCCGCGCAAACGGCCACTTTGCCGCATTTCCCTGAAGCCATGAGCGCATAAGCCTCGCCAGCGCGCTCCAGCGAAAATCGGTGCGTGATGATGTCGGCGGGATGCAGATTCCAGCGTACCAGACGTTCGACCAGCTCCTCCATGAGCCAGGTGGACGTGACCCAGGAGCCGTAGAGTGTTTTCTGGTCGTGAATCAGGTCGGGTGAGGGATTGAATTCGACGCGCCCGCCTTCGCCGAGAAAAACAATCCTGCCCCACTTGCGCGCGGCGCGAATCGCCGTGGCTCGCGCGGCGTCGTTCGCCGAGCAGTCGACGGCACGTTCGACGCCCATGCCTCCAGTGAGCCGCCTCACTTCGGCTACGTTATCGGGTCCTGAGGCGAAAACCGCATCGCAGAGATCGAGCTCGAGCGCAATCTCCATGCGCTCGGGTACCACGTCGATGCCGATGATTTTCTGCGCGCCCAGCTTGCGGCAAAGCGCGGCCGTCGCCAAGCCCACTGGTCCTAGCCCGGTAATAAGCACTGCGTGGTTGCCGTTGATGCCGATCTTTTCCAGTCCTTCGTAGACGGTGCCGAATCCGCACGCAACCTGCGCGCCATCGCCGTAAGAGAGCTCATCGGGCAGTGCGATGAGGTCTTTCTCCTCGGCTACCATGTATTCCGCCATCCCTCCGTCGCGCTGCCATCCGTAGGCTCGGCGATATTTTTCGCTGGTGCAGGAGATCATGTAGCCGCGCCGGCAGTCGTTGCAGACGCCGCATCCTGAGATGTGATAGACAATCACGCGGTCGTCGGCTTTGAAGCGGCGGCAGCCCGGGCCTGTCGCGACGATCTGGCCCGCAGGCTCGTGCCCGGCAATCACGCCCTGGTAGCCTTCAGGCCCTTTGCCCAGGTGCTCGTGAAAGATGGCGCGAATGTCGGAGCCGCAGATGGTCGACGCCTTCACGCGCAGCAGAACTTCTCCGTGGCCTGGCTCCGGCAAAGGCACCGTGCGCATTTCAACGGTTGAGTCGCCCGGCAAGAACGCTGCACGCATCATGGCGTTCATTTCTTTCATTCTCCAGCTATGCACGTTGGGCTGATAGCTCGCTCTTACGGCGGTGTGATCTCCCCGTTTACGTCCCAAAGATCTTCCCAGGTCTGGCCCTCTTTCCACAGGAAGACCTGGCCTTTGATCAAGCGGCAGCTGCGATCGATAGCGGCGATGGAGCGCATCTCCTCGTCGGTGAGCGGGTCTCCAACAACACCTTCGAGATTGGCGCGATAATGGTGAACGGAAAATGGAATCGGCGTTTGCCCGCGCTGCACCGCCCACTTAATGCATACCACTGCAGGGCGAATCCCGTGGCTCTCAGCGATGCGCACGATCACTGGATCCTCGGTGGGCGCGGTATCCTCGGGGGTGCGGTCGCGCGCCGGCCGTCCCGGTGAGCCAATGGGGCAGTAACCGACGGGCTTGATGCCGTTTTCAACCACGAATTTGAACAACTTCGGCTGCTGAAAATGCGGGTGCAGCTCCATTTCATTCACCGCGGGTTTGATGCGGGCGTCGCGCAGAACAAGCTTCAGTTTTGGGATGGTCATATTTGAGGTGCCGATATGCCGCACGAGGCCCATGTCCACCAATTCTTCCATCTTGCGCCAGGTCTTCATATAGTTTTCGTGGATGTAGGGCTTGGCGTCGGGAGAGCGCGATGTAACGTCGCAGCCTGGCGGATGAAAATTCGGGAACGGCCAATGCACCAGGTAAAGATCAAGATAGTCGAGGCGCAGATCGGAAAGCGACTGGCGGCAGGAGGCGATCACGTCGTCCCCGTCGTGCTTGTCGTTCCACAGCTTCGAAGTGATCCAAAGGTCTTCGCGCTTGATTCCGCCGCGGAGAATCTCCTCAAACGCGGCGCCGATCTCGGCCTCGTTGCCGTAAATCGAAGCGCAATCGAAGTGCCGGTAACCGACTGTGGCAGCGCCAATCACCACCTCGGCGATCTCGGCCGCAGAAATGTGGTCTGATCCAAAGGTACCAAGGCCGATCGCCGGCATTGTAGCCCCATCAAAAAGAGTTCTCTGAGGCACCAGAGTTGGATCAACAGAATCTCGTGCCGAAATCCCAAGACCGTCTTGCTCTTTCATTCCTCATTCCTCTTGGCCACCATTCCTGCGGTTCCGGCAACGGCAGGCAATGTGAGCGGTTTCAACCGGACTCTGGGCCTGTACTCGAATTGCGATAAATATGTTGCGCAAGCGAGAGTATACGATAAAGGTATCGTTATTGTAAATGCATATACTCAAAAACTGGCCTCTAATCCGAGGTTGGCTGAGTGCGAACGGCACACTGGCAATGAGGGGCCAGATCGTCGAGAGCGACAGCCGGCAAAAGATTGCGGTTTTCTCGAGCCATCGAAACGTCACGCCGATGAGCCCAGCGCCATTCGCAGGGTCAAAAGAGCGAAGCGGAGCGGATTTTCGCCGGTAAGATGCAGGCGAAATCCGCAATAAGAAACCGCCGAAGGATGCCTAGCCGGACTCCAACACAAGGTTTGCATATTGAATCGTGTCACCGGTCCGAATAATTCCGATGGCACGCGGTACTCGCTTTTTGAGTTCTATGTGAGGTTCGAATTCCAGAGCAACGCCATCCATAGCGCGCTTGAATTGCAGGATCGTCTCAGGGCTGTTTACCTTGTTGAACTCCTCAGCCATGAAGGCTCGGGCCACGCTGAAATTGCACCGAATGGCCGCCAAGACATCGAGAACTCGAGGCAGGTCATCGACCAATGAAATATCGACCGTCTCCACTTCCTTCCATAAAGGAAACCCGCGGTCTGCAATGACCAGGGTATTGGTATGCCGGACCAGGCTAAGCAAAGAGTTGATTTTGGGGTTTAAGATGCCGGATCTCAGCATGCAGCGCAATCTCCTGAAATCACTTCAATTGAATTCTAATTGTCGAATCTGGCTTGGGTCGGCCATTTCCCTTATTAAACGGTCGCTCAATACACGATGTTGGCCGCGCAAAGAAAGCGATAACTTTATCGTTGACACTGGAAGATGCGGGTCGCTATGATTGGCAGTCGCTGATTCTGGCGAAGCAGGCTGGGTACGCCATCGCTTCATTTGCATGACAGGAGCTAAAGGTGCAGCGGAGGGATTTTTGTAAATTTCTAGCGATCGCAGCCGCATCGAAGGCCATGCCGGCCTTTGGGCAAGCGGCGCAGGACAACCTACCGGCATCACCGAGCAGATTCAATCAGTACATCCAGAGCTATGCCGCATTCTGCGCATTGCCGCCCGAGATGAGAGTCTTCTATGCGGCGAGTAACGGCAGAATCGTCGAGGAACGACTGGATCAAGCGACATGGCGCCCTCCCGCGTGGGACTTCAATCCAGCACCTTTGCAAATAGCCGGTGGAATGTGGGACAACGTGCCCCTGGAATCACCGATCCAAGATCTCGCGGGAGACGGTCCGTTCAAACCTACGTGGGAATCGCTGCTCAATTACGACGCGCCGGATTGGTACCAGGATGCAAAGTTCGGCATCTGGGCTCACTGGAGCCCGCAGTGCGTGCCCGAGGACGGTGATTGGTACGCGCGCAATATGTATGTCGAGGGGTCGGAGCAGAATAAATATCACCTGGAACATTATGGGCCGCCATCGCGGTTCGGGTACAAAGATCTCTGCGCCCAATGGACCCTGCTCAACTGGGATCCCGACGGACTGATTACGCGGTACAAGAATGCCGGTGCTAAACTTTTCATTTCGCTCGCGAATCATCATGACGGCTTTGACGCATGGAACTCGAAGCACCAGCCGTGGAACGCTGTCGCATACGGTCCGCATCGCGATGTTGTTGGAATCTGGGCTGCCGCGGCACGGAAGCAAGGGCTGCGTTTCGGCGTTACTGTCCATCAGGCGCGCAACTGGTGGTGGTTCCAGCCGTCGCATGGAGCGGACGAGACCGGACCGCTTGCCGGTGTTCCATACGACGGCGACCTGTACACCGCGGAGGGCAGGGAGCAGTGGTGGGAAGGACTGAACCCGCAGCGCCTGTACAGCGTCAAGCACCCAGCTGATGCACTGCCCGATACTTCATACGTAAAAAATTTCTATGATCGGACCCGCGACCTCATCGATCTGCACAATCCTGACCTCCTCTACTTCGACGATTCGCTGCTCCCGCTGGGCTGGGGCGGAATGAACATCGGCGCGTACTTCTACAACCACAGCCTTAGAAATAACAGCGGCCGGATGGAGGCCGTCCTGAACATCAAGGACGTCCCCGATCGTCTCGTCAGGGCTGTTGTGGCTGATTATGAGCGCGGGCTTACCAGCGAGATCATGAAGTATCCCTGGCAGTCGGAGACTTGCATTGGCGAATGGCATTACAACCGCCGCCTCTTCGAAAAGCCAGGCGAGTACGGCGGCTATCTGCAGCCACTCGATATCATCCACTGGCTGATTGACACCGTCAGCAAGAACGGAACTTTCATTCTCAATATTCCGGGCAAACCTGACGGCACGATCGATAGCAAGGAAATCGCGGTACTTGATGGCATCACAGCTTGGATGCAAGTGAACGGCGAGGCAATTTTCGAGACCCGGCCGTGGAAGATATACGGCGAAGGGCCTAACAGTGTGAAAGCCGGGCCATTCCAGGGCGCCAGCATCAGCAAACTCGGCTCCCAAGACATCCGATTCACTAGGAACAAGGCGAATACGGTGATCTATGCCATTGCGCTTGGCTGGCCGTCAGAGCCTATCCTCGTGAAGGCGCTTGGATCATTGGCGCCGACAAATCCGGGCAAAATCGCGCGGGTGGAACTGATCGGGACATCCGAGCGTGTGAAATGGAGACAGTCGCCTGAGGGCCTGCACGCGGAAATGCCAAAGCAACTTCGCCCCGCCGTCGATTACGCAGCTGCGTTCAAGATAACGCTATCCTGATTCAGCCCAGGGGGGACAGTCAATCGATTGCCTTGACCGCTTGGAAAGTTTGCGTTGAATGAGCCCCTCAACACGAACGTCCTACCTTCATCGCCGGCGCTGATGCGGCAGCTTTTGCCCATTGACCGGCCCGAGCCCGAGATTCAGGGATGCCTGTTTATGCCCGGCGTCGAAATCGATGACGCCGCTACCTGATCGATCCGCGCTTTTTTATCCGTCGAAGCCCGGACCACAAGTTGAGGCTGAATGACAATGGTTTTGTTGCGCGGACGAGTTTTGGATTCGAGTAACGACAAGGTCAACCGCCCAGCACGCTCGCCGATGATGTCGGTCTGCTGGTCGATGCTCGATAGAGGAACGCGGAGTTCAGTGTCATAATGGAGGTTCCCCGATCCTATGACTGCGATGTCCGCCGGCACTCTTAAGCCTGCGTCGAGTATGGCATGAATTGCGCCAATTGCCATGGGATCGTTGTAGCAGAATACCCCATCGGGCCGAGGCTTCAGGGCCAGTAGCTGCCGCATCAATTCGGCGCCGCTCTCCCTGCTTTGCACGTCCACCAGCCGCGGCATCGACACATAACCCGCAAGGGAATCTAAGTTGTGCTTGGTCAGGGCAAGTTGATAGCCCTTCAGGCGTCCGGCCCCGGGGCTATTGTCAGGGCCGCGTAAATGAGCAATCCTCTCACACCCTACTTCAATGAGATGTTCTGTTGCCAGCAGTCCGATCGCCTCGTCATCGGTGCCCACATAATTGGCATCCAACCCGGTGAGCTTGCGGTCGATCAAAACCAACGGCAATCCCTGCTTTTGAATCCGTTCGAATACAGATGGGTTGGTGGATGAAGATGCGATAACGAGAGCATCCCATCGGCGGCCGGCGAGCAGATTGATCTCATGCGATTCCAGCACTACAACCTCTTACGAGGACGAGATTGTGAGACAATAGCCCTTCTTCAGAAG
>Ga0116117_1000386_pt1 | contig 11835 bp, 10 predicted proteins | sample June2015DPH_11_1_FD_89790 | JGI IMG/M metagenome (GOLD analysis project Ga0116117, IMG submission 89790) | Peatland microbial communities from SPRUCE experiment site at the Marcell Experimental Forest, Minnesota, USA - June2015DPH_11_10 | ecosystem: Environmental > Terrestrial > Soil > Wetlands... | reverse complement strand
GGCTCAGCGCTCCATCGGCCAGGATCATGACTGGCATTTTGGGGTGAACTAGATTTGAAGCCGGGGCGACCAGCAACTTGTAGAGCGCCTGCCCATCTTTGTTGCCTGATTCAAGAGGATTCAGCACGTCCTGCACGGCTCTGTTGTAACGCTTGATATGAGAGACAATCTCTTCCTGCGCAGGAAGTGGGAAGATAGCAACCTTTTCCGGCGTGATGGTCCAGAGATAAGATTGCTTCTGGCCCAGCCAGTAGAACAGCAAGGTCGCATCGAGCTTGCGGGCGATCTGGCGGGGATTGAGTGGCGCCGTCCTGGTTGCAGCCTTGTTGCCACCCCCGCCGAGAGATTGCGCCAGGGTACGGGCGCGGCTTTGGTCGGCGAGAGCAAGTGCCTCATCGCTTCTGCCATGCTCGACAAGCAAGTGGATGTAGTCGTCATAGATGGGGGTGGCGTTGGTAAGAAAAGGGAGTTTCGAGTCTTCGTTTTGTATCTGATCGCGCGCCCCCTCAAAGATTGTCAGTGCAGCCCTGTACATCTTCTCTTCGTCCTGTGTGCGACCCTCCAGCTCGAACAGCTTGGCCATCTCATGGTCTGCGCCCATGCGCATGGAGACTTGGCTGGCAGGATCATTCGCGACGGAGCGGAAGATAGCCTCCGCTTGCTGGTCCCGCCGCAGAGCGGCCGCGATCCTCCCTTGCGCCAGCATGAAGACCAATATATCCAGACGCCGGCCGCTAGCGTTCGCCAGAGGAGCTACCTGATCAAGGTAGGCATTTGCTTCTCCCAGCTTTCCCGCGTCGATGGATGTGTGCGCCAGATCTTCCAACGCGTCGATGATGTCATCCCTGCTGTTGAATTTCCTTGCCAGGACAAGAGCCCGTTTGTAGGCTTGTTCGGCGTTAACCAGATCGCCGCGATCCTGGTAGAAGTACCCCACGTTTGACATGCATTTGACTTCGATGCGGATATTGCCGAGCCTTGCAGCGCGTTCTTCGGAGTCCAGGGTCATCTCCAGCGCCCTGTCTTTATCTCCCAGCTTGAAATAGGCCCAGCCAAGGTTTCCGGCGGCGCTTTGCGCTAAATCTTCCGCGCCAAGCTCAACGGCAGAACGATATGCTGACTTCAGCCAGTCCGCGGCCTCGTCATAGTGCTCGTCATGGAAAGAGGCCCATCCCAGATTTATGAGGGCAGTTGCTTCCAGCCTTCGATCCTTTTGTGTTCGAGCCGAGGAAAGGCTTGAGAGGAAAAGCTGTCGAGCATCCGATAGCCTTCCTTGCGTGCCGGACAAGATGCCTTGCGCCCTAAGTACACCGCCGCATGACCCGGAGGTCGCAGATACACACATCGTCTGGGCCGTCTTAAGCTTTTGGTCGGCCAAAGGAATCTGTCCCTCCAACGTCAAGGCCATACCCTCCAGCGTCAGCTTTTCAATGATTGCTTCCTGAGTGCTGATTACGGACGGCTGCAAGGAGAGGACGCGCAAAGCATCCTCATTCATCCCTCGGCTGACCATCGTACGCGCTTCCAGCAACTCAAATTTTGACGCCCACTCGGTGTTGGCGCCCAGGTACTGCCTATACTCCAGATCTGCTTCTTGTTGGCTTTCGACTAGATGGCCGTGCACAAAGAGTTGCCATGCGTGGGCATAGGCAGCTTCGGCGCTGACGGGGGCTGTGTCGTGCAAAGGAATCAGCAGCAATAGCGCAACCGCCCACGCGAATTGGAAACTGCGGGGCGGGAAGCTGCCAGATGGGACCATGACGCCTGCTTTCAGTCCGGTCTTGAGTTCCACCAATCCAAAGCCGAGCGGAACGCGCATACGCTGGCCGGATGCTGGAGAACCGATTCTGAATGAAGACAGCATACTTGATCTCCGCGTCAACCCGGCGCGCGACGCTCGTTTTCAGCCATGGGTATCGGAGCCGGTTGGGGAGTGAGCAACTTGGGAGCTAATCGGATTATCCTGGCTCGGGCCAACCGTTGTTCATGGCGATTCCAGCCCCAAGAGTCCCTGCGGCAGGGCAGCCCAATTTGAAGTCGATCATGGTCAGTCGGACGGTAGTGGCCTTCAGGATGCCTTTCTCTCTCTCAATATCCTGGTGGGTCAGGGACACCCTGGCCAGGACGATGGTGCCGAAGCCGGGAATCCTGATCACGTGGCCACGTCCCTGGCCCGGATAGCCTTCGCCGACTTCACTCACCAATGAACATTCCAGCGTCTCCCTCTTTAGTTCGCGGCTTGCTGTGGCCGGGAAAAGCTTATGGTACCCCTCACGCATCTCGTCCAGCCAGCTCTTGTGCTCGCCGAGATCCGCGAACTGTTTGTCGATGCATTTTTTAAGTTCAGCGTTCTGGGTGTAGAGCGCATCGTTTTCCGACCTGGCGCCGAGAATGTCGAGATTGAGCTTCACATCGACGCGCTGGCCGGCGATGCGGAGGTTTTCGAAGCGGGTGCCGAGAAAGGAGATGTGCGGCACGTAGCCATCGAACGGTATCTCGGTAATGACCTGCCCGATGATGCGGTCGGCCGTCACCACGTCCAGAACATTAAGCCCCTCGATGACCGAAGTGGCTAGTGTGGAATAGCCGTGATCCTTCTTGGGGTTAAGGTTGCCGGCAACCTGGGTGTGGGCGGAGCGGAAGGAGATGACCTCTCCCAGCCGGTAATTCTCCAGGCGCTGCGAGAAGTAGCCGCCTAATTCCGGCAACTTAACGTAGGCCTGGGGTTTGATCTCCTGGATGAGCGGGAGTTCCAGGTCGCCTTCGAGGACTGTCGCTTCCGCATGGTAGAGGTGCTTCAATATCGCTTTGCTAGTCTCTTTCGGTTCAGCCATGAAAATTCTCGCTTTCAGATTTGGGGATCGGGCAATTCTATGTCATTTTCTGCAATTTGGTTAGTCCGTCAAGCGAAGATCAAAGACGTATTGTTCGACCGGTGTCAGTTCCCCGTGCGGTCCGACACCGGAGACCGCCACGGTATATGTACCAGCCCGCAGCATCGCGCCTGGAATCGCGAGCGAATACCGCTGATCATTCGCCGGTGCTGCGATGGAGCTGGTCCAGGCAGGTCGGCCGTGCGGATCGATGAGCACAAAAGTGAAAGATGTGTAAGGGGCTGTACCGGGCGGTTGGGAAAGATCAACCGGGAGCACAACGCCGTGCTCGCGATCAGCCGTAACCGGCAAGGGGCCACTGCCCCGCTCCGAGCTGCGTAGGGGAAACCAGGGAAGAAGGCGCGGTTGGCTCGCCGCCATTCTCAACGCCGGCAAGGTAACCAGATTCTGGTAACCGATTGCCACCAGCAACGCGGCGAATGCTGGAATTGCAAAGGCGGGACGCCACCAGGAAAGCCAACGATCTCGCTTCACCTTGGGCTTGCCGATTCCGGTTGATGGCGGTGCAGGCAAATTGTCAGTCAGCGCGGGCAGTTGTACTTTCGCCTCATCCACAAATGCAGCTGCGGCGCGAATGTCCTGGGCACACTCGGGGCAATCGAACAGGTGCTCCTCAAATTCCTCGCGAGCATCGGGCGTCAACTCGTCCAGGAGGTATCGTTCCGCGGTCATCTGTTCTACTGCTTCGTTATGGTCCATCGATTCAATCACCAGTGCTGTTGCATCTTTAGACAACATCTGAATAGTGGCTGTGGGGGACAAATCGTTTCATAATTTTCAGCCATTTACGCTCAAGGGCGATTGAGTTCCGATCCGCTTGACATATTCAGTTTTGAATTCCTGCTTGGCCCGGTGGAGAAGCACCCGCAGGTAGACGCGATCCACTCCAAACTCCCGGCAAACTTCGTCGCGGTCACGCTCGTCAAGGAAAACAGCTTTCAGCAGAGAGCGGTCGCGCAGAGGCAATTCGAGCAGAATCTCCCGGACCTTGTCCTTGAGTTGCCGAGCAGCAACGATGTCCAGGGCACTAGCGCCCTGGGCGGGTAATTCTGGCCGGCCTTCCTCATCGAGAGATTCGCTGCTCTTTGACGAGCGGTAATGCTCAAGAAGCACGTTATTGCAAACGCTGTTGACGAATGCGCCCAGCCGCTCCGGTTGTCGAAGGCCGCCATCTTTGCGCAGCACCGCTAAAACCCGAGTGAAGGTTTCCTGGCAAACATCCTCAATCGCGTGCAAGGATCGCAGCCGCGAGCGGAGCTTGATCCGGAGCAACTGGGTAAAGTAGCCAACGAAGTGTTCCTGTGTCCCGTTGTCTCCTGCCCAAAGCCGTTCAACGTAAGTTGCATCGAAGGATTGAAATTGCAAAGCCGACTCCCTCGACCCGAGACGCGAAGAGTATAGCATCGGATGTGTGGAGGGCAAGTGAACTACGCGGCCTCTGGCAGAAGCAGGCGTCGGCCGCCGTTCAGCGGATGCGCGCTCTCGAACGGTATCGACGTTCGAAGATCTCACTGAAATAACCTGAATGGCGTAGTGGCCAACAAGCATTGAGCATTTGTCGGATCGACTGCCACCACAGTTGTCACCGGCGAGAGCCGGTGGACAGTCCCGGTGGCCGAAGTCTGCACAAACAATTTCAACTGCCTCACGGAGTGAGGAGCCGCGGTAGACCGCTGCGTGGTTTCAATGACCCGCAATACACTTAGAATTTGGTGCCGGCGCATTGCGCATCTCCTTCGAGTGCTTCCCCGCAAGCAACGTGTTTTCCCAACGGCAGTTGGAGTTTCCGCATTGCCCTCTTAAGCAGAAAGATCGCCCCAGTGAGTGCCTGCGAGTGCACGAGTAGCCCAACCCAGCCAGCGCTCAGCCAGATGGCCATAGGCAGAGAAATCAAGTGGATCGATGAGTAGAAGCAATCGGTCAAAGGTCGAAGAACGCTGGGGACACGGCTCGTCCAATGCAGCCTGATCAGGCTCCATCGGCCAGACTCGTCCTCCGTGGGAGTGGCCCGCCAGACCGCCAGTGGAGACGAGAAATAGCGAAATATGGAATTGCTCTGATTCATCCAGGTTCTGCTTCATTCGACAAAGGGCGCGCTGGGATTCGCAAGTGCACGTCGATTCGTGGGGAAGACTTAAGCCGTGCAGCGACCGGTTGGCCGTGCGTGAACGCAGCAGCATTAGACACGCGGATTGGGGAAGCCGGGATCGTCACACAGGGGATAGTGCAGGTTCGCGCAGAATCGTTTCATGGCATCGCAAGAAATGATTGGGACCAAAGCGAGAGTGTGCGCTACTCGCAGTGACGGGGCGCTCATTAGTGAATGGACTGTGTGCCATGAATCCGCGGAAGGTGGATCGGACAGGCTACATGGAAGTTCGCATTGCGCGCCGACATGCTTCCGGCACTCCCCGGCATCTGCTGGCCTTGATGATTGCACAAATGCGTTGAGAGGATTGTGAAATCGGCTCAAGTGTTTTTGAGTCAGACAAAATGTCAGTGTTCGTCAAAGATCGAGTCTTCAGCGCCGATAGGGCGAAGCCAGCATTGACGTCGGCAATCGCGAAATTGTCGTTACCAGTGATAGTTCCCGCTCGAAGCCACCGCAAGGCCGACAACTGGGCTTGCACGTATCGTGAGATTTACGCTAGTTTAGGCTTGAATAGAAAACGCAGCTTCTTTGCAACATCCCCCCTCCCCGAACGGCACGGAAATAGTCAACGAAACTTGGTCAGATAACTGATTTGGGCAATCAACCTACGGGGACGGTCTGCCTTCCGCGAGTTGAGGAAATGGATAAGGGTTGACGGCAGTTCTCCTGCTGCCAAGTTGCTTTTTGCAGCGCCGTCGATCTTCCTGCGGCGAAGCGCCCGTGATCGATTTTTTTGAAGATGCAAGGGCGATGAGGGCAGAAATCACTCTTCTTTGCGCTAATACAGGTAGCAGTGCAGGTCTAAGCAAAGAAGGAGAATGCGATGCATAGGATCGGGAGGTCAATGGTGAAATTGGAGGTCACGGAGATGGAACGGGCTGCTTCGGGCGGCGCAGGAGCATTAGCGCCTCCTGAAACGCGGACTCAAGCCGACGAACTCCCCGACGCGCTCAAGCCGGGACATATTGCATTCCGGGTTGCAATGCCGCTCAGTGCTGAGGTTGAGGGAGTGCCTTGCAGCCTGAATAGCGACGACTGGATTCTCCGGACTGGCAACCTGGAGGCGGACGGCACCGTCCCGGTGAGAGTCGCTACAAGCCGCTCCGGCGAGTGCACCCAAGGATCGGCAACCCAGGTGTCGCTGAACGATTTGATGGCCATGCAGAATGAGCAGGACCAACAGGTGATGGCCGTTTTGAAGATGGCGGCAGATTCAATGGGTAAGGGAGGAGTGCCTGCTGGTCCTGCAGGGGGATGTGGAGCGACGCCGTTTCCTGGTGGCGTGACTTCGCCCGACATGGACGTTGCGAGCAGCCTGCAAAAGGAGCAAGGGGAAGCGGCAATCGCCGAGAACGAGGTCGTCGCGACCGCCGCAAAGGGTGGGCAGTAACAACGCTATAGCAAGTCTTAGTGACGGATCGAGTGTAGTGGCTGCGGGGGGTGGATTCCGATGGCAATCGGAACCCACCGGATTGGATGAGGGGCATGGAGAGGCGCACGGAATGATCGGACAACAGGTGGAAAACTACCGAATTCTGGCGCCGCTGGGTGTAGGCGGCATGGGAGAAGTGTGGAAGGCGGTCGACGTCAATCTTGAGCGGATCGTTGCGCTGAAAGTTGTCACAGTGGGGCTCTCCACCAACGCAGACCTGATCGCCCGTTTTCGACTCGAAGCGCGCGTTCAGGCGGCCTTGAACCACCCAAACATCGCCACTTTGTACTCCTTTCTGGTTTGGGAGGGCAAGGCGGTCATGGTGATGGAGTATGTAGAGGGTGAGACGTTGAGAGATATGATTGTGTCCCGCGGCGCCATTCCGACACAATCGGCGATCAATCTTTGTGTACAGGCGTTGCTCGGGGTAGAGGCCGCACATCGGCAGGGGGTGGTCCACCGGGATCTGAAGCCCGCCAACCTGATGCTGAACAAATCTGGCGTGGTCAAAGTGATGGACTTCGGCATTGCGAAGATCCAGGATGGAGCCAGGCTGACTCGCACGAACACCGCAATCGGGACCTTCTGCTACATGGCGCCCGAACAGATTCGAGGCTTGGCAGTCGATGCGCGGTCAGACATTTACTCAATGGGAATCACGCTGTATGAGATGTTGACAGGTAGAGTCCCATTCGACTTTCAGTCCGACTTTGAGATCCAATCGGCGCACGTACACACGCCGCCTACACCTCCAATGGTTCACAACCCCAACATTCCGACAGCTGTCGGAGCCGCAGTCATGCGGGCGCTTGCCAAGAATCCAGATGAAAGATTTGCGAGTGCAGGCGAATTCATCCGCGCACTTCCGGACCTGAGCCTGGCGCGCGCGACGCATGCCGGGCCGGTCGCTTCCGCGCGATCCACGGTATTGGAGTCTCCTGCGTTTTCAATGGGGCGCGAGAGTTCAATGGGACGCAAGACGGAGTTTTTGGCGGAGACGCCCACAGGTACTGTTCAGTTCCCTACCCAATGGCCCCAGACCAACAACCCTGCTGCCGTGCCACCCCCGCAGATGCCTGGTTTCAACCCCGTCGGCGACGCTCAATTCGCATCCAGTCAGGGCAAGCGAGGGAATAAACGGGCAGTCATCGTGGGGACAGTCTGTGTGGTTCTCATAGGGGCCGTGCTTGCATTCGGGTGGTTTCTCCTAGGGCCAAAGCCTTCCCCGAAAACGGATGACCATGCGATTGCAACTGGCTCAATGAGTGCTGGCAAACCGGATTCAATGGAGACCGTCGATACGCATCGGCCAACATCGGGACCGGTTTCTCCGCACCACGCTACCGTCGGTTCGACTGGAAAGCTGTCTGGCAATCAAGGAATTACAGGGGGAAATGCCAATTCAAATCGGAAGCCAGCTCAGCCGGTTAAACCTGACGTATCTCAGCAGAAACCTGGGCCGCAAAATCAGCCAGTTGCCGTGAATCCTCCCGTTCAGCCCGCTCCTTTTTCTCCGACCGCTAAGCCGCAACCTGGACAAGACGGCCTTCTGGGCGGGCGATGGGAAGGGAACTATGTCGACACTCAGAGGCAAGAGGCAACCTCGGTGAAACTCCTGCTCAACGAAGTGGGACAGAACTCTGCAGGCGTAAGTAGCATCTCGGGAACGATGACTTTCGTCGCGGCGGACCTTGGCTCCGGCACGTGCTCAGTGCAAGGGAGTGAATACGATTCGCAGCGACGCCAACTGAGGCTGGCGTTTACCGGTTGCACGAGGAAAACTGGCGGCTCCATCCCGGTCTTTTTCAATAGCTTCACTCTTTTCAACAATGTGAATCCAACCTCAACACTCCTCCAGCAGGGCAGCGTTTTCGGCCAGAAGGTGCTCGCAACGCTCTATCGGAAGCAATGATTAGTCTCAGGCATCCTCCGCCAGGGGCGAGTTGGGCGGGTCCAACGAGAATTGAAACCATTGTGGACTAGATGGGCTCTATTTCGCGAGCGAAGATTGCGTTGCGGCAGAACGGTTGAGTTAGGTGAACCCGACAGCTGGATTGCAGGGGCGGTGGAGGAAGCGATGCAGAAGGGCGACCACATTGGACAATACGTCCTGATCGAGAAGCTTGGCGACGAACTGCTCGCGGGTCGGCCGCCCTTCGGCGCGGAAACGGACACCGATTACACGGACAAGGAGACGGCGGAGATCCAGGGCAAGAACTTCGCCCGCCTGCAAGGCGTTCAGCCGGATCGAATCGAGTTGCTTGCAAAGCTGGGTTTGATCCCTGAACGGTCGCTCAAGGTAAAGGCGTTGAGTTTCTCGGCGATGAAGGTCAACGGCATGCCTGTCTACGTGAGCCCTATCGACGGTGAATTCGTAATGAAGAAAGACGAATACCTGAAGTTGCCCGATGCGCGGATTACGGTCTATTACCGCGATCTAACCTCTATTGAACCGGCGGGACGCCTCGTGGAGCAACAGAAGGTGATCATTTCCGGCCAGATCACGGCGAGAATGGAGGCTAACCCGTTTGAGCAAATTGCTATGCACTCCCTTCACCCTAAGGTTGTGCTCCCATTCAACAAAGAGATCGTTGTGCTGATTCCGTGAGGGGAGGTTGGCGGTCAGGGTGCACTGGCCCTCCTCGATATGGTTGCCCCGGTTGGCCAAGTCGCCGCGCAAGTTCTCAACACGATCATCATGCCCGGGCAAGACGCGGCATGGCGCAATGACGTAGCCACCGAGCAGATTAAGCACCTGGTGCTGATTCGCATTAGCTACACGGTGGTCGACGACAAGGCGAGCTACCCGCTCGAATTCGAACAGCTGGGCTTCTGGGTAGGTTCCTCGACGATGATTGCGCAGGAAGAGGCGGTTGAGCCCTGGGAGTTTGATCCGGATGCAAAGACGCGGTTGTCTGAGAATCACGCGCACGTGGATAAGGATAGCGTTGCAGTAACCGCACAGCCGATGGCCGGTTCGTCCTTGTCGTTCGTTGATACGACGACAAACAGAGCAGCGCAGTGGAGTCTCAAAAGTGAAGACTTCACCATCGAGACCGAAGGCAGGCCAGCCAAGGACCACGTCGCTTACTCGACTAAGATCACGTCGGTCGAGGTGCGGGAGCGGGCGTCGTCAAACAACTACGCTTTGCTCCGATTCCGCGATGGCGTAGTTGGCTCGCCTGCAAAGCGTGCGTGGGCGGCGGATACCAGGTGGGACCGTTTGGCAGTTCTCCGGCTGGTCCGCAATCCAACGAGCAACGAGCTAAGGACGGAGGTCGTCCTGCTCCCCGGTACTTCCGATGGAAAGCAGATCAAGCTCGACGACCAGATCGATGACTCAGGATTCGGTTCTCCGATGTTTACGAGGGACGGTGTGATCGCGATGTTGCAGGACGAAAACTCCGCTGTGCTCCTGTCATCGATCAAACATCTCGAAGAGAAAGCGCAGTAGAGCGGCTTGCCGGATGCTTCGGGAGCGCCGCCGCCCCGGAGCTTTTCAGGCGATCCTCGAGGGGTTTTCCAATTTACAGACTTTTGCCGGAACGGTACGAGGTGGCTTCTTCTTAAGGAAGAGGCCACCTTGTACTGTGACAGCGTGGGGGCTCGGCAATTCGAGAGTCGTTGTAGTGACGATTCGGATTAGTGGATGTCGCGAGACTTCAGCGAAACCAGGACCCCAGTCATAACGATCAGGAACATCGTGGTGAGCGCTATGATGCAGCGTGTCAGGCCACTGCGATGTAATCTTTCGTGCGCATTTTCCGGGGCACGTACCGTTTTGTCTTCGCCGTCTTCTCCGGTCTTCACGGTAGTGTATTTCGGTATGGATTCTTCAGCAGTGTCGCCAAGGTCGTCGCATTCTTTAGGTTTTGCGTAGAGGCTCATACAGCCCTTTTCTCCCCGGCGCCCAGCCTCCTCAACGACATTTGCTTCGTAGGCCCAACGAGTAGGAACCACATTGCTCGCCCATACCGCGGCAGGCGTCATCTCGTGCAACGGCCGGATTCCTCCGCCGAGCCCAATCGCCGGCAGCAGTACAATCGGCAACAACGCAATCGCACTTTCGGTAGTCCTGCAGAAAGGGGCCGAAGAGATCAGCAGTCCAATTGAGGCACCAACCAGCGAAGCCAGCCAGAGGACGAATGCAAATAGCCAGAAACGCCCATGCAAGTTGCATACCGGATATACAATCATCAGCATAAGCAGGCATTGAACCAGGCTGATTCCACTAAGCACTAGCAGTTTCGAGAAGACGTAAGATGGCAGGCGCAGGCATACCATGCGCTCTCGCTGATAGATCAACCACTCTCCAACCACGTCTCGAACGGCGTTGTTGCAACCGAACCATACAGCCGCGACGACCATCAGAAAGTGGATTCCTCCAACCAATGCGCTATGACTTTGAAAATCGAGCCAGTCGACCGGCGATTGAACATGCGAGGCTTTGGGAAGCCCCTCAAAGATGCCTGCGATCAGGATGGCGAAGATGGGCGCCTGCAGGAAGGAGATCAACGTCTGGCTTTTGTCGCGGAAGCGAACGGTGAAATTGCGCCTGGTCAAAGTTATCCATTGGGTGAGATCCAGGCCGCCTCGTCCGCGGTCGGTTGATGCCTTGATGTCAAGCGAGGGATTTTTCCCAGCCCGGTCCATAACAAATTGGCTGAAGTACTTACTTGCGCTGTAGCGCGCGATCCAGCTTGCTGTGGTGTTGTTTGGATCAGGCGTTGACTTGTCCTGCTGAAGAGTGCTCATCAGGACCTCTGGTCCAGGCGTCGTACTATGCGGCGCGCCCGAGGCCGATCCATGATTGGCCACGAAGTGAATGGCGTCAGGATATGCGGGACCATAAAAAACCATGGCCCCTGGTTTCTCCGGGTCGCGCGATAACATCAACAGGTTGTCGAACTCGCGATAGGCATCAAGGCTGGGCGCGTGAATCGTGGCAACGATTGTTTTGCCGCCGTCGCGAGCGAGTCTCTTCAGGAGCCGAACCACACTATCGGCGTCGGCCGAAGAGAGCCCTGAAGTGGGCTCGTCAAGGTAGAGGACGGGAGTCCCGCATATCAATTCCAGCGCGATGTTCACTCGCTTTCGTTGACCGCCGCTGAGGACTTTATTCTCCGGAGAGCCGATAATGTCATCGAGCTTATCTGAAAGACCGAGATCGTGCGCGACCTTCTCCGCCTCCAGTTTGATTTCCTGTTCAGAGAGCGGAGTCCTCAGCCGAGCGGCATAAGAAAGCGCCTCGCGCACGGTCAAGCGTTCGTGCACGATATCATCCTGCGGAACGTATCCGATCTTCTGACTGTAATCGTCGTAGAACTGATATAGATTTTTGCCGTTGTAAAAAACGG
>Ga0116117_1000385_pt1 | contig 11865 bp, 10 predicted proteins | sample June2015DPH_11_1_FD_89790 | JGI IMG/M metagenome (GOLD analysis project Ga0116117, IMG submission 89790) | Peatland microbial communities from SPRUCE experiment site at the Marcell Experimental Forest, Minnesota, USA - June2015DPH_11_10 | ecosystem: Environmental > Terrestrial > Soil > Wetlands... | reverse complement strand
GGAGAACAATCCGAAATGCGAATACACTGGCAGATGGATTATCCGGACCCGCCACCCGTCCACCCACGACCCCGTCATGGTTGACAAGACCAACCCCCAGCCGATTACCGCAGAGTGGATCAACCAGCAGGAAGATTTGGCGGAGCGCATTTTTCTCTACCACGAAGCTGCGGTTTTGCAGCTTGGAACAGATGCCAATGAAAGGCTCCGGCAATATCACGACCAGATCATGGTGCTTCGTGGCGCCGCCTTCAACGGCATCATCATTTTCACCTTGTGCTTCTTCTTGTGGAGCGCGCAATCGCTTCCGGGCCTGGGATGGGCCGTGTCGTTCTTTTATGGACTTCTGGGGCTCATTGCGGTGAGCCACCATTTCGCCGTAACTCCAATCAGCAACCCGCCCTACATGGAGTTCACCTTGTTCACCCTGATGGCGGCCGGTTGGTACGCGCTGGCGACCCATTCGTCGAAGGGAAAACGAGGACGTGAAAAACGAGGGCTGCGGAACAGCCGGAAGCCGCTTCCTTTCGGCTACCTCGTACTCGCCGCATTCGTCACTGTCGCGGCCTCCTTGGGATGGTGGGCCACGCAGGTGCTGTATGACCAGCAGATTATTTATTCATATCAAGCCTTGAGCGACGCTCCAGCCAAGCCGGCAGCACCGAAGGCGCAGTAGCAGACGCTGCATGGGGTGGAGGCGTCCTAATTCCCTGCGCGGCAATTGTAGCGCCGCCGTCCCGGCGGCTGTCCGGCGGGCGTCCCGCCCGCCGAAGCCGAGGCCGAGGAGCCTTCGAGGCATCTGCCAAAGATGCCGGCGCTACCTATGCAGTAAAGCGGCAAATTAAACACCAGCGCATTGCGGGGCCCGTTTTTTATTCCGGCCGGCATCCGATTATGCGATGCGAGATGACCCTTCGGGCAATCGCCATTCATTCCGCGCGGCGTATTCTGTTTCTTCGGGAGCAACCCATGCTCCAACCATCGATTCTCATCTGCACCCCGTGCTTCGGCGGAATGGTTTCGCAGGGTTACATGCTGTCAGTGATTCGACTGATGAGCTACGCGAAATCAGCCGGCTTCGACGCATCGCTATCGATGGTTGGTTACGATGCCCTCATCTCTCGCGCGCGAAGCACGCTCGTCGCCGCCTTTCTCGACAATCCAACAGCCACCCACCTGCTGTTCGTCGACGCCGATATCAGCTTCGAACCGCAGCAGGTCGAGCGCCTGCTAAAGTTCGATAAAGATTTTAGCGGCGCGCTCTATCCGCTCAAATCAATGGATTGGGATCTCGTCCCGCAACGCTGTGTCGAACGCGGCGAGAGCGTGGCTCAGGCTGCGCTCTCCTATGTCGGAACCTTCTCACCCGAAAACGAGCGCAAGCACGATGGAGACTTTGCGACGGCGATCTACGCGGGCGGCGGCTTTCAACTCATTCGCCGCAACGCGATCGAGCGCATGATTGCCGCATTTCCTGAAACTCACTTTAGTCAAGTGCACATGCTGCCGATGTCAGGCGTGCGACGCCAGACGGCTCAGAGTTCCAATCTCTTTGCCCTCTTCGATTGCATTATCGATCCCGAGAACGGTGCGTATCTAAGCGAGGATTACTCTTTCTGCCTCCGCTGGCGCCGGATTGGCGGCGAGATCTGGCTGGATACCGCGAGCAAACTAACCCACACCGGTCCCTACGAGTTCATCGGCGACCATACCTCGCGCTAGGGAACGAGCTCCAAGCCGCTATAAGTCCGCGATGGAGCAGACTAAGAGCCGGCACCAAGCCGCTCATGCCCAGTCCGAAATAGATTGCGCATCCTCTTCCGCCCCCGGCAATTCTTCTTGTTTCTTTCCGCGACCTGGCCGATTTTGCCGGTTCGCGCGCTCCTGCAAATCTTCGCTGCCCTCCAGTTCGACGATGCAAGCCTCGGCTTCCGCCTCACCCGCCGTCTCCGAAGCAGACTCCGACAACTTCTTTCTGGTGCGAGCCGCTTCTCGTTTAGCTTCCGACTTTTGCGCGGAATAAGTAGCATCCAGTTGAGCATTGGGATTGATTTGGTTGGCATGTACATGCATGACAGCCCTCCTTCACAGCAATATCTAGCAATCGATACGCCGAACCAGCCTCGTGGAAGCGCGGCCGTAGCCCTACGTGCGCACACTTTCCCATCCCGGTTTAAAATGTCTGCCCATGATGAAAATGAAATCGACGCGCTTCTTGATACGCTCTACAACTCGCTATCCGCGCAGAGAACCGGAAAACACATCAAGCACAATTGACGCCCTCGCGTATCATTTTGAACATTGAAGGAGCCGCTTTCTACCTTGCCTCTGACCCGCCGACAGTTTGCGCAGTCGACCCTCGCCGCGGGCATCGCAGCCGCGCTGCCCGCCAGTCTGTTCCCGGCCTGCAGCGTATCGTCAAATGCGACGCGCACAGCGGGTTCCGCAGCCCTCTCGACTTCCCGCGCAACGCAGTTCGACGCTTCTTCCGAGATTGCTTTTCCTAAGAATTTCTTCTGGGGCGCATCGACCGCCGCTTATCAGATCGAAGGCGCGTGGAATGAAGACGGCAAAGGCGAATCCATCTGGGACCGTTTCGCGCATGCTCCCGGCAAAATCAAGAACGGCGGCACCGGCGATATAGCGTGCGACTCCTATCATCGCTGGCGCGAAGACATCGCGCTCGTGCAAGCGATGAACCTGAACAGCTATCGCTTCTCAATTTCGTGGCCGCGCATTCAGCCCTCCGGCTCCGGCGCCATAAACCCAAAAGGCATCGATTACTACAGCCGCATCGTCGATGCCTTGCTGGAAGCGCGAGTCCGTCCATTCGTCACCCTCTATCACTGGGACTTGCCGCAAACCTTGGAAGATGCCGGGGGCTGGCCCAATCGCGACACCGCCTCTCGTTATGCCGATTACGTGGACGTTGTAGCCCGCGCTCTCGGCGATCGCGTTTCCGATTGGATGCTGTTCAACGAACCCTTCGCCTTCACATACGTCGGTTACCTGGACGGCACTTTCGCTCCCGGGCACACCAGCATCATCGACTTCCTGCGCGCGTCACACACTGTAAACCTGGCGCAGGGCGCGGGGTTTCGGGCATTGAAAGCAACTCGCCCCTCCGCGCGCGTGGGAACTGCATTCAGCATGCAGTCCTGGGAGCCGGCCACAGATTCAGATGCGGACCGCCTGGCGGCCGAGCGCGCTCATGCCCTCACCAACCTGTGGTTTCTCGACCCTGCTCTCAAAGGCCGCTATCCGGAAGCGTTGTCGTTTTTTCCCGAAACGCTCATGAGGATCAGATCCGGTGACCTGGAGAAGACGCGCGCGCCGCTCGATTTCATCGGCATCAATCTCTACCGCCGCACCATCGCCCGCGCCCCCACCGCCATCGAGCACATTGCGCACGCGCAGAAGTGGTTGTTCCCGGTAATGATGGCAGACAGCCCGCAAGGCCCGAAAACCAGCAATGGATGGGAAGTCTGGCCGCAGGCCATGCATGACATTGTGATGCGCATCAGTCGCGAGTTCAACCATCCGCAGATCGAGGTCACAGAAAGCGGATGCGCCTACAATGACGGCCCGGGCCCGAACGGAATTATTAACGATACAGATCGTATCGAATACCACCGGCAATATCTGCAGGCGCTCGCCCGCGCTATCGCCGAAGGCGCCGACGTACGCAGCTATCACGCCTGGACTCTGCTAGACAACTTCGAATGGGCCGAGGGTTACACCCAGCGCTTCGGCCTGACCTACGTAGATTTCAAGACCCAGCAGCGCACCATCAAAGAATCAGGCCGCTGGTACGCGAAGGTAGCCGCCGAGAATCGGGTAGAACCGGGGCCTCTGACCCGGTCGCAGCCCGAAGGGCTGCTCTGAGTTCTTCTACTTCGCTGGCTCCGAAAGTTTAAGCCGATCCCGTTCCTCCGCCAGCTTATGTTGCAGCGCAGGATTCACCAGCGACACCGGCACTTCCATATCTCCAACCTTGAACTCGGTGGGATCGAACGTGGCATATCCATCCTTCTGACCCATGTGCCCGGAAATTGTGATCCAAACGTCCTTCCCCCCAATCTCCGTCAGAAACTGCCCGTGCACCGTATCTCCGTCATAAGTAACTTTCTGATCCTTGATGTTCGGCGCGCCTTCGCCAATGTTCGTGTCGGGAGTCAGCCCCGCCCCGCTCCCACCGAGCATCTTGCTGATTGCCGCGCTAACCGCCTCGGAATTGATGCCCGCTGCAGCCTTCGCAGTCTGCGTTGTCGTCGAAGCCTTGCCAGTCTGGGTTGCTGTGGATGCAACTGCGCCGCTGGCCTGCGTTGCCTGAGTTTGAACCTGACGCACCGCCGGTTCAGGCTTCTCTGCCGTCAAACTAGGCGATTGAGAGTTGGCGGATTGTGCGTTCAGTGATTGAGAGGCGCCTGCGACCGGAGCCTGCGGCGACTGCGCCACCGGAGTGCCCTTCCTCACCAGCAGGAAGATAGCCACAAGCAAGGCCACCAACGTCGCGATACTAATGATGCGGTCGAGCTTCATGTTGGCTCTTTAGCGGTCAGCCCAGACGAACAGGCTCGGCATGATCGTACTGTGAACGAGAAAGAGAAAGCAGAGTGCAGAAGTCACAGGAGGAGATGGTACTTCGGTCACCTGAGCAGGCTGAAAAGATCCAATCACCCCAGCTTCTTGGTTAGCAGCTCATTCACTAACTGCGGATTCGCCTGCCCTTTCGATGCCTTCATCACCTGTCCGACGAAGAATCCCAGCATCGTCGTCTTGCCGGCACGATACTGTTCGAGCTGTTTGGGATTCGCGGCCACGACTTCGTCGATGATCTTCTCCAACGCGGAAGTGTCCGAGGATTGCTGTGGGCGGCCTTCTGCTTCGTAGACCTCGGGGAAATCCAAGTTGCGCTCGAAGCTGAGATCGTAAAGATCCTTGAGCATCTTGCCGGAGATCGCGCCGCTCTCCACGAGATCGGCCGACGCCGCCACGCCTTTCATCGAAATCGGAGACTGCTCAATCGACGCGCCCCGAGCCTTGAGACGGCCCATCAGTTCGCCCTGTACCAGGTTCGCCACGCGCTTGGGATTCTTCGCCGCTTTAGCCGCCGCTTCAAACTGATCGGCCAGCGACTTTGAACCCGTCAGCACCTGCGCGTCATACTCTGTCACCCCAAACTCACGAATGAACCGCGCACGCCGCACTTCCGGCAGCTCAGGCAACGCCTTCGCAATCTCAGACTTCCATTTCTCATCGACCACCAGCGGCAGAAGATCAGGCTCAGGAAAATAGCGGTAGTCGTGCGCCTGCTCCTTCGAGCGCATGCTGTAGGTCTTGCCTTCGTGCGAGTTGTAGAGGCGCGTTTCCTGCACGATCTTGCGGCCGCCCTCAATTACCTCGATCTGCCGCGCGATCTCATAAATCAGCGCCTCGCGGATGAAGCGGAAAGAGTTCACGTTCTTGATCTCGGCCTTCGTCCCCAACTCTTTCTGCCCGCGCGGGCGCACGCTAACGTTGGCATCGCAGCGCAGCGATCCTTCCTCCATGTTGCAATCGCTCACACCGGTGTAGAGAATGATCTCCTTCAACCGCGTCAGGTATTCGTAAGCTTCGTCGGGCGTAGCAATGTCGGGCTCGCTGACGATCTCGATCAGCGGCACGCCAGTGCGGTTCAGATCGATAGCAGTCTTCTCGTCGGAGTCGGGAAAGCCCTCGTGCAGACTTTTGCCCGCGTCTTCTTCGAGATGAACGCGGGTAATTCCGATTTTCTTTACCCCGTGGTCCTCCGTGTCCTCTGTGTTTAAGGTTTTGACTTCGATGAACCCATGCTCAGCCAGCGGCTTGTCGTACTGCGAAATCTGGTAGCCCTTGGGCAGGTCGGGATAGAAATAATTCTTGCGCGCAAAGATTGAAGTCTCATTGATGCGGCAATTCAACGCCATTGCCGCCAGCGTAGCGAACTCGACCGCCTTGCGGTTCAGCACCGGCAAAGCTCCGGGCATGCCCAGGCAGACGGGACAAACATTGGTGTTAGGCGGAGCGCCGAAGCGCGTGGAGCAGGAGCAGAAAATCTTCGACGCCGTCAGAAGCTGGACGTGCACTTCGAGTCCGATGACTGGCTCGTAGGTTGGGGCGGCTACTGTCGGCATGGCGGGATTATAAGGCAGTGGTCAGTGGCTAGTGGTCAGAACCCCGGATCTCGGTGCGAAAAAACTGCGGATCGATCTCGCTAAAATACCTGGAATCAATTAGTTACAAGCTTCGATCTGCGTCGAATCCAGCTAAAATCTTGAAAGGAAAAGACTTGCTCGTAAAATCCTCCATTCAAAGGATTTAGGTGGCCGGATCTTCGCGAATGGCCGCAAATTTGAATGCCTAGACCGTAAAATATTACATTCACGGGAGTTATCTGGTTGCTATTCTTGTTTCAAAGATCGAATGCTTATAGAGATATGGTTGCAGAGTTGGAATTCGGAGTCAAGGGAAATCTTTCAACGACTTCCTACCATGTGGTATATACTACCTAGTGGTATACATCGAAACGAAGGCGTTCACCGCGCGACTGCACCGGCTTGCGGGAGCATCTGCGTTGGACGTGCTTACTTCGATTCAGGCCGACCTCATCAAAGACCCCGGGCGCGGGGACCTGGTGCAGGGACTCGAGGAGTTCGCAAAGCTCGATGCTCGAACCCGGTACGGCGTAAGGGAAAGAGGGGCGGATTCCGATATTTATTTCTGCACTTGGAGGATCGCAGCCACATTCATCTTCTTTACCTTTTGGATAAGGATGAGCAAGAAGATTTGTCGAAGGACGAGTGCAAAGTTCTGCGGGCATGGGTAAGTGAGATCAAGGGGTCAAGAGGGGAGCAGCGGATTCAATGAAAGCTAAGGGGATAAAAAAGAAGGTTCGCATTTTTGATGAACTTAAACAGGGCTTATCGGACGCGCTCGACTACGAGAACGGAAAGAAGACCACTTTGCGGGTGAGCCAGCTGCCGCCTCCGCCGAAGCCGCTGACGCCGGGGCAGATTCGCGCCATTCGGCAATCGTTCAATGTGAGCCAGGCGGGCTTCGCGCGCATTATTAACGTCAGCGTTAATGCGGTGGAAAGCTGGGAGCAGGGGGTTCGGCGACCGCGTGAAGCAACTTTGAAGCTGCTCGCCGTTGCTGACAAGCACCCTGAGGTTCTGCTGGCGAGTGAGTAGGATCGATACTTGCGGGCCTTCAGAACACCTGGGTCTTCGCTACTTTGCCATTCTCGAAGTGGACCACCCAGCGGTGGCCGTTCTTCAGGTAGAACCAGGTTTCCTTCAGATTGGTGGCGTCGACGTCATCCACCTTTTTCTGATCGGGATCGCCGAATGCCATGAGCACCATCTCGTAAGTCATGTTCTCAACCACGGTGTGGGCTTCGATGGCGTTGCGCAACTCTGCCGGCATGTCCTTCTCCGAGACCTTCTGCTCGATGCGGCTTACGTCGAGCAGTCTCGACATAAATCTCAAGATGTTTTGCGGAGCGATGTCGGTGTCGTTGAGATCTTTCTGATACTTCAGATTAAGGCGCGAGCCTCCGGCGCGCTTATAGGACGCGCCTACTTTGTTGGCATGATTGCTGCCGCGCCGTCCCTCGCCGCCGCCTTCGAGATGGATCTCGACCTTGTCGTTGTCGATCTTGACGTTGGTAATCGTTACCCATTCGTCGCGCTCCACGCCTACTCCCTTGGCCTTGAGCCACTTGGTCATCTCTTCCAGGTCGACTCCGCGGCTATCGACGCGCTTGTTCGATAAAGGGATAAAGTACACATCCACGCCATCTTTGTAGGCGGGCAAATCCACCAGAGCCTTTACGTCCTTGCCCAGGAGCAACGTGTTCAACTGCTCCTGCGCGTCTTTCGATGTGGAGGCCGGTGCCGCGCCGAGCAATGCCGCGACAAGAGCGGGCAGAACAGCCCATACAATCCGGCCCTTCTTATGGTGGTGACCCATGATGTGGTTACGCATGACTTCTCCAATGCGCCTTCATGCCTGACCGCGTCTACCGGGCGGCATGATGCTCTTCACGACAGGCGCTTGTCAAATCAGTTATCAGTTTGTCTTCTGCGGGTTTACGTATTTATCGAGCGGAAGTTCGAAGTACATCAGTTCGCCGCCCTTGGAATCGTTGACGCCGCTCACGTAGATGTGCGCGCCGGCCATAGGCGCGGTGATGCCTTCCACGTCGAAGAAGAAGAATCCAGATTGCGTATTGTGGGGTTCAACGGCTTTGGCGACGAATTGCGATGATTCGACTTCGGCCTTTTCTTTTTCGCTGATCGTGCCCTTCACTTTCTTTTGCGGGATGGGAAGTGGAATTGGATTCGTGTTGGGATGGGGATTGGTAATGCGGCGATAGATGTCTTCGGGCGCGGTCGGAGTCAGCTTGTCGCGGTCGGCCGTGGTAAGAGTCACTTGAAGGTTCGCGATTGAGATGGGTTGGTTGCCGTTGTTGGTCACGACAAAAAAGATGGGCAAGAATCCGTGCTCGTGAAACTTGACCGAGAATATTTTCGCCTTCTCGGCGGTGTCGTAGGGATCGGCGGCGATCGCGACCTTCTCGTCAGGATGGTCGTCGTGCGCGGGATAGGTTTGCGCGGGCTTGGCTTCGGGCTTTACGAAATCCTTGGCTGCCAGGCAAAGCGTGACCGTCGTGATTGCGCATAAGACAATCAGGAAACGGGAGAGCGCGTCTTTGAACCTGCGCTTCTGCAGGCTTGTTTTCAGCACTGACTGCATGCTTGCGATTATAGAACGCTATGGGAGCTGATTTTCTTAGCTCTCCCGCTGAAAGCGATAACGCCCCGCACGCTCCAACGCCACGGCCTCAGCTACTTTCAAGAATGCGCGGGCCGCGTGTGAGAGTCCGGCTTCTTTGCGGTAAATCAGACGCAGCTTGCGTTGCACGCGTAGCTCCCGCACCGGAATCCTGACTAGTTCTCCGCGAGCCACTTCGGTTTCCACGCTAATTTCCGGCATCAGCGCCACGCCGCTTCCCAGGGCGACGAACTGCTTGATCGCCTGCAAAGTCGGCAACTCAAGATCCATATGCAGAGGGGTCTTGTGCTTCTGAAATGTCTGCAAAACTTTCTCGCGATAGGGCGATGAAACAATGTGCGCCACAAATGACTCCGCACCGAGTTGCCGGATGCTGACCTCGCGCGCCGCGGCTAGCGCATGCTTCGGCGGCACCACCAGCACCAGTTCATCCAGATAAGTCACTACCGAATGCAACCGCGGTTCCTCCGGCTTATACGAGAGCACGCCAAGTTCGGCGCTATGCTGCAGCACGTCATCCGGAATATGGCTGCCCAGCGCCCGCTGCACGGTGATCTTGATCATGGGATGCAGACGGCGGAACTCGGCCAGCACCGGCAGCAGGTAAAGAGCCGTGAACTCGTTGGCCGCGATCACCAGTTTGCCTTTCTGCAGCTCGCGCAATTCTGCCAGCGATTCGTGAGCGCCCTGGCGCAGATTCAGCAACTTCTCAGCATACTCATAGAGCACCTGCCCCGCGTCGGTGAGAATGCCTTCGCGCGAGGAACGGTCGAACAGCGCCTCGCCCAGTTCGTCCTCAAGTTTGCGAATGGTCTGGCTCACCGCCGACTGGGTGCGGTGCAGTTTTTCGGCGGCGCGGGAGAAGCGATGCTCACGCGCTACCGCCAGAAAGACTTCAAGTTGCGAAAGCTCCATCTGGATATCCTCTTATGTAACTTCAGCAATCATTAGCAAATCTTATCATAGAAGGATATCTAATGATCGGTGAAGAATTATAAGTTTTGCTTCAGCCTTGCCGCCCCGTACCATAGACACAGCAGTAAGGGGCATCATTTTCTCGAAGGAAGAATCATGTCTATGGAGCAGGTCCGCATCACTATTTTCGACACCACCCTGCGCGACGGAGAACAGTCGCCCGGTTGCAGCATGAACCTGCAGGAAAAGTTGCGCGTCGCGCATCAGCTCGACCGTCTCGGAGCGGACGTGATCGAGGCCGGGTTTCCCATTGCCTCCGATGGCGACTTCGCGGCGGTAAAGGCAATCGCTGCAGTCATCCGCCGTCCCATCATCGCTGGGCTTGCGCGCGCCTGCCGCCCTGATATCGAGCGCGCATGGGAAGCGCTGAAAGATGCAGCACGTCCGCGTATTCATGTCTTCCTTGCCACCTCAGACATTCACTTGAAATACAAGCTGCGCATTACGCGCGAGGAGTGTATTGCGCAGGCGCGCGAAGCCGTGGCGTTTGCGAAGTCGCTTTGCGAGGACGTTGAATTTTCTCCCGAAGATGCCACGCGTACTGATCCTGAATTTCTTTGCCAGGTGCTTGAAGCCGTCATCGAAGCGGGTGCGACCACGCTGAATATTCCCGATACTGTCGGCTATACCGTGCCTTCGGAATTCGGCGAACTGATAGAAACCATCCGCGGGCGCGTGAAGGGAATCGAGAACGTTACTATCTCCGCGCACTGCCACAACGATCTCGGCATGGCGGTCGCGAACACCATGGCTGCGATCACCGCCGGAGCTCGCCAAGTGGAGTGCACTATCAATGGAATCGGTGAACGTGCGGGCAATGCGTCGCTCGAAGAGATCGTCATGGCGATGCGAGTGCGGCACGATCGCTATCCTTATGAAACGGCCATTAACGCCGAGCATCTGTTCCCCGCCAGCCAGTTGCTGAGCGAAATTACCGGAGTGCCCGTGCAGCCCAACAAGGCCATCATCGGACGCAACGCCTTCGCCCACGAAGCCGGCATCCATCAGGATGGCATGCTCAAGAATCCGCTGACCTATGAAATTATGACGCCGCAGTCGGTCGGCGTGCCCGATTCGAAACTGGTGCTGGGCAAGCACTCTGGACGTCACGCGCTAGCCATTCGCTGCGAACAACTCGGCTACCAGTTTGATCGCCGCGCGCTTGATGACATTTATCGGCACTTCGTTCGTCTGGCCGATAAGATCAAGAAGGTCGAAGATCATCATCTGCTGGAATTGATCCGCGATACTCACAAGCCCGCAGCATCGGCAACTCCGCTGTTTGAGCCGCTTCCCACTGCTATCGCTGCTGCAGCCGGAGCGTCGACTTCAGCGCCTGAAACACCCCTGCCATTTCCCATGGCGTCGCAAACCCGCACATTCGGCGTGCCACTGCCCCTCGCCGCGGATCGCAGCCACGATCAGCAGCAGGAAGATTATCTCTGGGGTGTGTAGGAGATTGGGTAATTTTGTAATTTGGTAATTGAGTAATTTAGAACTGAATCAGCCGCAGCTTTACTCACGATTCGGCTAGAATTACAAATTACGAAATTTCTCAATTACCAACTTTCCGAATGCGCCTCAAACTAACTAACCTCCCTGGCGACGGCATCGGCCCGGAAGTTACGGAACAAGCCGTTTTAGTTCTGCAATCGATTGCCGAAGCTTTCGGCCACCACCTTGAGGTCGAGCGCAAGAACATCGGCGGCGCGGCTTTAGCCGTGGCAAACGATCCTTTGCCGGCCGACACGATAAAGGCGTGCCTCGCATCCTCCGCAGTTTTGCTCGGCGCCGTTGGCAGCCCTGCGTTCGATCACTATCCCAACCATCTTCGTCCTGAAGCCGGATTGCTTCGACTGCGCCGCGAACTCGGTGCGTACGCGAACCTGCGTCCCGCGATTTGTTTTCCTGCGCTCGAAGATTGCTCGCCACTGCGCGCAGATCTAATTCGTGGCACCGACATAATGATCGTCCGCGAACTGCTCGGAGGACTTTACTTCGGAGAACCTCGTTCTATCGCCGGTGAGCCCGGTTCCCGCATCGCGACGAATACCATGACCTACGACGAGCCGG
>Ga0116117_1000381_pt1 | contig 11903 bp, 11 predicted proteins | sample June2015DPH_11_1_FD_89790 | JGI IMG/M metagenome (GOLD analysis project Ga0116117, IMG submission 89790) | Peatland microbial communities from SPRUCE experiment site at the Marcell Experimental Forest, Minnesota, USA - June2015DPH_11_10 | ecosystem: Environmental > Terrestrial > Soil > Wetlands... | reverse complement strand
CTCATCAGCCATCGTATGCCCGATGTGTTCGCGGTGAGCGACCGCATCATCGTCATGCGGCGCGGCACCAAGGTTGCCGACAAGGCAACCGCGTCGACATCGCCGGAGGAAATCACCGGCCTGATTACGGGAGCGATCCGTGCAGCATGATCTTACCAAAGCGCAAGAAACAGGTCATGCCGCAATTTCAGATGTGGTGGGGACCAAGGAGAAGACCCTTGTTGCGCGCCTCTTGTCGAGCCAGCCATTCTGGGTGACGATCGCGCTTATCGTGCTGGTCATGGTCATGGCCATCAATGAACCGACCTTCGGCACCACCGAAAATGCTGCCAATGTCACGCGCAACTTCGCGCCGATCGGGATTATGGCGATGGGGATGACCGTGGTCATCATTACCGGCGGCATCGACCTCTCGGTAGGGTCCGTGATGGGCCTGGTGGCGATTGTCGCCGGCCTGTTTCTTACTTGGCATTACTCCTGGTACGTCGCCTTCACGATGGGGATGATTGCCGGGCTTGCTTGCGGCATGGTCAACGGCCTTTTCGTGGCCTATGTCGGTATGCCTCCCTTCGTCGTGACGCTTGGTATGTTGTCGATGGCGCGGTCGCTTGCGGTGGTGTTTTCGGCCAACCAGATGCTCTATCAGTTCGGGCCCGACGCCCCGATCGTCAAGGCCATTGGTCAGGCAAAATGGCCTTTGCACGCGCCGGCCGGTTGGGCACCGCACTGGATTCCCGAATTGTCCTCGCATTTCTGGGTCCTGATCGGGTTGGCCCTCATCGTTGGCTATGTGTTCAATTCCAAGGCCTGGGGCCGCCATTTGTTTGCGATCGGCGGCAACGAGCAGGCTGCCCGGCTCACCGGTGTTCCGGTCGATTGGATCAAGTTTCAAGCCTATGTATTTTCCGCCTTCACCGCTTCATTGGCCTCTCTTCTGCTGCTCGGCTACAACGGCTCGGCCATCAATGCCATGGGGCAGGGCTATGAGCTGCGCGTCATCGCGGCGACCGTGATCGGCGGGGCCAGTCTGATGGGTGGGTCAGGCACCGCCTTCGGGGCTTTCATCGGTTCGGCCTTTCTCGAGGTCATCCGCAATGCCTTGTTGATGGCTGGCATCGATTCCAATTGGCAGGGCGCATTCGTCGGCGCTTTCATCATTCTCGCGGTGCTGCTTGGCATGCAAACTGGGGGCACGTCGATCACGACGGCCATCTTGCAGCATTTGTCCCCGAAGAAGCGCCGTTAGAAACCGAATTCACTGCGGGCAATCAGTGAAGGTCAATGAGGAGGAAACGACATGAAAGCATTTCTATTAGGCACGGCTATCGCCTTCGGCGCTATGTCCCTGGCCATCTCCGGCGCCCAGGCGAAATATATCTTCGCCTTGGTGCCGAAGAACATGAACAATCCGTTCTTCGATCAGGCTCGCGACGGCTGCAAGAAAGCCGAAGCGGAATCAAAAGGCGCCTTTGAGTGCATGTATATTGGCCCCGGTGAGCACGGCGGCGGCGAGGAGCAAGTGCAGATCTTGCAGGATCTCGTTGCCAAGAAGGTGGACGGCATTGCCGTATCGCCATCCAATGCCGCGGCCGCGGCAGTGGCGTTGCAAGCTGCCAAGGATGCGGGCATTCCCGTTCTTACCTGGGACTCCGACCTCCTGCCCGACAGCAAGGGCCTGCGCGCGGCCTATATCGGCACGCATAATTACGAGATCGGCGTGAATCTCGCCAAGCTTGCCATGCAGATCAAGCCGAAGGGCGGCACGGTGTGCATCCAGTCGGGCGGCGCCGCTGCGGCTAACCACAATGAACGGATGCAGGGCATTCGCGACACCTTGTCGGGCAAGAAATCGGCCGCTTCCCCTGGCGACCGCCTGACTGGCCAGAACGGCTGGACCGAGATTGCTGGTTGCCCGCTCTATACCAATGACGACTTCCCGGTATCCGTCCAGCAGTTTACCGACATCATGGCGAAGAACCCGAAACTCGATGCCTTCATCCCTACCGGCGGCTTCCCGCAGTTCATTCCCGACGCAAACCGCGCCGCGGTGATACCCTATAAGGATAAGATCGCCTCCAAGGCACTTGCCCTTGTGGTGGCAGACACTCTGCCGGTGCAGATCGATCAGATGAAGGAAGGCCTGTCGCTCGGCCAGGTTGGCCAGCGTCCGTTCGAAATGGGCTATAAGACGATGTTAGCGCTGGATGCGATGAAATCCGGAAAGCCCGCGCCCGCCGATCCGACCTATACCGGTCTCGATGTTTGCACGCCCGAGACCGTCGCCACCTGTATCGGCAAGTAAGTCCGTTCAATTGCGATGACGGGGCCGGAGCCAACTCCGGCCCCGTCGTTTTCATCGCATCGAGGTGCCACGCCTTCACCGCAGCGTGATGTGGCCCGTTCACGGGATGGTTGTAATTTCAGGCCGTTGCGCGGACTTTTTCCGAGCAGGGAGGACTGAAAAGTGAAGACAATGATCATCGCTCTTTGTGCCGCCGCTTTGGTCGCCGCCGCACCGGCCGTGCATGCGCAGGGTGTACCAGGCAAAACACCGGGTCCGCAGCATAAGGTCCCTAAAAAACATCACCCAGGCGGGTTCGGCTACGCGCCGCTGCGTGAGATGCAAGCCAAGGGCTCGAAGAAGGGCTATCCGGGAGCTTTCGGTTACGCGCCTGCTGAACCCGGTGGTTTAGACAGAGATTTCGAAACGTCTCTACGAGCTGGTGGCGGAGGAGGCGGCATGTGAGCCTCGCGCCGCAGGCGCTATCCGTCACAGCAATCGATCTCGCTGCTGTCAGGCACGTCGGAATCTCGATCCGATGCGTCTCAGTCCGAAGCCTCCAGGGCATGAACCGAGAACATCGCGGCCGCGTCGGTCCAGCAATGGCGCGGCGTCCAGCCCGCGCCGCGCGCCAGCGCGGTGAAGCGCTCGAGGCTGTATTTGTAGCTGTTCTCGGTGTGGATGCTTTCGCCGGCGCGGAACGCGAAACTGCGCCCCAGCACCCGCACGGTTTGCGCCTTCCTGGAGATCAGGTGCATTTCGATGCGGTGACGGTCGCGGTTATAGATCGCGCGATGGATGAACGCACTGAGGTCGAAATTGCCGCCGAGTTCGCGATTGATGCGTTGCAGCACATTGAGATTGAAGCGGGCGGTGACGCCGGCCTTGTCGTTATAGGCCGCGTATAATACGCGCTCGTCCTTTTCGAGATCGACCCCGATCACCATCTGCGCGCCCTGCCCAAGGATGTTGCGGGCGCTGCGCAGGAACGCGCAGGCCTCGTGCGGCTCGAAATTGCCGAGTGTTGATCCCGGGAAAAACCCGATCTTCGGCATCGCGCTGACGGCTTCGGGCAAGGCGAACGGCGCGGTGAAGTCCGCGGTGACCGGATGGACGTCAAGGGTGGGGAAATCCTGCCGCAGCGCGTCGGCCTGAGCTTGCAGGAAATCGCCGGAAATATCCACCGGGACGTAGGCGCCGACCGCGCATTCGTTCAACAGCAGCCGGACCTTGGTGGTGGCGCCGGCGCCGAATTCCACCAGCGCCGAACCATCAGGGACGAACGCCGATATCGCGCAGCCCCGGTCGCGCAGGATGCCGAGTTCGGTGCGGGTCGGGTAATATTCCGGCAGCCGCGTGATCTGCTCGAACAGTTCGGAGCCGGCGGCGTCATAGAAATATTTCGGCGACAGCCGCTTCGGGTGCTGCGACAGGTCGTCGATCACGTCGGCGGCAAACGCCAAGGTCTGTTCGTCGAAGCTGTGTGCTTTGGCCAAAGCCGGGGCATGCACATTCATGATACTCTCCAGAACGCGCTATCCGGCGCGATTAATCAAAATGCCAATGGTCAGGGGGCGTAGTCGGCCAGGCGGAGTCCTGTGAATTGCCAGCGATGCTGGGGATAAAAGAAGTTGCGATAAGTTATACGGCTGTGGCCTTGCGGCGTTGCCAGCGAAGAGCCGCGCAGCACCAGCTGATTGACCATGAACTTGCCGTTGTACTCGCCGAGCGCGCCCGGGGCGGCGCGATAGCCGGGATAGGGGGCATAGGCGCTGCGGGTCCACTGCCAGACGGGCCCGAAGGCATCGCCGAGATGGCCGGCCCGGGCCGCGACTTCCCATTCCATTTCGGTCGGCAAATGCTTGCCGCACCAGCGCGCGAACGCGTCCGCCTCGTAATAGCTGACGTGGCAGACCGGGGCCAAGGGATCGACCGGCTGCAGCCCACCCAGCGTCATGATGTGCCACTGGTCTGAAATCTCACGCCAATGACCCGGCGCTTTCCATTCCTCGTTGCTGACGGTCGCAAAGCCGTCCATCAGCCACAGCGTCGGCGTGGCGTAACCGCCGTCTTGCATGAATGCCAGCCACTCGGCATTAGTGACGAGGTTGCGTGCCAGCCGTACCGGCCCGACCAGCGCGCGATGCGCCGGTTTCTCATTGTCGAAGTGGAAGGTTTCGCCGGTATGACCGATGCTGTGGATGCCCTCGTTGAGGGTGACCCATGGATCAGCGCTGCGGGTTGAAGCGGGGAATTTCCACGCCGGATCGTAAGCTGGCGCCATCGGGTTCTGCGCAAAGGCGTGCAGGATGTCGGTCAGCATTAATTCCTGATGCTGCTGCTCGTGATTGAGACCGACTTCCAAGAGCGGCAGGATCGCGGTCAGCGCATCCTCTCTGGCCTCGTGAAAAAACTTCACCACCGCGGCGTCGACATGCCGGCGGTAGGCGGTGATCTCCTCTGTGCCGGGACGGGTCAAATGACCGCGCTGATGGCGGGCATGGCGCGGCCCGGCGCTGACGTAGTAGGAATTGAACAGATAGGCGTAATCCCGGTGAAAGGGTGTGTAACCGGGGCAGTGTTCGCCGAGCAGGAATTGCTCGAAGAACCAGGTGGTATGGGCGCGGTGCCATTTCGCCGGACTGGCATCCGGCATCGACTGGACCGACTGATCCTCTGGCGTCAGGGACGCGGCGCGGCGCTCGGTCTCGTCCCGCACGCCAAGGTAGGCTTCCACCAAATCCTGGGCCAGGTTGCCGGAATCGGAGAATAATGACGGGCAAGGGGCGGCGAGCGAGGCCGCAGCGGATGCTGGTTTCGTCACTGATATCTCCGGTTCGGGAGAGAACTTTACACGGCCCGGGGGGTTCCCGGCATAGCCTGTCCTAGATAGGGGCTTCCGCGCGGGAAAAAAGCCTCCAAGCAGACCATTAGGGCTATGACATCGCTGCCAGACGGCTATGGCCGGGCCATGGGTTAGCGCGCCGTGAGGCCCGCGCATAACCACTCCGCGCCAATTTACTTTGGCTGTACAGGGGTTTCGGGGTACATATATGGGAGTGACGGGTTGAGCGGGCTGACGCCGGCCCGAGGGTTTGCAAAGGACGCAAAAATGAGCATCGAGCAATTCATTGACAACGAAGTGAAGTCGAACGACGTCGTGCTGTTCATGAAGGGAACGCCACAGTTTCCGCAGTGCGGTTTCTCCGGTCAGGTGGTGCAGATCCTTGACCATGTCGGGGTCGGCTACAAGGGCCTGAACGTGCTGGAATCCGCCGAGCTCCGCAACGGCATCAAGACCTATTCGAACTGGCCGACCATTCCGCAGCTTTACGTCAAGGGTGAGTTCGTCGGCGGCTGCGACATCATCCGCGAGATGTTCCAGGCTGGCGAGCTGCAACAGCTCTTTGCCGACAAGGGCGTTACGGCTAGCGCGGCGGCCTCCGCCTGAGCCTTGTGGCGCGCCTGGTCGGCTCGGCGCGGCTGGAAGTCATCGTTGCCGACATCACCCGGCTGGACGTTGACGCCATCGTCAACGCAGCAAACACGTCGCTGCTTGGCGGTGGCGGCGTCGATGGCGCCATCCATCGCGCGGCCGGGCCTGAGCTTCTGGCCGAATGCCGCCCGCTCGGTGGTTGCAAAACCGGCGGCGCCAGGATTACCAGGGGCTACCGTCTGCCGGCGCGGCATGTGATTCATGCCGTCGGCCCGGTCTGGGGCGGCGGTCGGGCGGGCGAAGATCAGGCGTTGGCGTCGTGCTATATCCGCGCCATGGAGATGTGCCAGAGTAACGGCCTTGCCTCGGTTGCTTTTCCCGCCATTTCTACCGGCATCTATGGTTTTCCCGCCGGTCGCGCGGCCCAGATCGCAGTCTCGGCCACATCGGGGGCGCTGGCCTCGGCACCGGTCGTCAGCAGGGTGATTTTCTGCTGCTTTTCCGAAGACAGCGCCCGGCTCCATGCGCAGGCAATGGCTGAGGTGGGCAGCCCTTGCATCGATTGAGCCGGCCGCTATGGCGGCTTCGCGGTGGGCCATCCGACGATCCAAGTCAGGACTGGAAATGGTGTGAAAAACTGCAGCAGAAACGCGGCAACCAGGATTGCGACGGCATAGAATAAGATTGAGCGAAGCACGCGATGTCGCAGCGGCGGATACGGCGGCTTGTTATTGGCCGGCCAGGCAAATGCTTCTTCCCAGTCTCGCTGAGAAACCTCGGCAGGCCTGATGCGCTCGAACGGTACCCATGCACGATAGGCTCCGATGCCACGCTCACGGGCGATCGTGCTTCTGAGGTAGAGCAAATTGTGACGCCCGGCAAAATCAACTGCAGCGCCGAACGCAAGGCGAGCAAGCCACAGCAGGAACGATCCGGCGAGATACACATACGCAATCATGAAGCCGAATGTGAGCCAGGATCTGGTAAAGGACTTTACGGTCAGAATTGACGAAACCAGCTCCAATGTGGATGTTACCAGTTTGTCGAGGCCAGAGAAGATCCGTCCGAACATCGAATGATCGTCGGCGGCCTGCAGCCAGAGAATCACCCCAATCACGATCGCGAACTGAACCAAAGGAAATCTGAAAAGGCCTCTTATGGGAGCCGAAACGAGTTTGATCATGAGGCGAAGGCTCCCGGAGGTAGCTCGCAGTCAGCCATCAAAATGCGGGCGAGGCCGAAGCGGTTAGCCCTTGTACCACGCAAGCCGTTCGCTGATCTTCCGGCAAAATTCGGGCAGGGAACATGAACATATGTCATTTGAGCGGGTTGGCCTATGCGGCGCGGCTATCGATTGCGGTCGCGCCCAGCCAGCGGAGAAGAAGCTGATCCATGAAGCGATGGAGAACTGAGAATATTACGCGCCGCCGTTGTATCGCGGCGGCGCTTGCGCTTCTGTTCGTCGCCTGCGCCGCCGGCCGGCCTGACACCGGCAAGGCCGAATCGCCGCTTCCTGCTCCGGCAGGTTTTTCGCCGGCTGGGCTGCAGCACGTCGGCGATTATCTCCGCAACGAGGTTGCGACCGGCAAGATTCCGGGTGCGGTTCTCCTGATCCAGCAGCACGGCCATCCCGTCTATTTCGAGAGTTTTGGGGTGCGCGATGTCGAAAGCAAGCGGCCGATGACCGCGGACAGCATCTTTCGACTGTATTCGATGTCGAAGCCGGTCACCTCGGTCGCGGCGATGATGCTGGTCGACGCCGGCAAGCTCAGGCTTGACGACCCCCTGGCAAAATACATCCCCGAGTTTGCCGATGTGAAAGTCGGCGTCGAACGGCCGGTTGAAGGCGGCAAGGCGGCCCTGGCGCTGCAGCCGCTCGACCGTCCGATCACGATCGAGGACCTGCTGCGCCATACTTCGGGGCTCACTTACGGCTTCTACGGCGACAGTGCGGTTCAGAGTATCTATGCCCACTCTGATTTATTCGACGGCGATTTCGACAATGCGGCGTTCGCGGCGCGCCTGGCCAAACTGCCGCTCGCCGAGCAGCCGGGAACGCGGTGGATTTATGGCCACTCGACCGACGTGCTCGGCCGCGTCATCGAGGTAATCTCCGGCCAGTCGCTGTTCGCCTTCGAGAAGCAACAGCTGCTCGATCCCCTGGGCATGCCTGATACGGCCTTCGCGGTGGCTGACCCGGCGCAGCGGCCGCGCATCGCCGAGCCGTTGCCCGCCGATCGCTTTACCCGCCCCGTAGCCGGCCTCGACGATCCGACCGTACCGCGGCGCTGGCAATCCGGCGGCGCCGGCATGGTCGGTACGGCAGCCGATTATGCGCGCTTCGCGCAGATGCTGCTCAACGGCGGCACGCTGGATGGACGGCGCTACCTCAAGCCGGAGACAGTAACGCTGATGACATCGGATCATATCGGGCCGGCGACAGAAATTACCCGCGGCCAGTTTTATTTTCCCAGCGCCGACAGCGGTTTTGGTCTCGGCTTCGCGGTGCGCACGCGGCCGGAAAATGCGCTTCTTCCGGCCGGGGAATATCGCTGGGACGGCGCCGGCGGCACGTTCTTCTTTGTCGATCCCAGGGACGATATGTTCGTCATCTGCATGATGCAGTCGCCGTCGCAGCGCGGACGGATTCAGACGGAGCTGAAGACGCTGGTCTATCAGGCGCTGCAGAGGTGAAACAAACCGTAGCGCGGCAGGGATCCCGGCTGTTGCTTTGCTCATCCGGGCTGCGGCACCGTATCGCGGATCAGATGCGTGTTCTCATCGCAGTACTCGCGCTATTGGCAACCGGCAACCTTCGTGCGCGCGCCGACCCGCAAACCCCCGACCCACCGCCGTTTCATGCCGCCGTCACGCGCGTCACCGTGCAGGATGTCGTGCCGTTCGATGCCTTGATTGCGTATCCAACGGAGGCGACGGAGGTTCCCTTTCAGATCGGTCCTTTTACGATCGCGGCCAGCAGCGATGCGCCGATCGCGGCCGGAAAGCCCTTTCCAATCGTGCTGTTTTCGCACGGCAACGGGCGGCGCGGCGGCAACTCGCTGATCCATCGCGACCTCATCGCGTCGCTGGCGCGCCAGGGTTTCATTGTTGTGGCGCCGTTTCATCCCGGTACCGACGACCCGCCGCAGGATCGGCCGCGACAAATCCACAAGGCGCTTGATCTGGTGCTGTCGGATCAACGCTTCGCGACGCACGCCGATCCGGCGCGGCTGGCCATGATGGGATTTTCGTTCGGCGGCGCGGTGGCGCTGGTCGTTGCCGGCGCGATTCCCAGCCTCGCGCATCTGTCAGCCTATTGCCGCAATCGCACCGACGATCCCCGGGCTTGTGATGGCGTGCCCGCCGAAGTCCCGCCGTCCGCTGCGGTGTTTGCAAAGTCGTCGGATGCGCTTTCCCTGAAGGCAATCGTTCTCATGGAGCCGTTCGGCGCCTTGTTTGATCGGGACGGGCTCAAATCGGTCGATATGCCCGCGCTGCTCTATCGTGCCGAACACAGCGATCTTGGCGCCGAGGGCAACATTTTCGCACTTGCCGCCGCGCTGCCGCGCCCGCCGCGAATGGAAGTAACGCCCGGCGGTCATTTCATCTTCATGGATCCGTGTCCGCCGGAGCTGCAAAGCGAGGCGCCCGCGATCTGCAAGGATACCCCCGGCGTCGATCGCGCCGCCGTCCACCGCCGCATCGAGGCAGAGATCGCAGGCTTCTTGCGGGAGAATATGTAGACGCGCGTGGGGTCAATAACTGGATCAACTGCTGCGCTACGCCCCCCGCACGATTTCCCGTACCAACCCCACCGTTTCGTCGATCATGTCGGCGGTGACGTCGAGATGGGTACAGGCCCTGATGCGGCCGTCCATGGTGGCGAGCAGCACACCGTGCTGGCGCAGGCGCTCGACCATGTTCTCGCCGCGGACGCCGGCGCCGTCGGGTTTGAAGAACACCAGGTTGGTTTCGGGCTCCTGCACTTCGACGCCCGCTATTTGCGCCAAGCCCCGCGCCAGCGCCCGCGCATTGGCATGATCGTCGGCGAGCCGCTCGACATGGTGGTCGAGCGCGTAAGCGCAGGCGGCGGCGCAAATGCCGGCCTGGCGCATCGAGCCGCCCAGCCGCTGCTTCCAGCGCCAGACCTCGTCGATGAATGCGCTGGAGCCTGCGATGACGGCGCCGACCGGCGCGCCCAGGCCTTTCGAAAAATCGAGCCATGCCGAATCCCAGCCCGCCGCCATGTCGCGGGCGCTGATGCCGGTGGCGACGCAGGCGTTCAACAGCCGCGCGCCGTCCATGTGGGTGGCCATGCCGTTGCCGCCTGCGATCTGCACGACCTCGTCGAGATCGGCCTTTTTCCAGATCGTGCCGCCGCCGAGATTGGCGGTTTGCTCGACGCTGACCAGCGTCTGCGGCGGCTGATAGCGGCTGCGCGGGTGAAGCGCGGCACGAAATGCATCGGGCGAAAATTGTCCGTCGGGGCCCGGCAGCGGGATGATCTGGAAGCCGCCGAGTGCCGCATGCGCGCCGCCTTCGCGGGCGATGACATGCGCAGTTTCGTGCGCCAGGATTTCGTCACCGGGCCGGCAATGCGTCAGCGTTGCCGCGACGTTGCACATGGTGCCGGAGGGCATGAACACCGCAGCCTGCTTGCCGAGCAGATCGGCCACCCGCTGGCACAGCGCATTAACCGTCGGATCGTCGCCGATCTGCTCGTCGCCTACCTCGGCCCGCGCGATCGCCTCGCGCATGCCGGGCGTCGGCCGGGTCTGGGTATCCGACAACAGGTTGATGCGTACCGGCTGTGCCTCGGGATCGCGTGGGGCAGGGGCGTAGGTCATGGCGAGCTCTCGGCTTGCAACGTAATGGCCGGGCCTGTCCTTATCCCGGCCACATCAGCTCTTGCGTGCTACTGTGAGAACGCAAGGACCTGGATGTTTACGACAACCCCGGGCATGAAGAATTATTCTGTGAAGCTGGAACTAAAAGGCCCCGGCAAAACCGGGGCCTGCGATCTCACGCAAATGACGAAAATCAGCGCGAATAGAATTCGACGATCAGATGTGGTTCCATCTGCACTGCGAACGGCACGTCGGACAGACCGGGGATGCGGGCGAATTTCGCCGTCATCTTGGTGTGATCGACATCGAGGAAGTCGGGCACATCGCGCTCGCCAAGCTGGCTCGCTTCCAGAACATGGGTGAGCTGCTTGGAGGATTCCTTGACCTCGACCACGTCGCCGACCTTGAGCTTGTAGCTGCCGATATTGACGCGGTGGCCGTTGACCTTGACGTGGCCGTGATTGATGAACTGGCGCGCCGCGAACATGGTGGCCACGAACTTGGCGCGATAGACCACGCAGTCGAGACGGCGCTCGAGCAGGCCGATCAGGTTTTCACCGGTATCGCCCTTCATCCGGCCGGCTTCGACATAGATGCCGTGAAACTGGCGCTCGCTGATGTTGGCGTAGTAGCCCTTCAGCTTCTGCTTGGCGCGCAACTGCACGCCGAAGTCGGAGAGTTTGCCCTTGCGGCGCTGGCCGTGCTGGCCGGGGCCGTATTCCCTGCGGTTCACCGGGCTCTTGGGGCGGCCCCAGATATTCTGGCCCATCCGGCGATCGATCTTGTATTTCGCCTCACTGCGCTTGGTCATCGCGTCCTCTTGGTTACGTTTGAGTTTTGAGGAGACGCGCCCTCCTGTGCCGCGGGAATTTCCCGAAGCCGACAGGTCCAACCCCCAAAGCTGAAGGGAAAAGACCACGGGTCGCGAAACGCATCGCGGGCCGAAAACGGCCCGCGAGCAGAGGGTTTCTAGGTAGAAACCGCGTTAATGTCAAATCACAGCCCCCGGACGGCGGCGCCCCGCGAATCGGCCTGGGCGGTCGATCAGGTCGCGACCGCCCGGACCGGCTTCGGCTCGGCCTGCTGCCGAAGCCCGCGCAATTCGGCCGATATATCTGTATTCAGCACCTGTTCCAGCCTGGTCAGGGCCTTGGCGATCAGGGCAGCGTCGGTAATCCGGTGATCCCAGCGGATCAAGACGTCGATGGTCTGGTCGGGCTCGACCACGCCATAACTGAGCACAAACGGCCCGGGACTGAGCGCATGAAGTTCCCCGCCGCCATAGGCGGCCACCGAAGTCACCGAAAAGCTGCCAAAATAGTTGGCGCGCTGGCGTCCG
>Ga0116117_1000378_pt1 | contig 12000 bp, 9 predicted proteins | sample June2015DPH_11_1_FD_89790 | JGI IMG/M metagenome (GOLD analysis project Ga0116117, IMG submission 89790) | Peatland microbial communities from SPRUCE experiment site at the Marcell Experimental Forest, Minnesota, USA - June2015DPH_11_10 | ecosystem: Environmental > Terrestrial > Soil > Wetlands >... | reverse complement strand
CTTGAGGATCTTGCCATCGGCAAAGGATTTTTCGGTAGCCTTGGGGGCGTCGAGCATGGGGCGGCTTTCGGGATTGGAGGTGATGCACCTGCAATGAAGCATTGCTCAGGTGTTCCGGCAATGGCGGCCACCTCTCCCCTTCCGGCCTTGTGCCGGCCTTGTGGGAGAGGTGCATCGAGCACGCGCAACCCGATGAACCCAAATTCTTAAGACCGGGAATCCCGCTTTGCCTACGGCGCCAGATGCGCGGTCAGCGGATGATTGGCGGCCTGGCTGAAGAACGCCGCTTCTTCAGCGGTGGCCTCCAGCAACTGCTCGTCCTGGTCGTAGATGTCGTTGCGGAACTGAACGGTCTGATCCCTGGTCATCCAGGCCGTGAGATAGACCCAGGCCACCGGGACTTTTTTCGGCAGCGGGATGTCGAGAGGCTCGCCGGTGGCGATGGCTGCATCGATCGCGGCGCGATTCCATCTGGGCATCTCCGCCTGCAACAGCCAGGCGGCGAGGTCACGCACATTGTCGACCCGCGAGCAGCCATGCGAGTCGAAGCGGTAGTCATCGCTGAACAGGTTACGCTGGTTGGTGTCGTGCATGTAGACCTCATAGGCGTTCGGCATGTCGATTTTCAGCGCGCCAAGCGCGTTCCAGGTGCCGGATTGCTGACGCACCGTGAAGTTCGGCGTGCGCGTGCCGGACCAGTCCACCGATCGCGGGTCCATGGCAGCATCGTGCGCATCGAGCACCTCCATATGCATGCGGGCGAGATAGCCGGGATCCCTTCGCATATGCGCCGAGATTTCGGTTTTGGCGATCGATGACGGGACGGTCCAGGTCGGATTGAGGTTGATGCTGGTGATTTCGGCTGTCAGCGTCGGCGAAGGCTTTTCGGTCTTGCCGACGATGACGCGATAACGCCGCATCACCCTGTCGTTTTCGACCGCCTCGGCGAACGCCGCCGGGAGGTTGACGACCACATAGCGTTGCCCGAATGCAAAATTCATGTTGGCGAGGCGTTCCAGCGAAGCCTCCAGTTGCCTGATCCGCTTCTGCACCGGAACGTTGAGGGCGGCAAGCGTGCGCGGGGTCACCATTCCCGTCGGCGCCAGGCCATGGCGCGACTGGAAACGCCTGACGGCGTCGGTGAGGGTGTCGTCGTAGGGACCGGAGGTCCGGTCCGAGACCAGATCGCCGCTGATGATGAGACGCTGGCGCAGCAGATTGTCATAGGACCCCTGCACGCCGGCTGCGAATTCGGCGTCGGCGGGAATTGCCGGCCAGCCGCCGCGCACGGCCAGATCCGAATAACTCAGCGCTGCCTCCTTGATTCGCTGCGCCGTGCCTTCGTCGTAGGTCGGCTCGGGCGAAAGCGCCAGGGCCGCGGCCGAACGTGATGCGGGGCTGGCGGCTGCCGGCCTTGCCGGAACGAGGTGCGCGGGATTTGCCCCGCCCGCCGGGGCCGTGGCTAGGGCTTTGGAGGGCAGGGGTGCGGTAATGGCGCTACCCGGGCTTTGCGCAAAGGCCGATGCACTCGCCAGCACCGTGGCGATGGCAATGATTGTCATTCTTCGCATGTTGGATCCCTTTGGGAAGCCGCCGCGACGGCCCCTGATATTGAAATCAGCCCGCCGAAGCCTAACGACGGCATCGGGCCTGATCCGCAATTGGATTATTGCCAATATGGCGCATCAGGGTTGCGCTCCGATTGGTTAATTAGTTGCTATTGCGGTTGTTGCACCGCCGCAAGGGAAGGATTTGACCTACCTTTGATAGCTCCCGCCAGCCGCTAATGGGGTTCGCTACCCTATTCCGGAACGCCGGGATCGCCTGAGGCCGGAGTTTATGCTGCTAAGGTCCGATGGCGTGGTCGAGGTGACGGAAGGCCGCGGCGCGCGCAAGGGGTGTTTCGCGGCGGGTACACGACATGGCAAAGCCTCGGACCGCCACTTTCTATGGCGGCGGACTGGTATTGTCGCGGCCGGACCAGCAAGTGGCCTGGCGCGGCGGCAGATTGCCGACTGATCCGCTTGCATTGATCGATCATGTCCCCGGCGCTGCAAGCTAGCCGTGATCGGTCAAATGGTCTCAATCGACACCTAGGCCTCGTTCGCCGCGATCGATTCCATCAAGGATACCAGTTGACGCTGTACGGTCTGGTCCTTGATCTTGCTATAGGCCCGCAACAGTCTCAAACTAAAGGCGCTGTCCAGAAACAGCAGGCTTTCGACTTCCCGAGCCTTGCCGTCGCCGTCGTAGAAGAATGTGACGGGAACATCGAGCGCGGTGGCGATTTGCTGAAGACGGGCCGCGCCGACGCGGTTGACGCCCTTCTCGTATTTTTGAACCTGCTGGAAGCTGACGCCAAGTTTTTCGCCGAGTTCCGCCTGCGAGATGCGTTGCTCCACGCGCCTTAGCCGAATTCGCTTTCCGAGCTCAATGTCGGGCTTGCCGGCACTGCGTTGCTTCATTCTCTTTGCCGTTGACTTGTTCATTCTGGTTTTACCGTCCTTCAGTCAAGAAGCCCCCGAATAGATGGGTCAGGGGTTCGCCCATATATACCGCTTTAAATTCGCTTGGATGGACGAATTCGTCCTTAAACCAAGGGAATTTTGCGGGATTGAAGGCCTCTATCAGCCAGTCGACCATATGGCGTACCCTGGGGATACGCCCGCTACTGGGGTGATAGGACAGCCAAATATCGAGTGGCCGGCGCAATTCGATTTCCAAGGGTACAAGATTCGCGCCAAGTGCGCAGGCGTAAGTTGGAAACACGCCAATACCGGCCCCCATGGCGACGGCCCAATAATTCGCGCTGCTGACGTTGGTTTTCATCACCAACAGATCCCGCTCGGAGCAGCCGGGAAACCACTCCTCGAAGCTCTCCTTGGCAGAAGTCCGGTCGTCGACCTGCATCATCAGAACCAGCCGGTGCTTGAGCAAGTCCTCCGCGGTCCTCGGGGCGCCGTAGATCTCGATGTATTTCCGGCTCGCAAACAGCATCAAATGCATTTTGCCGAGCCGGACCAGTTTGACGTCAAGCGTGTCCGGGCGCGACAAATGGATGGCCACGTCGGCCTCATGCCGAGATACGTCGGCGGAGCGCATCGCACAATGGAGGTCGACGCGTATTTTCGGGAAGGATTTCTGGAAATCGACGATACGAGGGGCCAGCCAGAACGTTCCCAGACCTTCGGTAACGGCGACCCGGACTTCGCCGGCCAGCGTGCTGGTGACGAAATCGCCGGCACGCAGCAAGTCGAACGAGGCGGCTTCCATGCGCTCCACGGCCGAAACGACCTGTGAGCCTTCTTCGGTCAGGCGGGTGCCATGGACGTCGCGCGTAAACAGCGTCGCTCCGATTTGCCGCTCAAAATCATCGATGCGCCGGCGAACGACATTGATGGACAGCTCGAGCCGGTCCGCTGCGGATCTGAAACTTCCGCAACGAACAACCTCCAGAAAGACCCTCGCGGCGTCCCAATCTGTGAGACTGCCGAAGGAGACTTTATCGCGTTCCTTCCGAGGAACGCCCCTGTCCAGTGCAAGATGCATACAAAATCCTTTTCGCGTGATAAAATGCCAGAATAATAAGCGGGCTACAACTATGGCGGGTCTAAGGCCGTGCAATTCGGCGTTAATGATTACCGTCAGTCGTGATCACCATCAGTTCGGCGCGTCGCGCGGACGCCTCCGGGGGGCCTCCATCTCCCCCGCGAATTAACGAAAAGAGCAGCTGTGAGCCTTGCGACATCCACGAATTCGCCCGGCCTTGCGACCGTTGTATTCGCGCAGACGCGGCAGGAATTTCCGGTGAAGCCATTGTGGTTCAGCCCACTTCGCCGCAGCCCTTCCCGTCGCAGCCTTGGCGGCCCATGCGGCGGGCGCGGGACAACTGCCGAAAGGCTCTCGACTATTGGCGCTGGATCGGTCCGCCGGCCGCACTCATGCCTGCTCGATGAGCCCTCTCAAGCCGTGGTGCGCCATTGGTTGGATCGGCCGAGGGGTCGGAGCCAGCCCGTGCCGCAACGAAATAGTATTCGAGCGCGAGAGCCGGTCGTGCTACGGTTGGTTGCCGTGCACGGCGTTGGTCAACCGAGGCCGCGGCGGCATCGTGCTGGCCGGGTTGGTTGCGCTCCCGACGACGTGTCGACCACGAATCCCATCGTGCTGTTTCGGAGAATTTATTTGGAGAAGTATCTGAAACGGCGGGCCGGATAGAACAGACTTTACCTCGCAAGCTCGGTAGCGGAAAAAAATGCTGGTATCAGATTCAGACGAACGAATGCTTTCGGTTCTCTCTGCACTCGAGGAGTGCCGTGCGGCTCTTATCGAAGGCGGCGACCGCGAGACCGCGCTGGTGCTGTCGGTAGCAATCCTCGAGCTTCGGATGAAACTCAATCGGATTGCCGACTCCGAGCTGAAGGCTCTGTGTGACGCGATGTTGCCGGAGGACGCGCCGCCGCCGGGATCGCAATATACCAAGCCGCAGGGTCAGCGCTTACGTCCCCTCTTGAAACTGGTCAAATAGCCAATCAGCTTCCGGAAGGTCTCGTTCCGGAAAGTGCTGTTCCGGGGCGCAATGCGGCTGCGGCGGGGCGCTGGCCGCGCCTGACACATTGTTGATCGACAAGACCCGCCACCATCGCGCTCAGGCCTGAGACCAAGGCAATTCCGGGATGCCGGACGGCGGCAGGCCGGTTGCGCATTCCGTCCCATCCGCTACATCATGAAGTGTGGGCAAGTGCTGGCTTCCGAAGGTCGGGCCCGGCTGGCCGCCGATTGAGCGACGATAGCGATGACTGCATGATCCACGATGTCTCGATTCCCGCGGCGTTGATTGCCGGTCTCGTCAGTTTTCTGTCGCCCTGCGTGCTGCCCCTGGTGCCGCCGTATTTGATTTACCTCACGGGAGCGACCATCGAGCACGTCGCCAACGACGAGACGATATCCGCCTCCAAGCGTGCGGTGATGATATCGGCGGTCCTGTTCGTGCTCGGCTTTTCCACCGTGTTCGTGGCGCTCGGCGCCAGCGCCTCGCTGATCGGCGGGTTGATCCGGGCGTGGTCAGCGGAGCTTTCGATTGTCGCCGGCATTATCATCATCGTCATGGGCCTGCATTTTCTGGGGCTGACGCGGATCGGTTTGCTGATGCGGGAGGGCCGGCTGCCGATACCAAAGCCCGTTGGGCTTTGGGGGGCCTATGTGATGGGCCTGGCGTTTGCGTTCGGCTGGACGCCCTGCATCGGCCCGATCCTCGCGGCCATCCTGTCGGTTGCCGCGGCCGAGGCAACGGTGGCGAGGGGCGCGGGCCTGCTTGCGGTCTATTCCGCCGGGCTCGGCATACCCTTTCTGATCGCGGCCTTGATGGTCGAGCAGTTCTCCTCGCTGTTTTCGCGGATGAAGCGGCATCTCGCCACCGTCGAGAGGGCGATGGGCGTGCTCATGGTGATCACCGGCATCAGTTTTCTCACTGGCGCCGTATCCAGCGTCAGCATCTGGTTGCTGGAGGCGTTTCCAAGCTTGCAGAACATCGGCTAGCGGAGAAAATGAATTTGCCCGCAGGCACCCGCGCGCCACGGTTCCCTAGAGATTGCTGTCGGCGATCCCAGAGTAAACCATGGCACGCAGTTCGCGCCGGATCGGATAGGCGCTCGAGGGCAGCACCTGGGTCATGAAAATGACGGCGAGTTCTTCTGCCGGATCGATCCAGAACGAAGTTGATGCCGCACCCCCCCAGGCATATTCGCCGCGGCTTCCGGGGATCAATGTCTGGGCGGGGTCCATCGTGACCGAGAAGCCGAGACCGAAGCCGATGCCGTTGTAGCTCGCCTCGCTGAACAGCGACCGTGACATCGCCGGCAAATCGCGCCCGCCGGGAAGATGATTTGACGTCATCAGCGCCAACGTCTTTGGGCCGATCAGCCTGACGCCGCCGAGTTCGCCGCCATTGAGCAGCGCGCGGCAAAAGGTGAGATAGTCAGCCGCGGTCGAACACAAGCCGCCGCCGCCGGAAATGAACGACGGTGGCGCGAGAAACGAGCTCGTGGTCGGGTCATCCTGTAGCGTCATGCCGTCCTTGCGGTCAGCGGCATGGAAGGTCATGCCGCCTTGCGGGTCGGCTGAATAGCAGGCCGCGAAACGATGGACCTTGTCCGCCCCAACAAAAAAGTCAGTATCGTTCATTTCAAGCGGATCAAGGATGCGCTCTCTGAGGAACTGCTCGAACGGCTGGCCGCTGATTTTGCCGATCAGATATCCGATGACGTCGGTAGAAACCGAATAATTCCAGGCCTCGCCGGGCGAAAATTCCAGCGGAATTTTTGCCAAATCATCGACCATCGATTGCAGGGTTCCCGATTTCTCGACTGTGCCGATTTTCAATTCGCGATAGGCCGCATCGACGTTGGAGCGCTGCTGGAAACCGTAAGTCAGGCCGGAGGTGTGCCGCAACAGGTCCACGATCTGCATCGGTCGCGACGGCGGCCTGGTCAGAAAGGCCGGCCAGACGCCGGCCTGGAAGACACCGAGGTTCTTCCATTCCGGAACATATTTATGCACCGGCTCGTCGAGCGCGACGCGGCCCTCCTCGAACAGCATCATGAAAGCCACGCTGGTGATTGGCTTGGTCATCGAATAGATGCGAAAGATGGTGTCGTGTTTCATTGCCGCCTTGCGTTCGAGGTCGGCAAAGCCCTGCACCGCGCTGTGGACGATCTTGCCGCGGCGGTAGACCAGAAGCTGCGTTCCCGGAAAGCGACCGGCGTCGATATAGCGGCGCTTGATATGCTCCTCCATCCGATCGAAGGCTTGCTGGGACATGCCGGCGGATTCCGGCGATGCGGGGGTCGGGGCTAACATCGGGAATTGTTCTCCGTGGCTTTCGCAGCGTGGGTTGGTAGCGCAAAACCGTGCCATGTTCCACTCGCCGCGTGCTTAACCCGGCGCGCGTGGGGCTTACCCGAAACGGCCGCCTGGGGATGCCTGCTCACTTCTTGTGCGTCGCACAAGAAATGAGCTATCCGCAAGTTTTGGATGCGCATGCCGGCTTTGTCACCGAGCCAGTCCAGTCAACTAAAATGCTGAAACACATTGATTTTTGAGTTTCATCGGCTTGGCACGAAGCTTGAATGTCGTCCCCTGACGCCATTGATGCCGTCCATAGAAAACCAATCATCCGAATTCTGACACCGCCAGACTGGGGCCCCCCTGGAGCGCGCGGCCGTGCCTCTCGATCCCGATTACAGTTGAAAGGAAAGTTCCAATGAGCACGCAACGCCCGACCTGGATTTCGGAATGGAACCCAGAGGATGAGACGTTCTGGAATTCCAAGGGCCACGTCATCGCCCGACGTAATCTCATCTGGTCGATTGTTGCGGAGCATATCGGATTTTCGGTCTGGCTGATCTGGAGCATCGTCGCAACCAAGTTGCCGCAAGCCGGCTTCCATTACACCACCGAGCAACTGTTTCAGCTGGTGGCGCTGCCCGGATTGATCGGGTCGCTGATGCGATTTCCCTACACGTTCGCTGTCACGAGGTTCGGCGGCCGGAACTGGACGATCTTCAGTGTCTCGGTGCTGTTCATTCCGACACTCGCGCTCGCCTATTTTGTCAGCGAGCCCAATACGCCGTTCTGGCTGATGCTGCTGGTAGCTTCCACGGCAGGCCTCGGAGGCGGCAACTTCGCCTCGAGCATGGCCAACATATCCTTCTTCTATCCCGACCGCATGAAGGGCTGGGCGCTTGGCTTGAACGCGGCCGGCGGCAATATCGGCGTCAGCAGCGTCCAATTGCTGACGCCAATTCTGATGGGGGTCGGCCTTTTCAACCTCTACCAGGCGACGCCGACCTCGGATGGCGTCTATCTTCAGAACGCCGGACTGATGTGGATCCTGCCGCTGGCGGTTGCGGTCTTCGGCGCCATTTTCTTCATGAACAATTTGAGCACAGCCAAGTCCACGTTCAAAGACCAGCTCGCCATCGTCGGGCGCAGGCATACCTGGATCGTGGCCTTCATCTACATCGGAACGTTCGGCTCGTTCATCGGTTACTCGGCCGCGTTTCCGTTGCTGATCAAGACGCAATTCCCCACGGTCACTCTGGCGATCGCTTTCCTCGGTCCGCTGGTGGGCTCGGTTTCGCGTCCATTTGGCGGCTTGCTTGCCGACAAGGTCGGCGGCGCGATCGTGACGTTCTGGAATTTTATCGCGATGGGCGCAGCGACGATCGGCGTGTTGTACTTCGTCGGGATCAAGGACTTCACAGGATTCCTGGTGATGTTCCTCATCCTCTTCGTCACGACCGGCATAGGCAACGGATCGACCTACCGGATGATCCCGTCGATTTTCCGCGAGGAGAATCTGCGCAAGGCAAAGGGCACCGGCGAAGCCGGCCGGGCGCTGGCCCTGAAGGCCGCCAGCATCGAGAGCGGTGCCGCGCTCGGATTTATCGGCGCGATCGGCGCCTGTGGCGGCTACTTGATCCCGAGCGGCTTCGGCAAGTCGATCGCCCTTACCGGTGGTCCGCAGCTGGCGCTGGAAATCTATCTGGCTTTCTACGCGACCTGCCTGGCGCTGACCTGGTGGTATTATCTGCGCAGGAGTCCTGTGGCGTCGGGCGCGACGAGTCTCGCCGAAGCTCGGGTGTGAGACGGCATGTGGAGTGACCTCTCGGTCCACGAGCGGCTACGTGCGGGGAGAGAGCCGCCCTCGGGTTTGATCCGAGGGGGCGTGCGACGAGGGACCCTAAACGGACAGGAGCCAACCATGACACCAGACCAAGTCACGCTCGTGCAGCAGAGCTTCGCCAAGGTCGCGCCAATCTCTGAGGCTGCGGCGGTTTTGTTCTACGACCGGTTGTTCGAGATCGCACCCGCGGTCAAATCGATGTTTCCCGCCGACATGACCGAACAGCGCAGGAAGTTGATGGCGATGCTGGCCACGGTGGTCGGCGGCCTTGGCAATCTCTCTTCGATTTTGCCGGCCGCAAGCGCGCTGGCCAAGCGCCACGTCGGCTACGGCGCCAAAGCCGAGCACTATCCCGTGGTCGGCGCGGCGTTGCTGTGGACCCTGGAAAAGGGACTTGGCGAGGCTTGGACACCCGAAGTCGCTGACGCATGGACGACGGCTTACGGGACGCTGTCCGGCTTCATGATTTCTGAAGCCTACCCTCGAGCGGCCGAGTAGGAAGCACCATGGGCGAGCCCTTGGTCGTGGTCGGCAATGGCATGGCCGCCGCGCGCCTGGTCGACGAACTGGCAAAGATCGCGCTCGGGCGTTATGCGATCGCCGTGATCGGCGACGAGCCGCGGCTGGCCTATAACCGCGTGCTGCTGTCCTCGGTGCTGGCGGGCGAGACCGCCTCGCATGATATCGAGCTCAGGCCGGCTAAGTGGTGGCGAGACCGCGGCGTCACCTTGAAATATGGCTGCCTCGCTACCGAGATCGATGTCGGCCGGTGCGAACTCAAGATCGCCAGTCACGAAAGCATAGCCTTTTCCAGGCTGGTGCTGGCCACCGGCTCGACGCCGCTGCGGCTCAAGGTGCCGGGCGCCGATCTGGTCGGGGTGCACACCTTCCGCGACAGCCGCGACGTCGATCTCCTGCTGACGCTCGCAGCGCGGAAGAAACGCATCGTCGTGGTCGGCGGTGGGTTGCTCGGGCTGGAAGCGGCTTACGGCCTGGCCAAGGCGGGCGCGCCGGTGACGCTCATTCATCTGATGGACCGGCTGATGGAACGTCAGCTCGATGCCCCGGCAGCCGAACTCCTGAAATCCCTGGTCGAACGCAAGGGCATCAGCGTCCTGCTCAAGGCCGATACCGCGCGCCTCCATGGCGAAACCTGCGTCGAGGCCATCGAGCTGGCGGACGGACGCAGGATCGCTGCCGATGCGGTGATTTTCGCCGCCGGCATCCGGCCCAATGTAGCGCTGGCGAAGGACGCCGGCATTGCGGTCAATCGTGGCATCGTCGTTGACGATCATCTCAAGACCGGCGCGCCGGATATTTTCGCGCTCGGCGAATGCGCCGAGCATCGCGGTATCTGTTACGGCCTGGTGGAACCGGCTTACGAGCAGGCGCGGGTGCTGGCGCAGCACTTCGCCGGACGAACCGCCGCCTATCGCGGCAGTGTGGTTGCGACCAACCTCAAGGTTTCCGGCGTCAGTGTGTTTTCCGCCGGCGACTTCCTGGGAACTGATGGCAGCGAAGCGATCGTACTCTCGGATGTCAGGCGCGGCACCTACAAAAAGCTGGTGATATCGGATGGAAGGCTGACCGGCGCGGTTCTGGTCGGCGATGTCGGGGATGCGCTCTGGTATCTCGAATTGATCCGCAGCCGGCAGCCGATCGCCGCAATTCGCAACGACATGATGTTCGGCCGCTCGCTTGCCACCCAGTCGGAGGCGGCGTAACCCCGGATTAGTCCCATGACAGTCGTCGATCCCGCCCTTGGCACCACACGCACCACTTGTCCCTATTGCGGGGTTGGCTGCGGCGTGCTGGCGACACCCGACGGCGCTGGCGGCATCGCGATATCGGGCGATCCCGATCATCCCGCCAATTTCGGAAGGCTGTGTTCGAAGGGTTCGGCGCTCGGCGAGACCCTGGGTTTTGAGGACCGGTTGCTCTATCCGATGATCCGCTGCAGCAAGGGCACCATGGAGCGGGTGGCCTGGACCGACGCGCTCGACCATGTCGCGCATCGCTTTGCGCATATCACCAAGCGCGACGGCCCCGGAGCGGTCGCTTTCTATCTCTCCGGGCAGCTCTTGACCGAGGATTACTACGTCGCCAACAAGCTGATGAAGGGCTTCGTCGGCAGCGCCAATGTCGATACCAATTCGCGCCTGTGCATGGCGTCGTCGGTCGCCGGTCACCGCCGCGCGTTCGGCGCCGACACCGTGCCGGGTTGCTATGAGGATCTTGATGAGGCCGACCTCCTGGTGCTGGTCGGCTCCAACGCGGCGTGGTGCCATCCGGTTCTGTTCCAGCGCATGCTTGTCAACAAGCAGAAGCGTGGCGCGCGTATCGTGGTGATCGATCCGCGCCGGACCGATAGCGCCGGCGATGCCGATCTGTATCTCGGACTGAAGCCTGGGACCGATACCGCACTGTTCAGCGGGTTATTGGTGCATCTTGCCGATACCGGCGCGCTCGACGCCGGCTATATCGAACGTCACACCACCGGCTTCGAAGAAGCGCTGGCGCGGGCGCGCAGCATCGCCGGCGGCGGGGCGGCAACTGCGCTGGCAACGGGCCTGCCCGAGTCCGACGTCACCGGCTTCTTCCAGATGTTTGGGTGTACACCACGGGTGGTCACGCTGTATTCGCAAGGCGTCAACCAGTCGGCGCAGGGCACCGACAAGGTCAATGCCATCATCAATTGCCACCTCGCCACCGGACGAATCGGCAAGCCCGGCGCGTCTCCGTTTTCGCTGACCGGGCAGCCCAATGCGATGGGTGGGCGCGAGGTCGGCGGGCTCGCCAATCAGCTCGCCGCGCATATGGCTTTCACGCCGCCGGATATCGACCGGGTGCGCCGGTTCTGGAAGGCGCCGCGCATCGCTACCCATGAGGGGCTGAAGGCGGTCCAGATGTTCGATGCGATCGGGCGAGGCGAGATCAAGGCCCTGTGGGTGATGGGCACCAATCCGGCGGTGTCGTTGCCGGACGCCGACGCCGCCCGCGCGGCCTTGAGCAAACTCGAACTGTTCGTGATCTCGGAGAATGTGCGTTCCAACGACACCGTCAATGCGGGTCCGCATGTGCTGCTGCCGGCCCAGGCCTGGGGCGAGAAATCCGGCACGGTGACCAATTCGGAACGGCGTATCTCGCGGCAGCGCGCCTTCCTGACGCCGCCGGGAGAGGCCAAACCGGACTGGTGGATCGTCAACGAGGTCGCGAAAAGGCTCGGTTTTGGCGCGGCATTCAACTTCGGCTCGGTGGCGGAGGTGTTTCGCGAGCACGCCGCGCTGTCGGCGTTCGAGAATCGCGGCGGCCGCGAT
>Ga0116117_1000377_pt1 | contig 12056 bp, 11 predicted proteins | sample June2015DPH_11_1_FD_89790 | JGI IMG/M metagenome (GOLD analysis project Ga0116117, IMG submission 89790) | Peatland microbial communities from SPRUCE experiment site at the Marcell Experimental Forest, Minnesota, USA - June2015DPH_11_10 | ecosystem: Environmental > Terrestrial > Soil > Wetlands... | reverse complement strand
TCTAGTTCCAGCACCACGGCATGTATCTTTCCAGATGTGGACAGCTTGATTGTTTCGAATCCATTCTGTGAGTTAACGACACGATATCCCAGGGTGTTCAGGAACATCCCGTGATCGGTCAGAACGGGAGGGTCGCAACAAAAGTGAAGAATTACGAGCGGCTTTCTGAGTCGTTTGTCCACTCCAAGTTCCCCTCTCGCAGCCAGCTAGTTTGGCTGCCGTCCCATATTGGTGCCGCGCCGCACCATTCTTTGTGCAATATTGCTCACTTCTTGAAATAGGGGCTTCCCCGAGTACCAAAATGGGAATTTACTTGCGCGTGATCTCAGCTTACCGTGTGAACACTTCGATACGCGCCTCCACGCTTTTGGCCACGAGAGACGACCCGTACCCGCATTTTGCGTTTGCTGAGTTCAGGCTGTTCAACACCGCCGGCTGTGGCGTGTTCCAGTGTTCAAGGTCCGGCAAGTGCAGATGGACGGTGCTAGCGTGGTTACGCTAGTCCCAGATTACTGCTCGTTCTTCTGGGTCACGTTGATATCCGACGTGACCCATATCGTCCCGCACAACCAACCGGCCTTGCGCCTTCGCGCAGTATACGAAAATCACCTTCCCCGCGAATGTTGGAAAACAGATTTTGCAGAGGTCCGAACTCGGCCGATTTGAGCGATAAAGGATATTTTCGAAGCATCCGCACCATGCATTCCAACTCTGGGTGTATTGTCGGCAAACATTGAAAGGCGTGGACAATGGCAGGCAATAACACTAGCGCCGATTCTCGTATTCCGTCTTGGCTTCCTTCAAGATGGGAACATCGGAATCCGCATCTTTCCAAAGCGCAAAGAAGTCCTGATAAGCGGCCTTCGCCTTCGCGGAGTCGCCAGTCATGACATATGCCCGCGCCAGTCCCAGCTTGGCGTACGAATGCTCTGGGTATACGGGAGCGATCCCGCGATGGTCTACGATTTTCTGAAATTCTGCCACCGCATCCGCGCCCCGTTTCGCCTGCAGATAGGCCAGACCCCGGACGTAGATGGGAAACAATCCTTGAACTGCGCCCATTTCGTAAGGGGTTGCGGTCTGTAGAGCCGTGATCGCCTGTTCCGGAGCTTTTCGGTTCAATGCCGTCAAGGCGGTCGCGCAGGGAGACCATACGTTGCGCAGAAGCGTGTCGGACGGGAAACGACGGTTCAAGTCCCCGGTGATCGTCTGCGCGCGGCTTCCGTCTCCCGTCATAGCCAACGCCACTGCCACCGATCCCATATTGTTCCGGCCATGCGCAAGAGCGGAACTCGATGCGGCAAGTTCGCGCGCCCTCGCCGGGTTTCCTGCTTCGGCCTCGGCAACGGCCCAACCTGCCTCAGTGCTCGCGGTAGTTCCTTTGAAGCCAAGACGATCCGTCAGTTCTGTCGAACGTTTTAGCAGTTCCCGACTTTTCTGCATTTGGCCGTGCGCCGCCGCAACCGTGGCGGCCTCGTTCAGCAATAAGTACTCGCTGGGCTTTCCCTCGGCCCACTTCATTTGACGCTGCATTCCATCGTTATCGCCGCTCAGAAAAGCCAGTTCGTACTGTTGTTGATGAATGAATAGGTTGTCCGCCTTCATATCCACGGCTTTTTGCAGCGTCGCCCGCGCTTCCTCGAGGCGGTTCAGGGCCATGTAAGCCGTCGCCGTGTGGGCGTAGCCGAAGGGAGCGTCGGGCTCCAAACGGGTGAACTCATTCGCCTCCACGATCGCCTTGTCGAACTGCCCGAAGTAAAGGGCATACACCAGGGCGAGGTTCGCGTAGGCGCTGGAATCGTTGGGAAAGGTGCGAACCGCCAACTCCAGTGTCTGCCGGTCTTTGTCGATGTCTCCGGCGGTTGTATAGAAGTGATCGTCAATATAAAAGCGTTCGCGATCGCTGACCCGCTCGCGTAGGTCAAAAGCCTTGCGGGCAGCATCGACGGCTCGATCTTCTTCCCCCAGGTTGAAATAAATGGCCGATAGGCGCGCATAGGCCATGGCGAAATTGGGGTCGAGTTCCACCGCGCGCTGAAATAAAGGGATTGATTCGGCCTCGCCGCCGCCATTGCGCATCTGGTCGGCGGCGGCGAACGCCTTCAAAGCCTCCAGCGACGACGTTGTCGCCTCGCTCACCGGCGTATCGAACTTCTGAATCGACGCGAGCGATTCGCCCAGCTTTCCCCGCAGGCTTGACGCGGCTTTGCCGACGGCGGGCAATACCGCTTCTTTCGACGCAGCCGTCACCTGCTCGCGGGCCAGTGAATCGCCGGTCGCGCAGTTGGTTGCGTCGATCGCGACCACGTACTCGCTTCCCAGCGTCGCGATCGATCCGCTCAGCATGGCCTTGATGTGTTCGCGTTCGCAAATCTCCCGAGCCACGCTTCCGGTCACACGCTCATCTTTGCTGCGCCCCATAAACTGCAGCGCCTTGCGAACCGTTTGATCGGGAACAATGTTCAGATAAGGCGATTGCTCCAACTGCACGGCCAGGGCCTGCTTCAGCGTGCCGTCGAAGACCGCGTCGCCAGTGGTGTTCACGAAGTCAGCTAGCAGCACGCTATCTTTTTCGGTCAACTTCGCCGAGCCTCGAGAGTGCAGGTAATATCCCCCGGCAGCCAGAACGGCAAGGGCGACCACCCCGACAGGAAGAATCGTCTTCCAAGCTTTCTTCTCCGTTACGCCGCTACCCTGCGCGATTGCCACCGAGCTCGACGACGCAGCCGGGACCCTGCCAGAAGCAGAGACGGCCTTTTGCGAGCCCGAGGCCGCGGCCATCGGACGGGACGCCCCACTTTCGGCAGGGAAAATCGCCGGAGACGAATCCGATTGCGCCGCCACTGCCCGCCCGCTGCCCGTATCCCGCTTCAACCGCGACAGGTCAGCGCGAACATCCGCAGCGTGCTGGTAGCGCAAGTTGCGATCTTTCTCGATCGCTTTGTTGATCACATCTTCGAGCTTCGCCGGCAGGTCGGGATTCAATCGAATCGGCGACACCGGCGCACGATCCAGAATCGCCTGAAAAATCAGCGCCGAAGTCTCGCCCCGAAACGGCAGCGTGCCCGTAGCCATCTCGTAGAGCACCACGCCAAACGAAAAAAGATCGGTGCGCGAATCCAGTTCCTTGCCTTTAGCCTGCTCCGGAGACATATACGCCACGGTTCCCAAAGTCGATCCCGGGCTGGTCAAATGCTCCTCGACCGCGATATCGGTGGCCGCGGTCACATCATGCTCGTGCGTCGACGAAGAAGAAGCCGCCTTCACCTTCGCCAAGCCGAAATCCAGAATCTTGGCGTGCCCGCGCTTGGTCACAAAAATATTTGCCGGCTTGATGTCCCGATGCACAATGCCTTCGGTATGCGCGGCATCGAGCGCGTCCGCGATCTCAATCCCCAGATCGAGAATCGACTCCACTTCCATCGGGCTAGTCCCAATCAAATGCTTGAGCGTCGACCCGTCCAGAAATTCCATGACGAGAAACGCCCGCCCGTTCTCCTCGCCGATGTCGTAGATCGTGCAGATATTGGGATGATTCAGCGCCGAAGCCGCCTTAGCCTCACGCCGGAAGCGCTCCAGCGCCAGCCGGTCCTGCGCCAGCTCTTCCGGGAGAAACTTCAGCGCGACAAAGCGCCCCAGCCGTGCGTCCTCGGCCTTGTACACCACGCCCATGCCGCCGCCGCCAAGCTTCTCGAGAATCCGGTAGTGCGAAATGTTCTGTTCCAGCAAAGGGGAACCTCGCCCAGAAAGGTGCAAGTCATGCTACGACCCGCTGTGCCAGAAGTCAAAATGAGTGAAGATTAAGAGAAAACCAACTGAATATTTCGACCATACAAGTTCGGCTAGGGTATAGCCACGTTGCTTTCTAAAGCGACCCAGGGTGCTCGCCCAGAGTCTCGCCTCCGAAATGCGGTTTCTTGATAGTGGGTCTCTTCGACGAGGAGATCCAACCTTTAGCGACGGGGGAGTACAGGCTGCGCGTAAAAGGTGGCAACGTAATACTTCAAGTAGGAAAATCCTTCGATATTAAACTACGTCCCATGTCTGCTTAGGAGGTCGGGATCGGTCAGGTTTTGGTGTCGGCCTACGAAACGGATCGGCGGCAGTTCTCGGCGCAGAGGGCGGTGCGTTTTGCCCTGGCGCTGGATGCGAGCATGGATGAGTTTCTACAGAGACCAATCCAGTCGTCCCAACGCTATGATTTGCTGTTTCTTCTCGTCCTTCAAGACATTCGCCACATATTGCGGGAGGCTACTTACCCTGCCGCTGCTGTCAATGTCCTGGACGTTTCTTCTGAAAGTATGGCCGCTTTTCCGGTGTTCCGGTATAGCCGCTTTTGGGTCTTCACTGAGGGTCACCACGGCTCATCACGGGCACTCCGGTTCTAGCTGACTCTCGGTTAAGTTCAGTCTTACTTCTGGACGAAGAACTCTGACATCTCAGGTGCACTGGCCGCCGCGCCCGGAGGATTTGCTAACTGGAGAGCCTCCACCATTGTTCGCAACATGCTTTGATGCTGATACAAAGCAGCGGAAGTTTGCATGTATCCCACCTTTACAATCGGTCCCCAGAGTACCGGAGCCACATGCCCTCCGCCGTTCGTGGAATCGCTGTCCGCTGCTTCATCGAAGTCAACAATGAGAACGCCATCCCCGCCCAATTGGAACGCAGAGAAGTTCGAGAGGGGAACGACCACATTGGTTTGCAACCAGGTGTCTGCTTGCTGAGGCGTTCCGTTGTGCGCGTCGTCATCGACGTCGGGAACGATATATGAAAATTCCGGCAGCGTTCCGTTTGCTAAGTCGGTAGCGAACTGGGAAAACGGCCAGATGGTTTCGTTCGCCACCTGCGGATTGCTAGCAACATCCGAGAGCATAGCGAAAGGATCATGTCGAATCAGATACAGCCCCGTATTTCCGCCAACGTAACCCTGGGTGATGCCTTCGGCATAAATCCTGAACGGAACTCCGGCGGCCAGCATTCGCCGGGCGATATTGTCGACGTCCCACACGGTGGTGGAGTTGTCGTCCGTGGTCAGCAATTGTCCTGTGGTCAGCATGAAGTAGTTGCCGATCGATGGGTGCGAGTTAGCGTAATAATTGGTCGGCAGCGCCCCGTTGCGAATCAAATTATTGAGATTGGGCCAGACATTACTGTTGCCCACCACGGTGTCGAAGCTCTGGTTTTCTTCCATCACAAGCACGACATGCTTGCTCAGCGGCGTCTGTAGTTGCACCGTCACTGAGGCCGTTCCCGACTTTGTCTTGTCTTGGGTGCTGGTCGCTGTCACGGTCGCGGTTCCGGCCGCGGCTGGGGCCGTAAAAAGCCCACTTGTATTAATGGTGCCCGCGCTGGAAGACCACGTCACCGCAGAGCTAAAGCTTCCAGTGCCCTGCACCTTGGCGCTGCATTGCGAGGTCGCGTTTTCACCAATCGTGGATGGATTACAAGTCACGGCCAAAGAAGTGATAGAGGAGCTAACCGACTGTACCGTCACTGAGGCCGTTCCGGACTTTGTCGCATCTTGCGTGCTGGTCGCCGTCACGGTCGCAGTTCCGGCCGTGGCTGGGGCCGTAAAAAGCCCACTTGTATTAATGGTGCCGACGCTGGAAGACCATGTCACGGCAGAGCTAAAGCTTCCAGTGCCCTGTACCGAGGCGCCGCATTGCGAGGTCGCGTTCATCGCTACCGCTGCAGGCGTGCACATCACCGAGACCGACGAGATGGACGGGGTTGGCGCCGAAGACGTGCTACTCCCACCCCTGCCCCCGCACGCCAACAAGTTAAGCTGAATTCCGCAAACAAGAAGTGCTCGCAGGAAAGGACTCGGGATCGTTCCGCCTTTCAGACTGTGCGACCAAGGGCTCATGCAAACCTGTAGCTTCCTTGAACAAGAAGCATAACCTTGTTTTGGGAATCTTGGAACGCATCCACTGTTTGGGTGAACTTGCGGCGAACTTGGGGTATTTCAGAGCGACTGTTGGCGAAAAAATCTCCATTACCCTCATTGTTCTCGCAGAGGGATTCTGAGCGTGATCGCCTGAGTACAGAATTACCCTGCAATCATTCGGCGTGACGCAAGAAAAGCCGCCCCGATTGGGTGGCTTGGTGGTTTGTGCGACTGAACCGCGAGAAGTGCGGCCTCAGGCTATTTTCCACTGCTCAGCTTTGATACTTCAGCGATGGTCGCCTTATCGTCGTATATCCCGGAGCACGCCACGTACGGACTCCCTTTCGCGCGCAAGCAATAAGCGAGCTTGCGGGAAGCCTCCTTCTCGCCAGGCTTCGGCCAGTTATACTCGTTCCAGGCGCCGGAAGGCGCGTTCTCCACTTTCTTGCACCAATCTTCCGGGAAGGCGCTTTTTCCGGATTTGGCGTCCTTAACCGACCCAAGGTCTTTGCCTATTTGCTCCGGCTTGATGGGGTGAGCCGCTACGACCTTCTTGTCGCAGTCCTGGATAAAGACGTAGGTGTCTTTCCATACCCATGGACCCTGCTTCTCGTTAAACTGCGCGACGTCGCTCGTCTTCGATAGCGTGGTGGCCGCTTCCCTTACCTTTTTAACGACCTCCTGAGGGGTTGCGTGGTCCTGCGCGACGGCGACAGCGCACAGGGCGGCCGTGAGGAGAGCTGCCCCAACGAGGACGGAAATCTTGCTGCTCTTCATGTGAACCTCCTTTTTTTGGCTCAAGAATCGGCCCCAGTGTACGCTTTTCTCAGTCGTTTGCAACATTGCGAAGATTGGATTGCGAAGATTGGAAAGATTGGATCGAAGACGAGGATGATCGCCAGGGACTCTCGCCGCTCCGAAAGGCCGGGTGAAGGATTTCTGAAAGTTGCCCCTACGGTGTCAGCCGAGCCCCTCAATTCAAAATCCGGGATATTACAATTCTTTGACATTCTGCCGACAACTTCGAAGGATTTTTGTCTTAACCTCCCCTGTTATGTTAGGAGAAAAACCAATGCGCTGGTTCCTTATCCATTCTCAAGGTCAATCGAACCCTGCTCCTGAACGCAAAACCACAATGCCGTCGGCACTTAAGCTGTGTATGCTGGCGATCCTGGCCATCGCCTCGCTCCGCTCCCTTTCCGCACAAACCGAAACCATCCTGTACACCTTCGCCCAAGCCGGGGGAGTGCATCCCACATCGGGCTTGATTTCCGATGGGCAGGGCAACTTTTACGGGACGGCGTCAGGTTCGTCGGGACTTATTTTCAAGGTCGACGATCGAGGAAGCTTCTCCCCGCTCTATACCATCGAAGCGCCGTCCGAGATCGGAGTGGCCGTCAGTCCGCTAACCCTGGACAGCCAAGGCAACTTGTACGGCAATGTCTCCGGGGATCTGCCCCCTACTCTAAAACAGACTTTTCAGGTCAGTCCGGCTGGTACATACAAAGTTCTTTCAGCCACCGGCGGTCTTCCCGCAGGCGTTGTATTGGACGCGCGGGACAATGTTTACGCGCCCAGTTGCATTACCCACGCCGATCAACCAATCGTTTGCAGCCTCATTGAGATCACGCCTTCGGGAACCGTGAGCACTCTGCACACGTTCCCCAAAAACGCCACCCTGCTTGGCTTGACCGACGATGCCAGGGGCAACTTCTACTCAACGTTCGAAAATGGCGGAGCTGGCCAGAACCCTGTCTTCACCCTATATAAGACGACACCGACCGGTCAGACAACGGGGCTGCGAATGTTCGTTGACCTCCACAATGTGACGTTTCCCAGTTTCCTGACGGTAGGTGCAAACGGCAATCTTTACGGGATGACTGGAGACGGTGGCCCCACCCACAACGGCACGATCTTCAAGCTGACGCCCGCGGGCAAGCTCACGACGTTGTTCGACTTCAACGGGACCAACGGATCTTTTGGCTACAACGATACCGACTGTACTACTGAACTTCAGGAGGGGCCTGTGCTGGATACAGCCGGTAACTTGTACGGCGCGACTCCGGCTGGTGGGAGTCACGGCTTGGGGACGGTGTTCAAGCTATCGCCCACCGGTGTGTTTACCACCTTGTATAACTTTGGCGGGTCAGCCAGCGACGGCTCTATTCCAAACGGAGTCACGCTGGATCATTCCGGCAATCTTTATGGGACGACTTGTTCGGGGGGTGGATCGAACGGTTCCGGCATCGTGTTCAAGATCACGATGTAACGGGTGTCAAAAGTTAGTGCGGCGGTCCCCGGTCCGCACGGGCCGGGTCCCCGATTTCTCGCGCGGGTTGTGCGCAAGCAGCAGAGCTTTCGCGTAGGATAAAAACGTCCGCTACTCGGCGAACCCCGCTCGAGTCGTGCATCGGCGGCACCGTCGCTCAGGGTGATCGTCCTCGTCCCGGTGCGGTTCGTCAAAAGCGCCACACAGAGCAGCTCTACGCTCTGCGAGCCGTGAAGGGTGCGCCACCGGAAAGAAGAAATTACTTCCTGTTTGACCACTGGTCCTTTCGAAGGGAACCGATAGAAGGGAACCGAACGCCCATACGCGACGTAGAGATGGTAGAGGTGAGTTTCTTGCAGATGTGGCAGACAATCCGAACTGCTTCCGTGGACAGACATTTTCACGCCGGACCCTATGCTTCGATTGTCCTGTCGGGGGCTATGAGGAGGCAGGCGACCATGGTCGATTTCGCGTTGGCGCCGGTGACGTGATCTTCCATGAGAGGTTCGAGGCGCATCTCGACCGTTTTTCTCCGGGCGGCGCAATGGTACTGAACCTGAACCTCTGTGCCGACTGGAGTCCGCTGCCAGGACTCGCGAGGGTCACAGAGGTGGATGGATTAGTCCGCATTGCGGAGAAGGATCAAAACGAAGCATTGAATTTTTTTCGAGCAGGCAATGGAGAACGGCGATTAGGTCAGGCGTTTTTTTTCGTGGGTGTACGACCGCCGCCGGTGCGGCGCGATCGGCCGCTGACCACATTCTGATCCAGCAGTTGCTGCCGACCGCGGGCCACGGTATGTACATCCAAGCCCAGGAAATCGCCGAGCAGAGTGTCCCCGCCGTGGCCCAGGCGGATGGACTCCATGCCGGCAAACAATCGGCGCTGTTGTTCATCGAGCAGGCCATAGAATAAGAGGATGGCGACCTTGAGTTCATGGGGAGAAGCCTGGAGGTCGGCGGAATGGACGGCGACAGGAACGGCCTGAGCGCTGCGCCGGGCGAGCAACTGTTGACGGCGAGGGACGGATTCGATGGCGGTATAGAGAAACTGGCCGTCCACCTCCATCCGCAGCAAGCGCTGGTGCTCGATCAGATGGCGGAGAGGCTGCTGCACTTCGGCGTGCAGGGCGTCGGCCAATTCATGGGCATAATAGCCGCTGGCAGACTGGTGGACGAAGGTTTCCAGGGTAGCCAGTAGGGTGCCGTGACGGGAGAACCAGACACCTTCATGCGACCACAGTCCGCGATCGTCGAAGTGAGCGATTTCGGCCAGGGTGTAGAAGCGTCCGCGATGAGTGTAGCTGGCGAGATAGTGCAGCTGCTTCAGTTTCCGAAAGACCGTGAGATCGGTATCGGTGCCGAGAACGCGTTTCAACTCGGGTAGATCGGCGATTTTGTTACGGCGGAGATGTTGGCGCAGGACAGAGGGATCGAAGGAAGTGGGTCGCATAATGTTAGAGTTCGCACTCCTTGCGTCGAATGGTGAGAACTATAACATAATGAACTAGAGTTTGGCTGAGAATCTCGGCCGAGGATATCGATCGCGTCTTTCGGGCCTGCGGAGGCACATCCCAGAGGTCTCGTGATTGGACCGGTCTGGCCCTATTTGGGCGGCTCTAGATGTTTAAGTTAACACTATCAATGGTGACTTATTGTTGCGAGGTCCCTAAGGGGACAGAGCTACGACCGGTGGCTTGCGGCGCGTTCGCCAGTGACCAAGCTCCAGTTCTGGGGACTTGTTCTGGTGGGAGGAAGCCTGATTATAATGGGCTGCACCTTGCTCACAATTGTGCTGTCGGGCTTCTCGTTTCAGTTTCTAGATGCCCTCACGATCTTTGTTCTGTTGCTTCCTTTTGGGCTTTGCAGCGCAGCGGTATATTTCGGAGTTCTTCACATTAGGCGAGCTTTCGCGGGCAGAGATTCTCGATGAGACGTCGGGCCCTGGGATGTCTTAAACGTTAGGACGGATGCTCCGGAGAATTCGAATATGGGCGGCCATTGTCGTCAACACTCTGGTTGCAGTGTTCGGAACGGCCATTCTCGAATCACCATTGGCGCGAACTATTCATCCACGCAACGGTTCCGGTGTCGTCTGGCGGGAGTGGATTATCAGTTGGAGGAGAACTAACCCCTCCTCGATGGGTTCTACTCTAGATGACCATGCACCGTCTCTTGTTGGCGGATGATTCCGAGGCTGTTCGGCTGAGCATTAAATCTTTACTGCAACGGCTCGCGCCGGATTGGGAGGTTTGCGGCGAGACTTCAGAAGCCGAGGAAGCCGTCCGGATGGCCGAACAGCTCAAGCCCGACATCATTCTCATCGATCTGTCCATTTCAGGTTCAAATGGATTGTGGGTGGCGAAGACACTGAAAGACAGAGCGCCCTTTTGCAAAGCCATCCTTATCAGCGAGCAAAGCCCCGGAGTCCTTGCCCGACTTGAGGCAGAATCAGGTTTCGTCTGCCTGGCGAAAACTCAGCTCGCTTCCCGACTGGTTCCGTCTCTGCGGGGTGAGACAAATACGGAATAGGGAAATGGCTACAGTGAACGCTGTATTCCGTTCGGTAACCCACCTCGATTAAATTAGGCCCCCTGTAGGTCTGTCTCCGGGAGGATAAATGAGTTCCGCTCTAGCCTTTCACGCGATTCACGAAGCAAGCGTCCCGTTGGACCGGGACGTTTTTTTGCGGACCCTGATACGCGAACTCGCCGGGACCCTCGAAGAAGTTGTGGGGCTGAAGGACGCCTCGGGTTATATCAGCGTCGTTGGCCGAAAGATCGGCGAACAGATGAACCGAGATTACAAGGCCGCGCTTGGAACTTCCAATCTGACTCGGGAGCAGGTGACGGCGGTGTTGGTGGACCTCAAACGGCGTATCCAGGGCGATTTTTACGTCATTGAGGAAAGCGACGAAAAGATCGTGCTTGGCAACCGGCTCTGTCCCTTTGCCGAGAAGGTGATCGGCAGGCCTTCGATGTGCATGATGACTTCCAATGTTTTTGGCGACATCGCGGCGGAAAATCTGGGGTATGCCAAGGTCGTGCTGAACAAGACCATCGCCCAGGGCGATCCCGGGTGCGTCGTTACCGTCTATCTACGTCAATCCGCGGAATCCGGTGCCGTACCCGGCCGGGAATATTTCCAATGAAACCGCGATGCCGATCGGAGAACGTGACAAGAAACTAATCGATGCATTCCCCGAAGCGATCCTGCTCGTCGAAAAGCAGGGGCGCATTTTGTCTGCGAACAAAGCGGCGCTCGAACTCTTCAGCTGCGATCTGGATCGACTTGCGGGGCGCGATCTTTCGACCCTCGTAACCGATGACTCCTCGCAGATAAACCTGTACCTTCGCGTCTGCTCGCGCGTGGCTCAATTTCACATCGGCTCGTTTCAGCTAAGAACGGATTCGGGTCCGCAAATCGCCCGCTTCGACGGCGCTCTGGTTCCCTGGACCGGTGAAAATATTCTTCTGGTTCGCCTCACGCCTCGGGCGACTTCCAGCACGCCCTTCATCGCGCTGAACGAACAGATTGAATCCCTGAACCGAGCCCGGCACGGGCTCGAAAATGAGGTCCGATTACGCACCGCCGAACTGGTCGATGCCCAAAGCAAGCTGCAGGAGCTTTCGGCGCAGCTGATGCTGGCCCAGGACGAGGAGCGAAGACGACTCGCTCGTGAGCTTCACGACAGCACCGGTCAGACGCTTACGGCTATCCAGCTCAATCTGAGCTTGCTGATGAATGACTTCTCGCTTTCACCGGAAAGTCGAGCTCGTGCCGAGCAAACCGTGGAGCTCACACACCACGCGATGGGCGAGGTCAGGACGATCTCCCACCTTTTGCACCCGCCCCTGCTCGATGAAGCAGGCCTTTGTATGGCGCTTCGGACCTTTGT
>Ga0116117_1000376_pt1 | contig 12058 bp, 9 predicted proteins | sample June2015DPH_11_1_FD_89790 | JGI IMG/M metagenome (GOLD analysis project Ga0116117, IMG submission 89790) | Peatland microbial communities from SPRUCE experiment site at the Marcell Experimental Forest, Minnesota, USA - June2015DPH_11_10 | ecosystem: Environmental > Terrestrial > Soil > Wetlands >... | reverse complement strand
CTTGTCGCTGATTGTGGTGATGACTTCGCTGGCCGTGCTCTATCTGATGCTGGGCGCGGAGTTCCTGGCCATTGCGCAGGTGATCGTTTACGCCGGGGCCATCATGGTGCTCTTCACCTTTGTCGTAATGCTGCTCAACGCGGGCCGTGAAGATCGCACGCTGGGCAGCCGCGCTGCGCGAAGGGTGGGCTTTCCCGCGGTTGTCGCCATTCTGGCCTTGATCGCTACAGTGATTCTGCATGCGCAGGGACTGGGTGTGGCGAGGCTGAGTGACGGTATTACGACAACAGAAGAATTGAGCGCGGTGCTCTTTACCAAGCTTCTTCTGCCGTTCGAAGTAACCTCCGTGCTGATTCTGATTGCCATACTGGGCGCTGTTGCGCTTGCCAGCCGTGGCAATGGCGATGGAGAAAGGACGGGAGACAAATGAATTCCTTTTTCATGCAGGAAGTCCCGTTGAGCTGGTATCTATTATTGAGCGCGGCACTGTTTTCTCTGGGCGTGGTGGGATTTCTTTTCAAGCGCAACCTGATCACTGTCTTCATGTCGATTGAGCTGATGCTCAACGGCGTGAATCTCTCATTTGTAACCTTCGCGCACCAGTGGCACGCGGTGAAGGGGCAGATCTTCGTCTTCTTTGTAATGATGGTGGCCGCGGCGGAGGCTGCGGTGGGATTGGCTATTATCATTGCTGTTTTCCGAGCGCGCGCAACCCTGGCCGTCGACCGCATCGACCTGATGAAACTATGATCGAAAACCTTCATCTTTGGTACATTCCGCTTCTGCCCTTCGTAGGGTTCCTCGTCAATGGAATCCTGGGACGGCGGTTGCCTAAGTGGCTCGTCACGATTGTGGCTCTACTGGCTCCGCTGGCGGCATTCGGCGTGGTGCTGTTGGAAGTTTTGTCCACATTGGTTCCCACCGTGATGCTGCGGGCCACGGGCCACGGGTCGGTTTTCTCAGTCGCACTTCCGTACACGGAAACCTGCCCGCTTCCCTGGATCAGCATCCCCACGCTGCATGTCGACTTCAGCTTTGTCCTCGACCAGTTCTCGTTGGTGATGCTACTGATCGTCACCGGCGTCGGCTTTCTGATTCACGTCTACTCCGTCGGCTACATGAAGGGCGACGAAGGTTACGCGCGCTACTTCAGCTACCTGAACCTCTTTCTATTTTTCATGACGGTGCTGGTGCTCGCCGGCAACGCGCTGCTGATGTTTGTCGGCTGGGAGGGCGTCGGCTTCGCGTCGTATCTGTTGATCGGTTTCTACTTCAATAAGAAATCGGCTGCGGATGCGGGCAAGAAGGCCTTCATCGTCAACCGCATCGGCGATGTCGGGTTTCTGGTCGCGATGTTCCTGCTGGTAGCCAACTTTGGCACGCTGACATTCACAGAAATTGCCACCAAGCTCGGCATGGACCCCGGATGGAACGGCGGCGTGGTCACGGTGATCGCGCTCTGCCTGATGTTGGGCGCAGCGGGCAAGAGCGCGCAGCTTCCGCTATACACCTGGCTGCCGGATGCAATGGAGGGCCCGACGCCGGTCTCCGCGCTGATCCACGCGGCGACGATGGTCACGGCGGGCGTCTACATGGTCGCGCGGACTCATGTACTGTTTGACCACTCGCCTTTTGCACTGAGTGTCGTGGCGATTGTCGGCGCGGCAACGGCACTATTCGCTGCGACCATCGCTCTGGTGCAGAACGACATCAAGCGCGTGCTGGCTTACTCGACAATCTCGCAGCTTGGCTACATGTTTCTGGGCTGCGGCGTGGCGGCTTACTCGGCGGCGATCTTTCACCTGATGACGCACGCCTTCTTCAAGGCGCTGCTCTTCCTCGCGGCGGGCTCGGTCATTCATGGGCTAGGCGGCGAGCAGGATCTGCGCAAGATGGGCGGCTTGTGGAAGAAGCTGCCATTTACATTTGCGGTAACGACCGTCGGCGTGCTGGCCATCGCCGGGTTCCCTCCTTTCGCCGGGTTTTTTTCAAAAGATGCGATTCTTTATGCGGCTTTTTTGCAAGGGCCGAACGGCAGAGTGCTGTACGGCGTCGGACTATTTACAGCGATGCTGACTTCGTTTTATATGTTCCGGCTTTGGTATCTGGCCTTTTTGGGTAAGTCGCGCAGCGAGGTTGCTCATCCGCATGAGAGTCCCTGGTCGATGCGCGTGCCTCTCGTCCTTCTCGCACTACTTTCGATCTGCGGCGGCTGGATCGGGATTGAACCTGCGAATGGCTGGATCAACATGGAACGGTTCAGCGGTTTTCTGGCTCCGGTCTTTGGGGCACGAGTCGCGGCGAGCGGCAGCGAGGAGACGGAACTGGTCCTGAGCGTGATTGCCGTCGTCCTGGCATTGCTGGGTTGGGCGTGCGCCGTTCTGCTCTACGGCGAGGAGTCCAGGCTGCCGGCACGTATGGCCGGCGTTTTTTCTGGCGGCTACAAGTTGTTGGTCAACAAGTATTATGTCGACGAGTTCTATGGCGCAACGGTGGTCAAGCCGCTGCTCGGTTTTTCGAAGTACATCCTAAACTGGGTTGTGGATGTGGGAATTCTGGGTGGGATCGCCTGGCTGCTCGGCGGTGTTGCGATGCTTGCCGGCGCGATCTTGCAACGCTGGCAATCGGGCAATCTGCGCTCCTATGCGGCGTGGCTAGCTGCGGGTGCGGCGGCTGTGCTGCTCTTCCTGCTGGTACCGTGGACTACAGTCTGGCCAGCCTCTATGGCGTTTGTCTGGAAAGTGGCGGGGCATTGAGAGAATGACGGCGATAGAGATAAACCAATCGATTCTCACGCTGATCCTGCTGCTTCCGCTGGCCGGAGCGGCGCTTGTGTTGCTCACGCCAGACCGATGGAAGCTGCCCAATTGGATGGCGCTGCTTGTCTCGCTGGCCACCTTTGGCTTGACGCTGCATCTGCCCGCGCATTTTGTTGCCGGACAAAGTGGATTCCAGTTTGTAGTCAACCGGATGTGGATCGAGTTATCGCAAGGTTCGGCCGAGACCCACGGGATCTTTTACCACGTGGGCGTGGACGGGTTGAGCCTTTGGGTGGTTGTCCTGACTGGGTTGCTTGCCCCGGTGGGCGTCGTGGCCAGTTGGAATGCAATCCAGGAGCGGCGTAAGCTGTTCTTCGCGCTCTTCCTGGTGCAACAGACGGCCATGTTCGGCGTATTCATTTCGCTGGATTTGATTTTGTACTACGGCTTCTGGGAGCTGTCGCTGGTGCCGATGGCCATCCTGATCGCGATGTACGGACGCAAGGACGGACCCAGAGCCGCACTCAAGTTTTTCCTCTTCACTTTCATTCCATCCGCGCCGCTGCTGGTGGCGATCCTGTGGCTCTACTCTCGCACCGGAAGCTTCGACTACACCACGCTGCAAATCCTGACTGCGCACGGCAGCTTCCCGGTCTACGAAATGTTCTGGGTTGCACTCGCGTTTCTTTTCGCCTTCGCCGTCAAGGTGCCGGTCTTCCCACTGCATGGATGGCTCGCTGACACCTTCAGCGAGGCGCCCGTGGCACTGGCGATGGTCGTGGCCGGCAAGCTGGGGCTTTACTCGATGCTGCGTTTTCACATCGGTCTGTTTCCTGCAGAGGCGCGGGACGTAGCTCCAGTGATGGTGGGGCTGGCGGTCATCGGTATTCTCTACGGAGCTTGTCTCGCGTTGGTGCAGCGCGACTTCTGGAAGCTGATGGCCTTTGCGGCTTTAAGCCATCTGAGTCTGATCACGCTGGGCATTTATGGTCTGACCATGACAGGCTGGGAGGGTGCGGTTTATCAGATTCTCAACCACGGCGTGGTGGACGGCGCTTTGTTCCTTTTGCTGGGCGTGCTCTATGACCGCTACCGCACCAGCGAGATCGGCGCGTACGGTGGGCTGGCCGCTAAGCTGCCCCGCACGGCGACATTCTTTGTCTTCTCGGCTCTGGCGATGATCGGGCTGCCGATGCTCGGCGGCTTTGTGGGTGAGTTTCTGGTTCTGCTCGGTACCTTCACCGGCGTCAGCAAAGGATGGGCAGTTGCGGCTACGCTGGGCGCGATCTTGGGTGCGGCTTACATGCTTTGGCTGGTGCAGCGGCTCTTCTTTGGGCCGGAGAATCGGCTCACCGGTTTGAAGCCCGCGCAAGACCTAGGCCTGGGCCAGATGGCCATCTTGTGGCCGCTGGCAGCGCTAATGCTGGTCATGGGCATTGCGCCGATGTTTTGGCTGCCAGCGATCGAACAGGGAGTGCATTTTGTCGATAAGCAACCGCAGGTTCTTCGACCGCCCCTTCGCGTAGCTCAGGTTCCGTTCGCGATGCCAGCCCTTGATGATTCAACCCCATCCGGGAAGACCAATGATGCGGAGGGCCAGCGGTGAATTCTTTTCCCGATATTTTCCGCATCCTTCCCGAGGTCATTCTCACTCTGACCGGCGTGCTGGTGATGCTGATCGACGCGACCCTACCCTCCGATTGGAGACGCCGATGGCTGGGCTGGGTGACTGCTCTGGGGGCGACCCTCGCGATCTGGGGCAGCCTCTGGCAGCTGTCACTTCCCGAGGGAACAGGCTTCTCAGGAACGGTGGAGACCAGCGTCTTCACGGTCTACTTCCACGTGCTTATCTGCGGCCTCGTCCTCGTTGCGTTGCTGCTATCGCTCGACACGCTGCCCGAAGAGAGCCACCACCAGGGCGAGTTCTACGCGCTGATCGTCTTCGGCGCGGTGGGCATGTGCCTGCTGACCGGCGCGGTCGAGCTGCTGGTCGTCTTTATTGCTCTCGAAATCTCGTCCATCGCCACTTATGTTTTGGCCGGTTATCGCAAAGAGACAGGACGCGGGCCCGAAGCGGCGATCAAGTATTTTCTGCTTGGCTCCTTTGCCACCGCCTTCCTGCTTTATGGCATAGCCATGATCTTTGGCGCCACAGGCACGACGCAGATCTACGAGATTGCGCGTCTCGCGCCCGCGGCAGAGAATCACTCGTTCATCGTTGCAGGGTTGGGGCTGATGCTGGTGGGCATTCTCTTCAAGGTCTCGGCCGCGCCCTTCCACGTGTGGACCCCGGATGTGTATGAGGGCGCGCCATCGCCGGTAGTAGCGCTGATGTCCACCGCGCCGAAGGCGGCCGCCTTTGCTCTGCTGCTGCGCGTGGTCTACGAAATGCTGCCTTCGCTGCGCTCGGTCTGGGAGCCGCTGCTGTGGGTGGTAGCCGTGCTCTCGATGACGGTTGGAAATCTGGCCGCGCTGCGCCAAAAGAATGTGAAGCGCATGCTGGCCTACTCATCAATCGCCCATGCCGGCTACCTGCTTGCCGCCTTCGCGGGCCTCGAGAAGGACGGAATCGCCGCCGCCAGCTTCTACATTGCGGCCTATGCTGCCATGAATGTGGGTATCTTTGCCGTGATCACGCTTGCCAGCGGATACGACGAGAAGCTGCCGCTGATCGACGATTTTCGCGGACTCGTCTACCGCTCACCGCTACTGGGCAGCTTGCTGATCTTCTTTCTGGCTTCTCTGGTCGGCATTCCCTTCACGGGCGGGTTTTTCGGCAAGCTGGTATCGTTTTCAACGGCGGTTGGCGGCGGCGCCATCTGGCTGGCGATCATCGGCCTGCTGAATTCCGGCGTGGCCGCGGCCTATTATCTGCGCCTGGCCCTGGTTGCGGCTCAGCGTCCGTCCGACGAGAAATCCGCCGCTCCCGCACCGCGGGTGGGCGTCGCTGTGGTCGCAGCTCTGCTGCTGGCCGTTGCGGCTACGCTATTGCTGGGAATTAGGCCCGATTTTGTCGTGTTGCCCGCAGCCGAGGCTGGCGCGCATACGCTTCAAGCGCCCCCGGCGGATGGGAACGCGCCGGGCGTGGCTTTTCTTCCCCATTTGCAACCGTGATCGACGCTCGCCTTCATCGATGAAAAGCACGAAGGTACCTCTCAGCAGATTGTCGCAGGTACAGATTCGGCGGGTATCGGGTTGCTTCTTGTGGTCTTCGCTAAATTCGGGTTGAGAAGACCCATGTAATAGTGTGCCGTCCGCCCAAGGACGTGAGCGTCGACATAGTGGTCGAGAACCCACGCACGCGCAGCCAGGCCCATGCGGCGGCGGCGCTCCGGGTTCGACAGCAATTGAAGCACGGACTCGCGAATGGCCACTGGGTATCCGGGCGGGATCAGCAGTCCGGTCACCTCCGGCACCACAGCATCGCGGGAGCCAGTGGCGAGGGTGGTCACGACGGGAATCCCGGTGGCGGCAGCCTCGAGCACAACGTTGGGAAACCCTTCCCGCCATGTCGGCAGGACCATGACATCCATCACACGGTAATAGAGCGCAGTGTCGGCAACGTATCCAGTGCGATGGATGCGAGGATGGCTCTCGATGCGGGCGCGCAAGGCAAAGTCAAGTGCATCCTCGGAGGCGTCGAACCAGCCTACCAGCAGCAGATGCGCGTTGGGCCTTGCGGCCAGGATGGCGTCGAAGGCTTCAATGAGTTCCGGCACGCCCTTGTCGCGGGTTAACCGCCCCACAAAACCCACCACATGAGCATCCAGCGGCAGGCCGAGCCGGTTGTGCAAGCTGCCCGGCCCTGGATGGAACCTGTCCACATCGACACCGTTGCTGCTGCCGCCGCCCAAAAGGCACAGCTTGCTCTCCGGCGCCACTCCCAGCGCGAGCGCCTGGTCGCGCAGACTTTCACTGTTGCAGAGAACGGAATGACAACAGGCTGAGGCCAGCTTCCCAGATGCCAGCAGAATGCGGCGCTTGATCCCGGTGCAGGTTTCGAGCTTGAGGCCTCGCAGGAAATATACCCTCGCCGGTACACGGCAGAGCATTGCAGCAATTGAGCCAAGCAATCCAGCCTTGGGTGTGCTGAATTCTGTCAGATCGGGCTTGAGTCGATAGAGCAGCCAGCATAGGCGCAGCAGAGCCACGAGGTCTGCAATCGGCGCGATCTCGCGTCGCATGGGAATCGCAACAGCATCGACACCCTCTTGGGCGGCCGTGCAGGTAAGCAACTCGCCGGGATCTGAAACCAGCGTTATGCGGAAGCCTGCCTCGCGCAGCGCGCGCAGGCGGCCGCGCAGGACCAGGCAGGTCTGGGCGCTGGTGATGCCGACGACCATGTGCGGGCTCTGGACCGCATGGGAAATCGGAACCGGGCGATCGGCCCGGAATGAAAAGCGGTTGCGCACACTCCAGAATGTAGGCAGAAAACCGGCATCTGCAATCTTCTTACAGCGGTTGAACACGAGCCCCTCCCCAAAAGGAACGAAGTGTCCCGATATGAAACTGGAATCGGTAACGCCTTTGGAAAGGTGCTCAAGGGTTTCGAAAGTTCATGCTTGCTAGACGTTCTGCCGGGCCCCACGCCCAGGAACGTCGACTTTCGTTCCCCGCCTCAGCCGCTCCCCCGTGACAACACAGTTGTAACCTGTAGGTCTGAATTACTGTTGGAGATAGTGAGATGCAGTACGCTCAGGAAGCATTAGTGGCCTTTCATCTGTCAAGAGGAACTTTTCCACAGGAAAAGAAGGCGCGAATTAAGAATGAGCATGGGCGCTGGAACTATACTCGCTGAAACTCCCGAGGTTATACCCATGCCCGCATATCCGCGTCCGAGGATTCTTTTGCTGATTCCTCATCTTGGCGGAGGCGGAGCGGAGCGGGTGATTTCACTTTTGGCGCGAGGGCTCCATCAAGAGAAATACGAAGTGCATCTGGGCGTGATCACGCAGACTGAAACGGGCGCAGAGATGCTGCCACCGTGGGTTTGCGTTCATCCTCTGGGCGCGTCGAGAGTGCGAGCCGGAGCCTTTAAATTGCTCAAGTTGATTCGCCGGCTGAAACCGGACCTTATTCTCTCGGGGATGTTTCATCTGAACTTTCTGGTACTGCTGCTGCGCCCGTTTTTTCCGCGAAGAACACGCGTTCTGCTGCGGCAGAATGGGGCCGTTTCGGCTTCACTGGCGTTGGGATGGCAGCCTTGGTACACCCGGCTGCTCTACCGCAGGTTGTACCGCAATGCGGACTGCGTGATCTGCCAGACACAAGCGATGGCAGACGATCTCGCCGGAGAACTTGAGCTTCAGCAGAGCCGGCTCGCAGTGCTTCCGAATCCGGTGGATTTGGAAGAGATTCGAGAGTTCATCGGCGAGAGCCTGAATCTTTGGCCCGACGATGGACCGCATCTGCTGGCCGTGGGACGGCTTTCGCGGGAAAAGGGCTTCGATCTAATGCTGCAGGCATTGGCCCTGCTGCGAAGACAGGTTCCCGAGGCCACTCTTCTGATTGCCGGTACAGGCCCGGAGGAGGCGCGGCTCAAGGCCGAGTGCCGCGCATTGGGACTCGACACCGCGGTGCGCTTTGCAGGCCACCTGGCGTCTCCGTGGGCGTGCTTCCCAAAGGCAACACTGTTTGTGCTTCCCTCCCGGCACGAAGGCCTGCCCAACGCCCTGCTGGAGGCTGCAGCCGCAGGTCTGCCGATAGTTGCCCTGCCAGCGTTGGGGGGGCTGGTGGAACTGCTGCGCGATCAGCCGGGAGTGTGGCTGGCAACTGAGGTCTCAGCAGAAGCCCTGGCTGCTTCCCTGCTTGCCGCACTTGGAAGTGTCGCACCGGATGAGCGCTTTGCCCACGCCTTTGTCGAGAAGTTCCGCATGGACCGTGCGATCAAGGCCTTTGAAGAGCTGATCGATCGAGGCTTTGAGGAAATGCCTCGCTGAGTTGTCGCACAGACTGGCGCGGCGCGATGGGTCTCTTTCAAAAGCTCATCGCTTTAGCTCTCCCCGCCGTACTCCACCACCGGCTCAATCGCCGTCGATGCAGCACGCCGCTGGCGCGCCAGTGGCGCGGCCATCAGCCAGTAGACGGCCGGTCCCAGCAGCGCCACCACGGCAGCCAGCACCAGCGCGGAGATGGAGCCGATCTTCTCTGCCCGCGCTGCGTACAATGCGTAGCCAATCAGCACCGCAGGCCCCACGCCCAGCGCACAAGCACAGGCGAGATTTCCAGCCTTGAAAGGCCGATTCAGTCCCGGCTCGCGGAGACGCAAAACCACAAGCGCCACAAACTCCAGCATCAGGCTCGAGCCATAGAGAACCAGATCGATCGAGATCAGCCGCTCGAAGGTCATGCTCAGCGCCGCGGCCCATGCCGTTCCGCACAGCAGCACGCTTACCCACGGCACGCGGTGGCGGTTGCAGCGGGCAAGGATCTTGGGCAGCATTCCGTCCTCGGCCATGGCCATCGGCACGCGTGTGTAACTCAGCACCAGGGCGTTGAACATGCCGAGTCCGTTCATGGCGCCCCCGGCAACCACCGCCAACCCCAGCAGCGGCCCTCCCAGGACGACGGCCACGTCCACCCAGTCGCCGGTTGAGAAACTCGCGGCCGAGATGCCGGCAGCCGCCATGGCGCCGAGGGGAATGAGGTAGCCGACCGCGACCAAGATCGTAGCCATGACCATGGCGCGGGGATAGTTGCGCTGCGGGTTCTCGACCTCGTCGGCCACGGTGGCAGCATTGTCCCAGCCCATGTAGTTCCACATGGCCACTTGAATGGCGATCGCGATCCCCCCTTGCGTGTGTGCCTGAGTCCATTGCACAGCGGGATGAAATGCGAATCCATGCCAGAAGCCGAGCCACGCCAGAACGGCAAACGGCGACAGCAGCAGCACAAACAACACCATGGAGCCATTGCCCACCGAAGGCGCGCCCAGCAGATTCCAGGCCGCGCAGACCACGATCACCAGCAGAGCCCATCCGAATCGGCCCCAGCCAGCGGTGAGCGAGGGGTCGAGCTTGCCCAGATAGCTCACGAAAAGAGCCGGATAAATCGCCATGTCGAAGATGCTGGCCGCCAGCGAAAGCCAGCCCTCTTGAAATCCCCAGAAAGGCCCCATCGCACGCCGCACCCAGACGTAGAAACCTCCATCGGCGGGAATCGCGCTGGCCAGTTCGCCCACCATCAGCGCTGTGGGCAGACTCCATAGAAACGGCAGCACCAGAAGAATGAGAATCGCGATGCCGTAGCCCGCGCCGCCCAGAATATCTTCTATGCCGTAAGGCCCGCCGGAGACCATGAAGTACGTGGCCGCAACCAGCGGCAACAGCGCCATCTTGCCGAGCAGGCCATGGCGAATCGAGCGCTTGCGCAGCGGATTAGGCGGGTTTGGCTGAAGATTGAAGCGCGTCATTTTTTATAGGAACCTAATGTAGTGTAAGGTCTCTGGAACGGCTTTCGGTCCTCATAAAAGAAAATCCATTCATAGAATTTGTTTGTCAGGATTCAATTGGCTCGCCAGCACCCTTGGGCAGCAGCTTCCTGCTCCAATACCAAAGAAAAATGAAGGTGCTCACAGTCCACAGCGAGGTAGCCAGCGCAATCCCTGCCACGCCCATCCAGCGCATCAGAATCAGATTCAGCACAATGTCCAACGCGAGGTTCAGCGCGCCGCAATAAAAAATCAGATCCGAGCGCCGCAATGCAATCAGAAAGCGGTAAAATACCCTGCTGGAGACAAAGAAAGGAATCTGAATCGCATACATGGCCAGCACCGGTGTCACCAGAGCCGTGTCCCGCGGCCCAAAGACGCCATGCTGGAAGGCCGCGCGAATCAACCAATGCGAACTGACGATCAGTGCCAGTGCGATCGGCGTGGAGACCAGCGCCGTCAGCCTGACCCAGGTGCGCAGCGTGTGGCGGCAGCCACGCCAATCCTCATGCGCAATCATCCGCGAGAAGTGCGGCACAATCGCCGAGGAGACAGCCCCGGCCAGCAGGGTCACTACCACGCTTACGAAGCGGTTGGCATAGGCCAGCGCCGAGACGCTCCCCGTAGGCAACATCGCAGCCATCGACTGGTCAACCAGCAATCCGCCCGAGGCCACCACCCCGCTCAGCAGTACCGGCCCGTACTGCCGGGCTACCTCCCGCGTTGCCTCCGTCGCCCCGTGCCACCAAAGACGGAAGCGGTAGCCGCGCCGGTCCATCATCCACGCCACCAGCCCGGCATGAATCAACGCCCCGGCAAGTGTCGCATAAACCATTGCCCAGATTCCGTAGCGGCCGCCCCAGATAAGCGCGCCCAGGATGATCGCCGCAGGCGTTGCCATCGGAGCTAGCGCCGGCAAGGCAAAGCGGTCAAAGGTATTCAACACAGCCGTGCAATTAGTGGCGATGCCTGTGATCAGCACCACCGGCAGCAATGCGTAGAAAATCCGGATCGAAAGCACCAGCTTCTCCGCCCCGAAGTGCGAAGCGATGAGCGGAAAGAACCCCGGTGCGCCCAAAGCCATCCCCACCGTCGCCCCAGTCAGCAGCAGGCATACCCAGAGCATCGAACTCGACAGAAGCTGCTGCGCCCGTTCATGCCCTTCGTGCTCCCGCACCCCGATCAGCGTAGGCACAAGCGCCTGATTCATTGACTCCGAGATCAGGTTGATCAATAGATTGGGAATCAGAAAAGCCGCCAGAAACGCGTCCATCGCATCCGACCGCCCGTAGACCCCCGCGACCGCGAACTCCTTGAAAGTAGCGACTATCTTGACCAGAATCCCCGCCGCTGCCACGGACGCCGCCGCGCGGAAGATGCGCCGGTTGACGCTGCCACCTTGGAAGTACCGCGCGAGTTGTTGGAAAGAAAACATACTGGCGGATGATTCGCCAGTCTAGCAGAATTGCTTGACTCTCGTTTTACCGAGAAATGAACTGTATTTTATTTGCTGGACGCTGATTGGACAATCGGCAAAACTCTTACCGAGCCACTGTGTTCTTCCCCAGCGGTCAAGCACCAGCCTGCAAGGGAGTAGATCCTTGTCTTGCCCGTGTCAAGATGATATCTTGGGTGGCCATAAAAAGTTGTGAACGGCTATGTGCCTGTTCCGGCGAAGACTACGCCAATGGTACGCAAGATGATCTGGAAATCCAGCCAGATGCTCCAGTTTTCGATATAGGTCACATCCAGCGAGATATAGCTGTCGAAGGAGGGATCCTGGCGGGCCTGTACCTGCCACAGGCCGGTGATTCCCGGAGTCACGTCCAACCGGCGCAGGTGGCTCAGCTTATATTCACGCACCTCGCTG
>Ga0116117_1000374_pt1 | contig 12069 bp, 13 predicted proteins | sample June2015DPH_11_1_FD_89790 | JGI IMG/M metagenome (GOLD analysis project Ga0116117, IMG submission 89790) | Peatland microbial communities from SPRUCE experiment site at the Marcell Experimental Forest, Minnesota, USA - June2015DPH_11_10 | ecosystem: Environmental > Terrestrial > Soil > Wetlands... | reverse complement strand
GCGTCACACCGCAATAGTTTGTTCCGCAATGTGTCCTTTCCGCTACATTTCAGACGGTTCGCGAGAAACATCGCGCCATGTTATCCCTGAAACGAATGTCTGACGCCCGCTTGGATATTTTTTTTCTATGAAATTGGCCGACATTGTCTATCGAAGATATATGCCGGGAATCGCTATGCTGCTGCACTGCGCGAAAATCATTCACGCAATGCAAGGCAGTACGATGGAAGTGGCGGCGGAGGTTGCCAACGATGCAGTTCGATCGGCGCTCGCCGACAGGACCGAGAACTGCGATCTCAGCTTCTTGCCGAAGGCCCTGACGGCACAGTGTCAGAGTCTGATCGAGAGCTATCATGAACTGCACGGCTATTCGTGCTTGCCGGACATCCTGTGGAAGGCCCGGCTCGGCCCCTTCATCGAAACCCATCGGGTGCTCAGGCAATTCCTCAGAAAGGCCTCAACGACCAGAAGCGCCAAGAAATCCAGCGACGGCTTTGTGCAAATAGCCAAAGCGATATTGTCGCTGGAGATACTGGCCAGCAGCTTTGCCGGTTGGAGCGCGATCTACCCGGAAGCCGGATTGAAGGCCTGCGCGATCCTAAAGCGGACGGCGCGGGGTGCGCAAATGCCGTTGATGGAATTCTATCTGTATCCGCCAAAATACATTAGTTCCGCCGCTATCGCGACGCTGGCGCCGCCCATGAGTCGCCTATCGGGAGAAGCCGACCTTTACCGGACCTCCAGACCAGAACTCGCCGGCGAAAAACTGGCCCTCAATTACGTCAACGCGATCCAGCAGACCTCGGAGGTCAGGCCGCCGCAGCCCATCCCGGCATCGTCCTGAGATCCGTTTCGATTGTGGCGAATCAATCCAATTTTGGATTGCGGTTTTGATTCAAGTATTCTTGGGGCGGGAACGACGCCAGCCGATATTGGATCCCGCCATGCGTTCACTATGATTTTTATATTTTGTATTCCAACAAACGACATAGATTTCCTACGTCGAAATAGAGAACATCCAGCTGCTGGGTAGTCGGTGATATCGGGGGCGACCATTGATTCGAGGACGGTAAACCACCTTTCGCAGGCGTGCGGTTGGTGATCGCTGAGCTTGCGCGTCGGTATTTTCAGACCGCTGTCAATGTTGCCAGGACGTGCTGTCACTGCGGCTATTGTGAGCCAAGGTGACGACCACCCGATGTCGTCCCTGCGAAAGCGAGAAACTTGAATACACAACCAATCATGGTTCCAAGCCTCGCGGGAGCGGGCGCGCAGTCGGCTAACAGTGGACAGAGCGGCGTCTTGCGGCAGGATGAAGCGCTGTCTTCCGATCGCCCCTTCCGGCGGGAATTTTTGCCGCTGCTGATGTCCCTCATGATCGTCGGCCTGGTCACGGCCGTGCTCTTCTGGCTCGATCAAGCCGTCGCAGTCGACCTCGTCCCGATCGCCTATCTGATACCCGTCACTATCGCTGCCACGCAATGGGGCATCTGGCCTGCCACCCTGGCATCGATCGCCAGCATGGCGGCGGCGGATTTTCTTTTCTTTCCCCCGATCTACAGTTTTGAGGTCGAGGATCCGCAAGAGGTCATCGATCTCTTGCTGTTTCTGGTAGTGGCGCTGGTCAGCAGCAATCTGGCGTCACGCTTGCGACGCGAGACTGAAACGCTGCGTCGGCGGGAATCGGAGATCCAGCACCTCTACGAATTCTCCCGACGGCTGGCCGCCTGTTTCGCCATATCGGACCTGATCTCCGCGATTCAGAATTACCTTTCCTATGCGCTCGGACTGCAAGCGGTTTTCCTCGCGGCCAAGGCCGACGGTCACTTCGAACTTGCCGACTCCGCACCGATGCCACGAGCCGTGCACGAAAGTGTCGCGTCAATGATCGGAACTGCTGATATTCCCGGCCGCACCGTCGTGGACGAGCAGACCCTGAGCTTCTGGGTGCTGGGGGCGGTACGTTCCGAAACCGCGGTTCTCGGACTTGTTGCGGTCAATATCGGCGCTGGCTCCCGCGAAGCCATTGCGAGCAGGAAGCGCCGCGTCGAGGACATTCTCGAAGAAGCGTCGCTGACATTTCAACGTCTGGATATTGCAAGAGCGATGGAGGATGCGCGGCTCCACCTGCAGGCGCAGTTGTTGCGCGACGCGTTTCACGGCACGCTTTCGCATGAATTGTATTCGCCCCTGGCGGCGATCCGGGGCTCCGCAACCGTGCTGGATTCGATGTCCAGCATTCAGGGAGACGACCGCGCCCGCGCGCTGGTCGAGGCCATATCCGACCAAACCGCCCATCTCGACGGCTTCATTCATAACCTCCTGAACGCAACGCGGGTTACCGCGGGCGGCGTCAGTCCGCGCCTCGAATGGGCAGATGCAAGGGACGTCGTCAACGCGGCAATCAAGGGAAGGGCTCGGCGATTGGCGGCCCACAAGGTCGTGACCGCATTCGCCGAGGATCTGCCACTGATCAAGGTCGATTCCGGCCTGGTCGAGGAGGCCTGCGGACAGATCTTGGAAAATGCGGCAAAATATTCTTCGTCCGGCTCGACGATCTCGATTGGCGCGCGTGCCGAGCGTGGTCGCGTCATTTTATCGATTACCGATCAAGGCATCGGGATCACGCCGGACGACCAGCAGCATCTTGGCCGGCGGTCGTTCCGGAGCCAGCGCCATCAAGTCACCATCCCCGGATCCGGCCTGGGTCTCTGGATCGCATCCGCCTTTGTCAGGGCGAACGGAGGAACCATTGACATATCGAGCCGGGGACAAGGACAGGGAACAACGGCTTGCATCGCCCTGCCCTGCTCGCCGATCAAAACTTCCGAGTTGGCAGACCTGACCGATGAATAAATCCACCAACGTCGTGCTCCTGATTGACGACGAACCCAAAATAAGACGGTTTCTTCGCGCCGGCTTTGAGCTGCATGGCTTCTATGTGCTTGAGGCTGAGAATGCCACCGATGGACTGAAGGCAGCCATGTTCAGCGCGCCGGATCTCATCGTTCTCGATCTGGCCTTACCGGATCTTCATGGCACGGACGTTCTCGAACGGCTTCGATCATGGTCGAACGTGCCGGTCATTGTTCTCTCCGTGGTATCGAGCGAGGACGAAAAGGTTCGGCTGCTCCGGGCGGGAGCCGATGATTACGTGGTCAAGCCATTCGGCATGGCCGAGCTGCTCGCGCGCAGCGATGCTGCGCTACGGAGATATTTCAAGACTGCAACCGAGAATCCCGTGGTAACGGCCGGCCCCTTGTCGGTCGACCTCGTCACTCGAACCGTGTCACTCAACGACAGCCAGATCAAATTGACCCGAAAAGAATATCGATTGCTTCATATTCTGGCGACGCATATCGGTCTGGTGGTGACGCATGACCAATTGCTCAAGGAAATCTGGACTGGCAACCAGCGCGACAATATCCAGTACCTGCGAATTCTCGTTCGCAAACTGCGGCAAAAAATCGAAACCGATCCGAATGATCCCCGCCTCCTCGTGACCGAGTCGGGCGTCGGCTATCGGCTCAAGGCCCGCCCCGAATCCAACACAGCGGAAGAGAAAGATGCTTTGCCAGGCAATTGTTGATGATCCTGCAAGGAGATCGCTCGCTCGGATTGCCCGAATGCTTCGAGCGTTCGCTGGTCGATACCAGACCGACAAGGCGGGATAGTCATGTTCCGTCCATCACCACGCCGATCGTTCTACGTCGTCGTTTCTCTGACCGATAACCCTCAAGGCCCCTGGTGCTGGGAAATACGTCGCAAAAGAAGGCCAATGGGCGTCCGGTTGTGGGAGGGCGGCTTCCGCTCCTATCGCGCTGCCGAACTCGCCGGAAAGCACGCCCTGGAAGATTTTCTGAACGGGTTATGCGTCGAGGCTGGTTCCAAATCGCGGTTCTGAACGACCGGTCCGGGCTGCGCATCGAAACGAAGCGAACTTGGAAGGTCTGGGGCCCAGTTTCACCTTGCAGAGGCTGGAACGGAAATTGCTGGGGCCTGACATCGCGTATTGCCAAAAAGTTATTGCCGTGACCTTCATTGTGTACGCCTCGAAAGGGCAGGAGACGACGACAACGATCCGGTTGAGCGTAGTCTTTGCCATCGCCAAGGCACGGGCTCTCGCCGAAGAGGGCTGGCAAGTACTCATCGAGGGACCCGACGGAATCCGCTACGCGTCCGCTGAGTTCGACAAACTGCTGTCTTTCAGTCCGGCGCTTCGCTCTCGGCCGTAACTGGAAAACGTCCGCGCGCACGGGCTCGTGGATCGCCGCAAACCGCAACGTCCTGGGATATAAAAATAATATATTTGCATCGCCAAATCGCTTAACCTGCCTAAATAAACGGCTTATTCTGCCCCAAAAACAGGGGTGGGGGCGGTGCAGTTTCTGGTGAGGCATTTTTCGTTCTTGGGTTTCGAAGGTCAAAACTGGATGCTCATCGTGGTCGGATTGATCGCGGCTTCCATTTTTGTCGCCTGGAGAACCCGCGATAGAAGCTGAAGGCGGCGACTGAATACTGCCGTGCTTCTGTCGAAATAAAAGCAGCCCGGCGCAATCAATCGACTGGCCGGTTTTGATTGGCTCGGATGGCAGCTTGCAACGTGCGGTGAGCGCATAATTTCCCGATGATGATGTTTCCAGCAGCGGGCCGCTTTGCCGCCGGGGTGAAGCGGGCAAGCGCATTGGCGCCAGTGCTGTCCGACGATGCCGTCAACGTTCTCATTGCACTGAGCGCCAGAGCGATCAATCCCCGGCCTGTCGATCGTCGCCTGCGGCGTGCTGTCTCTCACCTAGAGCGAGCTCCTGCAGTCCGGCGCCGACAAGGTGGTGCTCCCGACCCATATCGGCGCCGAGCGCATTGCCGAGTTGCTCCTGCACGAGGAATCCGCCCCGCTTCAACGATGGCCCGGAACGCTCCCACGGCTTCCAGAGGATGCTGCATAATTTCGGCAATTGGCCGCCCGAACCGTGCAGAAATTCTCACTTCGCTGTTCGAGCCGCGGCTGCTTGGCGCAAGAGGGTGAAGGTCGCAACCGGTCGGCAATAACCGAGAGAGCGCTTTGTTTGTGTCTCGCCCCGCCCATCAGCAAAAATATATTATTTCTATACTTTTTTAGTTGCCTTGCGATGCCGCAGTTGTGCAACGCACGCGAAGAAAGTTGCAATTGATGGCCCGAATAATGTCTTTCCTCATTTCGAAATTCTGCCCTTCAAACTAACAATGGCTTTAGGAATCGTTATTGGCTCGTCGGCCGCGCGGGGGAATAAATGCACCGATATCGGAATTTGGTTTTGGCTACGGGAGTTTTGCTGGGTCTGGGCGCAGCGGGTGACGCATCGGCCGCCGACTTGGCGGTCAAGGCCCGCCCCGTCGCACCGCTGATGTATAATTGGACCGGCTGCTACCTCGGCGGCAATGTCGGCGGCGGTTGGAGCCGGATGGATACGACGCGGGTTTCGCAGGACACCATCGGCCTCTCTTCCGCGAACTACGGCCGTGAAGATGACACCGGCTTTCTCGGCGGCGTTCAGGGCGGCTGCGACTTCATGGTCGGCAGTCAATTTGTCGTTGGCATCCAGGGCATGTTCGACTTCGGCCAGGTCAACGGCCAACATGCCCTCACGGACTTCCCGGCATTCTCGGAAACCAACAATCTTTGGTCCGTGATGTCTGCAACGGGCAAGTTCGGATACCTGTGGACGCCGTCCTTTCTCGGTTACGCCAAGCTCGGCATGGCCTGGATGCAGGATCGCAACAAGGTATTGCTGCCGAGCGGCGCTCTCTCCGAGTCCTCCAGCTTCTGGTTGCCCGGTATGACCGTGGGTGTTGGCGGCGAATGGATGTTTGCCCCGAACTGGTCGGTGTTCGCGGAATACAACTATATGTGGATCGAGGACACCTCCGGGCAGCACTTCAACGCAGCTCCCGGCCTGTTCCCGCCCGGCGAGGTTCTGAGCGTCAAGCAGGTCGTGCAAACCGCCTTGGTCGGCGTCAACTACAAATTTCACTGGGACAACGCCCCGGTCGTCGCAAAATACTGAGTTGCTCTCGCTCCAGCAACTCAAAGCCCCGGCATCGGCCGGGGCTTTTTGCTGCTGCCCACCGTCCGGCGGGCGAGCACCTGCCTCGGCGTTTGGTAAACCAGGTGTTAAACGGGAATCCGCAACAGCCTCGATGGACCCGAGCCGATCGTGTTGAAGTCCCAGCAAAATCCGCCAACAAGCGGCCGCCCGCCGCACCCCGTCAAGCACTCAACCAGGAGCTGCGAAAAAATTGACGTACCGTTCACTGCCCCGGGTTAACGGTTTGTCCAGCCACCGGCCGCATAGTGATGGCCGACCCCAACTCGTACCCTGACAGGTTAAACACTGTGACATCCTTCGGACGTGTGATTTCGGTACGTGGGTCCCTCGCCCGCGTCGGACTGTTGGCGGAGAGCCAGCTGGGCCGCTCCGAAGCAAGGGCCACCGTCGGCCGGTTCGTCAGCATCCGCTGCGCAAATTCAACTATCATCGCGATGATCACCGAAGTATCATGCGAGGATCTGCCGGTCTCGGATAAGTATATAGCCACCGCCTCCGTCGATCTGCTCGGCGAAATCCTCGGCAGCAAGGAGCGCCCCAAATTCCAGCGCGGCGTCACCAACTATCCGACGATCAGCGATGCCGTCGAGCTGATCACCAGTCAGGAGCTTCGCACGGTCTATGCCCCGACGGGATCGGATCAGATCAATGTCGGGACCCTGCAACAGGATCAGTCCGTCATCGCCTACATCGACGTCGAGGAGATGCTCTCCAAGCACTTCGCGGTGCTCGGCTCTACCGGCGTCGGCAAGTCGAGCGGGGTGTCGCTGCTGCTGAACGAGATCCTCAAGGCGCGGCCGCATTTGCGGATTTTCCTGCTCGACGTTCACAATGAATATGGCCGCTGTTTCGGCGATCGCGCGCTGGTTCTCAATCCCCGCAATCTGAAGCTGCCGTTCTGGCTGTTCAATTTCGAGGAAATCGTCGACGTGCTGTTCGGCGGCCGGCCCGGGGTCCCCGAGGAACTCGACATTCTCGCCGAAGCCATCCCGATGGCGAAGGGAATCTATACGCAGTACCAGAACGCCGATCGGGTCGGGTTGAAGCGCATCGACCCCAGGGCCAACGGCTACACCGTCGATACGCCGGTTCCCTATCGCCTGGTCGACCTGATTTCGCTGATCGACGAACGCATGGGCAAGCTCGAGAACCGCTCATCGCGCATCATCTTTCACAAGCTGATTTCGCGCATCGAGACCGTGCGCAACGATCCGCGTTACACCTTCATGTTCGACAACGCCAATGTCGGCGGCGACACCATGGCGGAAGTCATCAGCTATCTGTTCCGGCTGCCAGCCAACGGCAAGCCGATGACGATCATGCAGCTTGCCGGATTCCCAGCCGAGGTCGTGGATTCCGTGGTCTCGGTCTTGTGCCGCATGGCATTCGACTTCGGGCTGTGGAGCGACGGCGTTTCGCCGTTGTTGTTCATCTGCGAGGAGGCCCACCGCTACGCCGCCGCCGATCACAATATCGGTTTCGGCCCGACCCGCAAGGCGGTCTCGCGCATCGCCAAGGAAGGCCGCAAATACGGCGTCTATCTCGGCCTCGTCACGCAGCGTCCCGCCGAACTCGACGCTACCATCATTTCCCAATGCAATACCCTGTTTGCGATGCGCCTTGCCAACGATCGCGACCAGGCGCTGTTGCGGTCCGCGGTCTCGGACGCCGCGGCGAACCTGTTGTCGTTCGTGCCTTCGCTCGGCACCCGCGAAGTGCTCGCCTTCGGCGAGGGCGTGGCGCTGCCGACGCGGCTTCGCTTCAAGGAAGTGCCGGCGCATCAGCTGCCGCGCAGTGAGGCCACGATTTCTACGGCGCCGTCGACTGCCTCCGGCCATGACATGCATTTCGTCACCGCTGTGCTCGACCGCTGGCGCGGAGCCACCTCGCATCGCGACGTTCCCAACGATCCCATCATCACTGAGCGGCCGGTCGCGCGCACGGTTGAGGCACCGATGCTGCAACCCTCGATGGGGCTTGATCCCGACCGCTTCTCGCTTTTGAAAAAGCCGCTGCGCTGAGGGTTCGGACCCGCGATGTCGCCGGGCCGCCCGCCTGAAGCGCGGAGGCTTTGCACGGTTGCCGGCATCGACTATGGTCTTGCGCGTCCGCAGCCTGCGGTTGACCCGGAACCTGGAGCAACCTTCATGATGCAAGCGACTGCCCAGCGCTTCCCGACGCCTTCGATCGAAACGCTGCCCGGGGATATCCGGGCCCGCCTGCTCGCGGTGCAGGAGAAGTCCGGCTTTGTTCCAAACGTTTTCCTGACGCTGGCCTACCGGCCTGACGAGTTTCGCGCGTTCTTTGCCTATCACGATGCCCTGATGGACAAGGATGGCGGCCTGACCAAAGCCGAGCGCGAGATGATCGTGGTGGCGACCAGTAGCGCCAATCAATGCCACTATTGTGTCATCGCGCACGGCGCGATCCTGAGAATTCGGGCGAAGAACCCGCAGTTATCGGACCAGATTGCCGTCAACTACCGCAAGGCGGATATCACGCCGCGTCAGAAGGCAATGCTCGACTTCGCGATGAAGGTCAGCACCAGGGCGCACAAGATCTCGGAAGCGGATTTCGTCGAGGTCGCCGGCCATGGGTTCACGGACGACGACATTTGGGATATCGCCGCCATCTCGGCATTTTTTGCACTGTCGAACCGGATGGCCAACGTCACCGCGATGCGTCCGAACGACGAATTCTACCTGATGGGACGGCTGCCGAAATAGACGCCGGCGCCGGCCGCCGAGGCACGCCGGCGCTGCATCGAGCTCACTCATCTTCCGACGCGGCTCCGCACCAGCCCGGCAAGTAGACCGCGTCCTTGCTTTTCGCCAGTGCCAACGCCTTCTCGATGGCCTTGGCGAAATTGTCGTCCACACTCTTGCGCGACATTTTGCGGCGCAGGAAATCCGCCCACTGGAACTCGCTGAACGGCGTCGTGTCCTTCGCATAGCCGCCGACGCGTCGCAATTCACCGGCCAGGCTGCGGAACGGATCGTCCTTGAGCTGGGTCACGGTTTTTGGGATGTCCCTGAAATGTCGGCGTTCGCCCTTGGCGTCGTAGGGATAGACCCATCGGTGATTGTCGAGCACCCCCCAGAATGCGTCGGGATCGACCATGGTGAGGTCGGCCACAACCGTCACGAGAATATTCTTTATGCCTTCGTCGTGGAGCGCCAGGGCCAGGTGATGATGATCGATGACGTAGTTCCGCTTGTCCGGGCCCAGAACCACCGGAATCATATGTTTGCCCAGAAGTTCCGCCTGATCTTTCTTCGAGGTGTGTTCGCGCCAGCGCTTTCGCTTTTCCTTGACCTCCCGCATGCCGACCGTCATCTGGGTCGGGCGCAGCGAGAGGATCGGGATCGGGTGAAGAATCGGATCGCGCGTATTCGGCATGACTTGAAACTCCCGTGCCTGATAGCCAAAAACTCATCTGAAATCGGTCTGATTATGGCATGGTGGCGTAAACCATTAAATGTTTTTGCTAAGCCTCTGAAGGGATTTGTAAAAGATGAGCAGAATCCCGCGCGAGAGGACTCCGAAGGCGCACGTCCTCCAATTTGGCGGCCGCGAAATCATCGCGGAGGGACTCAATCTCAGTTTTTGGGCCGACATCAGTCATCGCTGCATGACGGCCTCCTGGCCGGCCTTCATCGGCGGGGCCGCACTGGTGTTTGTCGTCTTCAACGCGGTATTTGCAATATTCTACTGGATCGGAGATCAGCCGATCGCGAACGTGCCTGGTGGCGCTTACATCGACTATCTCTACTTCAGCATCGAGACGCTTTCGACCGCCGGTTACGGCGACATGCATCCGCAGACCCATTATGGGCATTTTATCGCCGCGGTGGAGCTGTTCACGGGTATCTTCTCGATGGCGCTGATGACCGGCTTGATCTTTGCGCGTTTCTCGCGACCCAACGCCCGATTGTTGTTCGCCGACAATCCGGTGATCTCTCTCCATGAAGGTAAGCCGACCCTGATGGTTCGATTCGTCAACGAACGGCATAACCTCATTGGCAATGCCAGCGCCAAGCTGTGGTTACTCAAGAATGAGGTCACCGCGGAGGGCCAGCGCTTTCGAAGATTTCGCGAGCTGCCGCTGGTGCAAGGCGAGCACCCGGCGCTGGCCTTGAGCTGGACGCTGTTCCATGTGCTCGATGAGCAGAGTCCGCTGTACGGCCTCAACGCCGACGATCTGGAAGCCTCGGACGCGTCGCTGGTGGTGGTGGTGACCGGATATGATGTTGTTGCAGCGCAAATCGTGCACGGGCGCAGAACCTACGAGCATCCCGACATTCTCTTTGGGCATCGCTACGCGGATATCGTCGGGACCACGGATGACGGCCGGCTCAGGATTGACTACAATCGGTTCCATGAAACCCTGGAGGGATAGATGATCGCATCAGTCTCGCCGAAAACATTGTCTGTGAGACGCTTGGCGAACGTGCTAAACCAAGCTAAGACTCCCCGGAGCTGGCAATAGTGAAGAACCAGCAGCCCATTCCCTCGGAAGAAGAGCACCGCGTTCTGGAGTTCCGGCCGCGCACTAAGTCCAGTGCGGCGGCTCGGCGTGGATTGGCAGGCCAAGCTCCCGGGAAGAATGCGCCGCTAGAACCGAATGACCTGTCGCGCTACGAGCGAGACCGGGACGAGCCGGACGATTTTCGGCACCGCATGCTGGCCAATGTCGCAGCTTTCGCCTTTACCGTGGCTCTGACCGCCGTCGCAATATGGCTGGCCATGAGCATCGCCGATTTGCGCAAGACCCAGGATTGTGTGCTCACGGGCCGCCGCGACTGCGCGCGCATTTCCACGCCGCATTTCTAGCCCATTAAGGCCAGGCTGGCCTTTTTGGCCCCAAATCCGGTCGCGATTGCTGCCTCCATTGAACTCGGGGCGTCGCTCCGATATACGGGCACTCGACTCCGGATGGCAGATGGGGCATTCCGGAGGGCGGCACCCCCGCCTGCCGTGCCATCCCGGAATTTATCTTCAATTTATCAAAGGCTTAGTAATGTCCTCTACATTCGATCAAATCGCCACGATTATCGCTGAAACCTGCGACATCCCGCGCGACACGATCACCCCCGAGAGTCACGCCATCGACGATTTAGGGATCGACAGTCTCGATTTTCTAGACATTGCATTCGCCATCGACAAGGCGTTCGGGATCAAACTGCCGCTGGAAAAGTGGACCCAGGAAGTCAATGACGGCAAGGCGACCACCGAGCAGTATTTTGTCCTTAAAAACCTCAGCGCGCGCATCGACGAATTGGTCGCCGCCAAGGGCGCGTAACCGCCCGCCATGCAGCTCGAATACTTCCAGCTGATCGACCGCATCACCGACCTCAACATCGGCGAAAGGACCATTACGGTCGAGGCGCAGGTCCCGACACACAACACGATCTTTGAGGGACATTTCCCGGGTTACCCGATCATGCCCGGTGTCTTGCTGATTGAAGCCATGGCGCAGACATCAGGTTGGCTATTGCTCGCGCTGATGAAGTTCGAGCGCATGCCGTTTCTGGCCGCGGTAAAGCAAGCCAAGATGCGCGGCTTCGTGTCCCCCGGGGAAATGTTGACCGTCGATGCCAGCATCCTCCACGAAGGCTCAGGTTATGCGATCACCGAAGCAAAGGTCAGGGTCGCCGGCAAGCTGAGGTGCAACTCGACGATCACGTTCAGCCATATCCCCTTCCCCAATCCTGATTTGCGCGGACACATGGATGCCGTGGCGAGGCGGATCGGATTTCCGCAGCAGGCCATCGCCCATGACTGAGACGAGATCCGCAATGCCGGGATCGGTGGAAGTCTGGATCACCGGCATCGGTCTCGCCACCTCGCTTGGCGAGGGGCTGGACGCAACCTGGAACGCGCTCAACGAGCGGCGCATCAACGTCGACGAGAAGGGCTTTGCGCCCTACATTGTCCATCCTTGGGCGCACGTGAACCTTGACGCCCAGATTCCCAAAAAGGG
>Ga0116117_1000371_pt1 | contig 12112 bp, 15 predicted proteins | sample June2015DPH_11_1_FD_89790 | JGI IMG/M metagenome (GOLD analysis project Ga0116117, IMG submission 89790) | Peatland microbial communities from SPRUCE experiment site at the Marcell Experimental Forest, Minnesota, USA - June2015DPH_11_10 | ecosystem: Environmental > Terrestrial > Soil > Wetlands... | reverse complement strand
GAGCCTGCCCCGGACCAGATCCGGGAGCCTGCCCCGGACCAGATCCGGGGTGGCTTCCGGATCGCGCGAAGAAACGCGTCACAAGGCTCGCCGCCATGGCGTGACGCTGACACCGTCTGCGCTGTCAAGCATTTTGGCCTCGCCCGGTTTCAGGCCGTGCGCAGCCAGAATCTGCTGCGGCGAACGCTCGGGCACGCCGGGGAAACAGGGCTCACCGCCCGGCAGCCGCACCCGCGGCGCCTGCGAAAGCCAGAACGTATCATAGCGGTCCATGAACATTGCGAACACGTTGGGTCCGCCGATAATCGCGACCGTGCCGGAACGCATGCCGGCGAACTCGCAGGCGGCTTCGAACGAAGCTCCGGCAGGATTCCACAGCGTGGCCCGGGGATTACCCGGATCGGCCGCGATCGCGTTGATGCTGCGGGTCAGGCGGATCCGCTTTCGCCGCGGTGAGTTGGGCTGCTCCTCATGGGAATGGCGGCCGTGGACGATGAGGTCGGCGCGATCGAGGGCGGCGGTGAAGAATAGTTTGTCGCCCTCGAACTTCAAACCGTCCGGCATCACCCGCGCGGCGTTTGCCAGCATGCCGTCCGCCGACACGATAACGTAGCCGTCGATACGCAGCGCCGGCATCATGCGCGGCAAGATTCTATTCCGAAATCGTCTGCACTACGGCCGAGACCGGTCGCGAACTCACCGTCGGCAATTTGGCGTCCTTGAGAACTTCGTCGTCATATTGCGGGAGCGTTTCCACCGGGGCCTTGGCGATCATCTTGACGACCTTGTAGCCGCCCGCCTTCAGCCTGTGCAGCAGGTCGGGCAGGGCTTCCGCGGTGTGCTTGTGGAAATCGTGCAGCAGGATGATGCCCTTGCCGAGCTTGTCGAGCTTCTTCATGGTGACGTCGATCACCTGCTGGGCGTTGCGCGCCTTGAAATCGAAGGAGTCGAGGTCGCACGAGAACATCGCGATATTCCGGGTGCCGAGATAGGTCACCATTTCCGGCGGATGCTGCAGCGCCGGAAAACGGAAGAATGGCGACGGAGAAGTGCCGCCCAAGGCCCATTTCACCGCGCTGAACCCTTTCTCGATCTCGTCCTTGCGCTGGTCTTCGGTCAGCTTCTTGTCGGTCAGGGTCGCGTGCGACCAGGTGTGCGATCCGATGGTATGGCCAGCCGCGGCAACCTGCTTCAAGATTTCCGGATAATAGGTCGCGTGCTTGCCGATCGGAAAGAAAATACCGGTCGTGCATTCCTCCGCCAGCGTCTTCAGGACCGATGGCGTGTTGATCAACCATGGGCCGTCGTCGAACGTCAGCACCACCTCATGGTCGCGCAGGAAATCCAGTTGCTTGAAGTGCTCGAACCCGAACCCCGGTCCGCCCGTGGTGTCGATTTCAACGACGCGGGCGATCCCGAGCGCATTGGGATTTGCACAAGGAGCTTTTGGGGTGGCTGCCGCCGCTGCCGGGCTGGGCACCGCCGCGGGCGCCGGCGCCGCCGCCGGGGTAGGTGCCGCGGCCGCCTGCGGGACCGCAGCCACGCTTTTGGCGGCAGGGGCCTGCGACCATGCTGCGCCCGATGCAGATAGCGAAACCACGCTCGCCAAGACCAATCCTGCCGCAATACGCATCTTGCTCTTCCCTTAAGGTGATCCCACGCCCCACCGGGCATTCGCCCATCGTCTGGTCCGTCCAAGCCGACAGCCTATACTAGCCTAGTAGGGGCAGCCCCGCCACGGCAACGGTGTTATAGCTGTATCACCCGATATCGTCGCCGGACCGGTTAATTTCTATGGGAAATCGGCCGATCAGGTCTCTGCGAGCGTGCGCGCGATTGCAGTATTGACCCGCGTGTCGGTGGGCTCGACCGCTGAGGCAAATACGTCGGCAATAGTGCCGTCGCGGCCGATCAGATATTTGTGGAAGTTCCAGCGCGGGACGTCCTTTGGACGCGCCTGCGCCGCCCATCTGTAGAATGGATGCGCGTTCGGACCCTGCACCACCGCCTTTGCCGTCATTGGAAAGGTAATACCGTATTGGCGCTGCGCTGTCTCCGCGATTTCCGCCGCGCCCCCTGGTTCCTGCCCGCCGAAATCATTCGAGGGGACGCCAATCATCGCCATGCCCCGATCCTGAACGGTTTGTTGGTTCTCAACAAGCCGTTATGGCCGCCCTCAGGGAGGTCGGCACCATGGCGGCGGCAGCAATGGCATGTAATGCGGGCTCCACTCACAGATCGATTCCGGCCCCCGGCGCATAAAGGCATATTTGATCGGCTCGGCCTGGCCGACGGCGATGTGCAGTCCGAGCAGCATCATGGCGACCGGGTAGGTCCACTTGCGAAAGCGGAGATCGCCGATCGTTCGATCGAGCAGGATCGCGCCGGCCAGGATGATCAGCGGGTCCGTGAAGATAAAATATTCGGATTTGAGCCCGCGCCGGACGCCTAGGGCATCGATGCCGATGGCAGCCGATAGCAGCAGGAGAGCCTGGATCGCGGCCAGCCTTTCGCCGCGCCGCCATGCATAGACGATGCCGGGAGCGATCAGCCAGGTCAGAAATACCGTGGGACGCGGCGAGGAATGCAGCACAAAGGTGTAGCGCGCCAGAACCGATGCGATGCCGTCAAACAGCAGCAGCAAAATCCCCTGCGGGTTCGACCCGTTGGCGACCGTGCTGGTGTTCGCATCGGCAAAGGTCAGCATCTTTTCCAGGGGATTGATCACTGCGATCACATTGCCGGTATTGTATTCGATGTCGAGCGCCGTCAGCGCGATCAGGGCGCCGGCGGCAACCGCTGCGATCGACGTCACCGTCTCACTGGCGCTGATGTGCCAGATCGCAGCATAGGCGACCATGCATCCGCCGATCAGGAGCAGCAGCGCCGCCTGATAGACGCCGAAGCGGCCTGATAACAGCGGATGGAACTGCGCGGCATCCAGCAGGGCGCGATCGAGGCCGGTGGCGATCAGCGGCCACGCGGCCCATGCCGCCGCAATCGCCGCCAGCGCCGCCAGGCCCGCAGTCAGCCAGCCCGACCGCCTATTCTTCCAGAACGCAACGCTTCTGCTTGCCGTGCTTCCGAACGGCATGACCACAAGCGGCAGCGCGCCGATCAAGAGAAGTGCCTGCACCTTGTTCTCCAGACCGAGCACGCACAAGGCCGCCGCGACCGCCATCCCGAGCGGGCGGGCAGGGTGGGCGCGGCGTCCGATCGCGATCAGGATCATCAGCGCAAAGATGACGGGGCAGGCCGCGAGCAACTCGCTGCGCAGAATGCGCGAATGCACGGCGATGCCGCCTGAGAGTGCAAATGCAAGAGTCGCGATCAGCGCGACGCGCCAGTCCCGCACGATGCGACGAACCAGCGCCGCAAAGATCAGCACGCAGCCGGTCGCGATCAGGAAGGCAAGCAGGCGACCGGCGCGGACCGCGCCATTCATGGCGGCGTCGAATGCCGCGGTATTGGATGAAGACGGCATGGCCGATAGCGACCACGCGTCGAGCAGTCCGAGCGCGTGCGCGAGCCGAAACCAGAACTGCACCGACAGGATGGTCAGATAGGCGGTGTGATCGAAGAACAGCTGAGGCTTGCCGTCGTTGAGGACAAGCGCGTTGTAGATTACCATGAAATCCATGTCGGCATTGCGCCAATAAATCAGCGCGTAGCCGAACAGAAAAAACGAGATTGCGAGGCCGGCAACGATCGCCGCCAAGCCTGCGCGCCAGCCGAGGAAGGTCAGCCGGTCGAAGGCATCCCTTGTGGCGTCGATCGCGGGCTCGGTGATCGCGCCGGGTCTGAGAAACTGGTTCATGCCGGCGGTCTTTTAGCAAAGCTCCCGGTGCAAAGCGACCGGGGGAAAGCTGACCGCTTAACGCAGCGAAACGATGAAATCCGTCCCTTCGCCGGTTTCACTGGCGTTGATGCCTTGATCGGAAACGATGATGGAGGCGCCCGTCGTCAGGGCATCGGTAATTCGCGCCATCGCATCGGCGGGGATGGTAAGGCGATCGAGCGCTTCAGCGGGGCTGTCTGGCACCTGCGTTTTCTTGATCTCGGCCGCGCCCGCGATTTTTCGCCGTCGCGATCTGCGATCGTCTTCGTCGCGGCGCTCGGCGTGCCCTGCCGGCACGGGAAGCGAGACCACCGACCAGTGCAGGAGGTTGGCGTCATCCTTGTCGACCCGGGCGGTAAACACGTGGGTTCCCAGCGGCCGGTCGCTCGGCGCGATCGTCACCGGCACGTCGAACAGCGGCCCGAAATTCTGCCGCGCATAGAGCCTTGAGTCCTTGCGGCTGATGAAGACAGCGATCTGGCCGCTGCGCTTGGTTGTCGCCAAGGCCGGCTTGCTGGCGTCAGGCAAGCGGGCCCGATCCTTTTCCAGATCGAGAGCGTTGGCTCCGATATCCGCCTTCATCGCTTCGGGCGCGATACTTGCCTTGGGCGCGTCGGCCATCGTGGCCGATGGTTTGCCGGCAGACAGATCGTGGCTGGCATCGGCAGTGTGGGTCTGACCGCGCAACGCCGCAGGCGCCGAAGGTTCGTCCATCACGGCCTTTATGCCCTCGCTATGTCCGACGGTCGTTCTCAGTTCGAGGTTCGCCGCCGAAACTGCGGACGTGGCTGTGGCGGCTGCCTCCTTGTCCGACTTCTGGCCGGGTGATGCATCCGGCTCGGCGGCGGCGCTTGGTTGCGGCACGACCTTTTGTGTCGCCAGCAGCGGATGCGAGAAGCTGGCAGGGGTCATCTCGCCGGGGGTAACGACAACCCGCGCGCCCATCCTGGTCCAGTTCCACATCTTGATCGCAAAGGCCAACGGCATGCGGATGCAGCCATGCGACGCAGGATAGCCGGGAAGCACTCCGGCATGCATCGCGACACCCGACCATGTGATGCGTTGCATATAGGGCATCGGCGCGCCGCTATAAATGTTGGAATGGTGCCACTTGTGTTTTTGAATGACGCTGAAGACGCCCATCGGGGTTGGATGACCCGGCATGCCCGTGGAAATCGGAGTTTCCGCGAAGAAACCATTGGCGTCGTAGATCCTCAGTCTTTGGCTTTGGATCGAGATCGCGATGATCAATGGCCCTTGCGGTTTGGTTGCCTCCCTCTCCGATGCCTCGATCCTGCTCGGCTGATAGCGGCGAGCCTTATGCCTTGGCTGCGAAATCGCCCACTCCGACCGCGAAAATCCGGGATCGGGATCCGACGAGTAATAGTAGTAATAGTAATGACGGGCGGCGTGGGCATAGGGGGTGCCACCCAGCACCCCGGCGGCCGTCAGAATGGCTATTCTCCACAGTCTCCCGGCAAAAGCAGCCCTCGCTACGCCCAAGCGTGTCATACTCGAACCCCCGACCATCGATGCATTAGTGTTACAGACGCCTTACGCGTTCACCAGCGGAAGGCCTTCTTGTGTTTGCGGTTTCCTCGCAAGCGTAGCAAAAAAGCCTCACCGGAGATTTAAAGAGGGCAGGCAGTACCCGTTACCGTCAGCCTTCCCCTGGGGTGTCATGGCACCTAAATGGGATGCTCGCGGATGGAGATATCGATGACACGCAAGGCCCTGAGTCCTGATGGCACGAGGTGGAAACCTCCGGTTTTGTCGGTGCTTGCTTTGGCGCTATCTTTGGTCTCGCCGGTATTCGCCGCCGACGAGCCGGACCTGATCTTTCGCCGTTCGACTGTGTTCAAGTGGGTCAGCCCAAATGACACGCTTGCGACCTATGGCGTCGATGACCCGGAGGTCGAAGGGGTCGCCTGTCATTTTACGGTGCCCGAAAAGGGCGGCTTCACGGGCTGGCTCGGGCTTGCCGAGCAAGTCTCGGATATTTCGCTGGCCTGCCGGCAGATCGGCCCGATCCATTTCAAGGGTAAGTTGCAGCAGGCCGACGATATGTTCCGGCAGCGGCGTTCGCTGTTCTTCAAGAAGATGCAGATCGTGCGGGGCTGCGACGCCAAGCGCAACGTGCTGGTCTACATGGTCTATTCGGACAAGCTGATCGATGGGTCGCCGAAGAATTCGACTTCTACGGTGCCGATCATGCCCTGGGGTGCCGGCGATGCCGCAGTTCAGAAATGCGGCGAGTTCATTCAGTGAAGAGCCTTTGATGCACCGTTAACTCACCGGAGCCGCGCGCGGGCGGACCCACGGTTCAGTCCGGACCTTGGGGACGCGGCAGCCGACCAGCTGCACCAATTTTTGCGGCGCCGATTCGTGGCCGCTGTGGCCGCGTTGCTGCGAAAACAGCGGATTCGATCGCAATTTATTGAAGTCTTTTGCCTTTTAGCAAGCGGAACGCGCCATTATGGGGCCGCGAAACAAAAGCCCTGCGTGACGAAAACCTTTTTCCCTCGCCGCGGAACTCCTGAAGCCGCGCTTTCGAACCTTTGAAGCTTGCGAAGCCAGAAAGGCCACGATGTTGTCTCGTATTTCGGCCGCAGCTTTGGCTTTCTGATCGTCGCCGGGCTGTTATGGCGACCGCTCGACAGGCCAAATCCGGCCCGCTCTGTCGGCGCGTTATTGACCTATGCTTGCGGCCTCGCACTCGCCGCCGGACTGCTGGCGACCTGATAGCCGGCGCGTCTGTCATCGAGACCCGTTCTGATGGGCTTTCGTGAGCAATATCAGGTCGCTACCAGCCCGCTTGGGTCACTTCTTCTTCGTTCCCAGGCGCGGAATGCATTTTTGCCTACGGACGACGCCCGACGCCGACAACTTGGCGCCGGAGATTTCCTTGATCTGGCCGGCGGGACAGGTTCCGTCGTCGACTTTGATGCGCTGGCCCAGTTGCAGATTGACGATGTCCTGTTCCCGCGACACCTGCCCTTCCAGGGCCGGTGATCGCTGTGGCCATAGCGCGAAAACGCCGAGCAGCAGGATCGAAAATCGCGGGATGCGAGGTGTCTTTTTCATGGTCAGCGAAGCCGCCTGTTTCACTTGTTCTGTATCTTCAGCCCATTCGGGCCGACATTGATCTGCAGGCCCTCCGGTTGCTTCTTGGTCTGATAGAGATTGTAGCCGAGCACGCCCACTGCGACGATCAGCGCACCGATGATAAGGTACAGAGCATTGCGGTTGGCGGGCATCTTATGTCTCCAGCGGGCGAATGGCCTCATGGAGTGTATTGGCCGGACTGCGATTCTGAAAGAACGCAAAACCGCCTTGCAGCATTGCCAATCACGCTCCTGCAAAGTCCGGCAAAGTATGATTTGATGGTGATGGTGCGGACAACAGGGCACTGAACGCAAATGATCGCCATCGGTACCACACAAAAAATCGTCGACGCCGTCGATGCCAATTTCGACGCGCAACTTCTGACCACGCGGGATTTTGTCGCGATACCCTCGACCCGCGGCGCCGAAGGTCCATGCCAGGACATGATCGGTGATCTCTTGCGGCAGCGCGGCTACGAGGTCGACGACTGGCATATCGATATCGACGACCTCAGGGACCTCAGCGGCTTCGGCCCGATCGAACATGATTTTTCCAAGGCGCGCACCGTGGTCGGTACCTATCGGCCCGCAAGCAACGCCGGAAAGTCACTGATCCTGCAGGGACATTGCGACGTGGTCCCGGCGGGGCCGCTGGACATGTGGGAGACGCCGCCGTTTTCGCCCGCCGTGAAGGACGGCAAGATGTATGGCCGCGGCGCCTGTGACATGAAGTCAGGTACCATCGGCGCGCTCTATGCGCTCGACGCCATCAAGGCCGCGGGCCTCAAGCCGACCGGGCGCATACATTTTCAGTCCGTGATCGAGGAGGAGAGCACCGGCGTCGGCGCGCTCTCGACCTTGCAGCGCGGCTATCGCGCCGACGCCTGTTTCATTCCCGAGCCGACCTCTGGCCGGATGGTGCGCTCCCAGGTCGGCGTGATCTGGTTTCGCCTCAAGGTCCGTGGCCATCCCGTGCATGTGTTCGAAGCCGGCAGCGGCGCCAACGCGATCACGGCGGCCTTCCATCTGGTCCAGTCGCTGCAGAAGCTCGAGGCCGAGTGGAACGAGCGCGCCAAGGCCGACCGGCATTTCAGGGCGGTGACGCACCCGATCAATTTCAATCCCGGCATCATCAGGGGCGGCGACTGGGCCTCCAGCGTGCCGGCGTGGTGCGACGTCGACTGCCGGATCGCGATATTGCCGGGCTGGTCGGTCGCCGACTGCCAGGCCGAGATTGTGGCCTGCGTCGCGACGGCAGCGCGCGATCATGGTTTTCTCTCCAATCATCCGCCCGACGTTGAATGGTCGGGGTTTTTGTCGGAGGGTTATGAGTTGAAGGACGCAGCGGCCGCGGAAGCCGCGTTCGGCCAGGCCTATGAGGCGGTCTATGGCGGCGCGGTCTCCGACCTCGTCTTCACCGCGCTCACCGACACAAGGTTTTACGGTCTGAACTACAACATTCCGAGCCTGTGCTTTGGCGCCAGTGGCGCGGCGATGCACGGTTTCAACGAATATGTCGACCTGGATTCCCTGCGGAAATCGACCAAGGCCACCGCGCTGTTCATCGCGGAGTGGTGCGGCGTGGAGAATGTGTAGGGATCATGTCCCGGACGCGACTTGCGGGTTATGGGTTATGACGCCACTTGAAAAAGTCAATTCGATGCAGATGCCGTTTGCGCAGTTGAAAGGCGTGATATTCACCGAAGCCGAACGGGATCGCGTGGTGGCGCGGATGCTGGTGCGGCCCGATCTCTGCACCCTCGGCCATATGCTTCACGGCGGGGCGATCATGGCGTTGGCAGATTCGGTTGGCGCCGCGGCGACACTGATCAATTTGCCCGGGGATGCCAAGGGCACCACGACGATTGAAAGTAAGACCAATTTCATCGGCGGCGCCCGGGAGGGGATGACGGTGATCGCGACCGCAACTCCGGTGCATCGTGGCCGGCGTACCCAGGTCTGGCAAACCCGGCTGGAGACCGAGGAGGGCAAACTGGTCGCCGTGGTGACTCAGACGCAGATGGTGCTCGTATGACTACGGTACGTCGAATTAACCATTCGATCGCGAGATTCTGCCTCTATTCGCGTCAGGAAGCGGTCTTGAACTCCATGCTGCGATGCACCATTATCGTGACCTAGGGATTCGACGCCTCCTCGAGGGCCATCCAAGAGGAGTTTGACGTGAACTACCAGAACACCACCCTATCGACATCCGCCCGGGGCTATGTCCGGACGCTGCGTCAGCAGGAAGAATTGCCGCAACTGCGGGATCATTTGTTGCGGCTCGATCGGGACAGCCGCCATGACCGTTTTCACGGCTTCATGGACGACAGCTTCATCGAAGGCTACGCCGCAAAGTGCGCGGACGATGGCACCGTTATCATCGCTTATATCGAAGACGGCGCAGTACGTGGCGCGGCGGAACTGCATCCGCCGGATCAATCGCCGGAATCAGAGCCGGAGGTCGCCTTCAGCGTTGAAAAGTGCCTGCGGCGGCAGGGCGTCGGCAGTAACCTGTTCAGAAAGCTGATCTGGGAAGCACGGGCGAAGGGCTACCGCAGCCTGCGCATCACCACCGGCGCGCAGAATCAGGCGATGCGGGCGCTCGCCAGCAAGTTCGGTGCCCATCTGACGTTTCGCCAGGGCGAATCCACCGGCTGCATCGATCTCAGGTCGCACCCGCGCCTGCAGCCCCTGCCGCCGCAGCCAGAACCCGCCAAACCCGCAATGGCGACGCCGGCAGATGCAGCCCGCGCGATGGTTAGCGTCAACCGCGCGTACTGGCATCTGCTGATGCGAATGTACGGCTGGGGCCGGGCAGCCTGATCGATCGAGGCGGCAAGATACCGTTCGCCGGTTTCTGAACGGCGAACGCTTGAAAAACACCAGCGTCGAAACCGCGCCAGCCTAAGTGCCCGTACGCTTGCCAGCGGCGAACCGCCTGACCACCTTGCGTTCGACCACCACAGCGCGCTGTGCGCCCTGTTCGCCGGCGATCACATGCGTCGAAGTCCGCGCCGAGCTCCGCGCAACCTTCCTCACTTCGGCCTGCACGGTTTCGAGCGGCAGACCCATCAGCGCCGCGGCGATCTCGGCTTGCTGCTGCTGATCGCCGGTAATCCCGATCGCGGCGAAAATGGCTTCGTCGAGCGTCGGCGGATCGCGCCGGACGCGTCGCGGTCCATATTTGGTGTTCCAGTCCTGGCTCATTAGCGCCCCTCGTCTGTTCCGGTATACCCTGGGGAGTCCGATGTTGCATTGCAATATGAAATTGGTGTGTCAATCCTGCCATGCATTGCAGCGTTGGAACCGGTCATCCTTGCGGCGGCAACAATCCTGGCGCTGACCACCATGTCACGGGACTGGCTCGCCGGCGCTCGCCGCGTCCACCGGTTGCTGCGGCCAGCGTTTCAGCGCGGCGTGGCCGGCATCGGTCAGCACATAAATGCCGCGCTCGGCGCGGTCGAACCAGCCATAGACATTGTGCTGCAGGATTTTCGGAGCGTCCGGTATCCCGGGCCGCAGATCGCGCAGGCGGCGCGGTCCCCGCACCAGTGCCTCCGCGCAGGCCAGCGCCTGCTGCCGATAGGCCGTCATGATCGGCGCGCGCGTGCTGCCGCCAAGCGCCGGGTCGCCCTTGCGGCGGCGATGTTCGGTGACAAGACGGGAACGCTTTTTTGGATCGCGGCGCGGGCCTGCGGTCGGCGGCTTGACGATCACCTCGACATCGCCGCTGCTGGTGATCGCAAGCATGCCAAAGCCGAGGCGGCGGCAAAGATCGCGATAGCGCGCGTCGCTCTCGCGTCCCTTGCCGCGCGTCGACATTTTGGCGGCCAGCCAGACTTCATCGCAGGCTCCCGCGCGGTCGACCGCCTGCAGCACCAGTTCCAGATTGAAGGAGAGCTTCAATTCGCCGATCACAACGATGGGAGGATCGTCGCCGCTAAGGGCCACCAGGTCGCAGCCACCGACTTCGCCCTTGACAGTAAAACCGAGCTTTTCGAGGAAGCGTTTGACGGGCAGGTAAAGCGCGGTTTCCAAGGGAACTCCGATGTATTGCCGGCGACTCAGTCTTGCAAGTTTAGCCCGGATCGCCGCCCGCGCATGCATGGTGTGCCTATACCCGCCCCTTGACTGGCAGCAGCGCGCCGGTGACGGCGCTCGCCGCATCGCTGGCGAGGAACAGGATCACCTCGGCCAGTTCTTGCGGGGTAACCCAGTTTGTAAAATCCGCCTGCGGCATGCTGGCGCGATTGGCCGGCGTATCGATGGTCGACGGCAGCACGGCGTTGACGGTGATCTTGCCCTTGCATTCGGCGGCAAGCGCCTCGGTCAGGCGATGGACACCGGCTTTCGACGCGGCATAGGCACCCATGCCGGCGCCCGCCTGCAGCGCGCCCATCGCGCCGATATTGACGATCCTTCCCGCCGTGGAAGCGGCGAGATGCGGAATCGCCGCTCGTGACGCATTCAGTGCGGTGAGGACGTTGAGCGCAAACATGCGCTGCCAGGTCTCTGCATCGCCCTCGCGGACCATCTCGAAGGCGAAGCCGCCGGCGATATTGATCAGCACATCGAGCCTGCCGAATTGCATCGCGACGGCCTCGATCGCTACCCTGGCCTGCGCCGGATCCGAAAGATCAACGCCGCCAAGTTCGATCCGGTTAGTCATCGCCGCGATTAGGGAAGCCGCATGATCCACGCCAGCCACCTTGGCGCCCCGCGCCAACGCCGCTTCCACGACCACCTTGCCCAGCGCACCCGATGCGCCGGTCACGACAACGACCTTTCCCTGCATGATCGGTCTCCAGGCCAGGGCTGAGGAAGCGCTCACACTACCGCCGAGTGAAATTCATTTGCAATACGGCGTAATTAGCTAAACTTTGCTGAAGTTCTGTAAGCCGATTTCAGGAACCTTGGGCTAACAGACAATATCGTCCAATATGAGGACCTGGAACCATCATGAGATATCTGCCTGACCACGGTTTGCCGCTTGTCCAGCTCAAGGAGCAGCGCCGAGATTTGGTGGTCGCGTTGCAAAATCGAAGCGGCCCGGTCGGCGGCTGGGAACTGATGCAGATCGCCGCGGTTCAGCAGGCGATTTCGGCGTTCGAGGAAGTGATCGCCGACCTCGACGCTGAAATGGTGGCGGCTGCCTGAGGCGGATCTT
>Ga0116117_1000370_pt1 | contig 12133 bp, 10 predicted proteins | sample June2015DPH_11_1_FD_89790 | JGI IMG/M metagenome (GOLD analysis project Ga0116117, IMG submission 89790) | Peatland microbial communities from SPRUCE experiment site at the Marcell Experimental Forest, Minnesota, USA - June2015DPH_11_10 | ecosystem: Environmental > Terrestrial > Soil > Wetlands... | reverse complement strand
TTTTCCCGACCGCGGCCACCAGGCGATCGTCTCTGACAGGGACGACCAGCCCATTGGCCTCCTGCAGTCGAGCTCGGGCGACGCACCCGACACCGACACAAGGCCGGGCGCCTGGAACTGGTTCGAGATCTACGCGAAGAATCCGAAGACCACGTCCGATTTCTATCACGACGCATTGGGATTTGATGTTGCGCCCGAGACCAAATCCGACCGCAAGAGCGACTTCGTGCTGTCGAGCGCCGGGCAGGCGCGCGGCGGCGTTGCACCGCTGCCCGACGCCAATGACGCGAAACCCAGCTGGCTTGGCGTCATCCGCGTCGCGAACCTCGATGCGACCCTCGCAAAGGTCCCGGGCCTCGGGGGCGAGGTTCTGGTAGCGCCGCATTCGGCCGAATTTGGAAGCCGCTTTGCGATCATCCTGGATTCCACCGGCGGCACTCTCGGCCTCGTAGAATACATCGAAAGCGCCAATCCCGCTAACAGCCCATGAAACACACACGCAAGATACTCCTTTACTCCCTGATGTTGGTCGGAATGCAGCTCGCCTGGACCGGATGCGTGGGTTACGTGGGCGGTGGCGGCGGCTACGGAGGCGGCTGGTACGGCGACGGCGTCTGGATCGATGGCGGTGGCCGGGGCTGGTATGGCCACGGAGGCGGCGGTTATGTCCATCCGGGCGGCCGCAGATAATTGGCGGCGCGGGAGTTCCTGAAGGTGCCCGCCCGGGTTCATGCCTCGGTTGGGAGCCGGTTGCTGCCGATTCAAGAAAAATGGGGGCAGTGGGGTGAACACCTGGTTTGTCCGATCGCGGCGAACCGAACGGGCGCGGCGGCTGTCCAATATCCACGATGAAACACGCTATGAACCAATTTCGCCGCGCTCCCTGCGCCTCGATTCGGCTGGCCTCCGGGCTCGGCCTTCTCTCCCTGTCGGGGTTCCTGACCCCCTCCGTCTCGGCCTCCCCGGCCTTCGCCGATATTTCGCTGAACATCAATCTTGAGGCGCCGCCGCCGCCGCCAAGGCGCGAAGTGATCATTGGAGTCAGTCCCGGGCCGGGCTTTGTATGGATCGGCGGCTACTGGGACGGCGGCCCGGGACATTACGCCTGGGTGGGCGGACGCTGGGCCAGCCCCCCCCATGGGCATGGTCGATGGAACCCACCGCATTGGGACAAGGGCCGGGACGGCCATTATCATCAGACCAAGGGCGAGTGGCGGGACGACGGTCCCAAGCATTAATCGCCTTTTCCGTCCCGGAGCAACGGCTCCTGAGGCCACATCGGCCAATCTCCTCCAGGCTTCGGCCGACATGCTGGCGGGTACGGACTATTTGTTCCCGGCGAGCCGGCCCTGCTTGGCCGGACGCTCCTCCTACTCGACCAGGTGGGGCTTATCCATTATCAACCTTCGACCCAAACGCCCCGATCCACCGAAACGCGGACGAGATAAGGTAGGGCGGATGAGCAGGGAGAATATTGGGGCGACGCCGTAATCTTCATGCCCGAGTCGAAGGACTTCACCCCATGCCTTATTAGCCGCACGGACCGGATCCCGGAAACGGCCTCCAACGCCTGGTTGGAGTTGATGGCAACCGATGCAAATATGCAGGTGGACGGGATCGAGAAGGTCGCCAACCGGCTCACCAAGGGCGTCCTTCTTACGGCGCCGATCATCGGATCCGCGCTGACAATGCCAGCCGTCGTCACCCAACGGGACGTCGGGGTCAGCTCTTCGTTCGAAATCCGCCCATTATGAAAACGATGAGGCAGATCAGCAGGATCAGGCCAAGCCCGCTCCCGCCGATCATAGGTCCTCCGAAGTAAAACCCGCCGCCGCCGAAAAGGAGAAGAAGGACAATTATCAGGAGTAGTGTATTCATCGGGACACCGTACCACGTCCCGATAGACGCAACTATGGGGTCTTTCCCGCCCCACATTGATCTCTGCAGGAGCGGAGACTCCGCGTATTCGCTGGGCGCCTGCAAAAGGGGCACACCCGGGATCGCCATCCGCTTCAGCTACCGGTTCAAACGGCAACCGCGACTTTCCGATTCAGCGGAACGAGGACTTCAATTTCTGTGCCCGAGCGTCTATTGGATCTCAGCTTTAGCGTGCCGCCCAGGCAGCTTGCCCGCTCGCTCATGCTGAGAAGACCGAGGCTCGCCCTCCCGCTCCTCTTCGCATGGCGGCGATCGACATCGAATCCGATCCCGTCGTCGTTTATCATCAGTTGGACGAATTCTCCCTGCCGGCTGAGGCGCACGCCGACATGCTGCGCGGACGCGTGCTTCTCGACGTTCCTCAGGGCTTCCTGGAGGATTCGGAAGAAAGCCAGCTCGATGTCGTTGGATAGCCGGGTGGTCAACAGCGTGCAGACCAGCTTCACGGACACCCCGGTCCGATTCTCGAATTCGGTCCCCGCGTCGCCCAGCGCCGCAACCAAGCCCAGGTGCTCCAACACATTAGGCCCGAGATTATGGGAGATTCGCTCCACCTCCTCCGCGGTCTTGCAAAGCATCTCGCGAAGCTTGATTGCGTCGTTTTTTGTGCTGCCATCTCGCGGCGAGAGCTTGTCGGCCAGCGCCTGACTGCGAAAGAGCGATGCGCAGATTAGCTGGGTAATGTTGTCGTGGAGTTCAAACGCCACGCGCCCGCGCTCGGCCTCCTGAGCCTGAACAACCCGGTGCGTCAGGGCGCGCAGCATTTCCTCCGTTCGCCGCACCTCCGTCATGTCTGTCACGACCATGCTGATGGTTGCTCGAGTTGCTCCATTCCCTGCCAGCCGGCGGATCGACACCTGTACCGGGGTCTGAGAGCCGTTGCTCGTAGTCAACAGTACCTGGAACTTTGCGCCAGATCCTTCCAGGCGTTCCAGGCGGAGATCGAGAACCTCAAGTCCGCCCGGGGACAAAAACCGGCGGAAGTCGCCGCCGATCACCTTCTCCAACGGGTATTTGACCATCTTGGCGAAGCACTGGTTGGCGTACAATATCATCTTGTCCGCCGTGAGTGTCAGCGCCCCCTCGTTCATTGACTCGATGAGCGCGCGATAGTCGTTTTTTGCGTCTCCAAGGGCAAATACCTGCGTGCCCTTCCTGCCCGTCACGACGACGGCATCCACGTCGCCGTTGCGAATCGCGCGGAGCGCTGCCTCCGCTTCCAACAGACGAGCATCAAGTTCCGCGCGGTCGTCGGGTGGCTTTGGGCGGGCGATCTTCAAGATGCAATCTTGCCTCCTCGGACGGAGTCCGACTTTCCCGATAAACCTTTGATCTTGGATATGTTGCCGATGAAACGGCGCACTGGAAGCGGCAGCTGCCTCACCAATGTCGGGGTTGCCACGATCTGGTCCTCCCTTGCCTTCTCCGGCTGCTGGTAGACGTCGACCACTTCCAACTCGAAGTTGTCCTTAAGTTCGGATTCGCAAAGCTGGTACACACTCCGAAGAGCCTCGCGCGACCGCGTGGTCGCCCCCGCGACGTAGAGCCGCAGGTGACATTTGCCGTCGAGACTTGCGGCCAGCGCCCTCTCGGTGGATGCAGCAACGCGTTGGGGTCTCTTGGATTTCAATTCGGGTGCCGGGGTCATTCTGCAGCTCGTAGGTCCAAGCCGACGAGCGCGCGATCGAAGTCCGAAAGGCAGCCGATGAAGGTCCGCACCGGCTTCGGCAGCCTGCGCACGACTGTGGGAATGGCGAGAATCTGGTCGCCCTTGGCAAGGTGCGGATGTTTCAGGAGGTCGATGACGGTGATTCGGTAGCGGCCCTTCAGATGGCTTTCACAGATCCGCTTCAGGTTCGAGAAGGCGGTCTGCGACTTGGGGGTCTTATCGGTGACGTAGAGTCGCAACTGCCACACCTTGGAGGGTTTCTTTCGGGAAGGGGATGAGGGCCGTGGATCGGATTTGGTTTTCATGTCTTGGTGTTTTTATGCCCGAATCCGTTTCGAGTGCCGGCCGGCGCCATCACGTCCGCCTGGCGCAGGCGTCCTAGCGCCGCGCGCTCGTTGCCCAGCACGAGGCTCCGGGAACCCACCTGTTCGTCGATCCGCCGAAGTTCCATGGCCTCGGTTTCATACTCGGACCGCAATTCGCTTATCTTTCGCGCAAGCATATCGCGCTTTCGTCCGAGTTCACGCTTGCGACGCGCGGCTTCCTGCTGAACGGCAAGGCCCGATGCCCTCTCGAGCGCCTCCTGGGCAACGCGGGCGGAGCCTGTCAATACGCCGCTCGAGCCAATGTAGGCGTCAACAAGGTCAACACCACGGTCCGAAATCAGGAACTCGCGCACCTGGTTCGAATGCGCCATGCCGCGGGCCTTAAGCACATAGAGGACACGATTGCGCTCACCGTTGCCCTCGAAGTCCTGCAGAAGGAGCCATGAGTCCATCAGGGAGGACATCGACGCCTCGCTCTGCTGAAGCGCATGGCCGGCTTGGGTAAGGCTGGTGAAGAGCGTCGTGATCTGGCGTTCCTTCAAATAGTCGACAAGTCGCGTCACCATGCCCCTGCATTCCGCCGGGGTGCCCACATCCATCAGGCTTGTGATCGGGTCGACGATGACAAATTGCGGTTGGAAGGTACTGACCTCCTTGAACATGGTGGCCAGATGCATTTCCAGGCCGTAAAGCGACGGCCGGGCGGAGTGGAACCGGAGGAGATCTTTCTTGATGGCGGGCTCGAGACGCAGACCGATGGAATGCATGTTGCGCACGATCTGGTTCGGGGACTCCTCGAAGGAGAAGAAGAGGGTGCGCTCGTTGCGCTGACAGGCGGCATGGGCAAAGTTGGCCGCGAAGATGGTTTTCCCGGTACCAGGGGTGCCCGTCAGCAGGATGCTGCTGCCTCGGAAGAAGCCGCGTCCGCCGAGCATCGCGTCGAGGCGTGGGATTCCCGTAGCAACCCGCTCGTTCGAGATCGAATGGTTCAACCCCACGGAGGTGATGGGAAGCACGCTGATTCCCGTGTCCCCTATCAGAAAGGGGAATTCATTCGTGCCGTGCAGCGTGCCGCGGTATTTCACGAGGCGCATGTTCCGCGTGGCAATCTGGTCGTTGACCCGGTGGTCGAGGAGAATCACGCAGTCCGACACGTATTCCTCCAGCCCATTGCGCGTCAGTTGTTCGCGCCCGCGCTCCGCCGTGATGACGGCGGTGACGCCTCTTGCCTTTAGCCAGCGGAAAAGGCGGCGAAGTTCATTGCGCAGGATTGCCTCGTTATGCAGGCCCACAAAAAGCGCCTCCAGCGTGTCCAATACCACGCGTTTTGCCCCAATGGACTTGATCGCGTAATCGAGGCGGACGAACAGACCCTCCAAGTCATACTCCCCGTTCTCCTGTATCTCGCCAGGATCGATCTGCACATAATCGACAACGATCTTTTTTCGGCGTACCTGGCCCGCGAGATCGAATCCGAGCGAAGAGACATTGGCCGCCAACTCAGCTTCCGTCTCCTCAAACGACATCAGGACGCCAGGTTCGCCAAAGTCCCGTGCGCCGCGCACGAGGAACTCGATCGCAAGCAGCGTCTTGCCGCATCCGGCTCCACCGCAGATTAACGTTGGCCGACCGCGCGGAAGGCCGCCGTCGGTGATCTCATCGAGGCCCTGAATGCCCGTGGGGCACTTGGGTAAGCGTGCGCCCTTAGGAGGGGTTTTCCTGGCTCGAATCTTCATTGTTTAGCTTGGCTTCGCTTAAGGGGCTAAGACAAATGACAATTGCTCGATACCCATGGGGTGTTCGCCTACCTTTACATCCCCGGGTGGACGGCGGTCCAGGCCAGCGGCCCCTTGGCTTGTATGCAGAGGAGCCGTTCACTGAGGATGCCTTGCGAGCGGAGTTCCGACACCAATGCCATGCTGATCCAGCGCCTTGAGCAGCCCCGTGGCGGCAGGTGCGAGGGCGCTTGACTGCACCAAAACCGCCAGGTGCTTGCGGCGGTCCCGGCCGGCACAGAAGATGACGCCCAAAATTGGGAAAGAGTCCCTTAACAAAAAATGCTATTGAGTTGGGCCTTGCGAAACTCGCGTGTTATCTCCCCGAGTCCTTTTTGGAGGCCGGAATGGGATCTCGATACGGAGCGTGGTGCCCTTCCCGGGAACCGCGATCACGGTGAATTCGCCGCCAAACATCTCCACCCGCTCACGCATGCCAGCCAATCCCAGGCGGTTCTGCCAATCGCTGGTCGCGAGACGGTTGATGTCAAACGATATCCCGTTGTCGGCGACCTCCAGGAAGACGCCGTTCCGAGTCTTGAGGAGGCTCACGCTGACCCAGCTCGCGTTGGCGTGCTTGATGACGTTTGTTAGACCCTCCTGGGCAATGCGGTAAAAGACCGTCCGCCGGTCGTTGTCCAATTGCTCGACAGCGGGATCGGCTGTGAAGCGGATTGTGCGGCCTTTCCGCTTTGGAAGGGCCTCAATGTAGGAGCGCAGCGTCGGGATGAGTCCCAGATCATCCAGCATCGCCGGCCTAAGCTTCCGGGCGAACTCGTGCACGACCCGCACAGACCTCTCCACAATTCGGCGCATCGGTTGTATCGCCTTCTTGACCTCCATCGGGTTTGTGGCCGCGGCCTTCGCGAAGATCTCCAATTGCACATTGATGCCGAGAAGGATCTGGCTGACTTCATCATGCAGCTCGCGGCTGATCTCCTTTCGCTGCTTCTCCTGCACTTCCATCATCTCTCGCGTCATGCGTCGCAGCCGGGTTTCAAGCAGCCGCGATTGGTTCAACAGAGAGCGAAAACGCTTCTCGCTTTCGCGGAGCGACGCTTCAGTCGCCTTACGCCTGACAATCTCTTCTTCCAGCTCTCGATTTGTGGCAGTGAGGACCCCGACATGCCTGTGCTCCTTTTCGGCGAGCTTGCGCGCCGAAATATCGGAGACGACGATCCGGGATAGCCGCTTCGTGCCATTGGCGGTCAGTGCGAAGGCGCCTGCGATTTCCGCCCAGAAGGGATCGCCGGATTTCCTTAGGAGTTCGGCTTCGCAATGTTGCCGGTCACTTCCCGAAAACACCCGATCAAGAAACCGCTGAAACACAATCCGGCTCTTCGGCTCGACAAAAAGCTGGAAACGGCGGCCGATCGCAAGGGACCGTTCCATCCCTAGCAACGCGGCCCCCGCGATGTTCGACTCCAAAATCTGGCCCAAATCGTCCAATGAGAAATAGCCCACCGGGGCGAAATCATAAAGATCCGTGAACCGCTCCAGGGCTGCGCTGACGGCGGAGTTTGCCTGGCTCAGCTCCTCATTCTGCAACTCAAGCTCGATCTGATGCACCTGCAGCTCGTGGAATAGCCGCTGGGTTTCGTGGGCGATCCGGGAATCGGCGTTCGGGACGCGGCCCTCCCTAAGTTTGCGTTCGGAACGCTCGCGCAGGCTGGTCGACGATGAAGGATGCTTTTTCAAGGACTACGCTCCGGTCTCCTTTTGCGGCTAGGCGATTTGCGGGCAACCCCTCTAGCCGGATTCTTTCTCGCAGTGGTTGAGCGTGAAAGGGAAAGGCCGGGGCGCAAATCCAGGGCCTGTCGTGCCGAAATTCTCTCCAGGATCCCATGCTTTTTGCGGAGGGTCGCCTCCAACTCCTTGGCCGCGGTGATGTTCGCAAACGTGATCACAACGCCGTCAATCCGGTCGTCCAGGGTGCGGTAGGGCATGATGCGTGTGGTAAACCAGCGCCCGTCTGTCGTGCAGATCGATTTTTCCACAACCACCAGGGTCCGAAGAACTTCTTTCGTATCCATTGCCAAATCGGGATAGATCAGACTGGAGGCCAGATCGGTGATCGGCCGCCCCACATCGCCCGGAATGAGCTTGAAGATCGTCTTCGCCTGAAGGGTGAACCGCCTCACGCGCAGGTCATTGTCGAGAAACACCGTGGCTATATCGGTGCTGTTTAGGAGGTTCTTCATGTCGTTGTTCGACGAGGAGAGCTCATCAAGCTTGGACTGAAGCTCCGCGTTAACCGTCTGAAGCTCCTCGTTGAGCGACTGCATCTCCTCCTTCGAGGTGGTCAGCTCCTCGTTTGTGGACTGAAGTTCCTCATTGGTGGATTGGAGCTCCTCATTCATGGACTTGAGCTCCTCCTGTGTGGTCTGCATCTCCTCCCGGTTGGTCTTCATTTGATCGCGGGCGTTTTGAAGCTGGCGTTCCAGATAACCATTCCGCGCCGGCAGGTTTTTGGATCCGCTGGGAACTGCGGTCGCCGGTGCTTCGCGCCGGCCGGCTTCATCGGTAAACACGACAAGCACCAACCCGCGCAGCTCCCTGGGCTGCTCAAGCGCCTGCACCTGAATGGAAACCGCTTGCTCGTCGTTGGCTGCCCCGATCTTAACGCCCCGGATGGTGACCATCCCCTTTGTTTTTTGGACCTTCTTCAAGGCATTGGCCAAGTCGTATCGCAACCCTTCCCGGGCCATCGCCACGATATTCCAATTCGCCTTGCCGGCGGCCGGTTCAAGGTATTTCCCCGTGCGGCCGCTGACATTGACGATATCGCCCTCCTTGTTGACCAGCACCGCGGGGGGGGCATACCTTGTCAGCAGGACCTGGTCTGCCATCGACTGTAAGCTTTCCGGCGGCCGGAGCGATGGGACGGCCGAACTCGGGCGGGATATCGATACCGGAACGAACATGCCGGGGTAGTTCAGCTTCGAATCCTGCTTCGCGGATTCGATCCGCCGGAAGATCCGCTCCTTAGCCGCAATCGGCGCAAATAAGGTCGCGTAGGTGCCTACGCTCTCGGAGCTGCCAAGAAGCAGCAGGCCCCCGGGATTAAGAACGTAATGGAACATCGGAACAAGCCGCCTCTGCAACTCGGGCGTGAGGTAGATGAGAAGGTTTCGGCAGCAGAGAATATCGAGCTTCGTGAAGGGGGGATCCATGATGAGATTTTGCGGCGCAAAGACCACCATTCCACGGATCTCTTTGTTAATTCTGTATCCGGTCTCCTCTTTGACGAAAAAGCGACTGAGCCGGGCTCTTGAAACATCGGCGACTATGTTTTCCGGGTAAAACCCCAGGCGTGCCTTGTCGATCGCGTCCCGGTCAAGGTCCGTGGCGTAAATCTGCAGGGAGGATCCCACCAGGGCCTGGTCGCGATCGAGCCTTTCCTTGAACAGCATCGCGAGCGAATAGGCTTCCTCGCCCGTTGAGCAACCCGCAACCCATGCACGCAGCGCGCACCCCTTCGGTCTGCCGGCAAACAAAGAGGGAAGCGCCTTTTCTCCAAGCTTTTCCCATACCAAACGATCGCGGAAGAAGCTGGTCACGCCAATCAGCAGCTCCTTGAAGAGAATCCCGATTTCCTGGGGGTTCTCCTGAAGATACCGGACGTAGCTGGCAATATTGGCCAGCTTATGAATTCCCATGCGTCGCTCCACTCTCCGAAAAAGCGCACTCCGGCGGTAGAGCGTGAAATCCTGCCCGGTGCTCGAGCGAAGGAGAATGATCACCTTGTCGAGAGCGCTTTTCATCTTCTCCTCCATCGGAGGATCGGATTTTCCCAATCGCGGCATACGCCGAACGAAATCGACAATCATGCGGGGCAGCACCTCGGGACGAGCGACGAAGTCCGCCGGTCCGGCCTCAATGGCGCTGCGGGGCATTCCATCAAATTCTGCCGACCGCGGCTCCTGTACCAATATGATGCCGGAACTCTCCTTTATGGCTTTGCAGCCCATGGTCCCATCGCCTCCCATTCCGGACAAGATGACCCCGACAGCACGTTCGCGCTGGTCTACGGCGAGAGAGCGGAAAAAGAAGTCGATCGGAAGGCGCAATCCGCGGGGTTCAATGGGTTCGAGCAGATGCAGCCTCCCATGAAGAATGGACAGGTTTTTGTTCGGCGGAATCACATACACGCAGCCCGGACATACGACCAAATTGTCCCTTGCCTGCGCCACCTTCATCCGGGTGATCCGCTGAAGCAGCTCGGGTAACATCCCTTTTATCGTCGGATCCAGATGCTGGATCACAACAAAGGCCAGCCGAGCCTCGGCCGGAACACCGCCCAGGAATCGAGTCAATGCCTCCAGGCCCCCGGCGGAGGCGCCGACGCCAACGATGGAAAACAGCCGATCCTTGTCCAACGTGGACAAAGGGCGCCTCGGGGATTTCCTCGCCACGGATGATGGGCGCGTTTTTCGCTTTGAATTGGCTCGGTTCTTCATGGTCCATCCTCTATGCCGATGCGCATAGCCAGCATCAGTTTCTCAGCAATAGGAAATCTTCTAACTAGAGGCATGTCGAGTGGGACCGTGGGAAAACGGTGCAATCTGGGGTGTTCACCCCATCGCGGCCGTTTCAAAGAAGCGTGCTGTGCATCTGGAAATGGGCGCAAAGGCCGCCCTCATGAATATACCAAGTCGGCTGTTTTGATGGGCTTCGGGTTATCAGTGTCCAGTGATAGTTCCGTCAACATCTTCAGATGAGGGATGGGCCGCCGTTTCCCTCATTGGGAATTGGTTGGGCCGAATCATTTGCGAAAATTTGCGCGATCCGACGATCGATCCCGAAAATCCGTGGGCGCGATCGGCCGTGTGTCAGCGTACACGGATCCAAAGGCGCCTGAATGCGGAGGACCAATCGCTCTGGACGTTTACAGGCGCATTAAGCTCGATTCCGATACGTTCTTTCAGAAACGGGTCGTCGATTGCCCCGGGCACCCAGAGAAGCAACACCAGCGCGCGAAAAATCCGCTGGCGCGGATGCCGCCAGGGGCTCGGCTTCAGACGCAGCCTGAAGCCGTCGGCCCGAAAGTTGAGAAGGATATTCGAGAGGGGATTGGAATGGGGACATTTGTCGCGCAGGTCGTCCACGTAATCCCTGGCATTTGCAAACGGGCGGCCGAGTCTGCGCGCTTCCAGCCAAAGCCAGCATTTCAGCGTCAGCTTGGTTACCTCGCCAAGACTTTCGGCCAGCGATTCGCGCGAGACCGCTCCGGAATTGGGGTTGAGCTTGAACCTGACGCCGACGCCATGGTGTCGAAGCAGGGCGTCTATCCAGGCGGAATTCCTTCCTTGCGAGAGTTCCTGGAGCCGACGGTGGCGTTCCGTGCAGCTCCAATGATAACGGCCGAACGCGGCCAACAGGGCGTCGCCGCAGGCGAGCTGCGCCTTTGCCACATTTCGCCTTACGAAATCGGCTGCGGAAGGCGTTAACGGCCGCCGCTCGAGCTGGTTGCGGGCGAATAGCAGTCCCGAGGCCCTGTTCATCAGCAGGCGAGTCGCTTCCTCTTGCGGAATGCATTCGGGGTGGCGGTGAAAATCCCACCCGGCAATTAGATCGCCGGACTCATGGCCCCAGAGAAGCCGGTGACCGGCGGCAAGGTCATAGGAGAACATGGTGACCGGCAGGGACATTAGCTCGGCGCGCGAGGTTATCCTGAATTCAACCTCCGCATCGGCGTGGTGGGTCAGGATCTCTCCGAAAACATCCAGGCTGCGTTTGAAGCGGAGCTCATTGACGTGGCGGTTGCCCTTTAAGACCACGTAGCACTCAAGGTCGTTGTAGGGACGGTCTCCGCGGACGTCCCTTAGCACTCCGCCTTCGCCGCGGCCGTAACCGCCGCCAAGCATCACGGCCTCCAGCTTGTGCCTTGGAACAAGTCCTCGGATTCCGCTAACGATCCGTGCGCACGTTCGCTCAAGGTGCAGCTCCAACGCGTCGTCTCCGTCGAGCGTGAACCGGCGCTTTCGGGCGATCTCTCCGTCGAAATTGATGGACAGCTTGGCGTTGGGTTTCTCGTTAAGCATCAAAGCGAACGGTCGACGCGGTGCATCTGTCTCCCGACTCGGAAACCGTGCATCCTGCCAAGCCTTTGCTGCCATCGGATGCCGAATGCCTGGATTACCTGGCCCATTCGCCCCGTCTGCTGGCAGTAGCGCAGATCGGCGCAGGCGTCGCGCATCCAGCCGAGTAGCAGCGTGCGGTGAAGCCCGATTCTGTGATCGGTGGGGGCGGATACGGCCACGAACGCCCATGCCTCGCCGAAGCTGCGTTTGTAGGCCTGCCGTGGAGTGTAGTTGTGCGAGTGCATCACCACCGATTCCGGGCAGTATGCGATGCGGTATCCCGCGGCGCGGCACCATCGGGTGTATTCATCGTCCTCTGAATACTGCATGGTCTCGAGAAAG
>Ga0116117_1000365_pt1 | contig 12236 bp, 10 predicted proteins | sample June2015DPH_11_1_FD_89790 | JGI IMG/M metagenome (GOLD analysis project Ga0116117, IMG submission 89790) | Peatland microbial communities from SPRUCE experiment site at the Marcell Experimental Forest, Minnesota, USA - June2015DPH_11_10 | ecosystem: Environmental > Terrestrial > Soil > Wetlands... | reverse complement strand
CGGAGCTGGAGGCGCGGCGCATCTGGCCGGCGTCATCGCGGCTCACACCACGTTGCCTGTGATCGGAGTTCCGATTCCTTCGACTTCACTGCAGGGGATGGATTCTTTGCTGGCCACGGTGCAGATGCCGGCTGGGATTCCGGTGGCGACTGTGGCTATCGGCAAGCCTGGGGCTACGAATGCCGGAATTCTTGCGGCGCAGATGATTGGGCTGAGTGATGCTGCGATTGCCAAGAAGCTTGTGGCGCACAAAGAGAAGCTGGCGCATGGGGTGGAGGAGAAGTCGAAGAAGCTGAAGAGTTCTGTCTGAGCTCGGTGATGGCGCCGCGCCTCGCTTTGCTCGGCTGGACGGACTAATGCGTCCGTCCCCACACAAGCAATCTCCACACCAGCATCTACAACTTTAATCCCTTTAGGTATTCGCGGAACGGTTGTCCCAGGTCTTCTCGCTTCAGAGCGAACTCTACGGTGGCTTTCAGAAAGCCCAGCTTGTCGCCGGTGTCGTGGCGGCGGCCTTCGTAGACGTAAGCGTACATTTTTTCTTTTTGCAGGAGCAGGCGCATGCCGTCGGTTAGTTGCAGCTCGCCGCCGGCTCCCGTCGGCGTGTTGGCGAGGCAATCGAAGATTGCGGGCGTGAGAATGTAGCGTCCGATGATAGCGAGGTTTGAGGGCGCGTCCTCTGGCTTGGGTTTCTCGACCATGTTTTTTATTTCGAAGAGACGCTCGCCGAATCGACTGTCGACAGGCTTCACGTCGAGAACTCCGTAGGAAGAAATCATTTTGCCTTCGACGATCTGAGTGGCCAGCACCGAGCACTGCGTCTGATCGAAGACCTCGACCATCTGCTTCAGGCATGGAACTTTGGCGTCGATCACGTCATCGGCGAGAAGCACGGCGAAAGGTTCGTTTCCTACCATTTCGCGCGCCATGAGAACAGCGTGGCCGAGTCCGAGAGCCTCTTTCTGCCGGACGTAGGCGATGTACATCATGTCGGAGATGGATCGCACGATTTGGAGAAGATCCGTTTTGTGGCGCTCTTCGAGCATTTTCTCCAGCTCGTAGCTCACGTCGAAGTGGTCTTCAATGGCCTGCTTGCCGCGGCCGGTGATGATGAGAATCTGGTTGCAGCCTGAAGCCATCGCCTCTTCGACGCCGTATTGAATGATGGGCTTGTCGACCAGCGGAAGCATTTCTTTCGGCTGGGCCTTGGTTGCAGGCAGAAAGCGGGTGCCGAGGCCGGCTGCGGGGAAAACGGCTTTGCGGACTTTCATGGGCATAAGAGCGTCGTTGGTCGTTCGTCGTTAGTCGTTGGCTGGGCGACTTCGGTTGTCGAGTAATTGTACCTGCTGCTGTGGCTGGTTATTCGTTTACGAGTGCTGGGGCGTGTTCTTAGATGATGCCCGAGCGAACTTCTGATGCTGTTGCGGTACTGGCCAGTTGTTCCAATACTGTGCGCAGAGTGCGAAGTACTTCATCTGCCGCGGTTGCCTTCAAAACAAATTTCAACATTCCGTCCGGGGTGAACTGTGCGCCGCGCTGGCCGGAGACGAAGCGGGCTAGCTGCTCCGGATCGACTGTTGCGTCCTGGCGGAATTTCAGTGTGATGAAGTCGCGTTTGCGCTCGATTGCGTTCACACCGATCTTCATGCATAGCAATTTGAGCGAGGCGTAGTCGAGCAGATTGCGGACTGCAGGCGGAGGTGGGCCGAAGCGGTCTTGCAGTTCTCCGGCAACGTCGGCAAGTTGCGATTCGGTTTCGACTCGGGCTACGCGCTTGTACATCTGCAGGCGCTGATTTTCTTCGGGAACGTAATCCGCGGGAATGCGAATGTTGAGGCCGAGATTGAGCTGGGTTTCGGCTTCGTCAGGCGCGGATTCCCCTTTCATCTCACGCACTGCTCGTTCGAGCATTTGCGTGTAAAGCTCGAAGCCGATGGCTTCGATGTGGCCGCTCTGCTCACCGCCTAGCATGTTGCCCGCGCCGCGCAGCTCGAGATCGAGCGCGGCGATTTTGAATCCTGCGCCGAGGTCTGAGAATTCTTTCAGCGCGGCGAGACGGCGGCGGGCGATCGGCGTGAGTTCGATCTCCGGAGGAAGCATGAGGTAGGCATAGGCGCGGCGGCTCGATCGGCCGACTCGTCCGCGCAGTTGGTAAAGTTCTGACAAACCCAGGCGGTCGGCACGGTTGATTAGAATTGTGTTGCATAGCGGGATGTCGAGACCGTTCTCGATGATCGTGGTCGAAACCAGAATGTCGGCTTCGTGATGCATAAACTTCAGCATCACTTTTTCGAGTTCGCCTTCCGACATTTGTCCGTGGCCGACGATGATGCGCGCTGGCGGAACGAGCGCCTGAAGCTTGGCGGCGATTTCCCAGATAGTGTCCACGCGGTTGTGAACGAAATAAACCTGGCCGCCGCGTTCTAATTCCTGTTCAACCGCGGACTGGATCAGCTTTTCGTCCCAGGCGGCGACCACCGTTTGAATCGCCATGCGATCTTTCGGCGGAGTTTCGATCACGCTCATGTCGCGCAGGCCGATCAGCGACATGTGCAGAGTGCGCGGGATGGGCGTTGCCGACATGGTCAGCACGTCCACTTGCTTGCGCATTTGCTTGATGCGCTCTTTGTGGCGAACGCCGAAGCGCTGCTCTTCATCGACGATGAGCAAGCCGAGATCGGAGAATTTAATATCTTTGGAAAGGATGCGGTGCGTGCCGATGAGGACATCGATTTTTCCAGCTTCAGTTTTTTGCAGGATTTCTTTTTGCTGCTTCGCATTGCGAAAGCGGCTGATCATTTCTATCGTGACGGGAAATGGAGCGAAGCGCTGCTTGAACGTTTCAAAGTGCTGGAAGGCGAGAACCGTCGTGGGCGCCAGCACTGCGACCTGTTTGTTGTCGTTGATCGCCTTGAAGGCCGCGCGCATGGCGACTTCGGTTTTGCCGTAGCCAACGTCGCCGCAGAGCAGGCGATCCATAGGCTGAGAAGATTCCATGTCGCGAATTACATCTTTGATGGCCTGCGCCTGATCTTCGGTTTCGTTGAATTCGAAAGCGTCTTCGAACTCGCGGAACCACTCGTTGGCCGGCGGATACGCGTGTCCGACGGCCATTTTGCGCTCAGCATACAGTTTGAGAAGTTCGTCGGCCATGTCTTTCATGGCCTTGCGGACGCGAGCTTTCGTCTTCGACCAGGATTGCGTGCCGAGATGACTCAGCGCCGGCTTGGCGCCCTCTGAAGAACGATACTTCTGTACAAGATCGAGTCGCGTGAGCGGAACGTAGAGGCGCGCGGCTTCGGCGAACTCGAGCAGCATGAACTCGGCGGGCCCGTCTCCGTGATTAATTTCCTTCAGGCCCTGATATTGGCCGATGCCGTGCTCGACGTGCACGACGTAGTCGCCGACCTGGAGATCGCGGAAGTCAGAGAGGAACGCGGAGACTTTGGATTTCTGACGCTGCGGACGCGATGCGACGGATTCGGATTCGTCAAACAGATCGCGCGCGCCGAAGACTGCGAGATTCGCCTCGGGCAGTAGCACACCATCCGGGACGTAGGCCGTGGCCAGCGTAGTAGTTAGCACTTCGCCCGCGAAGTAACTGGTCTCGTCGGCGTAGCTCTCGCCGCCTCGAGTGCGGCTTCCTAGCTTGAATGAAACGTTGTACTCCGTGAAAACATCGGCAAGGCGCTCGACCTCACCGATGTTGGGCACTGCGAAGAGCACGCTCTTTCCATCGAGGTTGAGCTTCTGCACTTCTTCCAGCATCGCTGGAACCGCGCCGTGAAAACGCGGCGAGGGCTGAGTTAGAAAACTGATTACGTCTTCGTCCAGGCTGCGGGTGATGCCGAGATGCTCAACGTCGGCGCCGGGAAGGCTTGCGGTTTTCTGCCACCAATCGTCGGGCGGCAAGAATAAATCTTCGGGGCGCACCAGGTTGCCGACGCCGCTGCGCTCATGAGCCTCTTCCACGCGGGTCCAGAAGCGGTCGAACTCCTGCTTGAGCTGATCGGTTTCATCGAGCAAAACCGCGGCTCGCGGGATGAGATCGAAAATCGTGCTGTCTGCGCCTGCGACGGGAGAATAAAACTCCCAGCCGGGAAAAACGTTGACACCGCCGGCGCGGACGGCGGCTTCTACGATCTCTTCCGCACCCTCAATTCTTTTGCCGCTGAGGCGCGCATGAATAGCGCCGAGCAGCTGTTCGCTTACAGGCGTTTCGGTGAGCGGAAGCAGCAAAGCCTCGTCAACGGGATTCGACGACCGCTGCGAGGTGGGGTCGAATTTGCGAATGGAATCGGCTTCGTCGCCGAAGAATTCGATGCGCAAGGGGCGATCGGCTTCGGGAGAATAAACATCAAGGATGCCGCCGCGCACTGCATATTGTCCTGGCATTTCGACCACATCGGTTGACTCGTAGCCGACGGTGTTGAGATGAGCGAGCAGGGCCTCGAGATCGAACGACTCGCCGCGGCGGATGGTGCGGGCGAGATCGGCATAATAATCGCTGGAACGCAGGCGAATCGCCGTAGCTGCGACCGCAGACACGACAATCGACGCCGCGCCGGTGGCGATCTTCCATAAGGCGGTCGCGCGTTCTTCCTGGAGTTCGGGGTGCGGCGAGAGATTCTGATACGGAAGCACATCGCGCGCGGGGAGGGAGATGACGGAGTCGGAATTGCACGCGCCGGTGAGTTCGCAGAAGCCGCGAAGAATGGGAACGAAGTCTTCGACGGCGCGGTTGTCGTTGACAACAAAGATCAAAGGTCGTGCCGCGGCACGTTGAAACATCACGAGCAGCAAGGCTTTCGCAGTGGGCGTGAGGCCAGAGACACGAATACGCCCCGTGCCCTCCTTGAGGTGGGAGGCTACACGCGCGAAGGCGGGAAGCTTTTCTACGTCCACGAAGAGTTCGCGGACGAAGGGAAGAAGCATGCAGGATTATTTTAGCAGGGATGAGCAGGTGGAAACGACCTCTTATCAACTCGGCCTACCAACGTTTCGGAGGACGCCGGGAAGTGTGGAACACGCGCAAAATTTCCACGACTCCTCGCCGTACTCGATAAGGGACAAGATAGCGGGTCTTGGGAACCAGCAATTCGCGCGTTCCTGGAATGCGCCCAGGACGACCAATCGCGGGCTGTGTGGCCAGCAGCGCCACCGTATCTGCTATGCGCCGCGCTACTAAGCTCGCAGCCGCAGGGTCGTCGCTCGCGATGTAACTGATTTCTTCGGCGAAATTCTTAAGCGCGGTCTTGAGCCACCTAATGCGTGCGGCCATCCCACTTATCCATTACCGCCTTGACCTCGGCATCGCTCGCAAAATCTCCCGCATCGGCTTCCGCGACTGCCGCTCGAATCTCCTGAATCTGCCACTCATTCATAGCGACGTATTCGCGGATTGCCTCGGCGGCGAGAAACGACTTGCTGCGATTGGTGGCCGCGGACAAACGGTCAAGCCGCTTCTTTATCGCCGACTCCAATCGGATCGTCATCGTTGTAGTCATATGTGTACATTATCGCACAACTTAGAATCGCAACAGAGGACGCGTCAAGCACGTAGGCCCGCCGCTGCCGTTGATGCAGAGTTCGCTGCCGGGAAAGGTGCGCACGTCAAATCCGGCTTGGCGCAGGCGGTCGTTCGTTTTGAGATTTTCTTCGATTGCCAGCAGGCAGTTATTGCCAAGCGCTAGGACGTTGCAGGCTAGGGCGTCGCGCTCGGACGGATCGATTTCGATGAAGCTGAATCTTCGCGACTTAAGCAATTCGACAGTCTCGACTGCTAGAAAGGGCAAATCTACGAGAGCAGTGTGCTCGCCGAGCAGGCTGATCAGCGACATCAAATGCAAGCACGCGGATGGACCGGCGCCGTGGGGCAGCGGTGCGGAAAGAACTTCGATGCCCATGGGCGCCAAAAGATCGCGCATCTGCTGGATCCCTTCTGCGTTGGTGCGATAGCCGCGGCCGATCAGCAGTGCGTTGGCATCGAGCCACACAAGGTCTCCCGCCTCGATCGTGCCGGGAGATGTGATCTCGCCCAGGGTTGGAATCTCGAGCGTCTCGCAGAACGCGGCGTGGAGCGGGCCCTCAGCCACGCGGTTCGGCTTGCCGGGACGCATCACGATTAATCCGCGGTCGGTCGCGAGAGACGCGTCATGGGCATACACGGCATCGAGCGAGAGATCGGGCGCTGCAGGCATTTCCACAACCTCTGCGCCTGCTGCGTTCAGCTCGCGGCAGAGTGCTTCATGCTGGGCTTGAGCGGTCGAGAAGTGCGGCGTGTGTTGGAAGCCTAGCTCTCGCCACCGCGCGGCGCGCTCCGGCTGGTTCCAGCCCGCGTTGCGCGGAGAGCACACCATGACACGCTCCAGCGCGCCGACCATCGAGTGTCCGTTGAAGCGCGTCTTAATTGCCGTCTGTGGCATCTGTTCCTAAAACGTTGTGAACCTGCTGAGCCTGATAGGAATCTATATGGGCATTATGGCAAAAGCAATCTGGGAAGGCGCAGTACTCGCAGAGAGCGACAAAACAGTGGAAGTGGAAGGCAACCAATATTTTCCGCCGGAAGCGATCCGCAAAGAATATTTCAAGGCGAGCGAGGCACACACGGTTTGCCCGTGGAAAGGCACGGCGAGCTACTACGACCTTGAAGTCAACGGGAAGCGGAACGCCGGAGCGGCATGGTTTTATCCCGAGCCCAAGCCGGAGGCCAAGCAGATCAAGGGACACGTAGCATTCTGGAAGGGCGTGAAGGTGGAGAAGTAAGCTGCCAATGCTTTACTTTACGTTTAAAATGTAAAGCATGGCACAGGCGACTGTTTCTTCAAGAAATCAAATTGTGATTCCACGCGAAGCCCGGGAGGCGCTGGGCTTAAGAGCTGGCGATAAGGTTTTGGTGGTGGTGCGCGGAAAAAGAGTGCTGGTGCTGCAGAAGCCGGCGTCGCACCGGGTGGCCCTTCGTGGAATAGCCCGGAACATCTACCCGTCGCAACACATTCAGAAGGAACGCGACAGTTGGGAATCTGACGATCGCTGGCCCTAGAACTCCGCATGCGCGCGAAACGCGGGCACCAGCACCGGCCCGCGATCGCGATTGTAGCCGGGGTCAACAATGTGTTGCAGGCCCGGCCCCATATAAATGCCACGCCACACGTGGATCGTGTAGTAGGTCTCCAGAACATTTTCGCGGCCGTACTTCAGCTTGCCATCGCCAAGAAGAAAACCGAGGCCACCATCCGCCAGGTAGGTCTGGTGATCCTTCTTGATGGCATTCGACACGAAAGCGACCCCGGCGAGGTCGTGCTTGCGATGCCACCAGGTGCCGTTTGCACCGATTCCTTCGGCGAATGTTTGATCGACTTCGGTGTAGGCGAAGGATTCGGTCTTGCCGTTGTCCCAACCAAAGCGCGCGAATGCCGTGAGATAGCGAGTGAGATTCTGTTCGAGGTTCACCCCGAATCCGCATTTGCGAGTGACGTGCCAGGCGTGGTCCGTGATTTCTGGAATTGGTGTAAGGCCAGCTTCAAAGTTGGCGATGGCCTGGCGGTAGATGCCCATGTTGGCATAGTTCGTGTAGGCCAATACACGAACCACTCCCGGTTTTTTCGGGATCAGGCCGCGGCGCAACTCGTATTCGAAGTTTTCGGCGTGGACTTGCCACGGCTTCCACACCAGATCAATTCCGTTCGCGATCTTGGGCATCAGCCCCTCGACGAAACGAACGCCCCAGTTGCGGTCTTCGAAGTCCGCAGTGAGACCGACCGTGTAGCCACGAGTGTCGGCGGCATAGTCCCAAGCGCCGTTGTTGTCGATGGTCCAATTCGTGAATTGACGGTGAGTGTCGGAACCCACGGAGTTCAGATCGAGGAAATCCGGAAGCGTGAATTTGCCAAAGCGGATTTCCAGCCGACGGCGCGGCAGTTCGTCGAAGAGAGAAAGATAGCTGCGCTGGTTTTCGACTTTGTCCTTGCTCAGCGCAAACACTTTGTGAATCATGCCGCGGCCCAGATAAGGCTCCTTGCTCAACAGCGGATTGCGCACGATATCGAGATCGGTATTTCCGGCGAGACCGAAACCCTGGCTGAGCGCGGCTCCGCCGGCCTCTTCAATATCGACCAGAATTTCCGTCGAACTGTTGAGCCGCACGCCCGTGTAGAGCGTCATTACGCGGGACGTCGCTTTCTCGTAATTGGGGCCGAGACTGTGAGTGCCGCTGTACGCGGCATCGAACGGGGGATGAGTTTGAAAAATGAAGTTCGCCTGGCCGGAAATCCAGAAACGCGTGTTCTTGAAATGAGGGAACATCACTTCTGGATCGTTATCGGGTGGCGGATCGGGCGCGCTGGCTGTCGCGTCTTGCGGCCCGCTATTAGATTTCGCTGCGGCGGTGGCCTCCGGTTGTTGAGCCGGCGGGGCCTGGCCGGCGGCAGCCGCAGCCCAAAGCGCGAGAAGCAGATAGAGTGCGCTGCTCTTCGCGAATTGGAGTTGCCTTTTCATGCTTGCGGTTTCCACCATTTGCCCGGCGGACTCGCCGATGCCTTGTTGCCGTCGACCGGCTTTACAATTCTCGCTCCTGGTGGTTAACGTAACTATATCAAAGAGAGTTAACTATAGTTAATCTCATGGAAACCTGCAACTCGGTCGATAGGCGAATCTGACCCAACGCCAGACTGGCGACTTTTCCCGCATCGAGCCTACGCAGAACTCATTAAAGGAATATTACAAGGTGAACTCTGCTCTCTGAGAGTCTGAGTAATGCGTTCCCGGACCCGGTCCATCCCAAAGCGGAATTTCTGTTACCTGGGGGGCGGTGACGAAGATATTTGCCGGCTTAATGTCGCGATGCACAATGCCCTTCGCGTGTGCCGCGTCGAGCGCATCGGCGATCTGCAACCCCCAATCGACAACCGAGTCGGTTTCCAGCGGCTTGCCTGAGATCTTGTGCTTGAGGGTTTCGCCCTCAAGCCGCTCCATGGCGATAAACCAGACTCCATCGGCTTGATCGATGTCATAAATGGTGCAGATGTTCGGATGATTGAGCGCCGAGGCCGCCCGCGCTTCGCGCCGAAAGCGTTCCAGGGCCTGCGGATCCTTCGCCAGTTCTTGCGGAAGAAACTTGAGCGCGACGTTCCGCCCCAGCTTGAGGTCCTCGGCCTCGTAGACCACGCCCATTCCCCCGCCGCCGAGCATTTGCAGAATTCGATAGTGCGAGATGGTCTGGCCGATCATGAGTGGCGCGTGTGCGCGGAACTGCAATGTTAGGGTGAACCAGAGGGGAAGTCAAAGTCTCGCGTGGGCAGTGTGGAGGTTGGTTTTCTTTGCGTCTTTCGCAGCATTCCTTCGCGCACTGGCTTTTTGATCTGAAGATCGCAGACGGACCGCAGGGCAACCGGAAACTGCACCACCACTGGATTTTCGTTGTGCAAAAAATAAGGACAGCCCGGAGCCCCCGAAGCCGTCCTTAGGAAACCCTCCCGGTTAGAAGGGCAACTTGATGACTCGACATTACCGAAGCGATGTTGCAAGATGATGGCGAAATCGTGAATATCTGATGAATTCGCCTGCCGCAGCGCTGCTATAGTATTCGCGCGGTCGTTTCTGTTCATGCTGTTCTGTTCATACTTGTTGCGGGGAGCCTCGATGCCGTCCACAACGTCTCGAAAAGTCGAGCAGTCGCGCCGTTTGCAGCAACGCGCTGAGAGCATGATTCCCGGCGGAGTGAATTCGCCGGTGCGCGCATTTGGTTCTGTGGGCGGCGATCCGCCGTTTATTGTGCGCGGCAAGGGCTCGCACATCTGGGACGCCGACGAAAACGAGTTCATCGACTACGTCGGTTCCTGGGGACCGCTCATTCTCGGCCACGCCGCGCCCGATGTTCTCGACGCGATCGTAAGCGCCGCCTGCAACGGCACCAGCTTCGGAGCTTCCACCCCGTCTGAGGCTGACCTCGCAGAGTTGGTGCTGGCCGCGGTTCCTTCCATGCAGAAAGTTCGCTTCGTGAGCTCCGGCACCGAAGCTACGATGTCGGCGATTCGTCTGGCGCGCGCGTACACAAAACGCAAATACATTGTGAAGTTCGAAGGTTGCTATCACGGTCACTCCGATGCACTGCTGGTGAAAGCAGGCTCGGGCGTCGCAACGCTCGGAATCCCGGGATCGGCGGGCGTTCCCGAGGAGTTCACGCAATTTACGCTAGCCTTGCCCTTCAACAACATCACTGCGGTGGAATACGCCTTTCAGAAGTTCAAGCACCAGATCGCCTGCGTAATCGTTGAGCCGGTGGTGGGAAACATGGGATGCGTCCCCGCGGCGGACGATTACCTGGTGGCCCTGCGCTTGTTAACTGAGCGCGAGAAGGCAGTGCTGATTTTCGACGAAGTGATGACCGGATTTCGCGTGGCGTTTGGCGGCGCGCAGGAACTCTACAGTATTCGTCCGGACCTCACCACCATGGGCAAAATCATTGGCGGAGGCTTGCCGGTTGGCGCCTATGGCGGCCCCAGCGAGATCATGAATCTGGTCGCGCCGCTGGGTCCGATGTATCAGGCGGGAACGCTATCGGGTAATCCGCTTGCAATGGCGGCGGGATGCGCGATGTTGAAGCATTTGCGCGATCACAAGCAGGAGATCTATTCGCGCATCGACAAGTTGAGCGGAGAGTTAGTCGAAGGAGCTGCCGCAGCCGCCAAAGCTGCCGGCGTAGAGCTATGCTACAACCGCGTCGGATCGATGTTTACCTGGTTCTTCACGCCGGGGCCGGTAACCGATTGGGATTCAGCATCGAAATCGAACACAGAGGCATTCGGCAAATTCTTCCGCAGCATGCTCGACAGCGGAGTTTATCTGCCGCCGTCACAGTACGAAGCGGCATTCTTAGGCGCGACGCACTCGCACGAAGACGTTCAGCAGACGATCGCAGCGGCGAAGCAGGCATTTGCGGCGATGCGAGGATGAAAGAAAAGCGCGGGTACTAGGGAAAAATGGCGCCGGACATCGATATTGGCGGCATATTAGGTGTTGGTGTGTTGCTCTTTACAGCCTCGGCTTGGCGGCGTGTTTTTAAACTGCCGCACTCAGCGAGGCTGATTCGGTCTGGCTTATTCCTGACGCTCAGTTCATTGGTCCAGATGGTATTTCTTGTGCTCGTCTCTAAACGGATCCTGACATTGGATTAATCTCTGAGGTTCGCGGCATTTGGGCTTCCCCTCTGCGTCTTGGCCCTCGTCTTGTCACGGCCCGGAAGACAACGAAAAGACCAGCCGCGGGGCGCCGTAGTAGAGGCTATTCTCGGGCTGCTCATGTGGATGTTCCTCATTACGGTTCATTGAAGGCTCGGATTCGGACGTCCTAATGCTTTCGCCATCATCTGCGGAATTGTCACGAATTCGTATCCCTCCGATTTGTAGCGCGTGATCAATCGGCCCGCCGCAATCACAGTCTGAGAGCGATCCGCGCCCATCTGCTTGTGCCCGCCATCGTGCAGCAGGATCACATCGCCGCCGCGAATTTGTTTTGCCACCTTGCGCTCGATCGCTTCAGCAGGCGGCGCATTCCAATCGTAGCCGGTAACATTCCACATGACAGGTTCGAGCCCAAGTTCACGCGCCACGCGCAGTACGGCAGGGCGGCGTCCCCCAAAAGGCGGGCGGAAGAGATTGGAATGTTGGCCGACGGCATCCTGCAAAGCGGAGCGGCATTGGCTGAGTTCCTGGCGGATTTCACTTTCGCTTTTGAAAATCAGCAGCGGGTGCGTGAAGGTGTGATTGCCAATGATGTGGCCGGCTCGAGCAATCTCACCGACGACCTCCGGACGTTGCTGCACGTACCGCCCGATCAGAAAAAAAGTAGCCTGAACCCCGTGCCGCGCGAGCACTTCCAGCAGTCGCATCGTGTGCGGGTCGTTAGGCCCGTCGTCGAAGGTGAGCGCAAGCGAGCGCGAGCCGCGCGCAAGCCCTGTGAATGTCTTTCCGTACCATTGCCCCGTAGGCGCCATCGACTGATACCCCGCGGTACAGGCGGCTGCAGCGGAGACAGCGGTGAGGGTGAGCGCAAGCATGCAGGGATTGTATTGCATTGAAGTGATCGGGGATCGAGCGATTGAAAATCTCAAACCTTCGGTTCCAATCACTCAACTACTCAATCGCTCAATCGCTCAATTTCCTCTGTTAACTCTTCCCTCAATTGCCACTCAGCCGCATCCGAGCTATCCTGCCAATTCCGATTCATTGCGAACCCAT
>Ga0116117_1000364_pt1 | contig 12236 bp, 13 predicted proteins | sample June2015DPH_11_1_FD_89790 | JGI IMG/M metagenome (GOLD analysis project Ga0116117, IMG submission 89790) | Peatland microbial communities from SPRUCE experiment site at the Marcell Experimental Forest, Minnesota, USA - June2015DPH_11_10 | ecosystem: Environmental > Terrestrial > Soil > Wetlands... | reverse complement strand
CGATTACAGGACGAGCTGTTGAGAGGATATGAGTTCGCTCTGCGTCCGAAACTTCTAATCGGGCGTTTCCGGTCCTCCGACAGAGACCTAGACGACATGCTCGCCAGCGTACGAAAGCCATTTGCAGACCTATCAATTCGGTGGTCGGTAACTGGCGGGCCGGCTGCTCAGGCTCTCCAGAAATTTTATCGAGGGTTGGAACTGCCAATCTTCGTCGACTCGTTCCCTGACCAACTTCGTCGTCAGTTGCGGATCATTCCTGACAAGGCAGGGCCACTCATTTTTCTGCGTTCCTTTGGTACCATCCCGTTTTGGCGAGAAACCGAGCCGTTCCCTCTCGCACATCCGTGGTTGATCTACGCCGAGCTGATGTATTCTTCCGATCCAAGAGCGCACGAAGCGGCGGAAGAACTCAAACGCGAGTTCCTCTCCTGAGCGATGCCCGAACTTACCGACAACCAAATCGCTGACCTCCGAGTCCTGCAAAAACATTGTGGGGCACTCGGAGCAGAATTTGTAATCATCGGGGCCATTGCGTACCAGATACATTTTCCAGCGGAGTCCCGGCATACCGGAGACATCGATTTCGCCGTCGCCTTGGACCTTGACGAATTCGCAGAGCTGGAACGCCGACTTCTTGCAGACGGCTGGGTCCGTTTCGCAAACCGTGAGCACCGATGGCGGAGCGCCCAGGCAACGATCCTGGACCTGATCCCAGCTGGACCCAAGCTTCGGGAAGCCAGGCAGATCACGTGGCCCATTAGTCAGTTCACGATGAGTCTGGTGGGATTCGACCACGTATTCGCGACCGCTCAGCCGGTTCAACTTGCTCCAGATCTCGCGCTGAAAGTGATCTCATCGACGGCGCTGATGCTGCTGAAAATCGTCGCGTTCATGGACGATCCACAGCGGCGAGTCAAGGACCTGGATGACATACGAGGTCTCCTTGTGCAATATGAAGCCGACAGCGAGCGGATCTTTTCGGACGTAGTGATAGATGCCGCGCTCCAGGACTATGGACTGGCTCCCGCCTTTCTGATGGGTCTCGACCTGCGCACGCTTTGCGCGGACGACGAAGTACAGATTGTCTACACGTTTCTCGATGCGATGAACGAAATCAATCCAGCGTGGATGGCGTTCGTCCGCGCCAGAGGCGTCGGCGACCATGTCGAGGAAGACGCTCGCGCCCAGATCGACACCTTCAGCCAAGGTTTTGAGCGGAAGGCGTGAAGGGCGCCAGAACGCTCGGGTCGATCAAATCGGTCTGGACGCAAAACGGGGGACTAACGAGGGACTGGGGACTAATTGGGGACTAGGGACTAAACGAGGGACTGAAATGCGTTTCTTCCGCGTACTTACAGGTGCTTAGGTGTCATCCGTGCGCTTGTAAGTTGTTTGGTATCAATTTCCCTTTGAATTAGGAAACCGATGGGCGCTTGATAACGGCCAAGACTCAAGCATTCGATGAGCGTTGACGGGCTGTTTCAACGGTCGTCCGCAAGGGCTGCTAGACTAGATTTCCTTCGGAGGCGCATGACGTTTGACGAAGCGCACAGGTTAATCAAGAAGGGAGACGTTGTCTCTTTGCGCCATGAATTGGACGCAGGGATGATCCCCGATCTTTCGAATCAGTTTTCCTGGACTTTGCTCATGCTGACTGCAATTGAAGGCGGCTCTGCGATTGCAGAGCTGCTGATTTCGAGGGGAGCCGACACCAATAAAACGAACGACTTTGGGGACACCGCTCTCTCGCTTGCCGCTTGTGGCGGCCATGCTCAATTGGTTAGGCTTCTGCTCGATCATGGGGCTTCTGGCGAGTGCCGCCCACATGGTGCGACTCTTGAAGGTTGGATGAGAGTTTCTTCGGGTCTTCCCGACGACAGGATTCGGTCAGTTCTAGACCTTATCAGCGCTACGAGACCGGCCCATTAAAACACGGTAGTTGACGGTCTGGACTTTTCAGTTACGCGACTCGAATTCCAGCAACTCATCTTCGGAATACTCCACGAGGAATCTTCCGTGGGTCCGAAGGCCCTTGGCAATAGCAATGACGCCGAGTATGGCTCTGACCGCTTCCGGTTCCTCGGTACGCCAAATCTCGCCGGCACCGATTTCCGCCAGTTCCTGAATCGCTCGAAGGTAATCTTCTTCCAACCACTTCGGTACTTCAGGATTGTGGCCCTTCCCACGAGCCAGTTCGATGATCGCGACAATCGCGTAGGTGTTCCAGTCAGCTCTGCCGCTTTTTCGATGAATCCTCACGAGGTGTGGCACCGAAGCGTACGACGCCTCACCCACGTCTCCTTGATGGTGAAGCTCTTCCCAAAGTTCATGCCACGCTGTGTCTCTGTTCTGCTCACTCTCAAGTTCCGCAAGCAGTGGCCGGGGGTCGCACTTCATTCTGTATCCCCCTGCAAGGTTATTCCAGCGATTGTCATCTAGGCTGAGCATACGAACGGAATCTACCATACGTAGAGGTAACTTTTGGGGCCGGCGCTCGGTGTTCACGGCTTAATGACAATGTGCGCGCGAGGAGCCGTTATAGTGGGTTGCTCCATTGTCCATACCGGCAACTTCGAAATCGGATCATGCTGGAGAAACTCTTTGATGAAGCTTCGAGATGCGAAACTATTGTAGGTGACGTTTATGTCGTATTCGCCCGGTTTGCTTGCCACATCGGTCACCTTGATTTCATCCGCGACACCATAAAACCGCCCCGGCTCCAGTTTAATGAAGTCGTACACGTTACCTTCTTTGGGCGGAGGAGGTACACAGTCGAACAAGAAGTCCCCATGTACAGACGAGCCGTCCGGCGTAGTCAAGTACATGGAGAGTCCGCGGGCAGGATTCCAACACAAGTCCCAGTCCCAGATGTACACGTCCTCGTTTCCGGCATTCAGAAGCTGAGTTTCCATTCTGATCTTGTCCGACATCCGGTAATTTTGCTGGTCAGTCCTGACGGTCAATTCGAGTTTTGGAGTGGCTGGCTTCTCTGCTTTGTTGACCTGCGCAACCACCGCCGAAGTCATGGCTACAATGATCAGATATAGATATACGAGTACAGATTTTTGCATTATTCGCACCTCCGACTGCCAAACCAGGATGATAACTGTCTTGAACAGGCATTTGCGCTCCGCACCGGTCGGTGAGCGCAAGCGCGGTTTATCAGTTAGTGCACTTCACAAGTGGCCAATCCTAGGATGCCCCGTTTGGCCGAGAACACTACAACTCTGCGGTCACTCCATGCGGCAAATAGGTCGGGACCTATGGTGACGAGTGAATCTGCCTCTGCCGGGAGGCGTGCGACTTCGACGGACTTCCACGTTTCTCCATTGGACTTGGTGACACGAAGAGCATAGCCGTATGCAAGGCCCATATGCGCTAAACCGAACAGAACTATTGGTCCGTCTGCATCTGGCTCAATTCCAACCACGTTGTCTTTTTGAATTGAATTTGGCTCTCCGCTCTTGGGCCTCCACATAAGTTCTCCGCCCCACTCGCCATGGTTGGTACCAACGAATTTGCCATCCGGGACCTGCAACTCGGTGTCGCGCTGATTGGATCTCGCTGTGAACCCGAACGACGTGTCTTTCCATTGCCAGTGCTTACAGGAGTCAGGAACTCCGTCAAGAACCTCACGATCAACCACAAAAGGGTTATCCCCGTTCTCCGAGAGTCGCGAAAATCGCGGCGGGCGGCTGACGCGTCCGACTGAAGAGAGCAATCCTGCCACTTGCTTTGCCTTTTCCCGGACCTCAGGGAGCCAATAATCAGACGCTAGCTTTTCCATCACGGGGACGGCTGACGTATCGCCGAGCCATCCGAGGCTCCGAATCGCCGCGTAGACAACACGCCAGTCGGCTGAGTTCATTGCGTCTTCGATTTGAGGAATAGCGGGTTCAAAACCGACTTGCCCAAGAGCCGTGATGGCATAGGAGCGCTCAGCTCCATTCTCCGACCCTAAGAAGATCAGCAGTGTGGCGCCAACATCGCGGCCGCCGTCGCCGTATGATGCAACCTCGGCTAAGCATTTCAGCGCCTCTAACGCAAGCGGGTCAAACGGTGCAGCACTCGGATGACACGTCCGCACGACTTCTTCAACCACAACCGGGTCGCGCACGGCTCTCAGAGTGAGGTCCACTTGTTTGCGAATCCTTGGATCAGAATCGTGGAGAAGATTGTGGAGAACCTCACCTGAGGGTCTCGCGTTGTCTCCGATAGCAGCGATTCCCCGCAGGGCACCAAGCCTTGCCTGAACAGGTTGTCCTGGATCGGCAGCTTGAGCCGCCCACTGGGATGCAAATGGGACTGCGAGGGTATTCATCTTCTGAATAATCCTCTCCGCCGATGGGGCGTTCTTATCGCTTTCAAGAATAGGAAAAAGATACGGGACCGCCCTCGCGCCTAGATTGGAAAGAGCAAAGTCTGTCTGGTTTTCACCCCCCTTCGGAAGGTCCTCGACGAGTGCCTGAATTGCTTCGGGAGTTGCGATCTCGCCAAGTGGTCTCGCCACCCATCCTCCAGGTTGCTTTCGGAGAGCCTCATGGAGTTCCGACACATCGGACGGCGTCCACGAATGCCACTCGGAAAGGATCGCGCCAGCGACGTTACGCCAGCCGGGTTGGTGCCCGGTTGCTCGCTTCAATAACTCGTGTTTCGCGGAGTCACCGAAACGACGTAGCTTATTGGCCAGAACCGTGGCGTTGCTGCCCTCGCCATCGTCACGCGCGGGGACAACCTGATCAATGAGTTGTAGACACGCTTCAAGTGAAGGGCAGTCGTTCAAGCCGCGTGGCACTTCGATAGCCGTAGCCGGCCAAGCCATTAGGAATACAGCAGCGAAGCAGACGGGGAATCGCCAAATCAAAACGGCCTCCTTTTAAGATTTTGACACCAATGTGTCTCAAATGGGGCCCCAAGAATGAATGTATCAGGGCTTAGCGCTCACAACGCGGCTATCAGGAACCCTGCGGGAACAACGGCATTGCCGCCCGTGTCTATTCCTTCATATAGGAGGCCTAATGGTCATCCGCTGGGGAATGTTCTACACCAAGAGTAGAACGGCTCTGAAAACAGGCTGGCTTATTATGGCCGGAGTGGTCGCACTCTACTTGGGACTCATTCAACCTCGTGGGCAGGCACGAGGCATTGCCTCGGAGAGGGCGACCGGCCTTGCCGCTGTCAGCGGTGGCGTGGGTTGGGAGCCAATCTCGCTCTGGCGACAAACCTCAATTCTTCCGCACCTCAGATCCGAAGCCTACCTTCAAAAAGGCATCGTTGGAGGCGTTCCTGTAGACCGTGCCGTCGTCGCACCCGCCTCTCTCATGACATTTTCAGCAGCACGTGCCGACGGCGAGCAAAGCTCGTCGGAGGACCGTAAGCTAGTACGGACGGAGTCCCTTGGCCTCATCGTTAAGACTCCGGCGGAAACTGCCGAGAAAATCGTGAAGATCGCGCAAGCTGCGGGAGGATTCCTCGTAACCTCTAACGTTAACGGCGGCGCGGACGCGACCAGCGCCTCGCTCAGTATTCGCGTGCCTACAGACAAGTTCGAAGAAGTCCGCGCCCAGATCCGAAAGCTCAGCTTGCGCATGGAACACGAAAGTATCGACGCCCAAGACGTCACCAAACAATATGTCGACCAGGAAGCACGCCTGCGCAACCTGCGGGCTCAGGAACAACAGTATCTCGGAATCCTGCGCAAGGCCGCGACCGTGAAAGACACGCTCGAAGTCAGTGACAAGCTGAACGAAGTCCGCGGAGCGATCGAGGAAAAGCAAGCGGAATTCGAGGCGCTGTCGAAGCAAGTTGAAACCGTCGCCATCAACATTACGTTGCGGGCTGAAGCCGATGCCCAAGTTTTCGGCCTCAATTGGCGTCCGCTGTATCAGCTGAGGATTGCCGCCCGCGAAGGTCTCGACGGGTTCGGTGAATACGCTGCCTCGATGACGGCGTTCGTGTTTTATCTGCCCACGATCCTGCTTTGGCTGTTCACAATCCTCGCCGGCGCCGACGCGGGCTGGCGAATTCTGAAATGGGCAGCCCGAAGACTATTCATTTCGCCGACAAAAAACTTGGCTGAGAAAGCAGTGAGCTAGTGCGCGTCCGGTCGTGCGCAGCGAAGTGAGCGAACTAGGGATTTTCTAGCCGACTGTCGACTCGTTGAGTGGTAATAATGATCCGCTGAAGCGCTTTGTGGAAACCCATTACTGGTAAGACCGGAATTTTAGAGCAAAGGTGGTGCTGGGATGTTTGGCGAGAAAATCGGGTGACTTTAAGCGCTTGGGGAGGATGAGGGCAGCGGGAACCACCATGACTAGCACTAGGACGTACAGATTCGTGCGGAGGACGGACACGAAAAACCCTTTGCCCTCGGGGCGCGAGCTAAGCCGCCAGACGACCCATTCTTCCCAGGCTGTGGTGAGCGTGACGCTTGCGAGCAGGGCCAGAAAGATGGCTATGAGCTTGACGATCCAGTAGAGCGTGAGTTGATGACTCCTGATCGCGCCTTGGCCGACCATGAACAGAATGCAGCTCGCTAGCAGTGCGCTGGTCATCATGCCGGCAAGGCCTGCAGGGGATGTTCGCGCCAACCATGCCACAGGAGCTACCTTGACGAGCCTACGTGATGGCAGCCAGCACAGGATACAGACCAGTGGCACTCCGACAAGCCAAATCCCGGCGCCACTTGCAATCATGACTGCGACAAGCAGGCCCACAAAGCTCGTCAGCACGTTGCCAAGGAACATCCGCCAAGCCGCACGAAGACGGGGAAGGCGTCGCTCGAAGACGGCGAACAGCACCGATTTCACGATCACGGCAGCTGCAAGTACAAAGATTGAGCCAGTCAGCGCGAGCGATGGCACCATCACTTGCATGAACGGAACAACGGGCTCGCATGCCAGAGCCGGGCTCGCGACGAACAGAGTCGCTGCTAGTAAGAGGAAACGGTAACCTCTGATCATACTGGCACCTCCTCCCCAAAGAATGCTTCGGTTCGACAGTGAACAACATTTCTCAGAACGAATACAGGGGCGACTCTTGCGCAGTCTTGTTGGTGAGGAAAGACTACCTCCGTCTGGGGCAATCTCGCTAATCTACGAGAACACGGCGCTATATGAACTGAGAATTGGCCGACCGGGTAGTGAGTGTGAAGGCGATTTATCGTTGTGGATGGTTCGATGGGCGGTTAGATTACTCGAATGAGCCCCGTCACCCACTTCCTAACAGGCTGGGTACTAGCGAATGCAGTGGATCTCAATCGACGCGATCGCGCCATTGTTACAATCGCAGCGGTTGTCCCCGATGTGGACGGGTTGGGAATAGTCGCCGAAATATTAACGCGTCATTCCCAGCACCCCTTACTCTGGTTTTCGGACTATCACCACGCATTACACACTTTGCTCTTTGCTCTCGTTGTGTTTGTGTGCGCATTCCTCATCTCAGCGCGCAAGTGGATATCGGCAACCCTAGCCTTCGTCGCTTTCCATCTCCATCTGCTAGAAGATCTTGTGGGGTCGAGAGGGCCGGACGGCTTTATTTGGCCAATTCCCTACTTGTTTCCATTCAGCAACCGATGGATTTGGAGTTGGGGAGGCCAGTGGAAACTCGATGCTTGGCCCAATATTGCGTTAACCATTGTGTTGCTCTGTGGGACGGTGTGGATTGCGCTTAAGCGCGGGGTCTCCCCGGTAGATATTTTTGCTCCAACGGCTGACAGGTCAGTGGTTGCTGCCTTACGAAAACGATTTCAGAGAACCGACTTGACGGCCTAAGTTACCCCAACTATCTCAAACAGCCGCTAGCGCTCGGAGCCCGCAATTTCTGCCCGCGCGGCTTGCGTCTGCCAGCACATAGCGCAGACTTGCTCAGAACCAGAGATATAGCGATAATGTATTGGGGACTCAGGTATCAAGCACCTGCAATCCCGAGACTCAACGGAGCACCGGAGGAGATTATGTCGCCGATTGCACATCGCCCGATGACGTTGAGCCCGCTCGCCGCCGTCTAATCCAGCCGGTCGGCTGGTTGGCTCCATCTTTCAACTCATTAGTTGAAGCCGCAAGCACATTCGTGCGCCTGCAGGCTTTGCGCGCGTGCGCGCAAAAGGGAGCTTTGTGAAACGAAGAAAACGTCGAGGTAAAGGAGCGGAGTTCGTGGACGCGGACTTCGCTGAAATTCTCTATGGAGAAGGAAGCGGCAGTCGGTCGGACAGCCCCCAAGTGCAACGGAAGACACAACAGTTCTGCTGTCAAGTGCAGCGGGCGCTGAATCTGGCGCTCGCGGATTCAAACTTTGCTGGCATTGGCTGCGAACTGTTTGTAGATGAGGTTTCGCCAGCACCTGGTTGCGGCCATCTACTGGTCCATATCGTTGTGCAGGATGGCTACTCCGTCGTAGATGCGATGAGCGCGCTCCGGCGCGATGCATCGCGTTTGCGGTCCGAAGTGGCTATGGCGATCGCCAGAAAGCGAGCGCCAGAGCTGTCGTTTGTGCCGGTGTCGGCGCAAGGAGGCGACGATGAGTGATTCGTCGATGGCTCCGCTCCGAAGCTGGCTAGCTGCTCCACTGGATCGAAACGTGTCGGAGGCGCTTCAGCGTCTCCGCTGCACCCCGGATGTCCAACAAATCGCGGTGATGCCCGATGTACACCTTGCCTCTGAGGTTTGCATCGGTGTCGTTGTCGCGACTTCTCACCTGATCTATCCCCAGGCAGTGGGAGGCGACATCGGATGCGGCATGCTGGCCGTCGCGGTTGACGTGCAGGCCTCCGCGCTGAAGAATCCGAAGACTGCCGCCCTGTTGCTGAACGAGATCGGGCGCGCGATACCCTCGCGCAGGCGCAACCGGAACGCGGTTATTCCTCAACCTGCGGAGATACCAAGCAATCCGCTCAGTCATGCCCGCCTAGAGGCAATTCGCCAAAAGGAGGGCGAGATCGAGTTCGCGACTCTCGGCAGTGGAAACCACTTCCTTGAGATGCAGGCGGACGAAGAGGACCGCCTCTGGCTGATGGTGCATAGCGGATCACGAGCGCTCGGGCAGGTGATCCGCGACCATCATCTGGCGCGCGCGCAACCGGTCGAAGGGCGACTGCGTGCGATCGATGCGGAATCGGATACCGGCAAAGAGTACCTTCACGATGTCTTTTGGGCCCGGCAATTCGCCGCGGCTTCTCGCAAAGCTATGGCAGAGGAAACGGGCAAGGTGCTGACGCGAACGTTGGAGTGCAGCATCAGTTGGGAGACGATGATCGCCATCGATCACAATCATGTCGCGCTTGAGCGTCATGGCGAGCGCGAGTTGTGGGTGCATCGCAAGGGCGCAATGTCTGCTCAACTGGGACAGCCCGGAGTCCTCCCAGGGTCGATGGGCAGTCCCAGCTTCCATGTGGAGGGACGCGGCTGCGAAGAAGCGCTTTGTTCGAGCGCTCACGGCGCGGGCAGAGCCTTGAGCCGGAGCGCGGCGCGGAGCAAGTTCAGCGACCGTGAACTCCGGCGGCAAATGGAAGGCGTTTGGTACGACTACCGGTTGACAGGCAAACTCAGGGACGAGGCTCCCGCTGCGTACAAGGATATTCGTAATGTCCTCAAGGCGCAGCGAGAACTTGTTAAGGTCATCCGCACCCTGCGACCGGTTCTCAATTACAAGGGCATCTGAAAGAGAATGTAGGCTGTGAGACTCTCTGCATTAGCCGTCCACTTTAGCCCGGCAATTGATGAGAGTAATGGATCAGGCCGCGCAGGTCTCCGGAACCTGCGCGGCGGCTTTTTGGTTGAGATTGGTTGAGATAATCGGCTGCTTTCTGGGCGTGAGCGGCTGCGGCAAATATGGCGCGATTGTCGTGCTTGAGGACCTCCAGCCAAGTCGCGATGTACGCTGCGTTTTCTTCGCTAGCTTCCTGGTGCAGTTCGAGATCGGCGCACAGGAAAGCAGACCCTAATTCGGCAACGAGTTCCTCACGGCTGTAACCTTGATCGCCACAGTTCTTGCGGCCGAGATCGCGGTCGAGGCGCTGCGGGTGCTTCGTCCAGTGCGCAAGTTCATGGGCGAGGGTGGAGTAGTAGGACTCCGCGTCGCGGAAGGCTTCAAATGGCGGCATCTGCACGTAATCCAATTCCTGAGCATAGTAAGCGCGGGTTCCACCGTGTTTAATCGTTGCTCCCAAGTTGGCGAAAAACTTTTCGGCATGGTCAATGCGTGCCACAGGGTCCAGCGTCGGGACGGCTTTTGCGTAGTAGATTTCCGGCAAGCCTTCGATCTGCTCGACGTTGAAAACGGAATAGCCCTTCATATACGGAATTTCGCGCTCGACATCTTGGCCGGTCTTGTCGTCACGCTCGTGTGATGGCGTTGGCATAGACCACAAGCGAACCTTTCTCACCCTTCTTGACGTGGGCGTTTAGTTCGCTCGCCTGACGATATGTCATCCAGATGGGAGCGGCAAAATTCTGCGCTAACGCGGACATCCAAAGCGACAGAATATTGATACCCGAGTAGGGCTGGCCGTTGTGCCGCAAAGGGCGAGTAATCCTGCCTGCGGCGTGTTCGGCATTCCAGGGACGTATCCACGGACGGACGCCTTTCTCCAGATGCTCAACAATCTGCGCGGTGATGCGGCTGTAAACGTCTTTTTTTTCGGTAGCATTTTGCATTTGTATTCTCCTTCAAAACCAATTTTTTTCTTCGCGAGACCCGCGACGGTTTTGAGGCGTTCAGCGGCGCGGACCAGTCAAGGGCGCGGTTCTTCCGCGTTCATCGCAGACCCTTGACGGGGAGCACCGCTGGAGTAACGCCGGTTGTGAAAGGCGCGGGTTGAGTGGAGGAAAAAATGAAAGGAAGAAGACTTCGGCTAAGAACACCGAATTGGAGAAGTCAGTTTGCGCGGGGGGCTGGGGGGCCTGTAAACCTTCAAGAGCCAGAAGCCAGAGGCATTAGGTCGCTAGGGGTCTTCTAGCCTATGGCTCCGATTTCTCTCGGGACCGCAGAAGGTCGGTCCAGCACAGAGATTCTTCTATATGTTAAACTATATCGGAATATTCATCTGATATAAAATATCACATAGACATCAAATGGCTTGATATGCTATTTTAAATCAAGAATGAAGCACAATATAACAAAGAATATCAAGCCGCTCCGCTTAGGGGCCCTTCCCGAGGACATGCGCCGGGCCTTGAAGGATGCCCGCGAGACGCGCGGCTGGACCCAGAGAGACCTGGCCAGCCGCGTCGGGCTCACCCAGACGCACATCTCCGGCATTGAGTCCGGCAAGATCGTGCCGCGATACGACACCCTTCTGGAGCTGGTCCGGATTCTCGATCACGACCTCCTAATGGTCCCGCGTGCCCTCGTCCCCGTCGTGCAGTCGCTCATCCGCGATCATCTGCAGCCAGACGAGGAGGGCGACGGAGAGGAACGATCCCTCTACGCCGACGACGCGGACGAGGAGAGTAGCAAGGAGCCGCGCGATGAAGTTTGATTCGAAAAAGCTCAACGCGCTCGCCGTGCGCCTGCACGGACGCCGGATCGGTGTCCTCAACCGCCTCGCAGGCGACCGCCAGATCTTTGCGTTCGAGCAGGACTATATCGACGATCCGCTGCGCCCGACTTTGAGCCTCTCGTTCAAGGGCCGCACTGGGGGGCTCGTCACAGCCCTGCGCCCAGTACCGCGCCGCGTGCCGCCGTTCTTTTCGAACCTGCTTCCCGAAGGTCACTTGCGCGAGTATCTAGCGAAGCTTGCCGATGTTAACCCTGAGCGCGAATTTTTCCTCCTCGCTGTTCTCGGCGCGGATCTTCCCGGTGCGCTCGTCATCGAGCCGCTTGAGGGCAATGTAAAGCCTGATGATGCCCGTCATGACGAAGCTAATCATGATGATGATCGCCCGCGCGAGGCTGTGCTGCGGTTCTCCCTCGCGGGTGTGCAGTTGAAGTTTTCCGCCGTCATGGAAACATCCGGCGGCCTGACCATTCCCGCTGGGGGCATGGGCGGGTCATGGATCGTCAAGCTGCCCTCCGCCCGTTTCGCCACCGTCCCTGAGAACGAATTCGCGATGCTGGAACTCGCGCGGCGCGCGGGCATCGCCGTGCCTGACAACCGCCTCGTCGCAGCGGCGAATATCAAGGGGCTGCCTGAAGAAGCGCGCGCGCCCGGAGGCAAGGCTCTCGCCGTGCAGCGCTTCGACCGTGTTGCTGGCGCCGCCCCCGTTCACATGGAGGATTTTGCGCAAGTCTTCGGG
>Ga0116117_1000361_pt1 | contig 12308 bp, 9 predicted proteins | sample June2015DPH_11_1_FD_89790 | JGI IMG/M metagenome (GOLD analysis project Ga0116117, IMG submission 89790) | Peatland microbial communities from SPRUCE experiment site at the Marcell Experimental Forest, Minnesota, USA - June2015DPH_11_10 | ecosystem: Environmental > Terrestrial > Soil > Wetlands >... | reverse complement strand
GGCGTTCAACGGGCTTTCCCCATAGTCTTCTCAACAGCCGAGATTAGATCCTGCACACGGAAGGGCTTCTCCAAATACAGCGCGCCGATCTTGCGCAGGGTAGTGACAGTTTCTTCGTTGGCATAGTCGCCGGTTATGATCACGACTTTATTTTCAAGATCGGGACGGTTCGCGGAAATCCAGGTGTGCACCTGAGCGCCATCGACGCCGCCGGGCGTGCGCATGTCGGAGACGACGCCGAGATATTGGCCTTTTTCGAGCAGGCGCAGGGCATCGGCGCCGCTCTCGACGCAGACGACCTGGTAACCGTTGCGCTCAAGCGTGGCGCTCACCAAAGCCATGATGGATGGCTCGTCTTCGATGAGCAGAACAGGGTGGAGGGCTTGTTGAATGGCTTGGGTTGTCATTTTTGTATCACTCCTGCGGCCACACTCAAGGAGGCGGTGTGGGGCGCTGCGGGAAAACGGACGATGAAGGTGGCTCCCTCGCCATCGGTATTGTTATGGCAAAGAATCTCGCCTCCGTGTTCCTTCACGATGCCGTAGCAGATGCTGAGGCCGAGGCCGGTTCCCTTGCCGACCTCTTTGGTGGTGAAGAAAGGATCGAAAATTCGGTCGGGATGGGAAACGCCGTAGCCGTTGTCGCGGAAAGAAACTTCAACGCCGTCGCCGGACTTGGTGGTCATGATTTCGATGCGTGCCGGCCGTCCGACTTCATGTACTGCGTCGTAAGCGTTGTTCAGGATGTTGAGGAACACCTGCTGCAGTTGATGAGCGTCACCGATGACATCGGGCAAGCCCTCATCGAGGTGTTCGATAATCTCTACGCCGTGGCTGTTGAAATCATAAGAGCGCAGTTGGATGGTGCGGCGCATTATTAGATTGAGCTGCACGGCGTTGCGCTGCGGCGGCATCTGGCGCGCGAAGCTGAGCAGGTTCTGCACAATCTGCTTGGTACGCTGGGCTTCCTGCAGAATTACGCGCAAATCCTTCCGCGCTGACTCGGGAATCTCGGGATTGTCCATGAGCAGGTCGGCGAAGCCGAGAATCGCGGTCAAGGGATTATTCACTTCGTGAGCCACGCCGGAAACCAGCTGTCCAACGGCGGCCATCTTCTCGGCGTGAACCAGTTTGTCGCGCAGTTCTGAGGAGTCGGTAATGTCGGTCATCACCACGACGATGCTGTTGATGTTGCCCTGCTCGTCGCGCATGGGGCTGAGGTTCACGGAAAACTGGCCTGCGTTTCCGTTGCCCCGCATGATTTGCAATTCCAGATTGTCGACTTGTCCACCCCGTATGACGGCCTGTAACGCATCCGCAAGGGGGCGGACATAGCCGGGAGCAGCCAACTCTAACAGCGGACGTCCGAGCAGTTCGCGCTGTTCGAATCCAGCCTCGAACCAGCGGCGATTGGCGTAGCTGATCAGGCCGGCGGTATCTGAGACGACGATGAAGCTCTGTGTATTGCTGAGAATCTTTCCGGAGAAGTCGCGCTCGCGGTGCAACTCCGATTGATACGTGTGAATGCCGGTGACATCGAGCATCAGGCCGCGGATCTGCACCAGGCGGCCAAGATTGTCGTACATGCCGAACGCGTTGATGAGCACATAGATGGGAAGGCCATTTTTGCGGCGAAGCGTGCCTTCAAAGTTGCGCAGGTGGCCGTCGTTTTCCATAGCCTGCGCGTGGCGTGCACGCTCTTCGGGAGTGAAGTAGATCTGCGTGGGGATATCGACCTGCAGGAGTTCCTCCCGGCTGGAATAGCCGAGCATCGCCACCATGGCATCGTTGACTTCGATGAAGCGGCCTTCCGGCGTGCTGAAAAACAATCCTTCCTGAATGTTGTCGAACAATTCGCGGTAGCGGCGCTCGGCCTCGCGGCGGTCCGTGATGTCCTTGAGAACGTGAATGGTTTGCAGGCTCTCGCCGGAAGCTCCGTGCACTCGCGAAGTTGAAACCAGATAAGTACGGTCGAGGGCGGGATGAACGAATTCGTCAGTGTTTTCGCCCATGGCGCGACAGAAAGGGCACGAATAAAGTGCAGGTTCGCTGGTCAGCGCCAGCAGAGCGCGCATGTTCACGCCGATCAGTTCGCCGGGGGCCACGCCAATCATCGCGGCCAGCGAGCGGTTCACGCGCAGAACCTTGTCGTTTTCATCATGCACGACGATGAAGTCGGTAATGGCGTCAAAGATTTCCAGCCAGTGGCGGTTCGATTGTTCGATGCGGGTAAAGAGGCGAGCATTTTCCAGCGCCATGGCGGCGTGCCCAGCAATGGCTTCGAGCAGATCGCGATCTTCGGCAGCGAGCGGACGAGTGCGCCCGGAGAGGCAGAGCAAACCGGCGAGATCCCCATTGGGACCGGGAAGCCGAACCACGACTAAGTCACTCCAGCCCAGAGTCGAGGCCAACTCCGCACCGAGCAGTTCGGCGGCAGAGCTCGCGATAATAGATTCTGTTCGTTTCGCAGCAAACTCTGAAAAAGCCTGCGCGAGTCGCTGGTGCAGACCGCGATCCTGGTGACCCGCGACAGTCGGGGGATGCAGCGTGACCGTCTGGAATCGTCCATCCTGAACCAAGGCCAGTGCACCCGCATGGGCTCCGGCTAAGGCGACGGCGCGTTCGACAAACTTGCCAGCGAAGTCGGGCAAGCACAGCAGGCCGTCAAGCTCGCGCGCCAGTTGCGTGAGCGCCTCAGAGCGCTTGCGATGCCGTTCCGACTGGTGCAAATTGTGGGCGACTTCCAGCACCACTGACACCTGGGCGGCGAGGGCGCGAGCGCGGCGAATATCCTGCTGAGAAATCCCAGTGTTGTCCAGACGATCGAGCACGCCGAACATGCCCAGCACTTTGCCGTCAGCGGCCAACAGCGGCACAGCCAGCAATTGCTTGGCCTGGTGTTGTGCCACCACTTCGAGATTCACGCCGGCAAGTTGCGTCAGATCGTCGGACCAGAATACTTCTTTGTCGCGCAGGGCGCGGGTGGCGATGCCCTCGGGAAAAACTGTGTCTACGCTCCGCGACTGGCCGCGAATGACGGCGCCGCGAACCCGGAAGACGCCGTCTTCGAGCAGAGCGATCAGGCAGCGGCCGTAGCCGAGAAAATCGGCAGCGCGCACTACAAACGCCTGCAGAAAATGTTCAAGATCACCACTGGAACTCAGTTCGGATGAGATATCCAGCAACTGATGCAGTTCGTGAGCCTGACCTTGCGCGGTGGCGCAAAGTTCCGCATGAGCCACAGCGACTGCGCCGAAGCCGGCGATGGCCGAAAGCAGCGATTTCTCTTCCGCGGTGAAGGCTCCCTCAGAGCGCGGATAGATGAGGATTGCGCCTTGCGTGTGGGTAGTGCGGAAGGGCGCGGCCAGCAACATCCCCGGAGAGACCATGGTGCCGAGCGAGTGCAACTCCCCACCGATAGAAATGCTGATGACCTCGCCGGCGGCAACCGCTCGTTGCGCCATATCGGCGGCGAAGCGGATGGTCTGGCGGTCATGTCCGGCGCGAAAGGCGTTCGCCAATTGCGCAGTGTCAGCGGACACGCCGCGCAATTCGAATGGTCCCTCGCGGCGGAGTAGGACTGAAACCAACCGCGTCCGCAACAGCACCCGTAGACGGTCCGCCAGGGCATCGATGACAGCCGCTACATCGGGAGTGCCGTGGAGCGCGTTCGCGACCTCGGCAAGGATTTCGGTGCGCCGATGTTCTTCTCGCGAAGCTTCGCCGAGCCGGGTTGCTTCGAGCAGACTGCCGAGCTGTCCGGCCAGAATCGTGGCCTTGGCGGCCAGGTCGTCATTAAAGAATCCTTCCTCGGAATCATGTAGAAAAGTCGTCGCGCCGATAACTTCATCGAAGACCACCAAGGGGGCGACCATCAGCGAGCGAGACTCAAACTGGCGCAGTGCAGGGATGGTCTGGCTGATCTGCTCCCGATCGACAACAATCGTGCGGCGCTGGCGCACGGCCTCGGCAGTGTTGGCGTTCTGTTGCGGGAGCAACCGAATTCCGATGAAGCGCTCGGCCAGCTTGCCATCGGCTTGTTCGCCGACAAGTTCGTCCCCCGAATGACGGCGCCAGAAATAGACGCCGCTGACTTGGAAGAATTCGCGCGTGGCATGGCAGAAAAACTGGATCAGTGACGTGGCGCTGGGACGTTCGGAGGCGTTGGCGGCGATCCTCAGAAGAAGTTTCTGAAAGGCATCGTCGGAGTAGGGCAGGGCGCGGCCTTCCGGCAGCGGGGTCGAATTGACTCCGGCCATGTTCAGAGCGTCACCAACTTCCGGCACGCGGGTTCAGGGTTCTCACAAGTGATTGAATCTAATGGAAAACTATCCCGTCATCTCATTTTGAGTCAAGGGAAATGGGCGGAAGGGGTGCCTTAGGTGTCAAATGCGAGAAAAATGGGGCCCTGCAATCTCAGTGTGAGAATCGATTCCGTTGGGAATCCGAATGAGACGAGGCTAATCCTGAGGCTGATTCGTGGAACGCTGCCGGATCGAATGAAGTCGTTTGTTCTTATACATATCCCGATGATTACCTTGGTTTTTTCAAAAGCCGTAGGGTGGCCACGGCGTTGCACCGATGGCATCACCAGGATTACTGCCAGGGAGGAACTGTGTCTTTACGTCGGAGGGGAATGCTGCTGGCAGTGCTGGCGATGGTGCTCGGGTCTGGAGTACAGCGGCTGCGAGCGCAGGATGCGCAAAGCGAAATCACTCGCCAAGTCAAGAGCAAAGTGCAGGCTGCATATCCCGAATTGGCGCGGAAGATGAATCTTACCGGCACGGTGAAAGTGCAAGTGGTAGTGGCGCCGAACGGCAGCGTGAAAGAAGCGAAGGTAGTGGGCGGGCATCCATTGCTGGTTAACGCCGCGTTGGACGCGGTCAGAAAGTGGCGCTTTGAGACCGCGGCGGCAGAGAGTTCAGGCATCGTGAATTTCAAATTCGAACCTCATCGATAGCAAAAGGCGGCCGGAGGAACGGCATGACGATCGGCAAAAAGCTATACAAGAATTTCGGAATCATCCTCAGCATGGCAGTGGTGCTGTTCGTCGTAAACCTGGTGGCGGTGCAAAGAGAGCACGCCGCCAAGGACGCCGCCAGAGCCTCGCTCGAGTTGGCGGACGCCACCAATCAGGTGCGCTTCCAGATGATGCAGGACCGCCTCTACCTGAGCAACTACCTGCTGAGCGGCGACACGCGCGAAGTCGAACTGATGAACGATGGCCTGCGCACGCTCGGCGAAAAACTGCAAATCGGCAAATCGCTCTCCAACTCCGATCAGGAAAAAGCCGCCCTCGACAAAGTCGGGCAACTGGAACAAGCCTGGGGCAAGGAATTCGCCCAGCCCCTGATCGAGAAACGCAAAGATGTGGATTCCGGCAACGCGACCGTTGCCGAATTGCAAATTTACTACCTTCAGAAAGACGCTTCCTCGTGGGTGAAAAATTCTACGGAAGCCCTCGATGTGGCCGATGGAGAAAACCGCAAGCTGGTCGATGCCCGCCGCAAGTCGGATGAGGCAGCAAGTGCGATTACCATCATCTTTTCTGTCATTAGCACTCTGGTAGCGCTGGTTGTCGGTATCTGGGTTGCGATCACCACCGCCAAGTCGATCACGGAACCGCTCACCAAGCTGATGCAGGTTTCGCGGCAGATCGGCGACACCGGCGACCTCGAGCACAGCATCGACGTGAAGCGCGAAGACGAAATCGGAGAACTCGCACGCACCTTCTCCAAGATGGTCAATTACCTGAAAGAGATGGCGGCCGTTTCCGAAGCGATTGCCGGCGGTGATCTCACAGTTCAGGTTCAGCCACGCTCGGCGCAAGACACATTAGGCAACGCCTTCGCCAAGATGGTCGAAGGCCTGGCCCGGCTGGTGCGGAGCGTACGTGACGCTTCATCCCAGGTCGCCAGCGCCAGCGGACAGGTCGCGAACGCCTCTGACGATTCGGCCAAAGTCGGTCTGCAGGCGTCTTCCGCCATCGACGAAGTCACCAGCACCATGCATGAGATGAGCGTGAACGTGCAGAACATGGTGAAGAGCACGCAGGTGCAGGCTTCGAGCGTAAGCGAGACTTCCGCATCCATCGATCAGATGGTGGCTTCCATCCAGCGCGTGGCCGATACGGCCAAAGTGCTGCTCGACATTTCGAACCGCTCGCGCGAAGAAGTGCACAGCGGCATCACCACCATGGAAAAGGCGACGGACGGCCTCAACCGCATCAACGCCACCATAACCTCCTCGGGAGAAATCATTGGAGCTCTGGGCCAGCGTGCCGATGATATTGGCAAGATCATCGAAGTCATCGACGATCTGGCGGAACAGACCAACTTACTCGCGCTGAACGCGGCCATTGAAGCAGCGCGCGCCGGTGAGCACGGATTGGGTTTCGCTGTAGTCGCCGACGAAGTCCGCAAGCTGGCGGAAAAATCGGCGCAATCGACCAAGGAAATTTCCGAGCTGATTCAGAGCATTCAGAAAGAAGCGCGCAAGGCTGTCGAAAATATGGACCGCTCCACCGGAATCGTGAACGAAGGCCTCGACCTGGGCGGCGAACTGAATTCGGCGCTGCGCAAGATCTCGAACGTGGTCACCGAAGTCTACAAGTTCGCCCAGGAAATCGGCGCGGCCACCAACGAACAATCGCATGGCTCCTCGCAGATCGCGCGGGCTACGACGCGGCTGAACGAAATCACCCACGAAATCAATTCTGCGGTCGAAGAGCAGGCCTCGGGAGCGCACGCCGTGGTCAAAGCCATGGAGCGGATGCGCGAATTAGTACAGCAATCAACCTCTGGCTCGACCGAACTGGCGGCGTCCGCCGAGCAGATGTCGAAGATGTCGCGCGGCCTGCTCGACTTCATGGATCGCTTTACCCTGGACGATGCCTCGGCTTCGCGCCAGGCAGAGGTGGACCAGAAATCGTATCACGCTCGCAGGGCTGCGGCGGCGGCCCGCTCCTAGCGCTCCACGATGAACATGCAGTCATGATCCGTTATCCGATTGCTCGATGAGCCAGTAAGCATGAACCGTGAACTTCATATCGTTGGTTTCCAGGTGGGCCGCGAGACCTATGGCGTGCCTATCACTTCGCTGCACGAGATTGTGCGCGTGCCCGAGATCACCGTCGTGCCCGATGCGCCCGATTATCTGGAGGGCGTCATTAACCTGCGGGGCAAGATCGTTTCGGTCATGGACCTGCGCAAGCGCTTCGGCAACAAGCTGGCCACGCTGAAAAAACAGAACCGGATTCTGGTGGTCGAGCACTCCGGCAAGCTGGCAGGATTGATTGTGGACTCTGCAACGGAAGTGTTAAAGATCGCAGCCGCAGACGTCGACCCTCCGCCGGCCGCATTCCAGGAAGGTGGACTGAACTGCGTCACCGGATTGGGCAAGGTTCGAGGCCGCCTGATCGTATTGCTCGACATGACCAGGCTGCTGGCTCCGGCCAGCTTGCTGCAAACAAACGGAAGCACGGAAGGCAAGACTGCCAAAGCGGATGCTCGGGGAGCGTCGCCGCGCTAGGCTCAGCCGCGAATACTGCTGAACCGGGGCGACGATCGGGCTTTAAACCCGAGCGCGGAGAACGAGAGAAAGTATGAGTACATCTGGAGCGGCACCGGCTCCTGTTTTGACGGATGCGGAATTGCGGTTATTGCAGGCGCTGGTCTATCAGGAATGCGGCATGCACTTCGACGAGCGCCGGACCCACTTTCTGCAGGACCGCCTGCTGCGGCGGCTCAAAGAATGCCGCGCCGATTCTTTCTACGCGTATTACCGGCTGTTGATCAGCCAGGACGGCAAGGCCGAGTTGGCAAAACTGGTCGAGAATCTCACCGTCAACGAAACCAGCTTTTTCCGGCACAAGGCGCAGTTGGATTTGTTCCAGAAATATATTCTCGAAGACATGCTGAAACGTAAGCAGGCGCACCGCGAATATTCCGTGCGGATCTGGAGCGCGGGCTGCTCCACCGGGCAGGAAGCTTACACCCTGGGCATGATGGCCGCCGATACGCTGGCCTACTACTACCTGCGCAATCCCTTGCCGGTCGAAATTTCGCTGCCCAAGCCCTTGATTCCCCCGCCCTGGCGCGTGGAGATCCTCGCCAGCGACATCAGCTATTCCGTGCTGCGCATCGGACAGGAAGGTTTTTATAACGAGCATCAGATGTCAACTGTCGACTACACCTTTCGCCTGCGCTACTTCGATAAGGTCGGGGATCGCTATGCCATCAAAAAAGCGTTGAAAGAAATGGTCCACTTCGACTTTCACAATCTGAAAACGGAATACCTGCCGCAGCGCAATGACGTGATCTTCTGCCGGAACGTGATGATGTATTTCGACGAAGCGGAGCAGAGGCGGCTCATCGAAAAGTTTTATCGCTGCCTGAACCCCGGCGGCTACCTGTTTGTGGGCCACGCCGAAAGCCTGCTGGGCCTGACCGAGAAGTTTCGCATGGTGCATCGCGACAGCGGCACGGCTTATGAACGGATTGAGGTGCGCTAGTGACAATTCCTCCGGATGAGCGCGGAGCAGAACTGCGGGAACTCTTCTTTGAGACCTCGCAGGAATTGCTGCAGGCGTTGAACGAAGAATCTCTGAAGCTGGAAAAGAATCCCGGCGACGAAGAGATTGTGCGTTCGATCCGGCGGACCGTGCACACGCTTAAGGGCGACTCGGCGGCTTGCGGGCTGCGCGAACTGAGCGAACTGGCGCATTCGTTCGAAGATGCCTTGACGATGGAAAGCGCAGCCTCTCACGGGGCGCTTGCAGAAATCGCTTTGACGGCCGCAGACGTGTTTGCGGAGATGCTCGCGGCTTACCATGGCGGAGGCCCGATGCCAGCCACGGAAAGCCTGCGGCAAAAAATAAATGAGCTGACCGCGGCCCCGGCGGCCAAAAAAAACCGCAAGAAAAAATCGGCAGTGTCCGCTCCGCGATCCGATAAAGACTGGACAGAGGAAGAAAAGCGCAGTCTGGCCCGGGCGCAAGCCGCAGGCTTGGGGATCTACGACATCGTCGTGAAAATCGATCCCCTCTGTACCATGCCGATCGCGGCGCGGACTCTGATTCAGAATGCCATTCGGGAAGTTGGACAGGTGCTGGTGGTGCGCCCGGACGCAAAGTCGCCCGCCGCCTCGCGGCACGTCGAGTTCATCTTTGCTACGCTGCTGACCGAAGGACAGATCGCCGCAAAATGTCACATCCCGACGATTACCGGCGAAACCACGGTCACTCTGATCCAGGCCGCATCGGCCAAAATCTCCGGCACGGTGGCGGAGCAACCGGCGCCGCCCGCGCCTGCAATCGCGGAGACTACCGCTTCTGATGCTCCCTCGGGAAGCTCGCATTCGGCAAACACAATCCACACAACTCCCCCCGAAGCGCAAGCTCCGGCAACTGAACCGAGCCAGCCGTGGGCTTCCACGGAGAACATTCTTCGCGTCGAGGCTGGGCGCATCGACAATGTGCTCAACCTGGTGGGTGAACTCATCATTGGCAAGTCGATGCTGCAGCAGGCTCTCAGTGATTTCGGCAAGCTTTATCCCAAGGAACCGTTGCGCGGAAAGTTTGCCGATGCCATGGCTTTTCAAGCCAGAGTGTTGAACGATCTGCAACGCTCGGTGATGAAGATCCGCATGGTGCCAGTCGAACAGTTGTTCCGGCGCTTCCCGCGTATCGTTCGAGATGTGGCGCGGCAGTGCGGCCGCGAAGTCGATCTCGAACTGAGTGGCCAGGAAACCGATTTGGATAAAGGCATTCTCGATGCCATCGCCGAGCCGCTGACGCACCTGGTGCGGAACGCTGTCAGCCACGGCATCGAACCGGCCGAGCAACGCCGCAGCCAGGGCAAGCCGACTCGCGGAAAGATTCGCCTGAATGCCTATCACCAAGGCAATCAGGTGGTGGTCGAGATCAGCGACGATGGGCGCGGCATTGATGCACAGAAAATTCGCGCCAAAGCGATTGCGTTAGGAATGCTCACAGCCGAAGAAGCTCAGCGTTTGAGCGAAGCCGAAACGCTGGATCTCATCTTCCGGCCCGGCTTCAGCACAGCCGAGCAAGTCACGGAAGTTTCCGGACGCGGCGTCGGCATGGACGTGGTGCAGAGCGTGCTCCAGCGGCTCAAGGCCACAATTCACGTGGAGACTCATGTCGGCCAAGGCACGACATTCCGCCTTAAACTGCCGCTTACGCTCGCCATCATCAAGGCCCTGATGTTCTGGGTGGAACAGCGCTTGTACGCCATCCCGCTGAACGCGGTCAACCAGATTGCCCGCACCTTCGAATCCGAAGTCCATCAGGTCGACAACTACGAAGTGCTGCAGTTGCGGAACCAGATACTCCCTCTGCTGCGCCTGGGACGCGCGCCTGCCGACGCAGACCGCGCGTCGCGTAAGCTCTTCATCCTGGTAATTACCGTCGGTGAAAAACAATACGGTTTGGCTGTTGACGCTCTTGAGGGCGAAGAAGAGCTGGTCATCAAGGCTTTGGACGATCACACTTTTTCCACCGATCTGGTAAACGGCGCTTCCATTCTTGGCGATGGAAAAGTTGTGCTGATCTTGAATCTGCCCGCAGTTGTGGAACATGTTGCGCGCACGCGTCCTGAAACCGCAGACGCGGCCCGTTGCGGACTTCTGTTGAACCATGCTGATCGCGCCCGCCTGGCTCTGGGCGCCGCGGGAGGGCAGGCATGAAGCCCGGCATGAAAATACGTGTGCTGGTGGTGGATGATTCCGCCCTCATGCGAAAACTCATCCCGCAGATCCTGGAAGCCGATCCGACCATCGAGGTCGTTGGGACGGCGATGGACGGAAACTTCTGCCTGAAAAAGATTGAAGAGCTGCAACCAAACGTGGTCACGCTCGATCTGGAAATGCCGGGCATGAACGGCATTGATACCTTGAAAGAGATCATGCGTTTGCGCCCTCTTCCGGTGATCGTGGTCAGCTCCCACAGCACAGATGGCGCTTCCGTCACGCTGAAAGCGTTGGGGCTGGGCGCGTTCGATTTCGTCACCAAACCGCGGGACGCGTCGGCGCACATGGCTGAAACCGCGACAGAATTGATCGCCAAAATTCACGCGGCTGCCGCCTGCAAGGCCGTTCGCCCGGGAATTTTGCGGCGAATGCCCGCGCCGGAAAAAAGCTCAGCCGCGAAAGCCCCTCCCAGTAAATTGGTGGCGATCGGAATTTCCACTGGAGGTCCACAAGCTCTTGAGTTTCTGCTGGCCCAGCTTCCGGCGGACTTTCCAGGAGCCATCGTGGTGGTGCAACACATGCCAGAGGGTTTTACTGATATGTTCGCGCGCCGCCTCGACGAGTTGTGTTCGCTGCGCGTGAAAGAAGCTCAATCGGGCGACGTGCTGCAGGCCGGGCGCGTGCTGATCTGTCCCGGAAGCCGGCATATCAAAGTCAAGCGCCTGCCGATGGGTGACATCGTAGTGATGAGTGACGACGCACGAGTCAATGGCCATCGGCCCAGCGCAGATGTTTTATTCGACAGTGTGGCTGAGGAATTCGGTTCGCAGGCAATCGCAGTGCTGATGACGGGCATGGGCGACGACGGCGCGCAAGGTTTGGGCGCGGTAAAAAAAGCCGGCGGCATGACCATCGCGCAAAGCGAAGAATCTTGCGTAGTCTTCGGCATGCCGAAGGCTGCCATCGAACGCGGCTATGCCACGCGCGTGGTGGCTTTGGATGTACTGTCGTCCACTCTGCAGGCGCTGTGCGGACGCGGAGAAATTTCCGGGGCAGGAAAAGCACTTCGCGCCGTACATTAAAACGAATTTGCAGCAATTTGATAGAGGAGGTTGTTATGGAACAGTTCGCAGCAGTAAAACGCAGCAAAGACGGGCAGTCGGTCCGCTACTTGATCGTGGACGATTCCGTGTTCGCGCGCAAGAATCTGGCCCGCATGATCGAAAGCTTTGGCGGGCAAGTGGCGGCCGAGGCCGGTGACGGGCTGACCGCCATCAGCGAATACGACCGCACGCAACCTGACATCGTGCTCATGGATATCACCATGCCGCAGATGGAGGGCATTGAAGCCGCGGAGAAAATCGTCCAGGCGCATCCCGAAGCCCGCGTCGTCATGGTGTCTTCCGTTGGATACCAGGAAAATATTGTCGCGGCGCTGCAAAAGGGCGCGCGCCACTTTGTGCAGAAACCAGTGAAGCCCGAGCTGCTGTATGAAGTGATCAAGTACGTAATGGGTGACGACGGAACGAGCGGCAAAAGTGTCCCGGCCGAAGCCGGAGGATCAGCATAAATGAAAATGGAGCTCATCCAACCTTTCAT
>Ga0116117_1000360_pt1 | contig 12319 bp, 10 predicted proteins | sample June2015DPH_11_1_FD_89790 | JGI IMG/M metagenome (GOLD analysis project Ga0116117, IMG submission 89790) | Peatland microbial communities from SPRUCE experiment site at the Marcell Experimental Forest, Minnesota, USA - June2015DPH_11_10 | ecosystem: Environmental > Terrestrial > Soil > Wetlands... | reverse complement strand
GCGCGGCAAGGTCCTTCCAACGAAGAGACCACTGAAGCTGCGGTCAGAGGCCAGCCGTTCGTGAATTGAACTCCTGGACGCAGCCAGAACTGCCAGCGATGGTCGCTGTTCTCCGACGCCCATCGCACAGCCAGCGCAGACTTTGGTATCCCGTCGGCACCGATTTGCGTCAGCCCATCCATCAATAGCCGCCAGATTAGGCCATCGGAGGATTGAAAGCCGTCACCTTGAACTTCAACACGCAGCGTGCCGCCGTAGTGCGGACGCGTGCGCGCGGCGGCCGGGAGCGTCAACACAGCCACGAGACAACTAATTGCAACTTGCCGTAACACGGTCCACCTCGTATTGGTTGGCTGCAGTGCGGGCGACTGCGATAAGACTCTTGCCGTCAGGCGATGGGGCCAGCGCAGTGACTGCGCCATCCATTGCGAGCGGGGCGCTGGCGGGGATGGCTTCCTGTGCGGGCAGCTCATAGGCACGGAGACTGTCTGCTGGCGCTGCGCCGGAACTGGAGGCAATGATCTGTGTGCCGGCGCCGCAGCCTGTGTGAAGAGCGGCAAAGTCGCTGCCCCAGTCGCGTGCGCCGGCGACCGATTTCACAGGGACGGTCTCAAGGAGTTGCACTTTGCCGTCGATACCGCCGATCAGCAGAGCAGTTCCACTGGCGCGTTGAAACTGGACTGCCGTGTAAAACGGAGGGAGATCCAAGTCCAAGTTGGGGGTCAGTACGCCCGTGAAGTAGTTGCGAGCTGCGTTGTAGAAGGCCTTGATGGTAGCGGAACTAGTGGTTACGCTGGACTGGTCGATCGGCCAGGGATCGTCGCTTTCGCGGCAATGAACAGCCCAGCCTGACAAGGACTGCTCGGTCTGAAAACTGCCGGTGCAAGCTGACCCGGCGATGAAGGCCTCAAAGCCGTTGGAGTTTGCCGACAGATAGACTACGGCGCGCGGGTCGCGCGTTAACGGCCTGGTTTGGCCTATGCTGACGCGCTTCTCTTCGTGCCAGCCTTCGGGGGAGTGTTTGAAGATCACGATCTCCTCTGGCTCAATTGCGACCAGGCCATTCGGCGTTTCCAGTACCGCGAGTACGGTGTCGTGGGTGGTGAGGATGGTTTGCTTACGCAGCATGAGCCCCATTACGGTCTGCGGCTGCTGCGCAACGCCGGAATCCAGGCGGACCATGGCTACGCGGGTTTCATCGCCCTCAATGATTTCGGCGACCCAGAGCCGCTCGCGAGCATTCTCGCTCAACGTGACACGAATGCTGTTGGCGCTTTCCGTTCCGGAAGCAAGCACTCCGTGAGACTTCAGGTCCTGCACCAGCAGACGCCGGATAGCAGGAATCTGGTCGCTAGGAATTGTTGAAATGTTGCGAATGATCAGATGCGCCTGCCCGGGACCGACGATGCCGGCAATCTGATCGGCGAGCGCGGCTGCGGGCTCTTCCCATGGGCTGGGAGTTGGATTTTGTATCTGCGACCAGAGGCTGGTCACACTACCGACGATGATCGCGATGAGACAGACCAGCTTCATTGGATGCAGATTTCTTTCAATGTTCCGTTTGGGCGGATTATATCGTTTGAACCCATTGCGAGCTGTGACATCGCACCTTCGCCGTTCCACTTAGAGATGAAGATCGCTGCCATAGATCACATCCAGCTCGCGCATGTGATCCCGCGCAAGCTTAAGTTCGCATTGCAATTCGAAGCTCGGTCCGCCGGAGCCTCCGCTGAATTGATGAAAAGCGGCTGCGCAGGCCGTGTCGCGGTATTGCCGCCAGCTTTGCTCCACGTGGTCGAACTCAGCCGCCAGCTGCTGTGGCGTAAAGATGGGTCCTGCAATTGCAGTGACCGGCTGACTTGTCCCAGTGGCGGGCTCAGCAGGCAACTGCGGTTCCGGGGCAATCAGTTCGCGGACGATTCTCTCAAAGCTGCTCAGGTTCTCGTCTGTGGTGGTTCCTTGTTTTCCAAAGCAGACATTGAAATCATAGGTGGTTTGGGCGTCATTACAGTCCCCGGCCTTTTCGCGAGCCATCTCCGCATCGAAGATCTGTTTAGCCTGGGCCTGCAAGCCTTGGCGCGTTGCCTTGGACTCCTTCGCCCGCTGCAGGCGTACCTTCTGCTCAGGGGTAACGACCTTATTTGGAGTTGCACCTCCGGGCTGAGTTGAGCCTTGCTGGCAGAGGGTAAGAGGCAGAAAGACAAAACTGCTGTATAGGATCATGGCCAACAAAAATACGCATTTTCTGTTCATCGAATTTCTCCCTTATCGCACTCGAAAACTTCCCACAAGATGTGCAAATACGCGGTCTCCGTCCGAGGCAATGAGGTGATCGCTCATGTCCGAGACGGTGAAGATGAAGACCTTTCGGCTGACGAAAACATAGGTGTACGTTCCATCGCTGTATTCGGTATATCCGTCGTCTTTCGCGATGATCTTTACCTGCTCCAGTCCTGGATATCCGGAGCGCGACAGCCAGTCGTCCAAGGCATTCGCGTCTCTCAGGTTCATCTTGACTGCCACGTCATATTCTCGCCTCTGATAGGCGAATGCTTGCTCGCATGCAATTCTGTTCGAATAGAAAACGCCATCTGAGTAGTCGCGAACCTTTTCGAGCGTCGTGGACGAAGGGTATTCGAATTCGTCTCCACATCCCCAGTCGACATAGACACTCCAATCTGGTCCATCCTTCACTGGGCCGATGAAGGCGAAGGAGTGCAGCATCATATCCATATTGTTCATAATTCTGCGCCACGTACGGCGGTTTACGGGACGGAGGTCCTCATCCTTGATTTCCTCGCTTCCGATATTCCTGCTGGCCGTCACCAGCGCCACCTCAAAGCAAACGTTCCGATTAAAGGCCACGTACTCGGTCATGCTCCTTCCGCTACCCAGTCCAATTTCACTCGTATCGCCGTAGTGAAAGAGGGTCCCGCGAATGCGAGTAATCTTGGATGACCTCAGGCTGGGGTCAATCGAACTGACGCATTCTGTCTCGCTCTTAGCGTCCCGCAGAATATTTACAGAGACACCGGCGGTATGAGTAGGAGTTCCGTCGAGTTCGTGGCCGTTGTACTGAAAGCACGCAACCGTCGTGTCATCACATATCGGAAACTCCGTACCCTGCGCTGGCCCGACCGGATGCTCGGAAGAGAAACTCATGCTCTCGGGGTAGGCAATCACGAACCCGAAATCAGGACTGCGATAAGTCTTCCACTCCTCGTGCCTTTTCTGTACGGGAGCCGCCAGCGCAACCACGGCCAAGGAAAACACAATTGCCAACAGCATCCCTTGCATTGATATAGTTTTCATAGAATTTTCCACCCCTCTTGCATCGCCGAGCCCCCAGGCCTCGACCGTGAGACCTGGGAACCTGGCGGCAGCAACGGTCCGCCTGTAGAAACCTCTCAATGCCCTGGTTTGGGCGCAGCGTCCTCTTCGTTGTCCATCTCCTGCTTGACCACCGGCGCGTTGGCCATGTTCTTGAAGACGTCGTTGGCAAAGAAGAACTTTCCGTCCGACGGCACCATGACCACCTGGATCTTGTCCGAAAGGCGCTCGGCCACGATCTTGTTAATCAACAGCGGAGACTTGTTCAGTAGCTCAGCCTCACTCGTCATGCGCTCCGCGTTGGCTTTCGCCATGAGGCGCACGCGGCTGGCTTCGGCATCGGCCAGCAGGTTGCGGCGCTCCAGTTCTGCCTTGCTGTCAATGACCTTGGCCTGCGCATCGGCCTCTGCGTTCTGGATTGTGGCTTCCTTGCGCGCTTCGGCTTCCAGCTTGCTTTGCTCAATCTGTTTCTGCTTTAGCGGCAGCGTGTATTGCATGGCGTCGGCTTCGCCCTTGGCCTCAACTACCTTCGATTGCGCATCACCCTCGGCCTGTTTCACCTTCTGCGCTTCCTCAGCTTCAGCCTGCAACTCGGCGATCTTCACCTGCTTCTGTTGCATATCGGTTTCTACGCCCATCTGATCGTCCTGCTGTTCCTTCAGCAACAGGCCTTCGAGTCCCTTGGCATATTCCTCAGGCAGTTGAATGTCGGAGAGCATGACCTCTTCCACGACGATGCCGTCAGCGCCAAGCTTGCGGGTAATGATCTCCGCGGCCTTCGAGCGGACCTCCTCGCGTTTGGAACTGAAGATTTCGCGCACTGTGAATTGCGGTGTCAGTTCGCGCCATGCTGAGGCCACCACGGGAGGCACCAGTTCCTTGTCGACCGGCTGTGGCATGTGAGCCTGCACGCTGTCGAGCTTGTTGGGATCAAGCCGATAGCGCACCGTGACCGCGAGCCCAATGTTCAGGCCCTCGCGCGATTGCACGCTGAGTGCATTCTTTGGAGCCGCGGACTTCGCACCTTCTTCGAGGAAGCCTGCTGTGAACAGGTGATCGCGGAGATCGAAGGTTTGCACGCTTTCAATCAGCGGCGTAACAAAATGTACGCCGGGGTAAAGTGTGCCAGGCAGCGTGCCGCGGATCTGACTGACCCGTACGCCGCCCATGCCGCTGGGCACAACCACGATGCTCGATGCCACCAGCAGCGGCAGGCAGGCCACAAGAGCCAGTGCAATGGGACCGCGCCAGAGGAATTCTTCTGCCTCAGTGAATTTGGCTTGCTCTCCGTCTGCATCGCCCGTACCCTTGCGGCGCATGGCAAGCAGACGCATTCCGAAAGTGTAGAGTGGAATTCCTACCGCGATGGCTAGCAACAGCACCCCCGCGACCGTCAACAACATCTTCAGTGCGATCATTTCCCGTCTCCTTCTTGCTGGTTGTGTTTCTTTGCTCTCTCAGTTCCCGGCCACGGAGCAACGAGCAGCCGGACCAGTCCTCCGTACGTCAACTCCTCAAGCAGCAGTGCCGCTACCGCCGGCAACAGCACCGCACCCAAACAGCTCATTGCTTCGGTCACAAGATCCATGGGCGAGCCTCCTTAGCGGGACGCCACTATGGTGGTCGGCGGGGCTGACGTGGTCACTGTGTCAGCGGTGTGCGTTTCAGCGTGTGTTTCCTGCGCGCTGCTCTGCGTCGGAACTGTTGCGGCCGCCGTCAGCGTTGGCTGCGCCTGCGTTGCCGGGCTATCGCCATTGCCAAACAGGTGTGCCGTCTCCTCATTCCGCTGGCCAATCAGCTCCACCGTGTCGCCATTGGCAACCAATGGGAAGAGCTCTTCGAGGTCAGCCCGGGCCATGCGAATGCATCCATGCGAGGCTGCCTTGCCAATAGAGTTGGGCTCGTTGGTTCCGTGGATTCCGTAGCCTTGCTTGCTGAGCCCCATCCAGCGAGTGCCCACCGGATTGCGCGGTCCCGGCGCAACAGTTTTTCCGTTATGGTGATAAGTGGGGTTAGCAACACGCCGCTCGATGGCGAAGGTGCCCACTGGGCTCGGTGTGGAAGGCTTGCCCACCGCAACGGTGTAGACCTTCTTCACCTGGCCGTCTTCAACCAGTGCCAGCTTGCGATCTTCAAGGCTGACGACGATGACGCGCTTAGGCTCGCTTTGCGCCAGTACCTGAGTTACCTGAACCGTGATCATCATCGCCACCATTGCCAACCTGCTAGTCACCAGAGCCTTCATCTCATCCCCCTGAATTCTGCTTTTGAAATCGCCTGCGCCCTTACAAAGTGCAAGCCCGCTGCCAAACGAAATATGTTGAAAATAAACAAGTTATGGGTGAGTTAACGCAGCCCATGCGTGTCCCTCAAAACACACTGTGTGCGGGCTGACACGCCGGATCGCCAAGGCGCGCGATGGTCTTCGCAGCCCTCCGTGGGGCGGGGGTGTATATTCCTCTCTGTCGGAACAGCAGCAGGTTGCGAGGAGAAGATTCAGATGGCAGTCGAAGCAAATGGAGTGAAGCCCGCCGCGAATGAAGCATTGCTTGTTACCAGCGGCGATTTAAGGCTTGCGGCCAACCAGGTTTGTTGGCCAGCGCAGCGCGACATGGAAGAGAAACTGACCGCAGCCTTCGCGCAGCGCGGCGTCAAGCTGATCCGCGCCCACGCATACAACGAGGCCGAGCGGCATGGATTCATCGGCTCGCAGCGGAAGGGTATGGATGTTTTCCTGAATATTCATCCGGAAGCCAAGCTGGTTTTTGCGACCGCAGCGTGGCAGTACAGCCATCACGTACTCCCCGGCCTGCGCAGTCACACGGGGCCGATTCTCACCGTCGCCAACTGGTCGGGCCAATGGCCGGGGTTGGTTGGATTACTCAATCTGAACGGATCGCTCACCAAGGCCGGCCGCAAGTTTTCATCGATCTGGAGCAAGGAATTCACGGACGAATATTTCCTGAACGCCCTTGACGAGTGGCTGAAGGATGGAAAAATCAGCCACGATCAATCTCACGTCCACGCGTTGAATACGAGCAAGTTGCCTGCGGAGAGCGCGGCACTGGGTGCTTCGCTGGCTGGCGAACTGAAGCACCGCAAAGCCATCATCGGGATCTTCGATGAAGGCTGCATGGGCATGTATAACGCCATCATTGATGATGAACTGCTGAATCCGGCAGGGGTCTACAAGGAGCGGCTGAGCCAGTCGGCACTCGTCGCCAAGATGCGCACCGTGAGCGATGCGGAAGCCCAGGCTGTGTACCAATGGCTGGTGGCCAAGGGCGTGAAGTTCGACTTCGGAAAGGACGCTGCGAAGGAACTGACGCTGGATCAGGTCATCGAGCAATGCAAGATGTACATCGCGGCGGTGCGCATTGCAAAGGAGTTCGGTTGCGATGCAATTGGCATCCAGTATCAGCAGGGATTGAAGGACCTGACCTGTGCCTCCGATCTTGCCGAAGGGATGCTGAACAATGCGGATCGTCCTCCGGTCTTTGCCGAGGGGACACATGAGGAGTTGTATGCGGGCGGGCCGCTGGTGCATTTCAATGAAGTGGATGAGTGCGCCGGGGTTGACGCGCTGATTACGAACCGCTGCTGGAATGCGCTGGGGCTTGACCCGTCCACCACGCTGCACGATGTTCGTTGGGGCGAGCACTACAAAGGCGAGGGTCTCGATGCGTTTGTCTGGCTGCTTCAGATCTCCGGCGCTGCGCCCGCAAATCATTTTGTAGGCGGCTATGCCGGGGCGCGGAGCGAGCGTCAGCCGGCAATGTACTTTCCGCTGGGAGGCGGGACCTTGAAGGGCATCGGCAAACCAGGCGAGATTGTCTGGAGCCGCGTGTTTGTTGAGGGTGGCGCGCTTCATGCAGATATCGGTCGCGGCACAGCAGTCACCCTGCCGCAGGCGGAGACAGAGCGGCGCTGGCGTGAAACCACGCCCCAATGGCCCATCATGCACACGGTATTGCACGGTGTGAGCCAGAACCAGCTCATGGCCCGGCACCGCGCCAACCATGTGAATGTGGCCTATGCGCCGACAGCGGAGTTGGCAGACACGGCGCTCGCGACCAAGGCTGCGATGCTTGCCGAGTTGGGCATTGAGGTTCATCTTTGCGGTACCACGGCGGTCAGTTAGAGCGCGGGGACACAACGGGCCAAATGCGCGACAATAGACAGAGGGGATTTTTGGATGAGCCTGTACTGCGCCACTGGAAGTGTTGAAACCGAACTAACCTCGCAAAAGTTGAAGGACTTGCTCTCAGAGAGCCTTGGCAGGCTGGGCACGCGGAGCAACGTGCTGGCCGTTCCTCCTGACCAGAGCCGCTTCCACTCACGCGCCGGCGACTTGACGCGCTTTGCGTGGAAGCACTATGGCGATCGGCTGAAGGCTGTGCTACCTGCACTGGGAACGCATACGGCCATGGAGCCAGCGCAATTGAAGCACATGTTCGGCGACGTGCCCCTGGATTTGTTTCGCGTGCACAACTGGCGAACCGATATCGAAACCATCGGCGAGGTGCCGGCGGAGTTTATCCATCAGCAATCGGAAGGCAAGCTGAATTATGCGTGGCCCGCGCAAGTGAATAAGCTTATCTCGCGCGGCGGATTCGACCTGATTCTGTCCGTCGGGCAGGTTGTGCCGCATGAAGTCATCGGCATGGCGAATTACAACAAGAACATCCTGGTGGGCACGGGAGGGCGCGAGGGCATCAATCGCAGCCACTACCTGGGCGCGGTTTACGGGATGGAGCGGATCATGGGACGCGCCATCACCCCCGTGCGCAACGTGCTCAATTACGCTTCCGATCGTTTCCTCAAGCATCTGCCGATTGTGTATGTACTCACCGTCGTCGGGCGCGGCGAAGGCGACGGACTTGCAGTGCGCGGGCTCTTCATTGGCGATGACGTCGAGTGCTTCCAGCGGGCTGCAGAGTTGAGCCTGAAAGTAAACTTCGAGATGATCGATGAGCCGATCAAGAAGGCGGTTGTATATCTTGATCCGCACGAATTTCATTCCACATGGCTCGGCAATAAGGCCGTCTATCGCACGCGCATGGCATTAGCCGACGACGCGGAATTGATTGTGCTGGCGCCGGGGGTGAGGGAATTCGGCGAAGATCCCACCATCGACAGATTGATCCGCAAATATGGATATCGCGGGACTCCGGCAACTCTTGACGCCGTGAGTGCGAATGCAGACCTGGCCGCCGATTTGAGCGCAGCGGCGCACCTCATCCACGGGTCTTCAGAGGGCCGCTTCCGGATTACCTGGTGTCCGGGAAAGCTGAGCAAAAAAGAAGTAGAAGGTGTCGGATTTGACTATGGCGATTTTGGAGATATGTTGAGACGCTACGATCCCGAAAAGCTGTCGCACGGATATAACAAGGTGAACGGAGAAGAAGTATTCTTCATCGCCAATCCGGGGCTGGGGTTGTGGGCACATCGCAGCCGATTGTGATTGAGTGGCACGATAGGAGTGCGAAAAGTTCTAGTGCCGTTCACCTGGCCCCAAGTCGGAAGCTCACTTCGACGGTGATCCTGGCAGGAACGGGATTTCCATCCTTCATTGCAGGTTTGAATCGATATTTGCTGACAGAGTCGAGCGCTTTTTCATCGAGACCGGCGCCTACGGATTTCACGACGTGCAGATCTGTCGGCAGTCCATCTGTGCCGACAAGAAGCGAAATCAGCACGACTCCGGTAATTCTATTGCGCCTTGCCTCGTCGGAATACTCCGCATTCTCCTGGTGAATGGGAACGGGTGGCTTATCGTAGTCTCCCGAACCCGCGGAGTTCCTGAACATCGGCACAAGAAGAGCCGGAATTGCCGGGCTGCGATCCGCCGAGAAGAGGAACTGAACGCGAACCCGGACCGCGATCGGCTGTTTCCTCAGGATGCCGGGTTCAAATTTGGATTGCTTGATCGCCTCGATCGCGGCAGCGTCCAACGCGTCCCCAGTGGAATGGACCACATGGATGTTTACCGGGATGCCGTCAGCGCCGACGACCATGGAAAGCATGCAGGAGCCAGGCAGTGCGCTCGCATCTGCGTCCGCTTGCGGGTAGACGGCAGGCACGGCCTGGGTGATGCGCGGAGCTCGCATCTGCGGACTCATGGCGTACGAGCCATCAATGAACGGCCTGGGCCGCGGAATGTCACTATCCGAAATGGTGCTGACTGGCCCATCCTGTGTGGACGGAGCTAACTCCCCCTGAGCCAATGCTGTGCCCGCCGTGAGCGCCAGCAACACGAACAACAAACCTGATTTTCGCATGTGCACCTCTCCGCCGGGCGAGAAGATGCCATCACTTTAGCACGGAATTTCCAGTTCGCGGATCAGGAATGCGTAGTCGAAAGCGATCTCTTTCAGGTAGTCATACCGCCCGCTGGAGCCGCCGTGGCCGGCCTGCATGTTTGTCACTAAGAGCAGGGGATTACTATCCGTCTTCAGCGTCCGAAGCTTGGCTACATACTTTGCTGGTTCCCAGTACATGACCTGGCTGTCATGGAGCGATGTCTTGACTAACATCGCCGGATAACTCCCAGCCTTCAAGTTGTCATAGGGCGAGTAACTCAGCATGTACTTGAAGTACTCTTCTTCGTTAGGATTGCCCCACTCTTCGTACTCGGGAACAGTGAGAGGGAGCGTCGCGTCGAGCATGGTGTTCATCACATCGACAAAGGGCACATGGGAAACGACGGCGCGAAATAAATCGGGTCGCAGGTTGACGACCGCACCCATCAGCAATCCACCGGCAGAGCCGCCTTCGATCGCTACACGAGTCGGGTCGCCATAGCCTGCGGCTGTGAGGTGTTCTACGCAAGCGTTGAAATCGGTGAAGGTGTTTCGCTTGACGAGCATCTTGCCTGCGTCGTGCCATGGCTTGCCCAGGTCTCCGCCGCCGCGGATGTGTGCATAGGCCATGACCACACCGCGATCAAGCAGGCTGAGACGATTCGAACTGAACCCTAGCGGCAATGAGTAGCCATACGAACCGTAGCCGTAAACGTAAAGAGGATTATTCTCTGTTCGCCGGTCCTTGCGATAGACCAGCGAGACCGGAACCTGCACGCCGTCGGGCGCAGTGGCATGCACGCGCTCACTCGCATACAGTGTCCGGTCAAAGCCGCCGGGAATTTCCAGCTGTTTGAGCAGAGTGGAGACGCCAGTCGCCAGGTCGTACTCATAAACCGAACTCGGCGTCACCAGAGACTGGTAGGCATAGCGAAAGGTTGTGGCGAAGAAGTCGCGATTGACGTGCGGATGGGCACTATAGGCCGGTTCGGGGAAAGCAATTTCGCCCGCCGATTCGAACTCCGGACCTGGGCCGGCAAAGCGCGCCATGCGCAGCCGCGGCAAACCATCCTCGCGTTCGCAAGCCACAAAGAACCCATCGAAGAGATCCACATCCTCGAGCATGACGTGATCGCGATGAGCAATGCGCTCCGTCCAGTGTTCGCGTCCCGGCGTCGCTACTGGCGCGGTGACCAGGCGGAAATTGCGGCCGCGATCGTTAGTGCGGATGAACCAGAGCCCATTGCGATGATCCACGGAATACTCGTGCTCATCTTCGCGCGGCGAGATCAGTGTGAACTGGCCCTCGGGTTCGGCGGCAGGCAGCGTCCAGGATTCGGTGGTGATGTGGCTGGCCGATTCCATCACCAGGTATTTGCCGTCGCGTGTGCGGCCTGCGCCAAGATTGAACCGCTCATCGTCGTCCTGGTAGACCATCACGTCATTTGCGTGGGACGTGCCGCGCCTATGGCGCCAAAGCTGGAATTGGCGCTTTTGCACCTCATCCTCAACAGTGTAGAAGAGCGTCAAATTGTCCGCGGCCCAGGTGACGGAGCCAACACGTTCCACTTCACCGGCGAGAGTTTCGCCCGTCGTCAGGTCCTTGATGTGCAGCGCGTATTGGCGGAAGCCCGTGGTGTCCGTGGTGTAGGCAAGCCAGCGACCGTCGTCGCTAATATCGACCGCGCCGAGCGCGAAGAAGGCATGCCCCTCGGCCAGTTGGTTGCCGTCCAGGATCACCTGCTCCGGCGTGTCCTCGGTTGCATTGGGAGAGCCATGGGTGCGGCAGTGGATCGCGTATTGCCGGCCCTCTTCAGTCCGTGTGTAGTACCACCAGTCGCCGTCGCGGTAGGGGACCGAAACATCGGTCTGCTTCACGTGCGAAAGCATTTCCTGGTAAAGATCTTCGCGGAGGCCAGCCAGCGGAGCCACGAATGCATCGGCGTAGGCATTTTCGGCTTCGAGGTATGCGGTAACTTCGGGCTTTTCCTTGTCGCGCAACCAGGCGTAGTCGTCGGTGAGGATGTTGCCAAAGAGATGGGTTTCAGTATGTTGCTTGCGGGCAATGGGAGGATCGGGAAGCGGGCTGGAAGTCATTTCTTCTCTAGTTTAGTTGGTGAAACCTGGCAGTTGGCTCTCCGGGAACTTTCAGGCCTCCTTCCGCGTACAATTGAGAGCGATGAAAGGCTTTTCTCGCGCTCTTATGAACGCTTTCCGGCTGCTGTTGGCCGTCCTATTGGGGTTTTCCGCTTCGGCCGTCCAGGCCCAGCGGGTCGACCAGCTTCCCAAACCCACCGACTATGTGAGCGACTACGCCCACGTGCTTTCCCCCGAGACGGTTGCGCGACTCGACCGTATCTGCAGCCAGCTCGACCACTCCGCCGCCAACGCACAGGTGGCTGTCGTCACTGTCCAGACTCTGGCGGGTGAGGAGCCTGACGACTACGCCAATGAGCTTGAAAATAAGTGGCATATGGGGCGCAAGGGCTCCGATCGGGGCGTGCTGATTCTGCTTGCTGTCGGCGACCACAAGCGCAGAATCGATGACGGCTTTGGGCTGGAAGGCATTCTGCCCGATGGCCGGCTCGGCGACATTGGCCGGGAGATGGTCCCGCAGCTCCGCGCCAACGACTTTGACGGTGCGGTCACTCTTGCGGTCGACGAGATTGGGCAGATCATTGCCGCAG
>Ga0116117_1000359_pt1 | contig 12331 bp, 10 predicted proteins | sample June2015DPH_11_1_FD_89790 | JGI IMG/M metagenome (GOLD analysis project Ga0116117, IMG submission 89790) | Peatland microbial communities from SPRUCE experiment site at the Marcell Experimental Forest, Minnesota, USA - June2015DPH_11_10 | ecosystem: Environmental > Terrestrial > Soil > Wetlands... | reverse complement strand
CACCACGCAGCACACAAATCATCGGACGATAGACCCCCAATGCCTTGAAAATCCCCGCCCCGCAGGGGCGGAATCTACACTAACGGATAACGCTGCTTCTCCATTTCACGCTGAACCAAGACATCTTAGCGCTCGCTCTAGGCCGCGCTTGGGCGGACTCAAACCTTATAATTTCGGAATTCGAATCAATGATGCCCAGCGAGTTCCTTTCGTTCGCGGCCGGGAGCCTCACGATGCCAGTACATCTCCCGGAGATAGTGACGATGCAATTCCTCCTCGTAGGCGCGGGGGATGAGAGCACCTTCGGTGTATTCCGGAGATCCTTTGACGGCTTCCCGAGTGAGGTTCGTGAAGACCTTCGATTCTTCCCAGCTGATTCGTTCAATCCATTCGGTTGAAATCAGGACCTTTTTGCCCGGCCACCAGTTACGCGTGTCCACAATCAGGTAGCGAATCGCCCAATCCTCGTCATCCACCACAAAATCCGAGACGTGACCGATCTCTCCGTCCAGAGCCTGAATCGTGCGGCCGGTTACATCGTTCGTGCTGCGCAGATGCGGGTCATCATCTTTCTTATGACGGGGGGCTCCGGACCATCGCCCTTGTCGCTGCGGGTAAGCGGAATCGCCCCACATGTAAGGGCCGCCCCAGTATGCCGGCCAACCATAAAACGAGTAGTACAGAATCTCGTATTGTCGGGAGACTGGTTTGTGGGTATCCAAGGATGGACCGTTCTCAATTTGCTTCTTGGTCAGATCGACGGGAATGACCTGGTCATTCTGCCGCGCTGGGTCTAGTGAGTAAGGCGAAATCAGAACCTGTCGGCCGTTAAGCCAGCCGCCCGTATCGGCAATGAGATATCGAACCGCCCAGCTCCGGTCATCGAAGTAGAACTCTTCAGCCTTGCCGATCTCTCCGTCGCGGGCAATCAATTTGTAACCCCTCAAGTCTCCAGCTAGTTGCAGCATAAGCATTATCCTTGGCGAAGACGCCATCGGGTGGGCTCGTCACGAAACAAACCCATCGCCATCAATGAAAGCCTATGGGAATGAGTGCTCGTAATCTGAGCAATAACGCTCACCGCGCGGGCTCCTCTGCGGACGGTACTACCTTCCATACGCCATCCCTCTGCACCGACGCATTCAAGGCCAGACGTGACTTCAGCGCCGCTGGGGTTGCTTGAGCTTTTCCCTCCTGCAAGAATCCCAAAGCAGCATTGAAAAAAAGTAGAAGCCCGATGAGCGCTGCCTCAGTAACCTTATGCAGCACTAACTGCAACACGATCGCCGCCTCAAGCATCCATGGAACGGGAGCCCATAATTTGTCGATCATTCTGCGCAAGGGATGGAGCGCAACGCTGGGCATGGAATTCGGCCCCACCGCTTGGAGGCGGCTCTTGGCCTCCTGCGTCGTCAGTCCGGATTTATCGGCCGATGCGGCTTTAGATGGATTGCTGGCAGAATTTCGAGATTCGGCTGAGGCGGATTGAGAGCTGTCGTGGTCATAAGCAAGACCTCCTGCTTCTCCATTCACCCGGACAAAGAAACCAACCGCGGCGGCGAGCTGAACTTTCGAAACTTCAAGAATGACTTGATTGACGACGAGGGTCTACCGAGACCGCTACTGGTCGATGTCTCGCGGCCAAAAGCGCACTGAAATGCTGGTCGGATGAAGACTTCCGCCAAATTGAGATCGGGGATTCAGCGACCGCAGCCTCTCCTGTCAGGTTTCTTTGATCGGGGGTCACTAGCCTTGTGCCAGCCACAAGGCGGCCGCTCAGAGCGGCCACCCGTGGCACCCTAGTAGTTCGCCGCTATGGTCTCAGCAAGCCTATTCGGGGTTCGCGAACTAGCCGATCGCAATGAGATCTTCGACCTTCGTGACACCCGGAGCTGCCCATGCGGCCTGTTCGGCTCCCTGCCGCTCCGCCCAGGAGCTTACCTTTCCGCGAAGCGTGACATGACCCTGCGTCGCCTCGACGGTAATGTGTTTGGCATCGACCTCTGCGTTGCGTTTCAGCGCGGTTTCGATTCTGATCTTCAGGTCAACAGCACTAACTTTCGGTGTTACCGTGATCTCGTCGCAAACCCACTTCACTCCCCGCAGCGGCCGAACTGTGCTCTCCGCCTCTTCTTTCTGATATTGCCATTCGGTTGTGCCCTGAAGCGTTATGCATCCGTCGGTCACCTGCACCTTCACAGTGTCGGGCACTGAAAGATTACTTTCCAATTGATTCATGGCAGTTCGTGCGATGTCTTCGTCAGTTCGGGTTGCCGACGAGGGTAAATCGACCTTGATCTCGCTCGCTATCGCTTTCGCGTTTGTAACCCGCATTGCGGCGCGTTCGGCAGCCCACTTTTCGAAAAAGCTCTCGACATGACCGTCGAGCTCCACAACGCCGCTCTTGACCGAGACTCCGATCCGTTCGGCACGAATACTGGGATCCCAACGTAATTCCTGTTCGACGTCGGATTGCAATTGTTCATCGTTTTTGATTAGTAAGCTCATGGGTGACCTTTCTTTCAGGTTATTAAGGCTGGGGATTCATGGTTGTGACGGTTCATCGTTGCTCTGGCTGGTACGAGGAATGTGATTGGACAGCCCTTTCACAGAGCGTTGCGACTCGAAATCTATCAAACGCAGGATTGGGTATCTGTGCAATTGTGCTCACCATTAGGGAAATTGAATCCCACATCTGGCGCCTGCGCTTGACCGCTGAGCCGGGCGTTGTAAAGGCCTCTGGTGGAAAAGGCCGGCGGCCGAGATCCGGGCAGCCGTTTCCACGCTGAGCGGGACATCGGAGTGGTCGACGTGGCCGATGATGACGCTTCACCCAGCGAGAACACCCGCACGGGTGGGCGAAACTGACTATGCCGCCCTTTTCACCAAAGGGACTCCCCGACTGAATCAATGACGCTTATCTCGTGTGTGACCATTTTCGTTGGCTGGCGAAGGTCAACGCCGTGAAGAGAAAAGAGGATGTCCTTCCGCTTGGCGCAGTTGTGTAAGCCGAGCCTGCCAAAGTGCCGTGCCAGGGACTCCAACGGGGTGCAAGGCGCGCACCCAACCACAATCATTCCGATTTCTGTGCCTTTCCGCTTCTGGCACTCGATGTGCTTTAAATCATGCGGCATTTGCTTTTTGCGTGGCCCTCAGGTTTTCCCTGGCCTAGAGTCTCCCCAAGGAGATCCACCATGCTGCTGCCTCAAGAACCGTATCCCATCCTCGACGAACCGTACACTGTAACCGACGAACTTGAGTCCCCAGTTCCTTCGCTGATTCCCGCTACGCCAACCACTCCTCTGCTTACTCCCGGGGCGCCGCCTAAGATATTGCTGGTCGATGACAACCGGAATGACCTTTTTCTCACGAGGAGGTCACTCGAAAAGCAAGGTTATGACGTAGTTTCCGCCAACAGCGTCATGGCCGCGATCGGCCAGATTGCGAGCCAGAAGTTCGACGTCCTGCTCACCGACCTTTACATGCCGGAGGCGGGCGATGGCTTTGCCGTAGTTACAGTTATGCGTCACAGCCAGCCCAGCGTGCTGACCCTGGTAGCCAGCGACTTTCCCGACGTGCAAAAGGCCATGGACACGATCCTTCTGCAGGCCGATGAAGTTGTAACCAAGCCTTTCGACGTTCGCCGGCTCGCTGGACTGATGGAGAAAAGAAGGCGAGTGTGCGGATCTTCCGCCAAAAGAGTAAAAGAAAACGCCGCCTCTATTCTGGATCGCGACGTTGCCATCCTCATGGAACGCTGGCTCATCCGTGTGGAACAGGTACGCGAACTGGCTGCCCTGGCGCTGGCCCCGCAAGAGCGCACCGCCAACCTTCCCGAAATCGTAAGAAACATTCCCGCACGGCTGCGCGACGTCCGCGTAATAGAAGCCATCGACCGGCTCTCTCCGGCGGCCGTGGCGCTGGGACAAAGGCGCTATCGCCAAGGCTACAGCGCGCCCCTGATCCTGCAGGAATCCCGCCTCTTGCAGGTCAGTATCTTCGAGACTATACAACGTAATCTAGCGACCGCGGACTTCACTACCGTCCTTCCCGATATCATGATCATCGCCGACGAAGTGGACTCCCAGTTTAAACAAACCATTGCCAGCTTTCTAAACGTGCAGCGCGGAACCGCGCTGAAAGGTGCAAACGGATGGAATCGCAAGTCCGTTTCCGTGGCTGCGCAGGCGCTGCGGGCTTTCTTCCGGTATGCCCAGACACGCGGCTGGTGTGCCTGTGGAAACGATCTTCATGACTGTAAGGGCGCGACAGCCAATGCTGCCGCGCCATAGAAGGGTTGGTTCACTATGCCTTCAGGCCTTTACTCTGGCAACCCGAATGTTGGCATTGACAGGTTAGTTTTGTGTCGGCATTCGCGCCGGCACATGCTGTGCTGCAGTGTTTGCTGCCTTCCGCCGGTGCACAGTTGCAAGCGGGGTGTGCGCATTTCGTGGTCGGTGTCATTGAAGTTCTCCTTACGTCTTATGAATTTCGTGCGGAAGAGTCCTGGTCTCCAGGCACTTTTCTTTGCAACTTTTCAGGAGGATGTCGTAGACACACCCTCCAGAAGCTAGGTCAGCATCGCATTGGCCGCAACAACAAACTGTTCCGTTTTGCTCATCGTCGCCACCCTGTCCGCTAGTAGATTCACAGCTGCAGCGAAGTCCGCATCCAGTCCGGTGGAGTCCTCGCCGCTAGCCCTCGGGAGAACGAAACATAATGAAAGCTGACCTTCCAAGTGATGCGCAGGACTTTCGGTACTCACAACCAAAAGCAATTGACACACACCTCAAAACATCTCGGCCACCGGAGCACCACAACTACGTCTCGATTTTATGTGGAGGCAGTCCCCGAAGAAGTGAAGCAGATGCAGCAAGGTTACGCAGAGGAAATCGATGGGCTGGGGAACCCTCGCAAGAAGCCGTCCACCGAGAAGTTGGACCGAACTGGACCGAAGTTTAAAAACCGATTATCGCTAAGTCATTGAAAACTATGGTGAGCGCGGAAGGATTCGAACCTTCGACCCATGCCTTAAAAGGGCATTGCTCTACCAACTGAGCTACGCGCCCGCCTTGCACCAAGCCTAGAGATTGAAAACACCTTAGTGTACAACAACTGATGCCGCCGCTTCGGTCGATTCCGGGCCGGTGGCACCCGTGGCGGCACTTCGTTTCTTCGTTTGTCCGGAGTGGGTTCAGGTCCTTCGCTGGCTGGCAGCCTGGTAAGACACCAAGCGATCCACCGCGTCCTGGTTGTGAACCGGAGCGAGATGTTCGTACCGCTTTGTCATCTGGATTGTTCTACGCCGCACGAGTGAAGCTCGTGCCCTTCCCGGTCCCTGCGCTTTGCTTGCAGCCGAAATTGGATTTGGGTCAAAGTCAGAGTCAACGTCAACAGCGGCGGGCAGGAGTGGGCCAGCCACGGTGCGCGTTTCGGGGGCCGAACGTGCGCGTCCCTCAGGGGCTGAAGCCCGGTTCCTTTCTTACTTTCAGCGGCACGAGTGAAACCCGTGCCCTTCCCGGTCCCTATCCTTATCATCCTTCGCCGAGGTCTGCGTCGTTTTTCGGGGTTTGCTCTGATATTTCTAATACTTCCACATTTTGATCTCGTTGCCGTCGTTTTCGAAATGCACTTCATCCATGAGTTGGCGGATTAGGTAGACGCCGCGGCCATGGTCGGCATGAAGATTTTCGTTTTGATGGGGATCGGGCAATCGATCCACTTTGAAGCCGGGCCCGGGGTCGGTGACGGTGATGACGATGCGGCCGCGAGGATCGGTGTTGACTCGGCAGCGAACCTGTTTCGACGGATCGTTCCCGCATCCGTGAACCACGGCGTTGGCCAGGGCCTCCTGAACCGCGAGCGCTACTTCAAAACGCTTCTGTTCCGGAACCTCCAGGCGGGTCAGGGTTTCGGAGATGGCGTCGACCACCTCGGCGATGGCCTCGGAATTCGCCGGCATGTTGCGATCAAGCAACTCGGAAAGAGGCGAGTTTTCAGGGCCACCGCTGTTGTCAACTGACATTCAGGTTCATTCCGTTTTCGAATCCGCCGTTTTTGAAGCCTTCGGAAATGCCTTTCGGAGTTAGGCGGCGAATGACTCCACCGCCGCGTCGTCGTTTTCGAAAATCTCAAAGAGGTTGATCACACCCACCAATTTCAAAGTTTGGACCGCGAATTTGTTGGGTTGCACCAATTTAATATTCCCGCCGCGCTGCTTGGCGGAGGCCAGAAACTTCACCAGCAAACCAATTCCGCTGGAGTCAATCATGGACACTTCGGCGAGATTGAGAACCATGCGAGTGTCTCCGCTGGCCAGAGCTTCTTCCATGGTTTGGCGCAAGCCGTCGACCGCGGGACCCATTCTGAGGGGACCGCGGAGTTGAACGACTTGCACTTGCGAACGCCTACGGACACTAATGTCCAAACTGTCCTCCGCCAAAGGCCGCGCCCGGGGCGCGGAAATCGAAGTGGGATGCCAAGCGCCCAAGTTACGGGAACCGCGCCGGTTTTGCAAGTGGGCGCAATTCCGGAATTCCGGGAGGGTCCAAGATTCGCTCACCACGAAGTTTGGCATGAGCGATACCACTCACAACTGGCGATGAAAATATTGGCGACCGAAAACCCAAAACCTTTAAACACGGGGGGACACGGGGTTTCACAGGGTACGCCTCTGGGCTTTGGGCAGACTTTCGTTCATAACCGGTACGCCATTTTCGGGAGCGAGCAGGAAGGTATAGGGAGCGCGATATCACCGCTTTCCTTCGTGCGCCTTCGCGCCTTTTGTGGTGAATTAGAAGAGTGTCGTCCCGAGACCCGGCGTTGTTCAGCCGGGTCAGGGATCTCCCAGCACAAAAGGCATATGCACCGCGGGAGATCCTGCGCTCCGCCTGCAACCAGCTACGCTCAGGATGACGCCGTTTGGAAGAAATTCAAATTAAGCCACTACCTAATTTCAGGAAGAATTCGGGTCTCGGCGCATTTTCCCCGCAAATAGCGGATCGCACAAAGATAAATATTTCATCCCCAAGGGTTTAAACTTTTGCCATAATCGTTGGCGCCGGGGGAACGAACCCGAATGGCTGCTCCTAGGAATGCGGAAGCGCGGTTTGTTGTAGTCATCGTCACCACGGATGAGCGTGTGCGTCCCGAGGCCGAAAGCTATCTGGCGGGCGAACATGAGCTGGTGGTGCTCAAGACCTGGGACGAAATTGCGGCTTTGATCACCAAGCAAAAGACCGCCAGAGCGCTTCCAGACGCGATTCTGCTCGACCTTGATACCGTAGGGGAAAGCAGCAAAGAAGGAATCGCCGCCTTGGGCGAGTTGAGGGCTCTGGCGCCTGACGTGGTATTGGTGGGGCTAACGCGATCCAGCAGCCGGAATCTTCGTCTGCAAGCGGTTGCGGCCTCGGCCGACGAATATTTCGTCGCGCCCATCAACTTCGAAGAAGTGGCCAGCGTGCTGCGCCGAACGCTGGAGAAGCGCTCCCTCGAAATCGAGTGCAGGCAGCAGCGGACGGTGCAAGCCGGGCGCGAATCGTTTTGCGAGTTGATCGGCGGCAGCGAACCCATGCGCCGGGTTTACGAGGCCATTAAGCGGGTCGCCGAGAGCACCAGCACGGTTTTGATCCGGGGAGAGAGTGGAACCGGCAAAGAGCTGGTGGCGCGGGCGATTGTGACTATGGGGCCGCGCGCCGAGAAACCCTTTATCAGCATCAATTGCGCGGCTTTACCCGAAAACCTGATCGAAACCGAACTGTTCGGACATGAAAAAGGGGCTTTCACCGACGCCCGCTCTGCCCGTGCCGGCCACATCGAATTGGCGCACACGGGCACACTGTTCCTGGATGAGATTGCGACGCTGGGGCTGGCGCTGCAGTCGAAGTTGCTGCGAGTGCTCGAAGACCGGGCCGTTACCCGAATCGGCGGCCAGAGCGCTAAAAAGATCGACTTTCGCCTGATTGCGGCGACCAATGAGGGACTGGAAGAGATGGTCCGGGCCGGCCGCTTCCGCGAGGACCTGTATTACCGGATCAACGTAGTGCCCATCGCGCTGCCCGCGCTGCGCGACCGCCCGGGCGACATTCCGCTTCTGCTCGATCACTTTCTGCGCGCTTACTGCAGCGCCAATAACGTTCCCCTGAAGCGCCTGGAGCCGGAGGTGATCCAGATTCTGGAGGAGGATGCCTGGCCGGGAAACGTGCGCGAGTTGCAGAACCTGGTGCAGCGCCTGGTGCTGATGGTCGATGCTCCGGTGGTCAAGGTGCAGCATCTGCCCCAGAGGCTGCTCTATAACAGCACCGCCAGCCAGGAATCGATGCTGATCCCCGAAGCCGGAGTGAATTTCGACCAGGAGATTGCCAAGATCGAAGTCGCCTATTTGACTGCGGCCCTGCGGCGCTCGGAGGGCAGCAAAATCGGAGCGGCTCGCCTGCTGCAGATCGATAAGCAGAAAATGCACTATCTCTGCCGCAAATATCGCCTGGGCAAGGATTGAAAATTCATCGACCTAACGCGTATGGATTAAATATTCATGCTTAGGAGATTAATAATTTATCCTCAAATCGCCCGCGGTTGAGGTGATGCACAACCACACAATCAATCGGGCGGGCCCTAAGTCATTGATTCATATCGGCTTCACCAACCGCCGCAGTGCCCGCCGGAGTTTGGAATTGCATCTGCTATATACCGAGTCGAGACGTAACGAACGAAAATCCACCCCGGCGGAGAATAGAAAATGTCGATTCAGAAGAAATCCTTGATCGGTAACATGACAGCGGCAAAGAAGGCCATCATTGCCACCAACGTTGCCTCGAGCAGCCCAAGCGTGTCCAGTGTCAGCCTGGCCAAGAACGCCCTAGCCAAGAATGCCCTGGCCAAGAATGCCCTGGCCAAGAACGCTCTAGCCAAGAACGCCCTGGCAAAAGGGATTCGCTAAGCCACCAAAGCAAGCGGGTGGACAGTGTACGAAAGGGCTCGCTCCGGAAGGAGTCGGGTCCTTTTGCTTTTGTATCGGTGCTGGAAATCCGGGGTACCGAATTTCCCCTTTCGCCTAGCTGCCAGAGCCCCCTCACCAGATTTTTCGCTGCAGAAAATCTCGGATTCCCTCCCAGATAAATCCCATGGCACTTTGCCTGCAGATTTCTACTTTCGCATCTCCCGACATGCCAAAACGCATTTTCCCGCCCGGATTCGAAAGTGAAACCGTGGCGACGTAATAGGCAGGCTGCGCGATGCCTTTGTATTTCTCTTCCGGTATCAGACCCCGAGGCACCTCGGAAGACGCCGGGGCTACAGCGCTCACCCTTCCCCGCACGGGCCGGAAGACAGAACGCAGCAGCAACGAGACTGGAGCTCCGGCGCGCACGCGCTGAATGCGGAACTCGGGCAGAAAAATCCGCGCCTGCAGAGTCGTCGTGTCATCCACTTCGGCCAACAGATCACCATCCTGAACAAGGGAACCGATGCGGTTCTTCAGGTTAGGAGTAACGACCACGCCTGAAATCGGACTCCGCACCTGTAGTTGCTCAACCTGTTGCCAGAGGGAGCGGTACCGTCCAGTCTGAGAGGCAAGTTCCGAGCGCGCACTTCCTAAGTTCGTATAGCTTAATTGCGCCTGCCGCGCCTGGGCGTCGGCTGCGCCGAGACTGGTTTGGACGTTCTGGGTTTCGGCTTCAAGCTCTCGGTTGCGCATTACAAACAAGGTAGAACCAGCCCTGACTGGCATGCCTTCCTCGGCCAGCACCTGCGCGATCTCTCCGGGAACCGACGCTCGAGTGACGGCGCGCTGCGCGGGCTCGAGAATGAAGCGTCCGCTCACGGTTTCGCGCCACACCGGCGCAAACAGAACCACCAGGAGGATGATTGCTGCCACGGGCTTGTAGGGGCGATCCCACCAAGCCCGAAGAATCTGTTGTTTATCGAGATAGAAATCCTTCATAAATCTCACCGAAGAGCGCAGGCGCGCTCTTAGAATCAGCAATGCTAGCAGGAAAGCCGGCAAGAAAGCCCACTGTGGGCTGAAGCGAAAAAAAATGTTGTAGGCCAGGCGCACGACTGCGAACAGAACAACGTAACTGTACAAACCCGAGATTAGCGCATAACTGACGAATAGCCAGCGCCGTCGAGGATGCAGGTAGGGAACCTCCACGCTCAGCTTGAATAAATTGCGCTTCGTCCAGCTGGAAAGAAACTCGGTTGAATTCTCCTTGATGGTGGGTATTCCGATCAGCTCGCCAAAAAGATAGTAGCCATCCAGTTTGATTAGGGGGTTCAGGTTCATGAGAATGACGGCGACGCCGGTGATCAACATGATCTTGTACGCGAAGTCGTGCACCGGGCTGCCCGGCGGAGTTCCCCACCAGACAATGCTCGCCACCGAACAGAACATGAGCTCGGTCCAGATGCCGGCAATGATGGCGGCCACGCGCGGCCACTTGCCTCCGTAGACGTAGACCTCGCCCACTTCGCAAAAGAATGCCGGAGAAAGGTAGACCAGCATGAAGCCCATGTGATGCACCGCGCCGCCGAAGTGCTTGCAGGTCAGGCCGTGCGCGCTCTCGTGAAAAAAACCAAGACCGCAGAACAACAGCCAGAATTCTGCCAGATCGGCGGCGCTCTTGTCGGTGAAGGTGTAATAGCGCAAAGTGTCGCGCCAAATCTCGCTCCAACCGCCGATAAAGATTAGGGCCATGAGCGAGAACATGCCCAGCGTCAGCAGTGTGAACCACTTCGAATAAACGAAGCGTAGTCGCTGGTACAGACGTGTGAGGTAATGGTCTGGATCCCAGCTGGAAAAAGTTATCACCGAGAGATCGACTTTCTTGCGAGCGCGGCGGCGGCGCTCGTCGGCCAGCTTCTGGCTGGCGGTCGTAAGCTCGGCTGTGCGGTACCAGATGCCGCCCTCCTCCAGCGACTCGGCAAATTCCCGCACTTCTTCCTCCCCGAAGGCTATGCCGGTCTCCTGCCGGAAAAGCTCTATGATGTCGCTGTAAGAGCGTTCTCCATTGAACAGGTTGACGAGCTTCCATTGCTCGGGACTAAAGCGCATCACATAGCTTCCCCCTGAGACCATCGCGACCATGGTGGGCACGCCGCCCTCAATTTGCTCTCGCGCGATCAGGTTGGGGTGAATTTTCGGGAAGGACCTGCCGGCTCGGCGCGCGGGCAGTTCGGGAAGCGCGACGTTCAGAACCTCAGCGAGATTCATTGCGGCTTCCGCAGGCGGATGTTGGCGGTCATGCCCGGCCGCAAGCCGGAAGAGGGTCCCTGCAGTTCGGCAGTGACGTCGATGGTGTCGCTCGCGGGATCGACGACGGGACCAACCAGCACAACTTTGGCGGGATGCGATTCGCCGGGAGTAGAGGCGGTCGTGACCACAAGCTCGGTGCCCTTGCGCACCCTCCCAAGATCGCTTTCAGGAAGAGAAAACTTTATCCGCAAAGGCGCGACCGCCGATACCCAAAATAGGCGATCGTTCCGCGTGACCTCTTGCCCGGGGCGAATATAGCGTCGAGCTACAACCCCGTCAAAGGGCGCGTTGATCTTGGTTTTTTCCACTTCCAGTTCCAGCGAGCGTAAGCTCGCCTGAGCATATTTCAGATCTTCGCGCTGGCGTTGGACCTCAAACTCGGTGGCGTCGTATTGATACTTGGCCTTCTCTTCTTCAGACTTGGCGATAACGTTTGCGGCCCACAATTGCTCGGCGCGGTCGCGCTGGGATTGTGCGACTTTGGCGCTGGCCTCCCAGTTTTTGAGATCGGCGTCGGTGCTGCGGGCTTTGGCGGCGGCCGCGTCTCGATCGGCGCTGAGCTGGCGATCGTCAAGCCGAGCCAGCAGTTGACCCTTTTTTACGGGCGCACCCGTTTCGACAAAAACTTCTGCCACTAAGCCATCGCGCTGCGCCGCCAACTCGATTTGATTTTCGACCACGATCGGGCCGGAGGCGATGTAGTCCGGGGGCGGGGGTTGCTGAATCGCGGCTTCAGCAGGCTTTGGAGCGGCGGCTGCCGCATCTGCAGAGGTTGCATTCGAGCTGCAACCGACCGATAACGTTAGCGCCGTTGCCGCCAGCAGGCCCAGCCAGCAAAATCTACTCCGCTCATCAATGCTCCACATGAATCCCCCGGATCAAACTGCAACCTCTTAACGAGGTCAGAGACAAAACTCATCCGGCACTGCGAATTCTCCTGCAGCGACTAAGAGGCTGCGGGAAAAATCGCGCGGGCGGGCGAAAGCTAACCTCGGGCGCTAAAGCGCGGGAGCATGCTAGGCCACCTAAGGGCACGACTGAACGTCGCGCCCTTCCCGTCACCAACCAAACCAATTCCAT
>Ga0116117_1000354_pt1 | contig 12423 bp, 16 predicted proteins | sample June2015DPH_11_1_FD_89790 | JGI IMG/M metagenome (GOLD analysis project Ga0116117, IMG submission 89790) | Peatland microbial communities from SPRUCE experiment site at the Marcell Experimental Forest, Minnesota, USA - June2015DPH_11_10 | ecosystem: Environmental > Terrestrial > Soil > Wetlands... | reverse complement strand
GCTGTTCGAGACGCTTTCGGGCATGCCGCTTGGAGAGTTGCTCGGCAAGGTGCGGCAGATTGGGGATAAGGGGGCGAAGCCTCCGGTGGTGGATGCGGGGAAGTAGAGCCGCCTCGCTGCGCTCGGCGGGACAGCCGAGGCGGCTGTCCCCACACGAGCTGTTGGAACTTGGAGTTGGCTATGAACAAGTCGAAACATACGGGATTGGGTATTGCGCTGGGCGCGGCGCTGGGCGCGGTTGCCGGAGTAATGGCCGGGAACATTGCGGTGTGGCTGGGCATTGGCATCGCGATTGGAATGGCGCTGGGCGCTTCGTTTCGGGGTAGACGAAATGAGTGCCCGGAGTGTGCGGTGATCCATCGGAAACATGAAACGGGAAGGCGGCAATTGGAGAGCTGAGGGCGGTGGTCGAAATGCCTTGCGGAACCGAGAGTGCTGTGCAAGGTAGGGATCCTTCGACTGCGTGGCTGCTTCGCTTCGCGAAACAGCCACTCCGCTCAGGATGACAACAAAACTAGAAGCTGAAAAAGGAGTCCATCATGGCATTACTGGAGCGTGTTTCCACATTAGTCCGGGCGAACCTTAACGACTTGATCGATAAGGCGGAAGAGCCGGAGAAGATGATCAAGCAGGTAATTCTCGACATGCAGAACCAGCTTCTGCAGGTGAAGACGCAGGTGGCGATCGCGATTGCCGATCAGCATCTGCTGGAAAAAAAGCAAAAAGAGAACGAAGAAAAAGTGGCGGAGTGGATGCGCAAGGCCGAATTGTCGGTCGACAAGAAGCAGGACGACCTGGCGCGCGCGTCGCTGCTGCGCGTGGAAAGCTATCGCGATATGAGCGAGAGCTTTGCGCAGCAGGTCGCCGACCAGAAAGCGCAGGTGGAAAATCTGAAGTCGGCGCTGCGGCAACTGGAGCAGAAGCTGGCTGAAGCGCAGTCGAAGGCCGATGTGCTGATTGCGCAACATCGCCGCGCTCGCGCCGTGGGCAAGGCGAGCGACGCGCGACTGGCCATGGGCGATGGTTCGAAGGCCGCGGCGTTCGACCGCATGAAACGTAAGGTGGCGCACTCCGAGGCCTTGGGTCAGGCGAAGGCGGAGATTGCCGGAGACAACGTGGAAGACCGGCTGGCTGCGCTGGAGAAGGAAGATCGGATTGAGCAGTTGCTCGCGGAGTTGAAGACGAAACGGGGTGCGTAGTTGCAGCGAGGCCCAGATGCTGATACTTGACGTCTAACACTAAGTATGACAAAGTAATAACTATGCGAGAGAGCATGACGTTCACGGTTTCCCTTCCGCCGGCGATGGCGAAAGAAATCGAGCGGGCGATGAAGGCAGAGCACCGGACGCGCTCGGAGTTGGTGCGGGAGGCGCTGCGAGTGTACTTGTCGGCGCGGCTGATCCCTGCCGAAATGCCGACGGCGGCCGAGGCCCGCGCCTATCGCAGTGGAATGGCCGCTTACCGGCGTGGCGATTCTGTGACGCTACAGGAGTACGTCGATGGAATGGACCGTCGTCCTCGCCGGTCCCGCAAGAAAGTCTCTTAAGCGGATTCCGGCGGGGGACAAGACTCGCATTCTGGCCGCCTTTGCGGAGATGGAGCAAAATCCATTTCAAGGGGACATCCGCAAGCTTCAGGGCCTTCCTGGCTTCCGCCGCCGCGTTGGCAATTGGCGGATCCTGTTCGAAGTTGTGCTCGAACGGAGGCAAGTTGTGATCGCGGCAATTGAGCGGCGGACTTCGACTACTTATTAAATTGCGTCCCTGCAACTGCGCGGCCACTTCGTTTAGCGAACCGGACGGCGTGCGGGATGTCCGGTCCCGAGGTTGGAAGAATATCTTCAGGAGGGTGAATGGCTGGGCGCAGGATGAATATCTTTGTCCGGGTGGGTTTGCTTGCCTTGGCGGCGGGACTTCTAGTGCGGCTCTTTACGCATGCGAGCTATTCGGAGTTTGTCGCTGGCTTTCTGATCGGGCTCTCGATTGTTTTGATTATTTTTGGCTTGGTCGGCAGGTCGCAAATTTGAGGAGCTGAATCGAACTGAAGTGCGGCGCTGCACTGGGTGAATGCCTTGTAGCTTCTGGCAGTGTAGGGGTCCTTCGGCTCCGCAAGTGCTCGCGCTAAGCGCGCAAGCACTTGCTTCGCTCAGGATGACAACGTGTAAATGGATGACGGTTTAAACCGACGGCGCTTTCTGCACGGAGTTCGACGCGACTCCAGAGAGGGAGAGCGGGTGGCCGTTTTCGCAGACTACGACTGGGTCGGCGCGCAGGACGAACTCCAGCAGTTCTGATTCTGACAACTGGCTGTTATCGAGCACGTGCCAGCGGGTGCGCGATCCGCAATTGGGCTCGGCGCATTCCAGTTCGACGCCCCAGAAATCAAGGCCGCTGTGGTCCGCCAGGGGATAGGAGAATGGCGCCCATTGCACATCTTTTTTCTCGTAGACGTACCAATGGTCGCACTCGCGGCAGATGAGGCGCAATTGCCATCCCTCCTGAGGCCAGTCGGGCGGAGTCGCTCCGATTCGAGGCGGGTTTGGGTAGGGCAGGCGAATGCGTGCCGCAGAGGGCGTGGGACAGTCGGGGTTTTTGCATCGTACGACGGGCTGTAAAAACATGGAATCGTTTTCTCCGGACAACTTCCAATCTACCACGGGAAACGTTCTGGCCGCTTACATCCATTGACCGGCTGGCCTGCATCTCTGTAATCTTGCAAGAGAAATTTCGCGTAGAATTCGATCCGATCAAACCTGAAGGGAAATTCATGAAGGCAGTTGCAATTTTGATGGCGGCCTTGCTCCTGTTGCCCAGTTGTAGTAACCAGACGACGGTTAAGGAGGCGCCAGGCGCGATCTGGCAGGCGCAGTTGCTCGGGGGCAAGGGCCAAGAGTCCGGGTTCAGCTTTAACACGCAGTTCGGTTTTAACGGGAATGGGTCGCTGACATTCGGCAATTTTCAATTCATTAACTTCGATAGCGGGAGCAGTTGTTTTCCCTTCAGCGGGGAGTTACCGACCGGCTCACTGACGAACTTCAACTTTGATCAGACTACCCTGGCCGTGACGGCCACATTTGCGTTCACGGTAGAGTCTGGAGGCAACAGCCTAACCCTCACGGGACCGCTGGTTGCCGTGGCGTCCGAGACCGGGCAGACAGGTAACAATACGATTACGCTTACTAGCGGCTCGGTAACCGGCGACTGGATGTTTACCGGCGGCGGCACGCCTGCCGGTTGTAGTGACACGCTTACAGGCAGCTTTACGATGACGATGTCTACGACGTAAGACTGCGGATTCAGAACTTGCTGATTCAGAACTTGCTGATTCAGAACCAGTCGCTGCGGTAGGCGACCCACCATGAGACGTAGAGAATGGGGAGGGTCGAGGCCAGGCCCCACCACAGGGGCAGCAGAAAATCCGCTAGCAGGCCTAGCACCGTGAAGGTCATCCAGAAGATTTTCCTTTCCATACATTCATTGTAGGCTGGCGGGGCGGCCCAAGGCAGCAGTGCCGTCGGCCAAGCACTTTCGTCATGTGCGTGGTCTGCTATAGAGTGGGAGCGATGAAGCGCTCGCTGCAGCAGATCGCCGAGGCCGTTGAAGCTCGCGTCGAAGGAGATGGAAACGTCGAGGTGAGCGGCGTGGCCAGCATAGGATCGGCTTCGCGGCAGGATCTGGTGTTTGTGGAGGACGAGAAATATCTGGCGCGCGCGCTGGAGTGTGGCGCGGGGGCGGTAATGACGGGAGAGTTTGCGGCGGGGAAGTCCGTGCCGGGGATGCCGCTGATTGTCTGTCGGCATCCTAAGCTGGCGTTTGCGCGGGCGGCGCGGTTCTTGTACGAGCGCGAAGGGCTTGATGCTGGTGTGCGTGAGAGTGCGGTTGTGCATGCTTCTGCTCGCCTCGGTGTGGGCGTCGTGGTCGAGGAACACGCAGTGATTGCGGAGGATGCGGAAATCGGTGAGGGTACGCGGATCGGCGCTGGCTGCTCCATCGGGCGGGGAGTGAGGATTGGGCGGGAGTGCGAGGTTTATCCGCAGGTCACGATTTATCCCGGGAGCACATTGGGCGATCGCGTGATTGTGCATGCGGGCGCGGTTTTGGGGAGCGATGGTTTCGGATATGTTCGCGATGCGAAGAGTGGGCGCTATGAGAAATTTCCGCAAGTCGGCAGGCTGGTCATCGAAGACGACGTAGAGATTGGCGCAAACACGACCATCGATCGCGGAGCGCTCGACGAAACTCGCATTGGACGGGGAACGAAGATCGACAACCTGGTGCACATCGGCCACAACTGCCGGCTTGGCGAAAATGTTGTGATCGCGGCGCAGACTGGGCTTTCCGGCAGCATTACGATTGAGAACGATGTCGTGCTCGGAGGACAGGTTGGCATTGGCGAACACGCGCGCATTGAAGAGGGAGTGATGCTGGGCGGACAGGGCGGAGTGCTGCCGAATAAAGTTTTGCGCGGCAAGGGTGTGGCGTTCTGGGGAACTCCGGCGCAGCCGGTGCGGCAGTATCTGAAGCAGTTGGCGGCGCTGGCGCGGCTGTCGAAGAAAAAATAATCGTTCGGGCTTCCGGCCTCCGAATATTGTGGAACTGCCGGAAGCCGGAAGCCGAATTTATGGCAATCGTAGTGATTGGCGGGCATTCGCGGAGTGTAGGAAAGACCAGCGTGGTGGCGGGGCTGATTTCCGCGTTGCGCGAATACGATTGGACCGCCGTTAAGATTACGCAATATGGACACGGAGTTTGCTCCGCGAATGGAGCGCCTTGCGACTGCGCGACCGTCGATCACACTTGGGCGATTACCGAGGAGAAAGATCGCGGAGGCGAATCGGATACCTCGCGCTTTCTGGTGGCAGGCGCCGCGCGAACGTTGTGGGTCCGCACCGAGCAGGGCAGGCTGGCCGAGGCTATGCCGGCGCTGCGGCAGCGACTGGAGCATTCGCGCCATGTGATGGTGGAGTCGAACAGCGTGTTGAAGTTCATGCGGCCGGATTTGTATCTGACGGTGCTCGATCCTGGGACTGAAGACTTTAAGAATTCGGCGCGGGAATTTCTCGACCGGGCTGACGCCGTGATTCTTCATGATGGGTCGAAGACTGGATCGGCATGGCAGAGCGTTTCGTTGAAGCCGTTGGCGGAGCGGCCGGTGTTTCGGATCACCCCTCCGCCTTATGTTACAGCGGAGATTGTGGAGTTCGTTCGGGGTTCGCTGGCGAGCTCTGCGAGAGCAGGTTCCTCGCGGGAAGCCCGCTCGGAATGACGGGAGTGGGCTGGAGGCTGGTGTTCGGTTCGAATTATGAAAATAGGGTCCAAGGTGCGCGTTATCGGCATTCCTGATGGGCTAGAGGACTATCCCGACTTTCCGACGAAATCAACGTTCATCAAGTGCGTTGGTCGCGAATTTGTTATAGCAGGCTTCAACGAGCGCGGCATGGCTGAACTCGACATCTCGTCGGTGAACGGGAGCGTGGGCGAGACAATTTGGATCGAACCTCAATTTCTAGAGTTAGTCTCAAACTGAGGCGTTACCAAACGCCCGCTCGGAACGACAAGCTCTTTTGTTATTCTTCTTCGTGCGGCAAATTCATCCAAGCGCCTGGCTGTTGGTTGGCCTCTCATCGCTGTTGCAGATTCTGATTTTCCCCCTTCCCGGACTTTACGTTTTATCCTGGGTCGCGTTTGCTCCGTTGATCGTGGCTCTTTTGCGAGCGCGGCCAGCGGGGGCGCTGGAGATCGACGGCGCAATTAATCTTCAGGCCGCGAGGCCGGGGCAGGCCTTCCTGCTGGCATACGTTTCAGGAATCCTCTGGTATGCGGGCACGTGCTATTGGATTTACAGCACCATGCACGAGTACGGCGGCCTGAGTGTGCCGCTGGCGCTGCTGGCTCTGTTTCTGTTCTGCCTTTACCTCGCGCTTTATCACGGTCTGTTTGGTTTGCTGTTAAGCTTCGCCGTTGACTCCGGCCGTGATAACCGCCGCGCACTCGTGGCCGCACCGTTTCTGTGGGTCGCGGTGGAGTTGGCGCGAACGCGCGTGACCGGCTTCCCATGGAACTTGCTGGGCACCGCGCAGGTGGACAATATCTCGCTCAGCCGCATCACCACCTGGACCGGGGTCTACGGAGTCTCATTCGAAATCATGCTGGTGAATGTTGCGGTCGCGGCGGCATTTCTGGTGCCGAGAAAAAAGCGGCGCACGTTGCTGATTGCATCAGTGGCGGCGGCTGCCGTACTTCAAGCCGGCAGGCTGGTGGAGGCTCCCGCGCTTTCGGCGGATCACGCCGCTTTGCTGGTGCAGGAAAATATTTCGGTGCAAGCCAACTGGACGCGCGATGCGTTCGAGCGCACGCTTCGCGAGTTGACTGATCTATCCGCTAAAACCGTTGCTGCCAATTCATCTCCTGCGCCCGACTCAACGCACGGTAAAGTTGATTTCATCGTTTGGCCTGAGTCTCCCGCGCCTTTTTTCGCGAGCGATCCGCTGTTCCGCAATCCGCTGAGCGAGATGGCTCGAGCAACGCATACTTGGGTAGTGACGGGCGCTATCGGCAGCACGCCTGCGATGCAAGGCGGCAAGTCAGCTTCGCAGCTGTTCAATTCGGCCGCGCTGGTTAGTCCTTCTGGAGATTGGACTGCGCGTTACGACAAAGTGCATTTGGTGCCCTTCGGAGAATACCTGCCGTTCCCGCAGCTGTTTTCGTTTGCCGGAGGCTTGACCAAAGAGGTGGGAGAGTTTCAATCGGGAGCGTCGCGCTCGCCGCTGGACGCGGGAAGTACCCGGATGGGAGTTTTCATCTGTTACGAGTCCGTGTTTCCGGGCGAAGTGCGCGAGTTCGCGGATCAGGGCGCTCAGGTGCTGGTGAATCTTTCGAACGACGGCTGGTATGGCGACAGCGGCGCCTACGCGCAGCATCTGAATCAGACGCGCATGCGCGCGATCGAGAACGACCGCTGGATTTTGAGCGCGACGAACACTGGAGTCACGGCCTCGATCGATCCTTATGGGCGGACGGTGGAGCGACTGCCCCGCAAGGAACGAAGCGCGCTGGTTGCGCCTTATGCCCTCACCTCCGTAACCACGTTCTACACGCGGCACGGCGATTGGTTCTGCTGGCTGTGTGCGATAATTTCAGCAGGGGCGCTGATCACGCGCTTCGCAATCCGTGGAAAAGAGAAGGCAGAAACATCCTCATGAATCAAGAGTTGGAACAGGAATACGGAACGTTGAGCAAGAAGGTCCGCGAACTCCGGGAGTATCTTTGACGCGGACAAGCTCCGTCCGCAACTAGCCGAAATCGAGAAGCAGTCCGCCGAGCCGAATCTGTGGTCGGATCCGAAGCGCTCGCAACAGGTGATGCGCGAAAAAAAGCGCCTGGAGCATTTGCTCGCGACCGATGCCGATCTCGCGCGCCGTACGGATGACATTGCCGCGTACTTCGACCTGGCGAAAGAAGGCGAAAGCGTCGACGGCGAATTGCGCCGCGACATCGACTCGCTGCGCGAGCTGATCGATAAGCTCGAAACGGAAACCCTGCTGTCAGGCCCGAACGACGCGCTGAATGCGATTGTGACCATTCATCCCGGCGCGGGTGGAACCGAATCGCAGGACTGGGCCGACATGCTGCTGCGAATGTATCTGCGCTGGGCAGAAAGGCAGGGATTCGAGACTGTGCTCTACGACTATCAGCCCGGCGAGGAAGCCGGGCTGAAGTCGGCGACCTTCGCCGTAAACGGCGAATATGCCTACGGATTGCTGAGCAGTGAGATCGGCGTGCACCGCCTGGTGCGGATTTCGCCGTTCGATCAGGCCAAACGCCGGCATACTTCGTTTGCCAGCGTTTATGTTTCTCCAGAAATCGACGATAGCATTGAAGTGGTCATCAAGCCGGAAGACATTCGCACGGACACTTACCGGTCGAGCGGCAAGGGCGGGCAGCATGTGAACACGACGGATTCAGCGGTGCGCATCACGCACATCGCAACCGGTCTGGTTGCCAGTTGCCAGAATGAACGCTCGCAGCACAAGAATCGCGAACGTGCCATGAGCATGCTGCGCTCGAAGCTTTACGAATTCGAGATGGAGAAGAAGCGCGCAGCCACGAAGAAAATTGAAGACTCAAAACTCGACAACGACTTCGGTTCGCAGATTCGCTCGTACGTGTTGCAGCCTTACCGCATGATCAAAGATCACCGCACCAAGACGGAAGTCGGTGACGTAGACCGCGTGATCGACGGTGATTTGCAGCCGTTCATTCGGGCGTATTTGTTGGCGCGGCGCGGGGAGAAATCGTGAGTACAGTGAGTGCCGGAAAAAAACCTTCACCACGGGGAACACGGGGTTCGCACGGGGTAAAACTTGGCCCGCGGTTTCTGCGCGCATTTAATTTTGCGGTGGAGAAGCATGCTGGGCAAACGCGCAAAGCTTCAACGATTCCTTATATCGCGCACTTGATGGGGGTCGCCTCGCTGGTGCTGGAGTTCGGTGGCGACGAGGATCTGGCAATCGCCGCGCTGCTGCACGACGTAGTCGAAGACTGCGGCGGAGCGCCCATGCTGAAAGAAGTCCGGCGCCGGTTCGGGAGCCGTGTGGCGAAAATTGTGGATGGTTGCACCGATTCCGATACGTATCCCAAGCCGCCGTGGCGTGAACGGAAAGAAACCTACATTCGGCATCTGAAGACGGCCGATGCGGAAACTCGGCTGGTTTCTGCCGCCGACAAACTGAACAACGTGCGCTCGATTCTTTCCGACTATCGCGAAGTCGGAGAATCCGTGTGGGCGCGGTTCACTGGCGGCCGCGAAGGAACACTCTGGTATTACGGTGCTTTGCTCGAGGAATTTCTTCGGCGTAAGCCCAACCGGCTGATACGAGAATTGAAATTGGCGATCAAAGAACTTGAAACTACTGCGAGCGGGAGGTGAACTCATGCCGCGGACCATCGATTTAATTCGTGCCTCGAAGCTGCCATCGAACAGGATGCAGTTTGCCGCCAAGGGCGCGCTGCAGGTTCCCGCCGACGAAAACATTGAGATTCTGGTTTACCTCGCCAAACACAATAAGATTTTCGGCGACACCGCCCGCCTCACTTTGGCGGGCTGGGATGAAAAGGCTTCGCTGGCTGCAGCTTCCGACCCTGAGACTCCGCGCGAAGTGCTCGACTATTTTATTTCGCCGGAGAATCTTCGTCCACGGCTGCTACCGGCGCTGCTCGGCAATCCCTCTGTTGCCGACGGCGAGCTGGCGAAATTCGCCATCTCCGCGTCGCGGGAATCGATCGATGCCATGCTGCAGTGTGCGCGTGTGCGCGCGTCGTCGATTATTCTCAAATCTCTTCGGGCGAATCCATATCTGAAGGCCGAGCAATCGTCCGCGATCGCGGATCTTTTGAACGCGAGCCAGTCGGAACCGCCGCCCGCCCCTGTTACAACCAGCGAAGCGAAAGTTGATGAAGCAGCGGCGCCAGCAAATAGTGAACCCGCCCACGTCGCGACTCCCGCCATAGACGAAGCCGGTGAAGTTCCAGACGAAGCTGTTTCTTCTTATCTTGCCGAACATGCCGCCGAGATTGCTGCAGAGAAGGATAAGCCCTTCCAGCCCGTCGGCGGCATCGTGGATTTGCTGGGAACCGATTATTTTCCGGTGTCGGAAAACAAAGAGATGTCGGAGATTGAGGGCAGCGCAGAGAAAGTTGTGGCTGAATCTGCCAAAGCCGCGTCGGCCGCAGCCGCGGTTTCGAAACCTGTTGCCGCGCAACCTAAATCCGGTCAGCGTGACAACACGATGCAGAAGATCAATCGCCTCGATGTGAAGGACCGCATTCAACTGGCGTTGAAGGGCGACAAAGAAGAGCGATCGATACTGATTCGCGATGGCACCAAGGTGGTTGCGCTGGCGGTGCTTGAGGCTCCTAAACTTTCCGACGGCGAAGTGGAGAAGTTTGCCCTGCAAAAGAATGTGTTGGAAGCGGTGCTGCGGCAGATTCCATTGAAGCGCCGCTTCATGAAGAATTACATCGTGGTGCGCAATCTGGTGTCGAACCCGCGTACCCCGCTCGATCTGGGATTAGGGTTGATGAAGCACATTCAAATACAAGATTTGAAAAACATCTCCAACAACAAGGAAATTTCTGAGACCGTCCGTAAGATGGCAATGAAGTTGTACAAGCAGAGGCTGGATGCGGCGAACAAGAAGTAGAAAAACAAGATGGCCTCTTCTCGGCAAACCGATCCCGTCACCGAACTTCTCTCGCGCGCGAAGACCATCGCCGTCGTGGGACTCTCCGATAATCCCATGCGCGCGAGTCATGGCGTTTCAGCCTATATGCAGAGCCATGGTTATCGCATCGTGCCGGTGAATCCGCAGATCGAGTTTTGTCTGGGCGAGAGGGCTTACGCTTCGCTGCTTGAGGTTCCGGAGAAGATCGACATCGTTAACATTTTTCGCCGGCCGCAGTTCGTGGAAGAACTTGTTGATCAGGCAATCCAGTTGAAGGTTCCGGCGATCTGGATGCAAGAGGGAGTGATCCACGAGAAAGCCGCCGCGAAAGCGCGCCAGGCGGGCATCTTCGTGGTGATGGACCGCTGCATTTTGAAGGATCACCGGGTACGATTCAGGACGTAGGTGTTAGGCATTAGGCCTATCACTTATCAACTGTCACCCAAGACCTATTACCCAACACCTTCACTGCAAATGGTTCTGCCTAACTTGACCGCGACGCCCGCAGCCTATTAATCTCTTCCATCCGCTCGCGGATGCGCTTCTCGATTCCCTCATTTGTCGGACGATAGTAGATGCGGTCTCGCAAACTGTCAGGCAGACATTGCATGTTCGCTACTTTGCCTTCGACGTCGTGCGCGTATTGATAATCTTTGCCGTAACCCAAGCCCTTCATCAATCCGGTGGGCGCGTTGCGCAAGTGCAGCGGTACGGATTCTGCGGCGGTCTGTTCGATATCCTGTTGCACCGCGCCGTAGGCAGTGTAAAGCGCATTCGATTTGGGCGCGACCGAGAGGTAGACGACCGCTTGCGCCAGCGCGAGATTGCCTTCGGGCATGCCGATGAAATCTACAGCATCGCGCGCGGCCATGCAGAGCGAAAGTGCGTTCGGATCGGCCAGGCCAATGTCTTCCACTGCCATGCGCACCACGCGGCGCGCAATGTAGAGCGGATCTTCCCCGGCCTCGATCATGCGTCCGAGCCAGTAGAGCGCGGCGTCAGGGTCGCTGTTGCGAACGGACTTGTGCAGCGCCGAAATCAGGTTGTAGTGTTCTTCGCCAGCCTTGTCGTACAGCAAGATGCGCTTCTGCAGCGCATCGCGAACAATGTCGTCGGTAATTTCTGCAGGCTGCTCCCCCGGCTGGGGTGCCCCATTTCTCGCGTCTTTTGCGAGAAGTGGGGATTTTGCCAATCCGGCCGCAACCTCAAGCACGTTGTAGGCGCTCCGGGCATCGCCGCTGGTGTAGCTTGCAATTTTCTTGAGAACATCGTCGGATGCGCGCAACTTCATCGCGCCAAGGCCGCGCTCATCATCCGTCAGTGCTCGCTTGAGCAACTGCACGATCTGGTCTTCGCTGAGCGGCTGCAACACATAGACGCGGCTGCGCGAAAGCAAAGCGGCGTTGATCTCAAACGACGGATTCTCTGTGGTGGCTCCGATCAGCCGGATGTTGCCTTTTTCCACGTGCGGCAGAAAAGCATCCTGCTGCGCTTTATTGAAGCGGTGAATCTCATCGATGAAGACGATGGTCCGCGTGCCGTATTGACGGGCGCGCTCGGCGTCAGCCATGACCTGCTTGATCTCTTTAATTCCCGCAAGCACTGCGGAGAACTCTATGTACTCCGCCTTGGTCATGCGAGCGATAATCTTCGCCAGCGTTGTTTTGCCGGTGCCGGGTGGTCCCCAGAAAATGAGCGAACCGGTGTCGTCGCGATCAATCTGCGTGCGCAGAGGCTTGCCCGGCCCGATCAGGTGCTCCTGCCCGGCGAACTCTTCAAGTGTCCGCGGACGCATGCGGTCCGCCAGCGGCCGCGTGCGGTCGGTCGCGCTATCGGCACTCGGGATGGGCTGGAAAAGTCCCATAAAACAAGCCTTTAGCTCTTAGCCTTTGGCTTTTAGCTGAAAGCCAAGAGCTAACGGCTAAGAGCTTTTTCTTTGCCTTGCCGCTTCGTACAATACGATGCTCGCGGCCACGCCGGCGTTGAGCGATTCCACCTGCTCAGTGTGCGGGATGGAAATGAATTCATCCGTCTTGGCCATTACATCGCGCGGAAGCCCTGAACCTTCGTTGCCGAAAAAGATCGCGGTCTTGCCCTTCAAGTCTGATTGATCGAGCGGTGTTCCCTTATGCGATGAAGTTGCGATCAAGCGCACGCCTTGCGCACGCAGTTTTTCTGAAACTTCCTCGAGCTTTGTTGCG
>Ga0116117_1000348_pt1 | contig 12459 bp, 6 predicted proteins | sample June2015DPH_11_1_FD_89790 | JGI IMG/M metagenome (GOLD analysis project Ga0116117, IMG submission 89790) | Peatland microbial communities from SPRUCE experiment site at the Marcell Experimental Forest, Minnesota, USA - June2015DPH_11_10 | ecosystem: Environmental > Terrestrial > Soil > Wetlands >... | reverse complement strand
CCAGCCTAGTCCGATCACCGGTGTGAGCCTCTCCGAAAGCGGCAACACCGCCGCTTCCGGCGAGACCTTCAAGGTGACGCTGACCGACACGTACGGCGACCTGTCGGCGAGGGGAAGCGGTGTATCCGGCTCCGGGACAAACCTGACCATCGTGGGCTCGCTGAGCCAGGTGAACAGCGACCTTGCCACGCTTACCGACCAGGACGGCACAGCCGCGTCCGACACCATCGCGCTCGCTGCCAGCGACAGTTTTGGCAACGCCGCCGCTCCGCAGACGATCGCGGTCACGGTCAACGGGACGCCGGCAATTGTGGCGCCCCCCTCAACCACGTTGGGCGTAGGCAAAACGGATGCGATCTCCGGCGTCAGCCTCTCCGAAAGCGGCAACACCACCGGCGAGACCTTTACGGTGACGGTGACCGACACGTACGGCGACCTGTCGGCGACCGGAAGCGGTGCATCCGGCTCCGGGACGAGCCTGACCATCACCGGCTCGTTGAGCCAGGTGAACAGCGACCTCGCCACACTCACCGACCAGGACGGCACGGCCGGGTCCGACACCATCACGCTCAACGCCAGCGACAGCTTCGGCAACACCGCCGCTCCGCAAGCGATCTTAGTCACGGTCAACGGGACGCCGGCAATTGCGCCGCCGCCCTCGACCACGGTGGGCGTAAGCAAGACGCATGCGATCTCCGGCGTCAGCCTGTCGGAGACCGGCAACACCGCCTCCTCCGGCGAGACCTTCACTGTGACGCTGGCCGACACGTACGGCGACCTGTCGGCGACCGGAAGCGGTGTGTCCGGCCAAGGGACAACCAGCCTGACCATCACCGGCTCGCTGAGCCAGCTGAACGGCGACCTTGCCACGCTCACCGACCGGGACGGCACGGCCGGGTCCGACACCATCACGCTCAATGCCGTCGACAGTTTTGGCAACACCGCTGCTCAGCAAACGATCGCGGTCACGGTCAACGGGCTGCCGGTGATTACGGCGCCAGCATCGACCACGGTGGGCGTGGGCAAGGCGCATGCGATCTCCGGCGTCAGCCTCTCCGAAAGCGGCAACACCACCGGCGAGACCTTCACGGTGACGGTGGCCGACAGGTACGGCGACCTGTCGGTGACTGGGAGCGGTGTGTCCGGCTCCGGGACGACGAGCCTGACCATCGTAGGCTCGCTGAGCCAGGTGAACAGCGACCTCGCCACGCTCACCGACCGGGACGGCACGGCCGGATCCGACACCATCTCGCTCAATGCCATCGACAGTTTCGGCAACATCGCCGCTCCGCAGACGATCGTGGTCACGGCCAACGGGCTGCCTGTGATTACGGCGCCACCCTCCACGACGGTGGGCGTGAGCCAAGCCAGTCCGATCAGTGGCGTCAGCCTTTCGGAGACCGGCAACACCACCTCCTCCGGCGAGACCTTCACGGTGACGCTGGCCGACACGTACGGCGACCTTTCGGCGACCGGAAGCGGTGTGTCCGGCCATGGGACGACCAGCCTGACCATCATGGGCTCACTGAGCCAGGTGAACAGCGACCTTGCCACACTCACCGACCAGGACGGCACGGCCGGGTCCGACACCATCACGCTCAATGCCGTCGACAGTTTTGGCAACACCGCCGCTCAGCAAACGATTGCGGTCACGGCGCTGCTGCCCACGGTCTCATGGGCGGCGGGCGTCAGCGGCAATTGGACCACTGCCGCGGACTGGAGCCCAGCCGGCGTGCCGAGCTCGGCCGACAATGCGGCCATCAACGTCGGCGGTGTCTACACGGTGACGAGCGCCGCGAGCGCGACCGTCGGGAGCCTGAACATCGGCTACGCGGCCGTGACCCTCAACATTACCGGCGGCACCTTCACCATCGATGACGGCACCGCCAACGGCAGCAATGCCGGCACCATCAAGGTCGAAGGCGGGGCCGCGCTGCCGACGCTCGACCTGCTCGGCGTCCTCACCAATACGGCGAGCGCGCTGGTGTCGGCGGCCGCATCGGGAGCGATCATCGACCTGCTCGGCGGCGGCCTGTCGGGCGGTGCGGTCAACATCGTCAGCGGCGCGGCGCTCGAGGCCACGGGCGGCGGCGCGAGTCCGAGCACGATCACCGGCGCGACCGTCACCGACAAGGGGATCCTGCAGGCGAGCGGCGGGACGGTCCTGACGCTGGCCAATGCCACGGTCGACGGCACCGGCGGCGCCATCGAGGCGTCGGGTACCGGTTCGGCGGTGGTGCTCGACAATGCGATCCTCAACGGCGGCACGCTGACGACCGCCAACGGCGGGGCGATCGAAAGCATCGCCGGGCAGGACGGCACGCTCGACGGAGTCACCATCAGCAGCGGCAGCACCATCACGGTGGCGAATGCCAGCACGCTGAACCTGCAGGGCACCATCGTCGATGACGGCACCATCGCGGTGGATTCGACCGGCGGCGCAACCGATCTGGTCGCCGCGGCCTCGGGGGCGACACTGAGCGGCGGCGGGTCGGTGACATTGGCGGACAGTGCATCGGGCGCCATCGTGGGCGAGGGCCCGGGCGCGGTGCTGACCAATTCGGGCGACACCATCGCCGGAGCCGGGTCGATCGGAACCGGCGACGGCAACCTCACACTGGTGAACAAGGGCACCATCGACGCGACCGGGACGACCAACAGCCTCGTGCTCAACACCGGGAGCATCGTGCTCGCCAACACAGAGACGATCGAGGCGACTGGCGCCGCCGGCCTCGAAATCCTCAATACCACCGTTTCCAACACCGGCACGATCGCGGCCGAAACCGGCGTCGCGCTGCTCGACGACAGCACGATCGTCAACACTGGCGGAACGATTCTGGCGGCCGCTGGCGAAAACGTCGAGCTTTCGGGCAGCATGGTCAATGGCGGCAAGCTGACCACGCAGCCGGGGGGCGCCATCGTCGCGACTGGCGCCGATCTCAGCACCGTCAACGGCGCGACCGTGACCAACGACGGAACATTGGAGGCTGCGGCCGGCGCCGCGCTGCTGCTCGCGACCGCGACCGTCACCAGCGACGCGTCCGGCGTGATCGAGGCCACCGGCGCCGGCTCGCTCGTCGAACTCGACAATGCGACCGTAACCGGGGGGACGCTGACGACCGCCAATGGCGGGGCGATCGAGACCGTCGCCGGCAGCAACAGCACGCTTAGCGGTGTGACGGTCGGCAGCGGCAGCACCGCGACGGCGGTGGACGGAAGCACCCTGACCCTCAAGGGCACGGTCACCGACGGCGGGACGATCGCGCTGAGCTCTAACGGGGACGCGACCGATCTGGCGATCTCGGGGAGCGTGACCCTCGGTGGTAGCGGCACTGTCACGCTCGCCGGCAATGCCGCCATCGTAGCGGCCGCGACCGGCGCCAAACTCACCAACAGCGCCACGATCGCCGGAGCCGGCCAAATCGGCAATCTCGGCGATGGCAACCTGACGCTAACCAACAAGGGAACGATCGACGCCAGCGGGTCGAACGCCATCGTCATCGACACCGGAAAGACCCTCACCAATTCTGGCACGCTCGAAGCGACCGGCAGCGGCGGACTGACGGTCGACGACGCCGTCGCCAACAGCGGCACCCTTGTGGCCAACGGCGGCAATGTTACGATCGGCGGCAACCTGACCGGCGCAGGTCAGGCCGAGATCTTCGGCAATTCCACGCTCGAGCTCGGAGGCACCGCGAGCAATGGCGTCACGTTTGCAAGCAGCGGCGCTGGCTCGCTGATCCTCGATCTCGCCCAGGGCTTTACCGGCACGGTCGCCGGGTTGGCGTCGGGCAACAGCATCGATCTGAAGAACTTCCTGTCCGGCGACACGACCATCACCAAGGTCACCGGGACCGGTGTTATCGGCACCGATACCAACGTGACCCTGACGGATCCCAACAACAACCTCACCCTGACGCTGCATCTGCTCAACCAGTATGCCGGACAATTCGGGATCAGCGCCAGCGATTATGCACTCACGCCCGACCACATGCCGGGCAACGGGACGCTGTTCCAGCTTGCCCCGAGCCACGTATGATCGAGGCGGGCAGCGGGTGACTGCGGCTATATCGCCGATGTCGGACCGGCAAAGTGTTGCAGGCAGCGATGCATGGCCCGACCGTCGGTTGCCATGCTGAAATTGTGATCTCCGAAAGCGCCTTGGGTTAGCGCTCAAGCGCTGTCGCCTGGACCGCGGCGGAGCAAACCATGGTGACCGCGATGGCAGTAGATGCCCACCATGTCGATGCGATCGATCCTGGACTGTCCGTCCTGGTGACCCTGCTGCGTTTCCACGGCATCGGCGCCGATATCCAGCAGTTGCGCCATCGGTTTGGCGCCAACGCGATCGCTGTCCCGGAGATGCTCCGCTGCGCCAAGGATTTCGGCCTCAGGGCGCACGCCTATCGGACCTGTTGGGAACGACTTGCGGCGACGCCGCTGCCTGGGATCGCGGCACTGCGCGATGGCTCGTTTCTCTTGCTGGGAAAGGTCGCCGATGACCAGGCGATCGTCCAGTCGCCGGCGGAGCCACGGCCCCGTCTGATGACGCGCGCCGAGCTCGAGGCGGTGTGGGACGGCGAACTCGTATTGATGACGCGCCGCACCGGCCTGCTCGACCTGTCGCGCCGCTTCGACATCGGCTGGTTCCTCGGTGCCGTCCACAAATACCGCCACGTGCTGGGCAGGGTGCTGGTCGCCTCGTTCTTCCTCCAGCTGTTCGCGCTGGTCTCGCCGTTATTCTTCCAGGTCGTCATCGATAAAGTGCTGGTGCATCGCAGTCTCGGCACCCTCGACGTCCTGGTCATCGGCCTGCTGACGATCTCGACGTTCGAGACGATTCTCGCAATCCTGCGCACCTATGTGTTCGCCCATACCACCAACCGCATCGACGTCGAGCTCGGCGCCCGCCTGTTCCGCCATCTGCTGGCATTGCCGATCGGATATTTCCAAGCGCGTCGCGTCGGCGATTCGGTCGCCCGGGTGCGCGAGCTCGAGAACATCCGCAATTTTCTCACCAGCTCCGCGCTCACGCTGGTCATCGACCTGTTCTTTACCTTCGTCTTCCTGGCGGTGATGTTCCTCTACTCGCCGTTCCTGACCTTCATGGTGCTGGCTTCGTTCCCGTTCTACATCGGCATCTCGGCGCTGGCGACGCCGCTATTCCGGCGCCGTCTCGACGAGAAATTCGAGCGCGGCGCCGAGAACCAAGCCTTCCTGGTCGAGAGCGTCACCGGCATCGAGACCCTCAAATCGATGGCGGTCGAACCGCAGATGCAGCGGCGATGGGAGGAACTGCTGGCCGGCTACGTCACGGCGAGCTTCCGCGTGCTCCGCCTCGGCAACATGGCAAGCCAGCTGGTGCAGTACGTCAACAAGCTGGTCACTGCCGGCGTGCTCTATTTCGGCGCCAGGCTGGTCATCGAGGGGACGCTCACGGTCGGAGAGCTGGTCGCCTTCAACATCCTTGCCGGTCGGGTCAGCGCGCCGGTGCTGCGCCTTGCCCAGATCTGGCAGGACTTCCACCAGGCCCGGCTGTCGGTGGCGCGGCTGGGCGACATTCTGAACACGACGCCGGAGCCGATCTACAACCCGGGCCAGACCGCGCTGCCCTCGATCCGCGGCGACGTGGTGCTCGAGCACGTCACGTTCCGATACCGGATCGATGGGCCGGAAGTGCTGCACGACGTGAGCTTCAACGTGCCGGCCGGGCAGGTCGTCGGCATCGTCGGCCCCTCGGGCTCCGGCAAGAGCACGCTCGCCAAGTTGATCCAGCGGCTCTATGTCGCCGAGGCAGGGCGGGTGCTGGTCGACGGCATCGATCTCAACATGATCGATCCGGCCTGGCTGCGGCGCCAGATCGGCGTGGTGCTTCAGGAGAACGTGCTGTTCAATCGCTCGGTGCGGGACAATATCGCGCTGGCCGACCCGTCGATGCCGATCGAGCGGATCATAGCGGCAGCGCAGCTCGCCGGTGCTCACGATTTCATCCTGGAGCTGCCAAGGGGCTACGACACCGTTCTGGGCGAGCGTGGCTCGCGCCTGTCGGGCGGCCAGCGCCAGCGCGTCGCCATCGCGCGCGCCGTGGTGATGGATCCCCGGATCCTGATCTTCGACGAGGCCACCAGCGCGCTCGACTACGAGAGCGAGCGGATCATCCATCAGAACATGCCGCGGATCGCAACGGGGCGGACCGTCTTCATCATCGCGCACCGGCTGTCGACGGTGCGGCGGGCCGATCGCATTATCACCATCGATCGCGGCCGTCTGGTCGAGGACGGCACCCATGACGAGTTGATCAACACTGATGGGCGCTACGCGTCGCTGCATCGCCTGCAGGCTGGTATCCATGAAGTTCGCTGAGGCCGCCATGAGCTATTTCCGGGCACCGAAATCGCGTGGGAAGAACGAACTCGCCTTCCTGCCGGCCGCTCTGGAGATTGTCGAAACACCAGCGCCGCCGCTGGCCGGCGCGATCGGCGGAACCGTTATCGCGCTGTTCAGCCTAGCACTCGTCTGGGTCTCGCTCGCCCATATCGACATCGTCGCCTCGGCGCCGGGAAAGATCATCCCCAGCGGCCGCACCAAGATCATCCAGCCGTTCGAAACCGGTGTCGTCCGCGCCATCCGGGTTCGCGACGGGGAGAGCGTCAAGGCCGGCGATGTCCTCGTCGAGCTCGATCCGACCATGAACGAGGCCGAACGCCAGCATTTCCAGAGCGACCTCGTCGTGGCCGAACTCGACGTCGCGCGGCTCAAAGCGGCGCTTGACGGAGATCCCGACCCGCTCGCCGGCTTTCGTCCGCCAGAGGGGGCGGATCCGGCGCTGGTGGCGACGCAGCGACAGTTCCTGATCCAACAGATCGACGAACAGCGCGCCAAGCTCGCCGCCCTCGACAGCCAGCAGACCCAGAAGCAGGCCGAACTCGCCACTATCCTGGCAACGGTGAACAAGATCGAGGCGGTGCTTCCCGTGCTGCAGGAGCGGGTCGATATCCGGCAGCTTCTCTATTCCCGTGAGACCGGCTCGAAGGTGAATTACCTTGAGATTCTCCAGTCGCTGGTCGAGACCCGGCAGGAACTCTTCGTCCAGCAGAGCCGGTCGCGCGAGGCGGAGGCCGCCCTGGCGGCGGTTTTCCAAGCGCGTGCGCAGGCCGCGGCGGAGTTCCGCCGTACCCTGTCGGGCGAGCTGGTGGAGGCGCAGCGCAAGGCCGCGGGGCTGCGCGAGGATCTGGCCAAGGCAACGCAGCGAACAAGGCTTCAGCTGCTCGCCGCGCCGGTCGACGGCACGGTGCAACAGCTTGCGGTGCATACCGTCGGCGGGGTGGTAACGCCGGCGCAAGCATTGCTGGTGGTGGTGCCGGCCGATAGCCACCTTGAGATCGAAGCCATGGTGTCGAACCGGGACATCGGCTTTGTCCACGTGGACCAGGACGCCGAGATCAAGATCGACACCTTCAACTTCACCCGCTACGGGCTGCTAAAGGGGCGAGTGCTGAGCGTGACGCAGGACGCCATCGCGCGCGACAGGCCGCAGCCGGACAAGGCCGGCGACAAGGCGCCGGGCGCAGAAGCGAGCAGCAGCGAGCCTGCCGGTCAGGAGTTGGTTTATGCCGCGCGCATCTCTCTTGACCGCGCCCGGATGCAGATCGATGAGAACCTGGTCAATCTCTCTGCCGGAATGGCCGTCACCGTGGAGATCAAGACCGGATCGCGAGCGGTCATCAGCTATCTGCTATCTCCGCTGCTGCGGTACAAGCAGGAGAGCTTGCGCGAGAGGTGAGGCCACAAGAACAGCGGGTAGATCGACCGCGGCGCAGAGCGGCGAAGCGGCGCGTGAAATGATCCGTGGGCTGCCAATGATTTTTTATGATCCCCAGTGGGGTTTAAATCTCCTTCGGGAATCCCCACATACGGTCCATGGCTTACTGGCAAGCATCGATCACGCGGGAACCGCCGAAGACGAAGGCAGAGCTGCGCCAGATGCTGACCGAGGCCGTCCGCAACACGCAACCCAGCGCGGATCGTCGGCCGAAGCGCCTGTCGAAGGCGCGCAAGATCGCGGCTGGGGCTGCGCACGCCGATTGAAGACCAGTCTGCCGGGCCCTAGACGACCATCCAACCATCCCGGGCAATTTCATCCGACCTACGACCGGCTTCATTCGTGACCAGCGCGAAAGTTTCATAGGGGAACAGCGTATGCGGAAACTTCCCAAGCCCAGCGTGCAAGAGATCGACGACGGACCGCAAACGGTATCTTTTGAGATAGCGAATGGCAACGCACGGCAGCGCTGCATTCTGCAAACCAAATTTCCAACACAATCGTAACAGCGGGCTGCAGCTGCGTTTTGATGCAACATCGTTGGCTGCAGCTCGTGTGGAGCTGAGTAGTTTCCCTTGCGGTTCGCTACCTACCATCTGAACAGCGCCGTCGACCCGGCGGACGAGCGCGTGTCGATCGGCGCGCGGGCGCTGACCGGGGACGATTATCATGGCCACGTGTGCTGGGACACAGAGATATTCCTTCTGCCCTTTTATATCCTGACATGGCCGGAAGCCGCGCGAGCGCTGCTCATGTATCGCTTTCGCACCCTTGATGCAGCGCGGGCAAAATCGGCAGGTCTTGATTTCAGAACGGGGCTGTTCGAACAATTCGCAGGCTATTTTGCCCTTGAACAGATCAATCTGGCGGACTACGCAGGCCGGTCCGTGCCAATGGACGTGGTTCTTGGGCGGGAGCGGACGCAACGATCCCAGGTGGTCAAACAGGCTGATGTCGTGGCGCTTCTCGCGCTGCTGCCGGAGGAGTTCGCTGGCGAGACTGGGGCAGCGAACTTCCACTACTACGAGCCTCGCTGCGGCCACGGCAGTTCGCTGAGCCGGGCGATGCATGGGCTGGTCGCGGCTCGGCTAGGCTACTCCGAAATGGCGTTGGGCTATTTCGGCAGACCGCAGCGATTGATCTTGCGGATACCCATGTGGCGATTAGTGGTGGCGTGCATATCGCAGCCCTTGGCGGGATCTGGCTGACGGCAGTGTTCGGCTTCGCCGGGGTGTCATTGCGCAGCGACGCCGTGGTCATCGACCCGCAACTTCCGGTGGGTTGGCGCGGACTCGGCTTCGGCCTTCAGTGGCGTGGTCGCCGCCTCAAGGTCATGATCGACCAGACCAAGCAACGCCTCGAGGCAACTTTGGAAGCGGGAGAGCCGATGACGCTCATCGTGAGCGGCACGCCGCACGAGCTCCGCCGTTGCCAAGTGCTTCGGGTCTTCGCCGCAAGGCCGGATGGATCAAAATCCCGCTGAGCCACTAGCTCAGTTCGACTGCCGGCGGTTGATCATGCCGCGGACCCACGATCAGGCCGAGCGCCGACGGCTTAATTTTTGGTGAGTGAGCAGAATTGATCAGCCGCCACGTGATCGGGCGTGACAGCATATCATTGAATGTGGCCTGAGAGTTCCTGGGAGCCCGATCAAAGGCGCCTGCTTTGGCTGAGGTCAAGCCGATCCCGGCCAAATTCAAGCTTGGTCTGAAGATACGCGAACGCGCGTTCGAATTCCTGCTTGGGCTGGCTCGTTACGCTGATTTAGAGGAGCGGGGTTAGCCGATGAACGCGAACACTGATGCCGCCGTTGAAGCCATCGTCAGGGAGTTCGCGGCGAACCGAAGCCGTCTCCTTGATATCTTCGAGGCGGTCCAATACCGGTTCGGCTTCATCAGCGATAACGCGATCGAGGCAATCGCGAGCGGGATTGGCATTCACCGCGTCGAAATCGAAGATACGCTGTCATTTTATTCGTTTCTCGACCGCGCGCCCCGCGGTCAGTTCCGGATACGGCTGTCCAAGACGCCGATCTCCTTCATGAAGGGCGCAGAGGATGTCGCCCGCGCCTTCGAAGCGGAGCTCGGTATCGAGCTGGGAGCCACCTCGCTGGATGGCAAATTCACGCTCGAGTGGACGAGTGACATCGGCATGGCAGATCAGGAACCCGCGGCCCTGGTCAACAGGGTTGTGCTGACCGCGCTGTCGCCCGCGGATGTGCCAGGAATTGTCGGCGCATTGCGACAACTGGGAAATGACGGCGGCTTGCCTCCATTCCCTGTGCATCCCTCAGAGGGCATCATGTTGCCCAAAGCGAGGGTGGCATCCAGCCTGGTTCAGTCCGGGCCGCTGCTTTCTGGTGCACGCGGTCGTGCCGACGGGATCGTCGCCGCGCTGGCTCGTTCACCGGACAAGGTCATCGAGGAGATCACGAGCGCCAGACTGAGGGGGCGCGGCGGTGCCGGATTTCCGACTGGATTGAAATGGCGGCTCACCCGCAAGGCCGCCGGCAAGGATCACTATCTGGTCTGCAACGCGGATGAGGGGGAGCCCGGCACGTTCAAGGATCGCGTTCTGCTGTCGGAGTTTTCCGATCTTGTTTTCGATGGCATGACGGTTGCGGCCTACGCGCTGGGTACGCGGCATGGGCTCGTCTATCTCAGGGGCGAGTATGCCTTTCTCTGGGATGCGCTTCAGCAGACGCTGCAGACCCGCCGCAGCCTCGGATTTCTCGGCACTAACATCTGTGGCCGCGACGGGTTTGATTTTGACATCCGGATCCAGCTGGGGGCCGGAGCTTACATCTGCGGCGAGGAATCCTCGCTGCTCGAATCGCTCGAAGGCAAGCGCGGCGCGCCGCGAGACAGGCCGCCCTTTCCGACCGAGCGCGGCTATCTGGGCCAGCCGACCTGCATCGACAATGTCGAGACCTTCGTCTGCGCCGCCCGCATCATCGAGAAGGGCGCCGCTTGGTTTGCAGGACAAGGCACGAAGGAATCAGCCGGGACGAAGTTGATGAGCGTCGCGGGCGATTGCGCGCGTCCGGGGGTGTATGAGGTGCCGTTCGGCATCACCGTCAACGAACTGCTTGACCTCGTGGGTGCGCCGGATGCCGAATATGTCCAGGTCAGCGGCCCTTCGGGCCAGTCCATTGCGCCGAAGGATTTCGGCCGCCGCATCGCCTACGAGGATCTTTCGACCGGCGGTTCGACGATGGTGTTCGGTCCAGGGCGCGACGTGCTGGCAATAGCCTTGCAATTCGCCGATTTCTTCGTCGACGAGTCCTGTGGCTGGTGCACACCGTGCCGGGTAGGGACCACCCTTTTAAAGCAGGGGATGGAGAAGGTGGTCGCCGGACGCGCAACGCTTTCGGATCTGGTCCAGATCGAGGCGCTCGGCCAAACCGTCGCGCGGATGAGCCGCTGTGGCCTCGGCCAGATGGCGCCGAACCCGATCCTGAGCACGATGCGCAGCTTTCCCGAGCTCTACGAGGCGAGGCTCGCACCTCAGCCCTTCACGCCGCGCGTCTCCTTGGATGACGCGCTGCGCGAGGCGGTGGCGGTCCAGGGACGCGAACCCGCAACCAGGGAGAACTAGGATGGATGCCGTAACCTTCCGATTTACGGTCGACGGGATGGAGGTGCAGGCGACCGAGGGGCAATCGGTGATCCAGGCCTGCGACGCGGCAGGGATCTATATCCCGCGTCTCTGCCATCATCCGGATCTGGAGCCCGCCGGCAATTGTCGTGTCTGCACTTGCAATATCAATGGCCGCAACGGTGCAGCCTGTGTCACACCGGCTGTCCACGGCATGGTTGTCGAAAGCAACACGCCGCAACTGACCGGCGACAGGCGCGCCATCATCGAAATGTTGTTTGTCGAAGGCGATCATCCCTGTCCGTACTGTGTGGCCAGTGGGGATTGCGAATTGCAGGCGCTCGGCTACCGGCTTGGCATGGTGGCGCCGGCTCAACCCTATCAGCAGCCCGGCCGAAAGATCGACGCCACACACCCCGATATCTATCTCGATCACGACCGATGCATACTTTGCTCGCGCTGCATCCGCGCCTCGCGGATGGAGGACGGCAAGACGGTTTTCGGTTTTGAAGGGCGCGGGATCAAAATGCGGCTCAACGTCGATGCGCAGGGTGGGCTCGGAGAAACCCAGATGGCCGCCATCGACAAGGCGGCCAGTGTCTGTCCGGTCGGCTGCATTGTCATCAAGCGCGGCAGTTACCGGATCCCGAATGGCAGCCGCCGCTTCGATAAATCGCCGATCGGCAGCGACATCGAGGCCAAAAGGACGAGCCGTAAATCATGACCGCCACCTTGGTCTCGAAAATGACAAAACCCAAGCTTGCGACATGCTCGCTAACAGGATGCTTTGGCTGTCACATGTCGCTGCTCGATATTGACGAGCGGATCCTCGAACTGGTCGAGCTCGTCGATCTCGACGTCTCTCCTTTGGATGACAAAAAGACGTTCGATCAGCCGGTCGATGTCGGCTTCATCGAAGGCGGCTGCTCGAACGAGTACAACATCAGGGAGCTAAAGGAATTCCGCAAGCATTGCCGCATCCTGGTTTCGGTAGGGGCCTGCGCCATCAATGGCGGCATACCGGCGATGCGAAACACGGT
>Ga0116117_1000346_pt1 | contig 12517 bp, 11 predicted proteins | sample June2015DPH_11_1_FD_89790 | JGI IMG/M metagenome (GOLD analysis project Ga0116117, IMG submission 89790) | Peatland microbial communities from SPRUCE experiment site at the Marcell Experimental Forest, Minnesota, USA - June2015DPH_11_10 | ecosystem: Environmental > Terrestrial > Soil > Wetlands... | reverse complement strand
GTTCAAGTGCGACTCCCCGAAACCGTGGGAGCCGCTGATAGCGCAAGACGCTCGTCGCGGCGCGCGGCACGCAGCTTCAAGAGAAACTGCGTAGCGTTGATGAAGTACGATGCGTAAGCCGCCAGTGCGAGCAGCATCTGCTGGCGAGGATCGCCCAGCCCGGCAAGCAGGGCCACCAGGTAGGCGGTGTGCAGCGAGAGCACCAGGAAGCTGAAGACGTCCTCCCAGTAGAATGCCGGCGCAAACAGATAGCAGCCGAAAACTTCCCGCTCCCAGATCGAGCCGGTGATCATGATCGCGTAAAGCAGAAGCGTCTTGATCACGATCGACGCCGTCGCGACCGCAAATCCATCGCCCAATGTCAGGTAGCGGACAACAAGTGCCAAGCTGATCAGGAAGGCCGCGAACTGGATCGGCGCGAGGATCCCCTGCACCAGCGTCCACCTTGTTGCATCGCGGCGAAGGCGTTCTTCGGGCGTATAGAGTGGCTTAAATCCTTGACCAGCAGCAAGAACTTCGAATTGCGAAATCGCGCCGGGCGAAATCGTGTTAGCAGGTGCAACGATGTATTCGCTGACTTCATTGTAAAGATTGTTTGACAGCAACCCAGCGCGATGGTGCGATATTGGCCGGGGGTAACGCGGTGCTATCGGCAATCGTCCGCCGTTTGGGGTTAAATCCCGATCTTCAGCCGCTTGTTGATGCACCACGCCACTCCCTGTGTGCGGGCTGGGTAACACGGAAGCTAAACTTCGTCTGAGTGACTGTCAACTAAATCATACGTAAATTAGACTTGACGGTTTAAACAGGTCAGGACTTAATGTACGGGGGAGTGGAAAAGATGACCGATGTGAACGAGCAATCCTTCTCAGCCGTCACAACCACGGACGTTGTCAATGCGCATCAGCGCAACCCGCGTCGCAAACATATCCCCGCCCCGATATGGCGATTTCGCCCAACACTGCCACCGATCAGTGTTGTCAAAACCATCAAGACCCAGATCATTCCCAAGATCGTGCTTGCGCTTCGCAAAGCACCGGTGGCCTGTCCCGAAGAGGCCGCCCAACAGCAGAATCACAGCCCGGTCGAGCGGTTCGCGGCGCTGGCGCTGGCCAGCAACGATGACGCTCCGTTCGCCTATGTCGAAGACCTGCTTGGGCAGGGTGTGCCCGCGGAATCGATCTTTCTGGATTTGCTTGCGCCCACAGCCCGACACTTCGGCAGCCTCTGGGAATCGGATGCCACCGACTTTGCAAGTGTGACACTGGCAATGAGCCGCCTCCAACGAATCATGCGGCGGCTCGGCGAGCGTTTCTTCGACAAGGCGGGCCAGGGCAGCGGCGAATCGGTCTTGCTGACGATCGTTCCCGGGGAGCAGCACAGTTTCGGATCGTCAATGGTGGCCGAGTTTTTCCGGCGCGCCGGTTGGAACTTGTGCACCGGACCGTTTTCATCGCATCAGGAACTGACATCTCTTGTGCACAATCACTGGTTCGACATCGTCGGCTTTTCCGTAAGCAGCGATCGCAGACTTGGTGAACTGCAAAAAGGCATTCAAAATATCCGGCGCGACTCTCGCAACAAAAATGTGGGTATCATCCTGGGCGGACCGGCGGTGATCGCGCAGCCCGGCCTTGTGGCATCGATGGGAGCCGATATGATGTCGGCGGATGCGACTGCCGCGCCGCAACAGGCACTCGGCCTGATCGAGCGAATGAAGAGTCAAAATTGACGGGATCAGGCGTGCGCGAGCGTCAAACGGCACCGCGGCAATCCATGCCGCCGAAGCCAGAGCGGAAGGTCAGGCGAATGACGGCGGCCACGGCTGAAAATTCCGCGCCGGTCAGCGTCGTCACTGCGCTTTATCTGCGCACCAAGACCTTGCATGTCGAAGCCGAACGAACCGGCATCATCCGCGATCTGTTGCGCGGCGAAGCCAGCCGCGAAGGCTATGTCCTTCTGCTGCGTAATCTTCTTCCCGCCTACCAGGCGATGGAGCGCGGGCTCGAACGCCACCGCGGCTCGCCTGGCCTCGGCGCGCTTGCTCGTTACCGACTTGATCGTGCCCCCGCAATCCAATCCGACCTGATCGCAATATGCGGCAAGGGCTGGAGCCGCGACATTCCGCTGCTCGCCGTGGGAGAAGTCTATGCCGGGCGGATAGCAGAAGCAGCGGAGGGCGCCGGCGCCCGGCTGATTGCGCATGCCTACACCCGGTATCTCGGTGACCTTAGCGGTGGGCTTATCTTGCAGCGACTGCTGGCGCGGTCACTCGGACTTCATCCCTCCGAGCTGTCATTCTACGATTTCCCCCGGTTTTCCGATCTCGAGGCGCTGAAAGCCGGCTACCGCAAGGCTCTCGATCGGGCCGGCGCCCTCGTCCGCGATGGCGACGCGGTCGTTGAAGAAGGTGCCGTCGCCTTCACCCTCAATATCGAGCTGTCCTGGGCCGTGCAGTCGGCGACGTTGAAGGGATCGGCTGCCGCCGCGGCGGCGGAGTAGGTTATCGCGGCCGGCGCTTCATTTCTTCGTCTTGTCGCCACGGGATGTGCGCGACGAATGCCAGATCAAATGCTCGAGCACCTCGGCGGTTCGCAGCGTCGAATGGCGCACGCTCTCGAGCATCTCGGCGATGCGGCCGGTTTCCACGCCATAGGTGATCTCGAGCGCGGCAAGCTGCGCATTCTCGACCACTGACGACAGCAGGTTTTGATAGACAAGATCGGTCTTGGAATCGAGGCGGACGCTGTTGATCCGATTGCTCTGAATGATGCCTTCCTGGAAGCGACCGCGCGCGATCTCGGCGGCCTTGCGGTCGGTGATATCCGAGAAGATCAGAACGAAGCCGAGCACCCGGTCGCGCGAGGGCTGCACCGGATCGGCTCTAACCATCAGCGGCTTTTCCCTATTGCCTTCGCCGCGCAGCAACAGCTCCCCGCGCCAGGCGCGACGATGAAGGATGAGATCCGCAATGTTATCGAGGAAGCGCTCCGGTTGCTGGAACGCCGCGGCCAGTTCGTCCAGTCGGCCAAGCGCCGTATGATCCTTCGGCAGCAGGGCCTTGAAGGCTTGGTTCAACAACAGGATCTTGCCGTCGATGTCGGCAATGATCACCGGTTGCTCGGAGACCCGCACGTGGCGGCTAAACTGTTCCAGCTGATCCTGTGCGATAAGCGTACGGACCGCGCGGAATTGCAGCACGATGTCGGCCACCGATTGACCGATCAGGCGCGCCGCGGCGATATCGGCCGGCGTCCACGGCTCGGATGTCCCCTCAACAAGCTGATGCCATTGCGCAAACGACCGCCGCGGCGACAGATCCGAGGGATTGTCGCCCATCACGAACGGCTTGAGCGGATCGCCGCCCCAAGTCACGGTGCGTATTCGCTCGGGACGGAACCAGATCAGATATTCGCCGCGATTGTTTGAGATCGGCGTGACGAGAATTCCGCTTGCGACCTTCGTGACGCCGGCGAACTGAGGAAAATCGAGACCCAGCGATGCCGTAGCAAACACAGATGTCTCGCGCTTCGCATCCAGCCAAAGGCCGATCTCCCGAATCTCCTGGGTTCCCGGAACCTCGCCGGATGAAATGATCTGGCCTTCGTAGATGAGGGCGCTTCCGCTTGCCCCAAGCGGCTGAAGGATCGATTGCGAAGAGTCGAAGATCGCTGCCCGCCAGTCACCCTCGCGCGATATCGCCTCGATCATTCTTTGTTCGAGCCGCTGCACGAAAATATCCGACTGACTCTGCGCGAAACTCTCGAGCGCCGCAATGCGGGTCGCGATCGCCTCGGCAAGCAGTTCGCAGACCGCGCGCTGTTCGAAATGAATGAAACGTGGCTCGTAATGGTGACAGGCCACTAGGCCCCACAATTTGCCGCCAACGACCAGCGACACGACCAGCGTGGCGCCGACGCCCATGTTCTTGAGATATTGCAGATGGATCGGCGACATGCTGCGCAGGAAGCACAGCGACATATCCAGGTCGCGTCCCGTCAGCGGCGAGAGCCGCGGCTGCAGCGGGACGGGTTCGTAGCCGACGTCGACCAGCACCCAGACGCGCGTGCGTTCGTACAGGCGGCGAGCCATCTGCGGAATGTCCGTCGCCGGGTAACGATTGCCCAGATAGGCTTCAAGATCGGGCTTGCGCCGTTCCGAAAACACTTCGCCGTGGCCTTCGTCATCGAAGCGATAGACCATCACGCGGTCATAGCCCGTACGGTCCTGGAACAGCGTCGCCGCCTCGTCGCACAGCGCGCGGAGCGAAGTCGCGGTACGAATCTTATTGAGCGCGCTCGCGATCTGTTTGGAAAGATCGACCGAGGGACCTGCGCGTTCGAGCTCGATGATCAACCCGCCCGCGGGCGGCCGGTGTAACAGGCCGTCGAATGCCGCGCTCGGACTGCCAACGCGACATCGCACCGCGATCGGCATACCCTGTGACGTCGGATCAAGGTGCGGAAGAATACCAAACAGCAGATCGCCGTCGAGCTCGGCGAGCGGCATGCCGACGACCTGTCTCAGGTTGAGAAATTTCGCAGCGTTGGCGCTGGCCTGTATGACGCGATGATCGGGTTCGCTGACGACCAACAGAGCGCCATGCGGCTGAATGGAGCCCGCGAGATGAATCTCTTCCCGTTCGCAGTTCGAAAGATCGGCTTTTCCGAACGCTGGGGTGGCGAGGGAATGGGACGCCAACTCAATCCTCTGGGGTTTCCTCGGTATCCGGCCCCTTGTCTTCCAGACCGTAGAGACTGAGCTTGGCATAAAGGCTCTGGCGGCTCAATCCCAGCAACTCGGCGGTCGCCGTCCGGTTGCCGCCCGCAAGTTCCAGCGCTTGCTTGACATAGTGCTGCTCGACGATGCTTACCGTATTTTTGACCAGCTTGCGCAGCGAGGATTTTCCAATCTGCTCGCTGATCGATCCCAAAGCCTGCCGCAGCAGATCGCTCTCCCCGCCGGAGGGAAGGCGCCGAGCGACGTTTCGAAGCAATACGCCGATCCGGTTCTGCCCGCCCTCGCCGGCACCTGCCGATATCTCGATCTCGGTCTCCGTGCCCAGCTCGCCGCGAATGGTGGTCGTGAAGAGGCGCACGGTCTTGTGCCGCTGGACATTGGTGAGCAGCGCGTTCAGATCCGCACCGGGCTGCCACAGCCAGCGTCCGAGCGACTCCCCGATCGCCGATCCCTTGGAACCGACCTGAACCAGATCAAGAAAGGATTGATTGGCATGCTGGACGACGCCGGCTTCGTCCAGCACCACAAACCCGTCGGGCAGATGATCGATGAGTTCTTCGACGGTCGAAGGCTCGGCGTTTTCCGCGGGGGCCGACAAGTCGGAGGCGGGGGTAAATTGCAGCAGAAATACGTGGCCGGGCTCGGCCGTAATCAGCGACCCGCGCAGCATCCACGGCTTTGCTTCGGCGCCGAGATGCACGAGGATGCTCAGCGCCTTGCCGCGCTCACGGATGCGCGCCAGCATTTCGCGGACCGCATCGCGATCTTCCGCCGCCACGTCGTGAAGCAGTTCGCGTCCGGCCAGGTCATCGTTGCGGCGGCGCGGGGAATTCAACGCCTCAATCGCGGTGCGGTTAGCTTCGACGATCCGCAAATTGGCCGCGGACACGATCATCACGGCCTCGTTTGAGGCGTCGAATACCAGCCGGTACCTGGTCTCGATTTGCCGTAGTTTCCAGTAATCCCGCTCCATCGTCTGCTGCGCGGCAATCAGACGTGACTGCAATTCGGCGACCGCCTGAAGGTTTTTTCCGATCGCAAGCATCCCGGCACGGCCGCCGAGCAGCACGGTGGTGAATTCCATCGGAATTTCCAGGCCGCTCGGAAAGCGCTGATTGATCTGGCGGAACGCGGAAATACCGCTGACCCGCGCATCGTCGACCATGCGCTTGATCTTGTCGCCACCAATTTCGCCGGCGATTTCCACCCAAGGGCGGCCCAGCCAGCCATCTACGCTTTCGCCGTTCATGGCTGGGGACAGCGTCGCTTCGCGGATCACGCCTTCCATGTCGAGGAGCAGCGTGATGTCAGGCTGTACGGTCGGTAAGGCGGCCATGTTTTTATCTGCCGATCATTTTTCGTGAGGCGACGACAGCGAAATGATGCACGGAATATGCCAATGCCGCCTGACACTCCACGCGGAAAAGGAGCCTGTATTGCGCAGAAACTCACGGACAAGTCAATAAACACCTTTGTTTATAAACCTTTAGTTGTCATATGTCATTTACAGTCGAGGGAACCCGGTATGAGGCCCGGTATTATATTCCCCACTCGGCTAAAGCATTTTGACCGGACCGGACTTGATCTTGCTCAAAAATACGTCGAATAATGACAACAATAGTTGATGGTTCTAGCTGTCAATATGGATTAACAAACGGATTTTGGGTACAGAAAGCAAAGCCAAGGGAGAGCAAGATAGTGACCAAAGTTGCAATTTTAGCTGTTGTGGGAGCGGCGGTGGCGCTTTCGGGCGGCGGGGCTTCCGCGCAGGATGCAGCAAAGGGAGAACAGGTCTTCAAGCAATGTATGACCTGCCACCGCATCGGCCCGGACGCCAAGAACCTGATCGGACCGGTGCTTACCGGGGTCATTGGCCGGCAATCCGGCACAGCTCCAGGGTTCGCCTATTCGGCTCTCAACAAGGCCGCGGGCGAGAACGGACTGGTGTGGTCCGACGATCTCATCATGCAGTATCTGCCGGACCCCAATGCCTTCCTCAAGAAATTCCTCACCGACAAGGGCAAGCCCGACCTCGCAACCGGCTCGACCAAGATGACCTTCCACCTGACCGACGAACAGCAGCGCAAGGACGTGATCGCCTACATTAACAAGTTTTCCGACAAAAAGTAGTTGGGCCTGACCCGCGAAGAGCCGCCGGCCGCATTATTTGCGCCATCGGCGGTAAATGTCGATCAGGTGGGCCAGTCCGGCAACCGCAAGGCAGCCGGTGGCCATCATCCAGCCACTGCCTGTGAGCGCAACTCGCAGCGCCAGCAGCAGAAACGCGCCTGCGCACAGGTTTGGCAGCAGGTCGAACGGACCGATTCCACGCCGGGCACCATGCCAGTATGCCAGCAAAGCCGCGGCCTCGAGAACGACCACAACGAGGATCAGATCGACGAGGCGGCCACTCGCAAACAACTCAGCCATGTCCAAAGATCACACGGCCATCTGTTTCACGCAACACGATCCCCACCTGCTCTCCTGTTCACGCGACCGGCTGTTCACGCGACCGGCGCATTGAGCCGGACCACCGTCAGATTGAGAAAAGCGGCGAACGACACCCAAACAAGATAGGGCAGCAGATAGAGACTGGCCGGCCTTGCAAAGCGCCAGAACGCAACGATCGGCAACAGAATCGAGAGCCAGAGAAACACCACCTCGATCAGAGCCCAATCCGGCCGCTTTAGGGCAAAGAACAGCGTGCTCCAGAGCACGTTGAGAAAGCCATTTAGCGCAAACAGCACGATCACCCACTCCCGTTGCACGCGGTTTTGGGCGTTACGCCAGGCGTGGACCGCGGATGCCGTCGCAAGCGCGAAAATCACTGTCCATGCCGGCGCGAATAGCCAGTCCGGCGGCTGCCATGACGGTTTGCGCAGATTTTGATACCACGGCCCGGTGTCCGTCAGCGTTCCGCCGAGCACGGCGATGAAGATCGCGACAATGGCCGCGATCAGCACAGGCTTGCACGAACTGCGCCGCTCGGCCATCTACGCGGAGGCCAGCCCGGCCATATGGGCAAGGTTCTTGAAGAAAATCCGCACATGTGCGATCGGCTTGGCGCGGACCAATTCCTTGTTCATGTAGGCGTCCCAGGTCAGCTTCTGGACATCGCGGTCTCGGCAGATGCTGACAAAGCGTTCGCGGCGCCGGTCGTTCGAATACCAGTACCACTGCATCACGCCGAGGATCCAGAACACCACGCCGTGCATCCGCATGAACCGCTTTCGCGCCGTGCGCAGAGCGTTCACTTCGCCGGTTTCAAGGAACATGTCGACGGCTTCCGCCGACAATCGCCCACCGATCATCGCATAGTAAATCCCCTCGCCGGATGCCGGCGCGACAACCCCCGCGGCATCGCCGGCGAGCAACACGCTGCGACCGTCGTCCCAGCGCGGCAACGGGTGGAGCGGAATTGGTGCGCCTTCGCGACGGATGGTCTCGGCGCTCCCAAGCCCCGCCGCCGCACGCAAGCCGGCAACGGAGTTGCGCAACGAAAATCCCTTGTGAGCCGATCCGGTGCCGACGCTGACTGTGTCGCCGTGGGGAAACACCCAGCCATAAAAATCCGGCGACACCGTTCCACGGTAATAGACATCGCAACGTGTGCCATCGAAACCGGATTTCGGTCGCGGCGATCGGACGATCTCGTGATAGGCAAACACGTAAGGCAGGCGATCGGCCCCCGGGAGGCATTGCCGCGCAACCGCCGACAAGGCCCCATCCGCACCGATCAGCGCGCGACACCGAACCGCTGTTTCCTTGACGGTGCCGTCGCTGGCACGCTCCTCATAATACACGATCGTTGCTCCGCCAGCGTCGCGCCTGAAGCGTTTGAACAGTCCGGTTCGCCGCTTGGCGCCGGCCTCGGCGGCGCGTTCTCTCAACCACTCATCGAACACGTCGCGGTCGACCATGCCGACAAATCCTCCGTCGATTGGCATGTCGACCTGCTTGTCGGACGGCGACACCATGCGCGCGGAGTTGACGCGGGCGACCAGCAGGTGATCGGGAATGTCGAAATCCCGGATCAGCCGCGGCGGAATGGCACCTCCGCATGGCTTGATGCGCCCGGCGCGATCGAGCAGCAGGACGCTTCGCCCGAGGTTGGCAAGATCATGCGCGGCTGTTGCGCCGGAAGGGCCACCACCGACAACCACGACGTCGAACGTCTCGGAGATTACAGGCATATTACCCTCCAACTGCGACCGCCCGAAGATTGCCCTGCGGCATGACGCGCCTTGCAGGCGCGCGATGAACCGAAACCGCCATCAAGGCTGCCACAACGAACAGGCCGGCTTCAGATCCGAAGACAACCGAATAGGACAGCGCCGACGACGACAGCAGATATCGCGCCACATCGCTCGCCAGCGTTCCGAGAAAGCCGCCGATACCGAAGGCAAAGGCCTGGGCCGCGCCCCACAGGCCCATCCGCACGCCTTCGCGCTTTTCGCCGCTCGCGCTGACCAGCGCCATCATCGATCCGATGGCCGCCACCGCATAGGCGCCATTGGTCACGCCCAGCATGAAGACGGTCTCGCGCAACGGCCAAGCTTGGCCTACGACTGCTGCTGCCGTCAGGCAAAGCAAGGCGATCGCTGAAGCGATGCATCCGCCGACGGTCCAGATCTGCAGATTGCCGCGCGACCTTGGATAGACCGCGCCGATCGACGGCACCAGCGCCATGCCGATCAGCGTGCCGGCATGCTGAACGCCGGAAAGTTTTGTGGTCTCACCCGGCGTAAAGCCGAACACCGTGCCGGCGAACGGCTCGAGGATCAGATCCTGCGCGCTGTAGGCCAGCATCGAGACGAATACGAAAATGGCAAATCGCCGCGACCGTGGTTCGGCCCAGACTTCCATGAAAGCCGCACGGAACGAGGATTGCTGCGCTGTTCCCCGGGCGCGCTGATCGACCGAAGTCATCGCGTGGCCTTCAAAGCCCCATACGCCCGCTATCGTCAGGAGCATCGCCGCAACCGATACACAGCCCGATACCACCATCAGTCGCAGCGGCGAAAACGGATCGAGCATATGGCCGGCGACGGCCGTCGTCACAATAAAGCCCGCGATCATCATGACCCAGACGACGGTGGCCGCCGCCGCGCGGCGGTTGTCATCGGTGCGCTTGGCGAGCAGCACGAGCAGCGACGTGCCGGCGGCGCCGACCCCGCCACCGATCAGGCAGAACGCGGCAACCGCAAGCGCGATACCAAACAGCGGTTGTGTCGTCATCCACGCCGTCGCCACCGATGCCAGAAAGCCGCCGGTCGCAAGCACCGCCATGCCGCCGATGATCCATGGTGTTCGCCGCGCCCCAAGGTCCGAACCATGTCCCCAGGCGGGCCTGAAAACCTGTAGCGCATAATGGATAGCGACCAGCGCACCCGGCAGTATCGCCGGCATCGCCAACTCGACCACCATGACTCGGTTGAGCGTCGAGGTGGTGAGCACCACGATCGCGCCGAGACCGGTCTGCACCAGACCGAGCCGGACAATACCAAACCACGACATCACGGGATTGTTCATGGTCATGCCGCCCTGATCGCCGCCAACGCAAATGCACTGACGAGCATGCCGACCACGTAGCAGCTGATGCCGGTGCCGTTGTACCAGGGCGCGCGCTCACGCGGGCTCCCGAGGAAATGCGCCATCAGGAAGAATTGCGCGACCAGCAGCACGCCGACCGCGCCTGCGTGAAATGGCCGCTGCCAGCTCAGCAGCAACGCAACCACCGCGGCCTGCGGCGCGGCCATCACCAGGCAGGCAAAGCGGGCGGCGTTGCCGACGCCGAGCAGCACCGGGAGCGAATCGATGCCCATGCGCTTGTCGCCTTCGACCGATTTGAAGTCATTGAGGGTCATGATGCCGTGGGCGCCGATACTGTAGAGCAGTGCAATCAAGACGATGCGCAAGTCGGGGCTCGACGCACTCATGACGGCGGCGCCGGTGAACCAGGGCAGGCCTTCATAACAAAGCCCGCACGCGGCGTTGCCCCACCAGCCATTCTGCTTCAACCGGATTGGTGGTGCGCTGTACGCCCAGGCGAGAACCAGCCCGACGACGGCCGCCAGGAAACCCCAGGTTCCGAGCAACGTCGCGACCAGCAGCGACAGCGCCGTCCAGATCACCGCGATATAAAGGCCCCAGCTTCCGGGAATGCGCCCCGACGGAATCGGCCGCTCGGGTTCGTTGATGGCGTCGACATGCCGGTCGTACCAGTCGTTGACGGCCTGGCTGGTGCCGCACACCATCGGTCCGGCCAGTACGACACCGGCGGCGATCAGTGGCCAACGCTGTCCCGGGGAGACGCCCGATGAAACGACGCCGCATCCAAGCGCCCACATCGGCGGGAACCAAGTGATCGGTTTCAGCAATTCCAGGACGACCAGGGGCGACGAACGCTGAGCCACGGTGCTATTCATCTTCGGCCTCCCCGTCAGTTGCGTGTTCGGCAAGCCCAAATCGGCGAAGCTTGACATAAAGGCTCTGCCGGCTGAGGCCGAGCATTTCCGCAGCCGAGGCCCTGTTGTCGCCAGTCAATTCCAACGCGGCCTCGATTGAAAGCTTCTCGATCACGTCGGTGGTCTCGCGCACCAGGTCGCGCAACGGCACCCGACCGATCATTTCGGTCAGCTGCGCCATCGAACGCGGAAGCTCACGGGCGGATGTCGCTGTTGCCGACAGCCGCTTCTCGACATTCCTGATCGCAAAGCCGAAGCCAGGCTTGTCTTCATTGTCTTCCAAGGACACCGCCGACACCTCGACTTCAGCCGTCGCCCCGTATTCGCCGCGCAAGCCCGTTGAGAACAATCTGATCGAACCGTTCTGGCGCAGATTTGCGAGCGCCACGCCGAAATCGACACCTGCGCGGCCGAGCCATCGATCCAGCAATTCGCCACGGGATTGCTCCGCGCTGTTGAGCTGGGCCATCTCGAGAAAAGCGAGGTTCGCCCTGACGACGCGACCATCATATTGCGTAATGACGAGGCCATCCGGCGCGACATCGAAATATCGCAGCAGCATCGAAGTTGCCTTCAGGGCGCCGCCCTCCGCCGGCGCTTGCGACGAAAGCCGAACCAGAAACAATGAGGCGCTCTCTTGACGAAACAGCGAGGCGGTGATGCCGCATTCGCGTTGCCGGTCGGCGAGACGGATTCTTGCTGAATGGTCGCGCCCTGTCGCACGGACGTCGGCCAGAAGCCGTTCGACAACGGGAGCGCCGGCGGAATCGAAATGCCCAATGAAGTTCGATTTCACGAGCTGCGGGGCATTTTCATCGAACAGAGCCAGCGCAGCCGGATTGGCGTCGAGGATCGCATGGCTGGGCGCATCAACGATCATGACCGCTTCCGATGAGACCTGGAATAACAGTCGATACCGTGTTTCCGCATGCCGAAGCCGGACATAATCCCGCTCCATCGACTGCTGGGCATGGATAAGCCTCTGCTGCATCGCTGCGAGTGGTCGCAGGTCGCGGCCCACGACCACAAAACGATCTTCGCGCCCTATATCGATCGCCGAGTAAAGTACCGGAATATCCTGCCCGCCGGGCGATGCATGGTTGACCTGACGCCAGCCGGACGATTTGCGAGCGGCGGCATCCTGAAGCAACTCCGAAACTTTTGCGCTGGTTTCCGGAGTCACGATTTCCTGGAGTTTTGAGCCGAGCCACCGACCATGGCCGTCCAGTTCGAGCGACAGCTCCTCCTTGTTGAAGGCGACGTCGCGAATGAATCCCTGGGCGTCGACGACAACCGCAACGTCGGTAGCG
>Ga0116117_1000344_pt1 | contig 12573 bp, 14 predicted proteins | sample June2015DPH_11_1_FD_89790 | JGI IMG/M metagenome (GOLD analysis project Ga0116117, IMG submission 89790) | Peatland microbial communities from SPRUCE experiment site at the Marcell Experimental Forest, Minnesota, USA - June2015DPH_11_10 | ecosystem: Environmental > Terrestrial > Soil > Wetlands... | reverse complement strand
TGGGATTGCCCGAAGCCTGAGCGATGGTCCTGTGAAAGCGCACATCATGGATCAGATATTGGGCCGGATCGTCGGCGGTTGCGTACATCTCAGTCACTTCTTCGGCGAGCTGGGTCAGATGCTCTTCTGTTCCGCGCTCGGCGGCGAGCGCCGCCAAGTTTGTCTCCAACAGTTTGCGGGCCTCAAACATTTGCCAGGATTTGAATCCGTGAAGCGCGCCGAGCAAACCGAGCGAAGCTTTTCCAAACTCGGCGGGCCCGTCCGCGACGAAAGTACCCACGCCATGGCGTACTTTCATGACGCCGAGGGCTGCCAGATAACCGATACCTGTCCGGAGGCTGGCACGGCTGATATTCAACGACTTGGCAAACTCGCGCTCGGGCGGAATTTTGTCTCCGGGCTGCAGTGTGCCGTCTTCAATTTTTGCCCGAATGTGATTGACCACTTGCTGGGTTCGCTGACTATCAAGAATTTCAGATTTCATGAGGGCAGTATCCGCTACATGAGATTTGCAGAGTTGTTCCGCACACTGAGGTTAGCACCGACAAGCCCATCCTTGCTGCATATTTGTGTGAGCGGAAACTAATTTTGAACGACTGAACGCCGCATAGCGAGTCAAGGTTAAGCCGGTGCGGCGGGGAGAGTTACGAGAGGAACTGGCACCGCGAAGAGAGCAGTTCGGCCGCATTGGAAGCTGACTAAATGGCTGTTAATCTGTTATAGTGGTCTGACCTCATAAAAGGGTCAGGGAACAGGAAACCAACATGATGAAACTCGGCGAATTCTCGATTGGCGTGGGCGACCGATTTGCGCACCAGGCCAAAGCTCAATTAGAGGCATGCATCCTGGCCGGCAAGGCAGGCATTGAGGTAATCCCGGTTTGGAACAAGTCCAATCGAGAGCATGCGATCATCGGCTCTGAGCCGTCTTCAGTCCGCGCCGCGGCTGATACCGCAGTGAAGGAACTGGGATGGAAGTTGCCCTATTTCTGCGACGCCGACCATATCAACCTTTCCACGGTTGATCGCTTCCTGAATTTCTGTGATTTTTTCACCCTCGACGTGGCCGATTCGATTGGCCGGCCTGCAGAAGCGTCTTCGATCGACGCATTCGTGAAGCGACACTCCGAGCTGCTGGGGACCATCAGGCTGGAGGGCGCAGGCAAGAGCATCCAGATTACACCCGATCTGCTGGAGCGGACTGCGGCTAAATTTCTTTTTGCTGTGCAAGAGGCGGGCAAGATCTATCGCAAGATTGAAGCCGCAAAGGGCAAAAGCGGATTCATTGCCGAAGTTTCAATGGACGAGACGGACGCGGCGCAAAGTCCGGCGGAGCTGTTGATCATACTGGCTGCGATTTCCGACGAGGGAATTCCTGTTCAGACCATCGCCCCAAAATTCAGCGGGCGCTTCAACAAGGGTGTGGACTATGTGGGCGATCCCCGCCAGTTTGCGAGCGAGATGGAACTGGATATGGCCGCTATCCAACTCGCGATTGCGAGTTATGGACTGCCATCGAACCTCAAGCTAAGTGTGCACTCGGGTAGCGATAAGTTCTCAATTTATCCTGCGATCCATGCCGCGATGAAGAAGTTCTCAACCGGAGTGCATTTGAAGACAGCGGGGACTAACTGGCTTGAGGAACTGATCGGCCTGGCCGAGGCAGGAGGAGACGGCCTGGCACTGGCGAAAGAGATCTACGCCGAAGCTTTCGCGCATGCTGACGAACTCTGCGCACCGTACGCGACGGTGATCGATATCGACAGGATCAAGTTGCCGTCGCCACTAGAGGTTGACCGGTGGTCCTCAGCGCAATTCACTTCCGCGCTGCGCCACGATCAATCGTCACCCGCTTATAACCCAAGCCTCAGGCAGTTACTGCACGTTGGTTTCAAGGTGGCCGCCAAGATGGGCGGACGCTATTTGGATCTGCTGGAAGCGAATGAGGCAGTGATCGCGAAGAACGTGACGGAGAATCTTTACGCACGGCATATTGCACCGGTATTTCTCGGTATACAGCAGGATGCGGAACTTTCGACACGGCTGACCGGTACGAGGGCCTGAGACTGATTTGCCTGAACCGTGTCAATGCTGAACTACGGGCGTGCAGGACGCTTATTGCATGATGTGAATCGGCTCGCGTATCAGGAGCTTTGTGCCGGTGAGGCGCTGGACTTCTTCGACGGTCGCATCGGGCGCAATTTCTGTCAGCATAGGACCCTCTGGGGTTATCTCAATTACGGCTAATTCCGTGATGATTGTGTTCACGACTCTTGAGCCGGTGAGCGGCAGTGTGCAGGCATCGAGTATCTTGGGCGCGCCAGTCTTTGTTGCATGTTCCATGGCTACGACGACGCGGCGCGCTCCTGCAACCAGATCCATGGCGCCGCCCATGCCCTTGACCATTTTCCCGGGCACCTTCCAATTGGCAAGACTACCTGAGCGATCGACTTCAAGGGCGCCGAGAATGGTGAGGTTGATGTGGCCGCCGCGAATCATGGCGAAGGAATCTGCGCTGGAAAAGTAAGTGGAGCCAGGTAACTCGGAAATGGTTTCCTTGCCGGCGTTGATAAGATCGGCATCTTCCTGTCCGGACAGCGGGTAAGGCCCTACGCCCAGCATTCCATTTTCCGATTGCAGAGTTACTTCGATTCCATCGGCCACGTAGTTAGCGACCATGGTGGGGATACCAATGCCAAGGTTGACGTAGTAACCGTCTCGCAATTCCTTTGCCGCGCGACGGGCGATGCGTTCGCGAGGATCGATGGCGTTGTTACGTGGGTCGCTCATGCTGTTACTCCGCGCGTGGTGCGGCGCTCAATGCGCTTTTCATATTTTGTGCCAAGCACGATGCGGTGGACATAGATGCCGGGCGTCACTACTTGGTTTGCATCCAACTCGCCGGGCTCGACGAGTTCCTCGACTTCCGCGATGGTGCAGCGAGCCGCCGCAGCCATCATGGGATTAAAGTTGCGCGCTGTCTTGCGATAGACGAGGTTTCCCAATCGGTCTCCGCGCCAGGCCTTGATGAGCGCATAGTCGGCTTTCAGAGCCCGCTCCATGATATAGCTGCGACCATCGAATTCGCGGACTTCCTTGCCTTCGGCCACGACCGTTCCGACGCCGGCGGGAGTGTAAAATGCGGGGATACCTGCGCCTCCGGCGCGAATGCGTTCGGCAAGAGTTCCTTGTGGCACAAGGGTTAGATCGAGGGTGCCTGCGATTACCTTTTCTTCAAGCAGCTTGTTTTCGCCGACGTAACTGCCGGTGTGCGAAGCAATCATTCCTGCTTCAAGCATGAGGCCCATTCCGAATCCGTCGACACCCATGTTGTTGCTGATGGTACGCAGATTGCGAACGCCTCTGGCCACCAATGCTGCAATCAGGTTTTCTGGAATGCCGCAGAGGCCGAAGCCGCCTAACATGATGATGGAGCCGTCTGATATGTCAGCGACAGCGGCCTCGCAGCTCGGGAACACTTTATTCATGGATAAGCTCTAGCATGCCGGTTGGGTTGCGGACAATTTACCGCGACCCAAGGATACGCTATCGGAAAGGCTAATGCGAAGGTCGCCGCCAGTTAGAATACAGTGAATCGAGAGAGCGAAGGGAAGCGCGGGAGCGCTACTTGGGCTGGCTCTGGGGGCAGGAGGGTCGATGCGAACAGTTGCTTTGATAGTCGGCGTTGTTTGTCTGTTTGCCGTTCTGCTGGACGCATTCCAGACGATCATTTTGCCGCGCCGCGCCACGGGCCGCTTTCGGCTTACGCGGATTTTTTATATAGCCACATGGACACCGTGGGTCTTTCTGACGAAGCGTTTTTGCAATGCGCGGAAGCGGGAGACCGCGTTCAGCTACTACGGGCCGATGTCGCTGATTTTTCTGCTGGCAACTTGGGCGGGCGCGATGGTGATCGGTTTCGCGCTGATCTATTACTCGCTGGGTAGTCCGTTCAATGACCCTGCTCAACGAGCGGGTTTTCTGTCGGATGTGTACGTGAGCGGAACCACCCTGTTTACGCTGGGGCTGGGAGATGTTGTGCCCCACATCGGATTCGTGCGTGGCATTGTGATTTTGGAAGCGGGGACGGGGTTCGGGCTGCTGGCTGTTGTGATGGGCTATTTCCCGGTTCTGTACGGCGCATTTTCACGGCGCGAGGTGAGCATATCTCTGCTGGATGCGCGGGCTGGATCGCCGCCGACGGCTGCAGAACTGATGCGCCGCCACTCGTATGAAGGCGCGGAGCAAGCGCTCTCGCTGCTGCTGGTGGAGTGGGAACGCTGGTCGGCGGAATTGCTGGAGAGTCACATTTCCTATCCGCTACTTTGCTATTTTCGGTCGCAGCATACGAATCAGAGCTGGATCAGCGCATTGACTTCAGTGCTGGACACTTCAGCATTGCTGATTGCCGGAGTGCGGGGACACGAGGCGCGCCAGGCGCAGTTAACCTTTGCGATGGCGCGGCATGCGCTGGTTGATTTGTCGCAGATTTTCAATCTTGCGCCGGTGAGGAATGCACCTGACAGGCTTCCTCCGGAGCGCTATGAAAAGCTATACGCGATGCTCTGCCAAAGTGGTGTGAGCGTGTGCCGCGACGGCGCGTCGTACGAGAGGCTGACGGACATGCGCGCTCTCTACGAGGAGTACGCCGAGGCGCTGAGCGATTATCTTTGCATGCCGCTGCCGCCGTGGATTGCGGATCAGCCGCACAAGGATAACTGGCTGGCGGTGGCGAAATTGCGCGCGCAGACTGAGGCGGCCAATGCACCCACAGCGGGCGATACGTTGACGATGAATGCGCCGCAGACGATTGCTACGCTGGTGGACGATCATCACGAGTTTTGAAGGGCGTTGCAAGCGGGATGCGTTTGCCTCTAGACTTGTGGTATCTGGTGTTGGTCTGGGCGTCCTGAGAAGGTGGCCATGGCTTGGACGCCGGCTTGCGATGTGCGGAAGTGGTGAAATGGCAAACACACTAGCCTTAGGACGGCAATTTCGGTCTTTCGCACTGCCCTGCACCGAGGCGCACGGACTCTCCTAAACCACACAAAATGGTTGTTTTAGGAGAAAATCATGCCTCGCACCGAAACGCACCCGAGCGCACCCGATTCCAAACCCAACTGCCACCAAAACTGCCACTCGGAAGGGGTCGAGTGGTGGATGGTACGCGATAGTACGATAAGCCCCACAGACCTCACCCAAGACGCATTGCGCGCCCGCGTCCGCATTCATCCCAAGACCGGATGCTGGGAGTACACCGGAGCCTGCGACGCGAACGGCTACGGAAGGGTCTTCCTCTCCGGCAAGGAGAGAAAGGCTCCAAGAGTCTACTTCGAGGTCTTCGTCGGTCCGCTCCCCGCAGGCACTCGGCTCAAACATACTCTCCCGTCCGATAAATGCATCGGAAGCCCGTGCTGCAATCCCGCTCACGTGAAGGTCGAACAGAGCTTCAATGAGATCAAGTTCGCTCGCCGCATCTGTCCGAAGGGCCATCTGATCGACGCCGGCAATGCTGTAGTCGAACGCCGAGGCAATCATCTTCTCGTTCGCTGCCGCGCATGCAGGCGGCTGGACTGGAAGACGAACAAGCGCCTCGTGGCGAAGCTCAGACTTGGTCAGCAAAGTCCCTCGGGAGGGTGACGACCGCTGAAGCGTCCTCGCCGAAGAGCAGGTGCAGGCCTCTCAAACAATCTATAACCCCTCGAATCGAGTTCCAAGACGCTATCGTGCCGGCCCGGAATTGACCGAATTCGGGAATCGCCCTATAACTACCGGGACATTCCGGAGGAAGCTCCGGAACCCGGACGCCAGACCGGCCAGACGGGTCCGATTCCTGTTGTTGGAGCGAGGGGTTATGGATAACCAGATTGAGAAGCTTCTCTACTCGCGCGAAGATGCGGCCGCCGCGCTGAGCATCAGCATTCGATCCGTTGACTACCTGATCGCGGAAGGAAAGGTGACCACGCGCAGGATCGGCAGAAAAATCCTCATTCCCGCCGGCGACATCAAGCGCTTCGCTCGCGCGGACCACCCGGAACGCATTCGAACCAGCGGCAAAGTTCGACATGAGGAACAACGGTATGGCACGCAATGAGAAAAAACTCCGCGGCATCTTTGAAATGCCCCCGGACTCGGGAATCTTTTATATCCAGTACTTCGACATCAACGGAAATCGTCGTCGAGAAAAGGTTGGACGCCGATCCGACGCGATCACGCTCCTCGCCAAGCGGAAAACAGAAAAGCTCCAGGGGAAAAAGCTTCCAGAGAACCTTCGCAAGGGAGCGGTCCCATTCAAAGAACTGCTCGATGATGCGCTCGAAATCAGCCGGGCGGAGAACGGCGCTGAAACGACGTATAACCACGGACTCAAGTTCGAGGTCTTCCGCGAGCACTTCGGCGACCGGCCAGCGGAGAGTATCAGCAAGCAGGAGATTGTGCGTTTTCTGTTGGACCTCGCTGATGAGAGAGAATGGTCTCCTGCCAGCTTCAATCGCTGGCAGACTTCCATTTCCATCGTCTTCCGAGTCGGAGTCGAGAACGAGAAAATTGCTTTCAACCCGGCCTCCAAAATCAAGAAGAAGACGGAGAATAACGGGCGCATTCGCTTTCTCTCCGATAGCGAGGAGAAGTCTCTCCTTCAATACATCAACGAGCACTATCCGGAGCACGTTCCCGCGTTTCGCGTTAGCGTTCACACTGGAATCCGAGCGGGGGAGCAGTTTCGGATGCAATGGAAGGATATAGATTTCGAACGGCGGATTTTGACGTTACCCAAGACCAAGAACGGCGATATTCGACACGTTCCTCTCAATGAGACCGCTTTCGCCGCAGTAACCTCGCTCTACAAGAATCGGTCTCAGCTGCCTTGGGTCTTCCTCAATTCCGCCGGAGGGCAGTTGAGAAGCCAACGAGATTGGTTCGATCGTGTTCTCGAAGCAACAAAGCTTCCGGATTATACCTGGCATTGCAACAGGCACACTTTTGCCAGTAGACTGGTCATGAACGGCGTCGATCTCCGCACCGTTGGTGAACTCCTCGGCCATCGGACGTTTCAGATGACGATGCGCTATGCTCATCTAGCGGCAGATCATAAGCACGAAGCGGTGTCTCGCCTGGATAAGGGAATCGGCAGGGGTCGTTCATCCAGACGAGGTCCGCAAAGGGCAGCTTAGCGGGAGTGGCGAAATGGCAGACGCACTTGGTTTAGGTCCAAGCGGAGAAATCCGTGGGGGTTCGAGTCCCTTCTCCCGCACCAATTCAAACAAGTTCCGGCTACAGTAATTAGAGGGCGCGGCCATCGTTATAGCCGCGCCCTCTCCGGTTTTGAAAATCCTTACCGAACTTGCGCTACGAACTAGTCTCCCGAACAGAAGCCATGTAACCTCGCTGCCGTTCTCGCAGAACAGCATCTGCGGAAGACCGCGCTGCTTTTTCTGACCATTCCGTACCCGCGACCAGTGATCCTGGTTCAGGTCCTTGCTGACCGAGAGATTGCGGGCGACCTCCTCGCCAGTAAGCAGAGTGTCGAACTCCGGCATGAAAAGGGATCTCCTATAGCCTCTTTCCTCCATCTGCGTGGTGTCCGGGCCTGCATGCTCCGGCGAGGTGAGGAAATCGTGGGTTAAATTCCCGTATCGGTCAAATGTGCGCCGGACCGTGCCCTCCCCCCGGTCCTGAATCCGGACTTGACCGAATTTCAAGACCATCTCATTCTGTTCCAGCATTAAGGGAAGCCCTGCGGCTGACTGCGAGGAGAAGGAGATGTTTGATTCGATCACCGATCTAGCCGGCAAACTTGCAGCCACAGGCTACTTCATCGACCCGACAATGACCCAGGTGGTCTTTCTCGCGGCCAAGCTGCAGAAACCGCTGCTGCTCGAAGGGCCGGCAGGATCAGGCAAAACGCAATTGGCCGTCTCTGTTGCCGCCGCAGCCTGCACACACATCGAGCGACTCCAATGCTACCGCGGTGTCACCGAGGATAAGGCCATCGGCCGATTCGATGAGAGCCTTCAGCGGCTCTATATGGAGTTCTCGAAGGGGGCAGGTCCGCACGCGACTTTTCTTACCTGAAGAACCGATTTCATTCGTATCACGATTTTGCTAGAATCGTCGCCCTTCTTCGTTCAGAGACGATTGAATCAGGCAGCAACCGTCGCTGGACGTCGCGATTCGTTTTCCCGTTTGGCCCAAACGCCATCTACGAAGATCAGATCTCATTCGCATGGAGCTAGGTGGAGCATCGGAATGAGTTTCGGAATTGAAGACATTTGCGGAACATGAGAATCCAGATTCGGGATTTTGAAGAGCCGCGAGCCTCGTCCATGCCAATCCAACCAGGAATAATGCATCGACACCATCGTTCACGACTGGCATACAAAGGGCAACCCTCGCCAGCTCTGAACTGTCCTGATTAGACAGGTGTGAGGGTTTGCATTTCATTGTTTTGCCAGCCAATCATCTTCGATCGGCCTCGGATCGGTCAACCAAACACTCAAAGACGGAGCTTCGGAGTCTTCCCAATGAGAGCATGTTCACAATCCAATAGACCATTTTATCGACGAGTGCCATATCGCGAAACAGCCGTTCCTGAACGCCCTTGTTGCGATAGATAGTGCTCGGATCCTCGGCTTCATGAACTTCGGTGTTGGAGCAGGCGAGTCCATGTCGGTCGTTCAGATCGCGATGATGAGAGGACTACCCTATAGTGATCGACAGGCCTGCGAGTGAAATATTTGATTTCGTCTCAACCCCAGGGAACGTCTATAAATGGTTTACAAAGTCGAGCGACGTAAAACCGTTTATCAGTGGGGCGCTCGACCACCCCAACCGCGTCGGCGATCAAGTATTCGAAAACATCGACTTTCCGGATGGGAGAAAGCTGAGTTTGGTGCAGACGACAGTCGTCTGTATTCCTGGCTTCGAGTGGGTCGTCGCGGGGCAGCCCGTCGGCGGCGACGGCAAGCCTTTGCCGCAAGTGCTTTCACTTGCGGTCTGGACCGTACAGCCTCTTCCCGGTGGCAAGAGTATGTTCAGCAGGTTCTTCTCCCTTGTCGGGTCGGAAGGAAGCGTAACCGTGTCGCGCTCGAAGAATGGCGCGTTGGACCCGGTGGGGAGCCAGGCCGCGCTGGAACGGCTCAAGAAATACCTTGAGGGGTCGCAGGAGAAGAACTGAGCAATACTTGATCGTCCCGGACGCTCCGGCGAGGCGTCCGGGATTCTGCCGCGAAAGCGATGCCCCTTAATTGCCACCCTTTCGGAGAGCAGTCATATTACCGCGCCCCTCGCCCACGCGGCTTGAATCGAAATCGACGGCAGTCCACCGGCGTGTCGGTATTCGATCCTTGTCCATAGCATTTACGCCTTTGCCATATGAGCCGTCTTGGTGTGAAGCGTAACTGCATATCCGTCTGGATCCTGGAACGTGAAGAAGCGTCCGAAGGGCCCATCTTGAAGCGGCGAGAGTATCGTGACTCCAGCATTCTTTAGTCGTTCATGGAATGAGTCTGCGTCGTCGCACGCAAGCCAGATTGATACGCCCCAGCCTAGTCGCTCGGACGCAGATAGGTCGATCATCTGCGTACGGATCGCAAATGGAATTGGCGTCGTGTCAAATAAAACAGCGCCAGGCGGGGTGCGATCTACGAGGGAAAGGTTCAAGTGTTTTGTGTAAAAGAGTTTCGAAGCTTCAAGGTCCCGGACTTGGAGCGATATGAAGTCAGGTCCGATTAGTTTACTCATGGTTGGCCTCCGTGTATCATATAAGGAGCCTAATATAAGGAGCCTTATATGTCAAGCGAGATTGTTCCTGAACCTGTTGCAAAGCGACTCGGCTACGCGCTGAAGCGTGCCCAACATGCGCTGCACTTGCGGATGGATGAAGTTCTAAGGCCTCTCGGTCTCACAACGGCACAATATGCCGTAATGTGTGTGATCGAACAGGAGGCGGGGATCTCGAACGCGGGCCTGGCGAGAGCGGCTTTTGTGACTCCCCAGACGATGACGGGAATTCTCGCAAACCTACGCCGCGACGGGCTTCTTTCCCGAGAAGCCGATCCATGCCATGGGCGCATACTCCGGAGCGAGTTGACGCCCGCTGGCAAGAAAAACCTCGCTCAAGCGCATCGGGTTGTCGGCGAGCTGGAAAGGATTATGCTCAAGGCAGTTGGCCGGGCCAGAGCCGCTAATCTCGTGGAACTTCTGTCGCAATGCGCAGACGATCTATCGTCGCGAAAATGAAGCCGTGCACAGAATTTGTCGAAAGGCCGACTTGAAGGGCTCGACTTTGTTTACCGCAAGTGACCTTTTACATCATGTTGCTTAAGGGGAGATAGCATGCCCCTCGTGGTATGACCGACCGGGCGACATACCTTGGCAGCTTCTCCGATCAACCCGCCCCTCGCGCACGCGTCTGAAGGAGCCCTCGCAGAGCCGGTGGCACGAAACCGCTTAGTTCCGTAAGACGTACTCTATTGCACAACAAGAAGGTCAGATGCACAGTGATCATTGATTAGGAGAAACGCAATGGCGAACAGCGAAGATGTCGTGGTCACCGGGGTCTCGACCGGAATTGGTCGGGGAACCACAAAGGTGCTTGTTTCAAAGGGATTTCGCGTGTTCGGTTCTGTTCGCAAGCAGGCTGACGCCGAACGTTTGCAGACAGAGTTCGGTGAAGGCTTTGTGCCTCTCATTATGGACATTACGGACGCCGACGCGGTACATCAAGCTGCCCAGAAGGTCGGCTCCATGATAGGCGACAGGAATTTGGTTGGCCTTGTAAACAATGCAGGAATTGTGGTGAGCGGGCCACTGCTTTATGTGAAGCCCAGCGAGTACAGGCGGCAGTTGGAAACCAACATGATCTCCCCGCTTGTGGTCATCCAGGTCTTCGCGCCTCTTTTGGGAACGGATAAGAAGAGGCAGGGTCCCAACGGCCGCATTGTGAACATCAGCTCTACCACCGTGGAAGTCACCATCCCGCTTCTCGGTGCTTATAGCTCGTCCAAATCTGGTCTTGAAGGAATGTCGGACGCGCTGCGTCGAGAACTGATGTTATTTGGCATCGACGTCGTGATCATTGAACCGGGCACCGTGAACACGGCGATGTACGACAAGGGCGAAAAAGAAGATCTGAGTGAGTTCAAGCCAACCGAGTATTGGGAGGCGGTGCAGAACTTCCAAAAATACATCGTCACAGAAGCCCGAACTAACGGCTTACCCCCTGAGCGTATCGGCGAAGCCGTCCATGTGGCGCTCACCACGGCGAAACCGAAGGCACGCTACGCGGTCGTTCCGCAACGTTTCAAGAACTGGATTTTGCCCAGACTTCTTCCTGTAAGGATGCTCGACGCCTATCTCGCAAAGCAAATGGGACTCACAAAGCGATAGCCAGCCTCGGACGGCGGGTTCTCACCTCTCATGACAAGGGGACCTGCGACACCACTCGTCCGCGAAAAAGAGAAAAGATTCAGCGTTTCCAGCATCGCCACCTCACCCGACTCTCCGGGCCTGATCTCGTCGAGTTCCGTTTCCATCCTGGCATTCAGGAACATCCGCTGGTTTGACCGCAATTGACGCACGTATAGCAGGTTCCACTTGGCCTCATCAGGCCGCCACAGGAAACACAAGGCGGAGCGTCGCCGATGGCATAGTGGAACTGTGAGTCGTCGACCGGGCCGGCTGCCCGCTCTCCACCAGCGCTAATCTCGCCATTGCCATGGCCGAATAGCGAGAGTTGTTTTCCGGACAGAAACCGCAGCTCCATCCAGCGGAAAAGGTAGTCCATGATGGACTTTGCGTACCCGATCTCCGCGTTGCCGGTCCAGCCGGAAGGCTCGAACCGTGTATGCGATAGCTTGTCGCAGAGCACTTTCAGTGGCACTCCGTGCTGAAGGCTGACCGACACCACGGTGCCGAAGCACTCCATCAGACCTGCAATGGTTGAGCCGGCCTTCGCCATGCGAATGAAGATCTCGCCCGGCTGACCGTTGGGGTATAAGCCAACCGTCAGATAGCCTTCATGTCCCCCGAACGCGAAGTGATGCGTGATCGCCGAACGCTCATCTTGCAACCGGTGGCGATTCGCCGCGGGCGGACCTAAGAGGTCAGACGCAGCCCCTGGCGCTCCCTCTGCCAACTTGCTTCGATCATCAGCACTGGCCGGGGTGGGTGATTTCGAACCGCCTCCACTGAAGCCTTGGATCGTTGGTTCCAAGCTTTCCATCGCTGGCCTCCTGCGGTTGGGGGGAAACTTGCGCCGCTCGTCCTGCCGCGTCATTGAGGCGTTTGTACCCCCAGACAGAAATCCGGTCAAATGAGCCGGAAGGCGCTCAGTTGTGGCTCTGCACGGCTTCAGAACAACGAGCCCTGAATAGGCGTGACAGGAGTCTGATCCACTGGTGGAACAGCAATTTGGAGTTCCTGATCCCGCTCTCCCTCTGGCGCTCTGTATTTGCTTTCCAATTGCCTGAGCAGCGCAAGATCGGTTGCCTGGTGCTCTTCCGCCAGGCGCAGTTCATACCGCGTAAGGTAGTTGCGTTTGACTATTTCTCGCTGGATCGCCCTCTCGACATCG
>Ga0116117_1000343_pt1 | contig 12593 bp, 3 predicted proteins | sample June2015DPH_11_1_FD_89790 | JGI IMG/M metagenome (GOLD analysis project Ga0116117, IMG submission 89790) | Peatland microbial communities from SPRUCE experiment site at the Marcell Experimental Forest, Minnesota, USA - June2015DPH_11_10 | ecosystem: Environmental > Terrestrial > Soil > Wetlands >... | reverse complement strand
CTCGCCTGCCGGCAATCCCTGCGGTAGAGTCAACTGGCCCGTACTCATCTCCTGCTCGCGATCCCAATGCAGATTCACCGGGGCTAGCCCTTGCACGCGCGCCGTCAGGGTTCGCGTGCTCTGCGACGCGCTTACCTTCAGCGAAATCACCTCACCCGCGCGATAGCGCGTTCGCTCCAGCCGCACCTTGACTGTCGGCGGCGTCGAAGCAATCACGAAGCTCTTCGTCTCGCGATAGACTTCACCGTTCGTGTCGCGCAAAAGCAGCCGCACCGGATAGCTACCATCTTTCATGTCGTTCGGCGCAAGAAAACGCGTTTGCCACACATCCTCGTCAGTCAGATAGCGCAGCGGCTTTTCCAGACCAAATGGGAAAAGTGCAATGACAGAAACAATCGCCTTGTCGGTATGCACCCGCAAAACCGGATCACCGGGGCGAATCACACGCGGTCTCAACAATGCTCTCGGCGCAGCCAAAAACGATGTATAGGGAGTAACAAATTTATATTTTCGCGCCAGCGCAATAATCTCATTGATTGCGACCTCGGTTTCTCCATCGCGCTCAATCTGTTCCAAAAGAGCAGCCACCCGCGCCCCAGCCCACAAACGCGGCAGTTGATCGTGCTCAAGTGCCTGCGCCGGCAAATCCGTCTTGCTCTCTGCCTTCAATCCGCGTCCGTCCTGCTGCCCATTCACGCTGAAGCTCACGTTCTTCTGCGGCTTCAAATACTGTCCCACCCAACGCGCCTCCCCGCCGTCAAAGACCGCATCTTCCAGAGAGTAGACCTTGTCTACCGCAGCCTCTGGAGCTACCGACAGCCGCAAATCGCCAATCGGCGTCCGCCCCACTTTACCCAGAAAAGCCGCCAGTTTGAAGTCGACCGCCTCGGTGGAGAGAACCTGCTCCATCACTCCGCCATTACGGCTCAGCATCTGCAAGAGAATCAGATTCGCGTCGTCGCCCACGGCAAAGACATCGGTCTTGGGGCGGCGTTCCGCGGGAATCTGCTTCCACTTTGATGTGTACCAAGCCGACAGCTTGCCACTCTGGATCAGCCCGCGCGTGACCTCGCCATCAGTGAGCAAGACCAGAGCCGCGCCGGGCGCTGCATCCGATCCGCTGAATTGATCGAGACCTGCCTCCAGCGCCTTCTGCAGATCGGTTCCACCGCGAAGATGGCTCTGACGCAGCCAATCCATTGCCGCAGTCACATTCGCTAACTCCGCCTTCACTGGCGAAGGCTTAAAACTGTCCACTCTGGTGTTGAAGAGCAGCAGATTGAACCGATCGTTCGGTCCCAGACTCTGCAACAATTTGGCAGCAGCCGCATAGCTTCGCTCCAGCTTATCCCATTGCATTGAAAGCGAAGTATCCATTAAAACAATGACCGTGCGGCCGCCCTGCCCTGGCGGTGCTGAGGCTCCAGCCGACGAGTCGAGTTGTGCCAATGCCTCAAAAAATCCAGGCTCTGACGAAGTATTCGTAGGCTGTTTCTGTTTCTCCTTTGCGAGGCTCGGAGATTGGCTTGCTGCTCCCGCTCCCGCCAACTCTTCCGATAATGAAATCACTGGATTGGGATCGCGGTAGGCGATCACTTCCAGCGCATTCCCCGTCTCGTTTTCCGTCCAGGCCGCGGCAAAGTCTTCTGCCAAATCTATGTTGGATGCTTCGACCGAGGCACGGAAGTTGTGCTCGTCCTGCTGATCGATGTGGATAGGAAGCTGATGGCCCTGGAAGGCGAAATCCTTGATCCGACCCGCCGAGTGCAGTTCGAAATGAATGGTTAGTTTAGCCACCTTCTGGCTGGCATAATCGTCAGGCTTGAGGGGAAGAAGAAAGTAACTCTTCCGCGCTGAGACGGGAATGTGTTCGTGATACTCGATCTCCAGACGCTTGGTTCCGAATGCGGGAATCGGCACGATATGCGCGCTGAAGATCGAGTTGCGGCGCGCATCGTCCTCGGTGCGCTCGCCCTGCTCCAGCAAGCCGGGATCGATGGCCTGGCTCTTCAACTCCTGATAGATCGCCTTGGCCCGCTTGCGCTCCAGAATCACGGCGGGAATTCGCACCGGTCCATCCCAAACAGCAAAATCGGAGACCGTGGTTCCGCCTGGCAAAGCAAATTGATAGTTACCCTCCTGCTGAGAGCCGGTATGGTTGGTAAAGACCTGCCGCACCCACACCCGCGCGTCGCCGTTGTCGATGTGAATCTCCACATTCATCTCGGTCAGCGAGAGAATCGCCGGATCGGGCGCCTGCTTGTCCATCGGAACCAGAACACCACTATTCGCAGTTGCCGCCATCGGCATCATGAGCATTAGACCCAGCGTCCATCCCGTAACTTTCATTCCGTTCCTCTCTGCTGCCAACTTCGCGTACACCGCACCTTCCCACAGTCACTTCGATTCCGGTTTACAGCTTATCTTCAGAGATCCTTACCAGCCCATTCTCGGTTCCCACGTAGACTACACCATCCCGGATCGCCAGCGCCGTCACATTCAGGGAAGGCAGTCCCGCAGTCACCGACTTCCAGCGCGTGCCGGTCGCGTCACCCACCAGCAGCCCCTGACCCAGCGTTCCCGCTAGAACCATTCGTCCGTCGGCGACGATGGCTGTGGGATTCACCACAACACCCATCCGCGTTGCATCGGTCGCCGTAACGCTACCATCGGTTCCCAGCCGCAAGATACCCGCGCCGTAAGTGCCCACCAGCCATTCATCGCCCACCTTAGCCAGTGCGGTAATCCAGTTATGCTTCAAGCCGGAGGTAGACGTGGTCAAGTTCCGGCGAACGGTGTCACCGGTCAGTAGCGAAAGCCCTCCCAGCGTTCCCGCCACCAGTTGGTCCCCGCTGGCGCCCAGCGCATACACGTGATTGTTCACCAGCCCTTGAAATGCGTAGATGCTATGCGCGCCGCTCGCATCGAGAAATGTAATTCCTGCGGGAGTCGCCAGCGCCATGCCGCCGTCGTACAGCGCCACATCATTCACATGATCGGCAATCAGTCCCTCTGCACGCCCTAAAACTTGTTTCTGACGGCCATCGCGGTCAAAGATCACCAGTCCATTGGCCGCGGCCACGGCTACTGCGCCTTGCCGGCTCTCTTCCACGATCCGGTTCACGCAAAAGACGTGCTCGTTCTCCACGTGCCGCACCTCTGACCCGTTGGCTGAAATCATATCCAGACCGCGGTCGAAGTAGCCCACCCAGAGACGGCTATCGGAAGCTACGAGCAGCGCGGAAATGTTTCTATCCGTCAGTTGCGCGCTACTTTCGCTCAATATCTTCCGCCATGCTCCATCTGTCTCCAGCCGCAGCAGCCCGGCGGTGGCAAGCGCGTAGCGGCTTGTTCCTACGGCCAGAAACTCCTCCACTGTGAAGGGTTTGGACTCTTGCCGGAAGAGATTGACGATTGGAGGCACAGGGAGATGATTTCTTGTCGAATGCCGATCGATGATTCCATCGGCCTTGCCACTCGGTTCCGGTGAAGAAGCGGCCAGTTCCTCGCCACGAACAAGAGCCACAATCGGCCTTCTTGCCTTCACACCATCCTCAGGTCCTGTGAGCGGCAGCCGGAAGACGCCACCCTCCATCTCACCCACAAGTAGCGAATCTCCATCGATCAGCAGCGCATGGGCGTATCTTCCTTTGGCCAGGACGCGCGCAACCTTGCCGTCGCGCACCTCCGCCACACCCATCGGAGTGCCCACATACGCGTCGCCTTCCGAAAGTGCAATCTGCTCCACTCGACGGTCCGGCATACCTTGCTCCTCACCGATCCGTGTCGTCTGCCCGCCATGCCACCAGAGAACGCCGTCGTTCAGCGTGCCCACCCATAGTTCAGCCTCAGAACCTGCCAGATAGGTGACATATACGTTGTCCGTAGTCGGATGAAATCGCTTCAAAGTCTTGCCATCGTAGATCAAAAGACCCAGCTTCGCCGTTCCCATCAGCAATCGTCCGGAACTGAGTGGAAGCAGTGCCGTGACAACCCGCGCTTCTTCGCTTTTGGCTCGAATCTGACGAAAATGCTGGCCATCAAAGGCCAAAACACCCTCGCCTAGAGTTGCAATCAAAAGCTCCGGTTGACGCGCGTCCGTGAGCACTCCGACAGCCATTTCTCCCAGCGGCGCAGCAGGAAGGTCAATACCCGCGCGATAAACTCGCTCCTGCTCTCCGTTAATGGAATAGGTATAGAGTCCCGCGGGACCGGCCAGGCAGATACGCCCCTGATAAATGACTGCGCTTTTATAGATTGCCGGCGAGGAGATCGCCTCAAATCCAGGATTCGGCTCTCTGCCCAGCGCTCGCACTTCAACGCCTAGCACTTCCTTGAGCACCGCTTCTTGCGTCGAAGCCTGCAACGCGCGCTCTACACGCCAAACCACGACACAGCAGATCACGGCAAGAATAGCAGCTCCCGCGATTGCAATAACCGCCGTTCGTCGCCGTCTGAGGTTCATCGCGGTAAATTTATCCTATAGTGAGCGAACCCAACATATCGTAAGAACCCGCAGAAATGCAAATTCAACTCAGCAAGCAACTACTTCCGCGCTTTTCCAGACCGATCTCTGACCGGAATTCTCCCCACAACTCGCACGCTTAGAACTTATCCGTGAATAGCGATGATCTGCTGGAGACAGACCATCGCTATTCACGGATAAGTTCTAAAGCAGCTATCCAACTGACACAAAACGACAAGATACTGTCAATGTCTTATTGCAGTCTTCTCAGTTCAATATTCTCTTAAAAGTGAATATGGGGCGAATAGTATCGATTGGCTTCTGTGTAGCCATCGGAACGATGGACTGACACCAACCCAGAAATAAAAAAGTAATCTGCGGCAATTGCTCCCCCATATATACTGTAGCAATCGATATCCAGAATACCGCCATGGCTGCTATCAGTGAGACGACAAATGCATGATCTTCCTGCGCCTTGGTCGTCCATAAAAGCACAGCAAGCCGCCGAAATGTTTCCAAGGCGAGAAGAATAAAAAGAATATATCCGAAATGTCCATATGCAAGATGAACCAGAAGGTACTCATTGTCTATTGAAAACATTCCGGGGAGGACCGGATGGCTTAGCAGGCTCCATCCAAGCCAACCACCTTGCTGCACGATTGGTTTGTATAGTTCGTTCATTTGCAAACGATAAAGCGCACTTCCCTGCTGTTCATTAATAATGGCACCAGGACTGGAAATGCTTGCATAATGGGAATAATATCGAAATGCAGCAGTCGCTAATACTGCGATAAGAAGCGCTGCCACCACGCTGGCGGTTTTCTTGTTCCTAAAGCGTGGAATCTGAAGAATAATATAAGCTATGCCCACGGCAAGCATCGGCCCTCGAGATTGCGTAAGATAAAGGTAAAGCAATAAAAGTAATCCTGGAATGTGATACTTCTCAAGCCAGCCGATTGGCCTTCCCATATCTGCATTTGAGCGCCATTTGCCTAGATAGACAAGCCAAACATTCAATGCTGTGGTCATCCCAATGACAATTCCAGCTAACTCTGCATCATTAAAGGATGCTGCCATTCTGCCACGTCCGGCTCTGAGTTGAATTGTCGCCTGAACAATATCAAGATGAAAAATACGCTGTCCGATTACTCCATAAATGCTTTGCCCGAAGCGCCATTCGTAAAGCCCAATTGGACCTAAAAGTAGAATAAGAACGACGAAGCGGCGTACAGTCAATAACCGCAGCCCAGGTTCTATCAACATGCGCCCGATCGCATATGAAAAGCAAATAGATATAAATGCGAGAGTGGCGGAAATAATACCATCGTTCATAATACGCTCACGTAGAATCTCGCTGGCCGTAAGGCTCACGACAAATAATCCCACTAGAGTATCCATCAAAGTTGGAATTCCATTCTGTAGAAGGCGGTACATTGCAACTGCACCAATCGGTATCAATGCTGACTGAGCCGCCGATATGGGAGGCAAATGAGGTAGCCTAAAAGCGTATCCATCAGGAAGCAGCAAGAGTGCAGGGAGATAAATGGACAAAAACGCAGTCGCGATGCGCCCGCGGATCACAAGATAAAGCGAGATTAGGCCTGGCAATACGAACATCGCGCTCATGTAATTAGATTAGCCGATTTCGCAGGTTTACACGATTGTCCTATGAATAAATGTGAAAGGCGCAATCGAAAAAAGTCAATCGGCGGGTATAATGTGTATAGAGACGCTTGACCGCACTGTCCGAAATGATTCATTATTCATAGGAGTACGATAATCTTCACAAGGTCGAGGATGCGCAAGACGGTGTCAGATTTGTGTGGCGCCTGTTCATTGTTCAATGCACATCTTCCGGATATGTCGAGTTGGCTGACGTATTTACTGTTCAATGAGAGAGTGTGAATGAAGATTGTTTTCTTGCTTCCGCAAGAAGGATCGCGACCAGCGGGCGGATTTAAAGTCGTATATGAATATGCCAACCGATTGGCTAAGCGACACCACGAAGTTTGCGTAGTACATATTGCACAGCTGTTTCCGTGCAATGTGAAACCCCGCTTTCGAGAGAGAATGCGCGTCTTTAGATATTTTTCCTACGCCCTTACAGGAAAATGGAGACCGGACCGATGGTTTGAAGTGGATCCAAAAGTTAAGCTGTCGTGGATACCATTTTTGTCGCAAATGATTCTTCCGCGTGCTGACGCCTACGTTGCAACATGGTGGACTACGGCTGATCATTTGGGTAATATGCCGTACTTACCAGGGAAAAAACTATATTTAATTCAACATTTAGAAACTTGGCTTGGCTCCGTCGAACAGGTAATGGCTACTTGGAAGGCGCCTCTGGAAAAAATTGTCATAGCGAGGTGGCTTGAAGATGTAGCTCATCAAATGGGGGAAAGATGTCACTACATTCCGAATGGACTCGACTTCACCAAATTCGGCTGCGATATTCCGCCAGAAGAGAGAAATCCTATACGTATCGCAATGTTGTTTAGCGATAGTCTGCCTTGGAAAGGATCTTTCGACGGACTTTCAGCCCTAATCACACTAAAAGAAAAGTATCCCAATCTTGAGGCTGAATTTTTCGGCATTAATGAGCGCGCGGCAGATTTGCCATCATGGATTGTCTATCATAAGACACCGGCCCAAGAGGAGTTGCGTCACATTTATAACCGAGCATCGGTATTTCTTGCTCCTAGCATTAGTGAAGGATGGGGTCTTCCGCCGTGTGAAGCTATGATGTGCGGTGCTGCCGTAGTGGCTACTGATATTGGTGGACACCGTGAGTTTTGCTCTGATGGAGAGACAGCGTTATTAGTTCCTGCGAACTCTCCTAAAGAAATTGCAGAAGCTACTGAGAAACTTATATGCAATTCCGAGTTGCGCTTAAGGCTTGCACGGCGCGCCCACCGCGATATTCAGAGATTCACATGGGATGTCGCTTGCACTGCATTTGAAAATGTACTGCAGATGCCTTTTGCTGACTGAATCACGCGAAAAAGCTGACCTACACTTCATCTATGGCGAAGTGTAGGTCCAAGACAGAACATTCTGAGTAGCCGTTGAAGCACCAGTTCCACCGGTAAACCCCACATAGGCCGTATTACCTCCAACCATGGTAGGAATATTTACTGGAAATGCCTCGGTTACAGAGGCATTGGTCACAGTGTCTGTCAGCGTCATTATAAGAGTAACTCCGTTATATACCATATGTACGTGCATTACGTCCCCGCTATGAAAATTGATTCCAGTGGCGCTAAGATCAATCGATGGCACCGTCGGCTCAGCACCTCCTGTATACAAGCCTGTGGAATCGTTACCTTCACCAGCATTACTGTACAAATCGAACTTTACTGCCACACTATTAGCAATTCCTGCATAGCCCAACCCGCCTCCAGGATAACCGAGAGCCCAAATATTGTCGCCTTGAATCACAAAAGCCATGCCATCTGCTGTGGCATTCAACTGTTGGAAAGTGAAGTCCGTAGTAAAGCTCTGCACAGGAACCGGTGCAACATACCATGCGGAACGATTCTCTCCAGTTCCTCCGTCGGTCAATTCGAGCATTCCAGTTGTTATAGATGCGCCATAATTCAGGGATAAGTTGTTGGCCGTAAATCCGCCGCTAGGATAACTAATATAGCTGGTGCTCTTTGCGCTGATCGTGTAAGCCGCCGTCGCCACAGCACTATTGGAATATCCAGTTTTTACAGCGATAGCCTCAATTGTCTCACTGGCGCTTACAGTGATTGGTCCAGCATAAACGCTGGACAAGGTTGTCGGCGTCGTACCGTTGGTGGTGTAGTAAATTGTTACTCCTGACGTTGCATCACTGATCGTTATCGTCTGCGGTGTGGTGTAGGTGCCGGCGGTAAGCGAGAATGTGGGAACAGACACAACCGGACTAATGCTGTAAGCAGCCGAAGCGACACCACTGTTCGTATATCCAACTTCTACAGCAATAGCCTCAATTGTCTCACTGGCGTTTACAGTGATTGGTCCAGCATAAACGCTGGACATGGTTGTCGGCGTCGTACCGTTGGTGGTGTAGTAAATTGTTACTCCTGACGTTGCATCACTGATCGTTATCGTCTGCGGTGTGGTGTAGGTGCCGGCAGTAAGCGAGAATGTGGGAACAGAAGCAAACTTCCCTGCCGGACTCAAATATGACCACGACAACACATTCTGCGTCGCGCTTAGCCCCCCGGTTCCACCAGTAAAACCCACATAGCCAGTATTTCCACCAATTACATTGGGAATGTTCACTGGAAATACCTCTGTTACAGTAGTGTTTGTCACCGTATCGGTAAGTGTCATGGTCAGATTGGTCCCATCATAGAGCAAATGCGCATGCATCACATCCCCACTATGCAAATTGATTCCTGTAGAACTCAAATCCACAGCGGGTACTGTTGGAGCAGAACCATCAATATAAAGTCCTGTTGAATCAGACCCTTCGCCTGCATTATTGTACAAATCGAACTTAACGGCAATGCTATTCGGAATGCCTTGGAAACCGAGTCCTCCTCCTGGATTACCTAGTGCCCAAACGTTGTTGCCCTGAATCGCAAATGTCATTCCGTCTGCAGAGGCATTCACCTGCTCAAACGAAAAGTCGGTAATAAAACTGTTCACAGGCACAGGCGTTGCAAACCAAGCAGAGCGGTTTTCTCCCGTTCCTCCGTCGGTCAGTTGCAGCATTCCGCCTGTTACTGATGTGCCATAATTCAGCGAAAGATCGCTCGTCGTGAATCCTCCAGCGGAATAATTGATGTAGTTGGTTGTTCCTGTACCAATGGTATATGTAGCCGTGGCGATAGGGCTGTTGGTATAGCCTGTCTCAATCGCAATAGCCTGGAGTGTCTCGGACGAACTCACCGTTATCGGCCCGCTATAGAGCACCGATGACGTGTTAGGCGCCGTCCCGTTCGTCGTAAAATATATAAGAGTTCCCGCAATCGCTTCGCTGATCGTCACGGTCTGTGTCGTGCTATATGCACCGCTCGCGAGTGAAAACGTTGGCGAAGGCAAGAGTGCTGCGACAGTATACGTGCCACCAGCAACAGGACTATTGTTATAGCCTGCTTCAGATGCTATTGCCTGCACAGTCTCGCTCGCAGTAACGGAGATAGGAGAATTATAGATATTAGAGGAGGTGGTTGGAGTCGTTCCATCGGTGGTGTAATAAATAGTTGAGCCTGCCACGGCTTCTGTCAAGACTACTGCTTGAGCTGTTGTATAACTACCTGGAGACGGAGACATGACTGGCGCAGGAAGAACAGGAGCAATACTATAGGTCGCAGTTCCCGTCGTGCTAGGAGCCTCACCAGGAGCAACCGCTATCGCTTCCAATGTTCCAGACGCACTCATCGCAATTGGCTTGCCATAGACCGCCGACGATGTTGTTGGAGTCGTACCGTTTGTTGTGTAATAAATCACCGCACCCGTAGAACTACTAGTGATGCTAACGGATTGCGCTGTTCCATACGCTCCACCAGGCGGATTGTAGGACGGAGTAGTCGATACCGGCAATGCGTTCGATCCAATCGTATAAACCCATGTCAAGACTTTTTGGCTCGAAGTAAGTCCACCTGTCCCTCCAGTAAATCCAACATAGGCCGTATTGCCGCCTACAAAAGAAGGGATGTTAACCTGCCAACTGGTGGAATATGATGCTCCAGTCACTAAATCTGTAATAGTCATTGACAAAACAGAACCGTTATATGCCAAATGAACATCCATTGTATCATCGCTGTGCAGATTGATTCCTGTTGAGCTTAGGTCGATAGCAGGAACCGTTGGACTGGCGCCGTCTGAATACAGGCCGGTTGAGTCCGGTCCTTCGCCGGCGTTGCTATACAAATCGAATTTTATTGCGATACTATTGCCAATTCCCTGATACCCCAGGCCGGATGCAGGATTCCCTAAGGAATAAACATTATTTCCCTGGATCGCAAAAGTTAGGCCGTCTGCAGCTGGATTAGATAGCTGAAAGCTAAAATCGGTCGTGAAAGCCTGTACGTTAACTGGTTGGTAATACCAAGCCGATCCCGCCTCGCTCAATGCTCCATTCGTCAGTTGCAAGCGTGAGTCGTCAAGATCTGTGCTTCCATTCAGTATAATTAGCCCCTGGGTACCAGCAAAACCTTCAGGAAAGTCAATCCCGGTCTGACCAATATTTAGCGTATATGATACAGAAGCGACTGGGCTGCTGGAGAGTCCAGCGGCTACTGCAATCGCATTCAGCGATTCTGTAGTACTTATCGATACAGGCCCACTATACAAAGTTGATGCAGTAGTTGGGGGCGTTCCGTCGATTGTGTAGTATATCAAGGCTCCAGGAGTAGAGTCAGTTATAGTTACTAAAAGAGTCTGTGTGTATGTTCCACTGCTTGGATTAAACGTCGGCACAGAAGCTTGCAAGGAGTTCACATATGTCTCAGAAGATACCGCACTCTGTAGGTAACCAGGGGCGCTCGCCATCGCCTGGATCGTCGTTGATGCTGTGATGACAATTGGGTTTGAGTATATTAGAGACGTCACCGTTGGTGTAGAGCCGTCAAGGGTGTAGTAAATCGTTGCGTTCGGTGTTGCATCAGTCATGCTGACAGTTTGAGTTCCGCTAAAGCTCGCTGCGGAAGGGATAACAGTAGGGCTTGCCGTCAACTGAAGTCCATTCAGGAGTCCAAATATGCTGATCTGAGATTGTGCGCCAACATATACTTTTCCATTCGCCACGGTGGGGACTGTAAACTTTACAGCAAGGCCTGGATCATCACGCGAGAAGTTCGTATTACTTGAGTATAGCGTGGACGCGTTACTTGCGCTATGAGCCTGTAAAACTGCTGGACCACCAGTCATATAACCATCGGACTCGATCGTCCAGACAATTCCTTCCGTATTCCCATTGGCTGAGATGGTAGGGTTGGCTCCTGGATAGCCGTACTTCTCCGTCGAGCTAGCAGCGGGGCCGGTAAGTAATCCATTTACGAGCGGAAATACTTTCAAAGTGTCAAGCTGTGCCCAGTAATATATGTTTCCGTTCCAGTATGCTGGCATTGTCCAAGTGCCTACGTTCCCAACAGAATATGGAAGTTCTTGAACGACTTGATCTCCAGTAGTGCTGTATCCGCCCAGGTTATCACGATCGAGCAGAAAGACTTCTCCTGATTTGCCGGCTTGCACTAACATATTTGGATAACTACCTGTGGTCTGAGTCGGAAGTATCAGGAGCCCGCCGGCTCCCTGGTCTCCATCGTATGCATCAAGCTCGGCCTGATTGGATGGCGTAAACTCATCTTGAATCGTCGGTGCCCCGTTGGTGAGATCCAAATCCAGAATGCTGTCTCCATAATCCATGCTAGATGTGTACGGAGCACCGGCCGTGTAGTCGCCGTTTCCAGTTGCAAGGAAGATTCGTCCATAAGGATGATTGATTGGATCAGGTATGTCGCCTGCTAAACCAGCTCCGCCCATCCATATTCCCGCGCCAACTCCGTTGGGCGAAGTGCAGAATATTCCTGTCTGTTGCATTGTCTGAGCATTGAATCCTGCTATCCATCCATGCCAGGGACCATTGTCACCATGTGAAGCAAATCCTACATAAACAATTCCGTTAAGCAGCAATAGTCCAGGACGCTGGTTTTCCCACTCGGGATCGAAGACGAGTGTACCACCTGAACTGCCATTTCCGGTGCCGATAACTGATGGAGAAATGACCACCGGACCGCCAAACTTCTCCGCCCCTGATGTTACGTCTAATGCGTGCAGCCGTTGGATGAAAGCGACACCCTCCAGGGTCTTGCTCACGACATATAGTGTTCCGCTTGATGGATCAATAACCGGGGTTCCTGTAATTCCAACTTCTGGAACAATATCGGTGCCCACGAGGTCCGAAGAAACGGTTGTGGCTCCTGCCGCGGCCCCATGCAATGTGCTCAACATAGAGGCGTGCCACAGCGGATTTGCGTTACTGCCCCCATTATTGTCCGCATCGAAGGCGTATACGCTGTCGTGCTCGGTCGCAACATAAACGACATTATGCGACTGCCCGCCAATCATCACTTTGGGTAGATAAAGCGGTTGTGCATAGACATATCCATCCACTGCCTGCGAAAAGAGTTTG
>Ga0116117_1000340_pt1 | contig 12716 bp, 9 predicted proteins | sample June2015DPH_11_1_FD_89790 | JGI IMG/M metagenome (GOLD analysis project Ga0116117, IMG submission 89790) | Peatland microbial communities from SPRUCE experiment site at the Marcell Experimental Forest, Minnesota, USA - June2015DPH_11_10 | ecosystem: Environmental > Terrestrial > Soil > Wetlands >... | reverse complement strand
CAGATGCCGCAGGCTTCCACCCTGATGCGCACCTGCCCTCGTGCGGGCTCTGGCTTGGGGCGCTCGACGATTTCGAAATTACCTCCGGGCTTGCTAACTTGTACGGCTTTCATGCGAATTCCTTTCTATGCGACTTGTATGAAGGTTGTGATGAAGAGCTTGCGGAGGCTCTCAGATTTTCTAAACAAGCCTGTGTCTGAGTAGATAAAAGGAGACGCGATGGGGATGCAACAAAATCGGGCGGCAGGACCCCAAGTTACGTTTGCTTGAAAGGACCCATCTTCTATAATCAACTTAACCGGACAGGTTGACTGCCCCGAACTGGAAACGGTTCGGGGTTTTATTTGCCGCCGTTCCGCAGGATGCGCTACCTAATCTTCCGCAGAGCGTCCTCGATTCGCTGTAGCGTAATCTCCCGCCCGATTACCTCCAGCGTCTCAAACAGCGGCGGAGCATTCTTGCGCCCGCACACCGCCACGCGAATCGGCTGAAACATTTGTCCCGCCTTCACTCCGAGTTCCAGCGCGGCGGCGCGCAGAGCCTGATCCAACGGATCGTGCTTGAATTCGACACCCGCTAGTACTTCTCGGGCTCGCGCGAGGACCTTCGCAGCCATAGCCATGTCTCCCTTTTGCGGGATTAGTTCGGCCGGATCGTAAGGCGGCAGTTGATCAACAAAAATGAAATCGGCGGCAGTCAGCACCTCGCTCAGCAGCTTGATGCGCTCCCGGATCAAAGGCGTGATCCGCAGCATCTTCTCCGCCGTAACGTCGAATCCCGCGCCGCGCACGATCGGCAAAAGCCGCGCGCTCAAATCTTCCACCCGCAAGCCGCGAATGTGCTCAGCATTAAGCCACACCGCTTTGGGATCGAAAGCTTCCTCCGGAGTCGCAGCCGGTTCTTTGAAATTCACAACAGCGTTGGACCGATTAATGCCTTCAAGAGAAAACACTTCTTTCAACTCCTCCAAAGACATATTCTCGCGATCGTTCTTCGGAGACCACCCCAGAAGGCAAAGAAAATTGATGAAAGCTTCCGGCAGGAATCCGGCATCGCGGTAAGTCGTCACACTGACCACGGACCCGTGACGGCGCTTGGAAAGTTTCGTGCCATCGGGCGCGACCAGCAGCGGCAGATGCGCGAACTGCGGCGGCGCACAACCGGCGGCCTCGAAGATCAGCACGTGCTTGAAAGTATTCGTAAGATGGTCTTGCCCACGAATGATGTGAGAAATGCGAAGATCGGCATCGTCGGCGCAAGAAGCGAGGTGATAAGTCGGCATCCCATCGGAGCGAAGTAAAGCGAAGTCCTCAATGTCGGCCCCAGCCTTCACCTGCTCGCCGTAAACTGCGTCAGCAAATCGCACCAACTGCCCACTCTCGCGCGGCACGCGAAAACGAAGCGCAAACGGCTCTCCCGCGGCGGCACGGCGGTCGCTCTCCACACGCGAAACTTCGCGGGCACCCGGATTAAACAGCCAGGTCCCCTGCGCCCCCGATTTTTCCGCGTCCCCCGTATGCGCCGGAGTAAAGTCGCGGTAAGCCAGGCCTTTTTCAAAAATCTCCCAGGCGGTCTTGCGGTGCAACTCGATGCGCTCGGATTGTTTGTACTCTTCGTCCCACGACAGATTCAGCCATTTCAATCCATCAAAAATAGAATCCACCGAAGCCTGGCTGTTGCGCTCAACGTCGGTGTCATCCAGCCGCAGGATCATCGTCCCGCCATTGTGGCGCGCATAAAGCCAGTTGAAGATAAAAGTCCGGGCGCTCCCCACATGCAGAAATCCAGTAGGCGACGGCGCAAAACGCACCCGCGGCCCCGTTCCAGAGGATGTCAAAGGCTGAGATTCAGGCATAAATGGCGAAGCTTCGATGGTATGGTGCCGGGCGCGCACCGTCAACCGAGCCAGCAAATTGCTCGAGAAACTCGATTCAGAAACCCCGTATTGCTTAAGTAATTGATTTCAGGTAACTAGAGTCAGGGGCACTGTACTTAAATCCTGTTGTGCTCACACCCTTGCGTGTGAAAACATTCATAATCGGCCTCTCCCAAGGTGCTGGCTAGATCTCGCAGATAAGATCTTCGCAGATAAGACCTTCGTGGGAAGCCCTCCTGGCCTCATGAATTCTATCGCCACCAGTATCGTTATTATTCCGGGCGTAGTCGCCCTGTTGCTCTGCCTGCTGTTCACCTACCTTTACCAGCAAAGCCGCCAAGCCTACTTTCGCGCCTGGCAGATCGCCTGGGCCTGCTATTCCATTCATTATGCTCTCGACGCATTCCGCTATTACTATCCGCCGGCGCCGGTCGCTTTCTTTTTCAGTTCCTTGTTCTCCATCGCAATGGCAATGTGTATTTTCGGTTCGACCCGTCTGACGAGCGGGTCTTTCCGGCTCCGTTGGTTTGACGTGGCGTTGGCTGTGGCCGGCGTGGCGGCGTCCTGCACTGATTTGATAGATCACCTGAAGCCACCCGCACTGCGCAGTGGACTGAGCCTGGAAGTCATTTTTATCACGGCGATGCTGCTGTACTGTTCGGCGGCTTTCTACGTATACGCCCACCGGCGGGGCTCCAGCGCATTCAAACTCCTCGCGATTTCGCTGGCGCTGTGGGCCGTACTGAAAGGCGCTCTGCAGTCGAACCATCCGGTGGCGGAGATGTTTGGCAGCGTCGGCCACGTCCTTGGCCCGGTGCCGCAAATGCTGCTCGGCATCGCCATGGTAATGGTGCTCTTCGAGAACGAGCGCAACGCCGTGCAGGAAAACACGCTCGCGCTCTCCACCCTCGGCGTCGATCCGCGCCGCCTGCTCTCTGCTGACGATCTGCTGCCCAGCATGCAGTCGGCCCTCGACCGGCTGGCAGGAGCGCTGTCCGCGCGCCAAGCCGTCATCTACATCTCAGAACGCTGGCGCAGCCTGTTGCCCTCGGTCGAGCGCGGCTTCTCCCCGGAATTTATCAACCTCCTCACCCGGACCGGGGCGGGCGAGTACGTCTGCGAACTGGCCTACCGGCAGGGCGGCCTGTTCACCGTGCATGACGTCGCTCATATGACCGAACCGCTGCCCATAGGCTCAGCCGGATCATTCGTTGATTTCAAGAAAGTCCTCTCAGACGCCGGAATACGAAACCTCACTGCAGTCAGCTTGCAAACCCGCGAACACGCCTTCGGGGTGATTTTATTTCCTCATGCGCAACGCAAGGCCTTCGGCACATCGGGTCCGCGCTTGATGGTGGGCCTCGCCCTGCAACTTGGGCTTACGCTCGATAACTACCTGATCGCGCACGACGCGCACCGCCGCACGCAAGAGTACGAATTGCTCACCGAGATCGGCCAGGCAATCAGCTCGCGGCTCGATCAGGATGAAGTGCTGCGCACCATCCATTCCGAACTCGGGCAGATTTTCAACACCAGCGATTTCTACATAGCTTTTCAAGAAGGAGACGAAGTCCGCTTCGAACTCGAAGTCGAGAACGATCACACCCTGCCCAAGCGTTCGCGCAAACTCGAGAATGCCTTCACCGAATATGTGATCCGGACCGGGCAGCCGCTCCTCATCCGCTCCGACCTGGAAAAGACGCGAGCACGATTAGGCGTAACCTACCGCCCTGAGCGTCCAGCCAAGTGCCTGTGCGCAGCGCCAATTCTGCTGAGCAACAAGCCAGCAGGAGTTATGGTCGCGATGAGTTCCGAACGGGAATTCGTGTTCGAGCAGCGCGACCTCGATGTCCTCGTGACCGCCGCCGGCCAGGCATCGGTCGCCGTCGAGAACGCGCGCCTCTTCGCCGACGAACAACGGCGCTCACGCCAGCTCGCATTTCTCAACAACATCTCTCGCACCGCCATTTCCAGCGACGATCCCGTGCATATGCTGGGACAAATTGTCGGAGAGATCCAAAAGAATTTCAGCTTCGATCACATCGGCATCGGCCTGCTCGATTACGGAACCAAGGAAATCGAAATCAAAGCCGAGGCCGGAGCCACAGCTCACGCCATGGGCAAGCGCATTCCGCTCGGCATAGGAATTCTTGGCCGCGTCGCCCGCACCGGCGAGCGCGCCCTGGTGCAAAATGGCCTGGAAGGCCAGATGGGCGCGATTCTGCCCGAGTCTCGCTCCGTGTTGTGCATTCCCATCACCTACGGCGAAACGCTGCTCGGCGCGCTAAACATCGAAAGCCGCAGTGAGAGCGCCTTCTCGCCACAGGATGTTCTCATTCTCAACACCCTCGCCGACCTGCTCGCCACAGCTCTGCACAATGCTTTCGTCTTCCAGAAGCTGCAGCAGCAATCCATCACCGACGGCCTCACCGGAATCAAGACGCGGCGCTTCTTCTGGGAAGCGCTGTCGGCCGAGTGGAAGCGCGCATCCCGCTCTGGACGCCCGTTCTCCGTAGTGCTGATCGACCTCGACAAATTCAAGGAAGTAAATGACACCATGGGCCACTTCGAAGGTGACCTGGTGCTGGCTCGCGTGGGAAGGCTGCTCGAGCAGAAGTCCCGCCAGTCGAACGTAGTCGCGCGCTACGGCGGAGACGAGTTCATTATCCTCATGCCCGAAACCGGCCCCGAGCAGGCGCAGGTGCTGGCCGAGCGCCTGCGTCAATGGATCGTCACCGACCCCATGCTCAGCGAGCACCACATCACCGGCAGCTTCGGCGTGGCCAGTTTCCCCACGCACGGCTTCTCCATCGAAGACATCATCCGCGTAGCCGACGCCGGCATGTACGTTTCAAAACGTTCCGGCGGCAATCGAGTTTCGGCGGCCGAAGAGTTCGCCGCCGGTGAAGAATTCGCCGCGCAACGCCAGCAGATTTCCTCCTACATCGAGGGCTTTCTGCAGCGCGAACACAACGGCCCCGAGCATCTTGAAGAACTGGGCCAGATGCTGGTGAAACTCTGCGGCGGCGAAGAGGACTGCAACGTCCCGCTCCTGAAGGAAGCGATTGAAGTTTTAAGCCGTGCGGCCGAATCCCGCGAACTTCACACCTCAGGCCACGGAGACCTGGTGGCGCGCTACACAGAAATTCTCGCGCGCGCCCTTCGCCTGCCGCCAGAAGAAACGTCCGATCTGGTTTATGCGGCGCGCATCCACGACGTCGGCAAGATTTTCGTCCCCGAGCGCATCTTGAACAAGCCCGGCCCGCTCACCGACGACGAATTCTTCCTCATAAGAATGCACGCGCGTGTCGGAGCCGAGATCGCCGGCATCCTACCCCACAGCGCCATGATGCGCCAGGCCATCGAGCATCACCACCAACGCTTCGACGGCACCGGCTATCCCGACGGCGCCAAAGGCGAGCAGATCCCCCTGTGGTCGCGCATCATCGCCCTCGCCGACGCCTACGCCAACATGCTAACCGAGCACTCAATCGCAGCCGCCCGCACGCCCGAGCAGGCGTTAGACGAACTTTCCAAAATGAGCGGCACCGGCTTCGACGGAATGCTGGTGCGCCTTCTGCTGCGCGAGCTAAAGTCGGAACGCGCATCCACAGCCAAAGACGGCTTCTAACTCGTCAGAATTGATTTCGCGCAAGCTCCCCTAATCCTGCGCGGGGAACTTGAGTCGCTCGCGCGGTGTCTCCACAGATAGGACCAGTCGCCGCTTAGCGAGGGATAGAATCCTGCCAATGCTCGTATTCCGTGTCACACGGTGGCAAACGTACGACCTGGATTGGAATGTCTTTTACTTATGGAATCGCCTGGACTGGATTTTGCGCATCGACATCCTAGTTCTTGCGGCCATGCTCGCTTACGTTGCTGTCGTTTTCGGTCGCGATTCCTATTGCTATCGTGAAGCCTCCCAAGCGCCAGTCAATCACGTTCGCGCACTCATCGTTGACCTGAACCAAAGTGTGCGAATTCTCCGGTCGATTGCGACCACCGCGCCATACCTCGGCCTTGCAGGCGCTTGCTTCGGCATCGTCGAGTCATTCCGGGGCGTCGGCATGCAAAAGGGGGCGGCGATGGCGATGATTGTCACGAACTTGTCCCATTCGCTCCTAACCACTATGGGCGGATTGCTGGTGGCTCTGGCAGCGGCAGGCTCATCCAGCTACGTGCTGTGGCTTAGAGCGAAGCTCGAACTGAATGCTGATCCAGACTGGCCTATGCGAACTCGAAATTCGGGCTCAGTACCCCGCATCTTCCCCAAATACCCGCTAAGACGGCAATTTTCGAAGCTGCCCCCGTTCGCAGTGCTAGCTGCACCTGGCCTCGCGGTTGTCATCGTGGCATTTATGAGTTTTTCAACTTTTCACGGCCCAGAGGGATTAGACGTCCGCCTCTTGGAGCCAGGGGATCTTCAGACAAGCGGCACCCGCACCCGGCCGCCTCTTATCACGCTCTCAGACGTAGGCGCGGGTCAAGAACCAGAAATCTATTTGAACTCGAAGAAGACCACTTGGGATAACTTGGGCATCTCGGTCTGCACCAGTCCGGAGGCTCAATCGCAATCCAAGGCGTATGTCGAGTCAGATGAAAACGTACGTTGGGCGGACGTGGTAACCGCAATCGACAGTGTGAAGCCACACTGCGACTACGTGGTCCTTCTCACAACTGCACCCAAGGTAGGTTCGAGTCATGGGCATCGAACCAGCAGGTCAACGAAGTAGCGGCGGTCGAGCAAGAACGACCATATAAACGATCTTGTTTACGGGAGCGTCTATAATTGGTTACGACAAGGACAGAATAACCGAATGGCACCCATCAACTGGTCCGAATGTCCCGCCGTGGAAAGCGTCCCCGGCAAAGTCAGCGGCGCTTGGACGTTCCGTAACTCCCGCACTCCGGTTAAGCTCATTTTTTGGAACCTCGAGGACGGCATGACGATCGATGAGATCGTCGAGCAATACCCCGTTTCGCTCGAAGAAATCAAAGCCGTACTCGACTTCGCCGCCCACAGTCTCGACAAGGCGCCCAGCTTCTAATCGTGCTGATACTGCTCGAGAACAACGTGCCCCGAGGTCTCGCCCTTGCGCTCACCAGCCACACCGTCACCGAAGCGCGTGAGCGCGGCTGGGCCACGCTAAAGAACGGCGATTTGCTCACTGTCGCTGAAGAAGCCGGTTTCGAGGTCCTTGTGACTTCCGATAAGAGCATCCGGTACCAGCAGAACCTTATGGGCCGCAAAATCGCACTAGTAGTGCTCTCCCAAGGACGGTGGGAACTTGTTCGGCGCAAGTTAGCCGAAATCGCGGCTTCCGTGAGCGCTGCCGCACCGGGCAGCTACACAGAGGTTGAGATCACGTTCGAGTAATCCACGCGTCCACCTTACCCGCGAGCCAAGTTTTCCACAGCCCCCTTGTGACATCTGACCTTGCGCCACAATTCAAATCAGCCCATCATGGTCGAGGCAGTGACGGTTGAAAGCACCCAGAGTGCCCGCCCCTAAGCCCTTTGTTCTCAAGATTTTGATATCTAAGTTCTTTGAAAACCATATTTTGCGAGGTCCGTTTTTCGAAACCCGCGCTGGGCAAGGCTTTCAGCGGTATTGCAAGAAAGAAGTCATCCGGGAATCCGCCTCCAAAGCCGATCCGGCCCAGATGGGCGAGTGAGGCCCAAACTTTCTTTCGGTGAGAAATCCACAGATAAAGAGCGCCGGCGCGACCCGAAGCCGCGCCGGCGTTCAAGCAAAACCAATCCCACCTATTTCGGCGGGAAGTGATCGAGCATTTTATCGACGGTCTTCTCCAGCTTCTTCTCGTTTTTGTCCGGCTTGTCACTCAGTGCCTGCTGCGCTGTCCCGCGCCAGATTAGCTGCTTGTTGTGCGCGTCATAAAAGTCCAGAACCAGCGTGCCCACGGGATAGTTTTGCACTGTGGTCGTGGTCTCGCCGAAGCCGCCCCAGCGCCATCCTCCAAGGCCGTTGTAAAACGTCTCATATTCCTTTTCATTGTGGGCGCTGCCGACGGCGGCGATGGCAACATCGCCGCCGTTATCGACACGCTGCCAGCCTTTCGACTGAAGGTCGTGGTCCACGGCCTCCTGAATGCGGCCCTGCCAGAGGGAATCGGAAGCCTGCACTTTCTCCCAGTAGTACGTGTGATATGGGGAGAAGTTAGCGTGATGGTCGTAGTCGGTCTTCACTTCCTGCGCTGAGGCGCCCATCGCAACTGCCAGCGCCAGCAGAATGGTCGAGGACAAAACCTGTAGCCTTTTCATAGGTCTCTCCGGATTAGGAATTCGTGCGCAAGACCGGGCAAGTTCGCCATCAGCAATTGCGCACCACTACGATGCCAGGCGGCCGTGCAGGGATTGCATCTACAGAACAGTTTTCGAGCGCCTTACAGGAAAGACTTCAGAGGGCTGATACGAAGCTCATCCTATGAGTGCTACGCCGTAGCCTGCTCATACGCAAAAGCCAGCCTCAGCACCAGATCCTCCCGCCAGTGCGGTCCAGCGATCTGCAAGCCTATAGGCAAGCCGCCTTTAGTAAAGCCGCACGGCACTGAGACGGCAGGCAGTCCCCAAACATTGAACGGCCGCGTGTTGCGCAGCAACGCAAGCTCCGCCGGACGAAGCGCGGCCGGATCTTTTTTCAGATCGGCAATCGCCGGTGCGGGAATTGGCATCGTGGGCGTGATGAGCAGATCAACGTCGTCGAACATTTCGTGAGCCCGCCGTCGTTCCCCATCCATTTCGCGGCGCCGCTGAATGTAATCCGCCGCCGAAATGTTCGCGCCCGATTGAATACGCCGCAAAGTTTCTGGCTGATAAAGCTCAGGCGTCCCCGCAACATGCTCGGCGTGATAAGCAAATGACTCGGCGGCCTGCACGGTCCGATCCGACGACACGCCGACCTGCACTTCGCGAACATCCGCCACCAGTTCGCCAATCACTGCCAAAGCCCGCTTCACCGCCGCACGAACTTCCTCGTCAAGATCGTCATAGAAATGCGCCCGCGGAACTCCGACGCGAAGTGTCTTCGCCCCATCGCGCAAACCAGAAACGTAATCGGAGACCGGAACATCGACGCTGCAAACATCGAGGGCATCGTATCCCGCGATAGCCTGCAACACGACGGCTGCATCGCTGACAGTCGCGGCCAGCGGACCAATATGATCGAGCGACCACGAAAGCGGAATCACGCCGCGCGCCGACACCCGCCCATAAGTCGGCTTGATTCCCACGCATCCGCAAAGCGCAGCCGGTTCGCGAATGGAACCCGCCGTATCCGTTCCTATCGCCGCATAGCAAAGCCCCGCAGCAACGGCCGCTGCCGAACCTCCAGAAGATCCGCCGGCGATGCGCCCTATGTTTCGCGGATTGTGAACATCGCCAAAGAAGCTGACCAGCGAACTCCCGCCATAAGCGAACTCATGCAGATTGTTCTTGCCCACAATCACCGCGCCCGCAAGCCGCAACCGCCGCACGACTTCAGCATCTTCGGCAGGAATGCGGTGTTCGAAAAGCGCGCTGGCAGCGGTCGTGCGCGTGCCCGCAGTATCGATCAAATCTTTGATCGCAATCGGTATCCCATGCAGCGGACCGCGCCAATTCCCCCGCGAGATTTCGATCTCCGCGGCCCGCGCCTCCGCCAGAGCAGAGTCAGCGGTCACAGTGATGAAGGCATTCAACGCGGGGTTGAGTTTCTCAATGCGATCCAGGCAAGCGCGAGTCACTTCGACCGGAGACACTTCCTTCCGCCGCAAACGCGGGGCAAGCGCAACAATAGTTTCCAAAGTGGGCATGGGCAATGACGGCCTTCATTGTAGTTGACGGCCACGTTTCACCCCGTGAACCTCTGTGTCCCCTGTGTTGAAGATTTTGCTCTCCCAGAAAAAGCAACCACCTGCCCGGGCCTATAATCAAAATCGCTGTCTGCATCGCGGAGGCAACAATGGCGGAAATGACGATTGCCCCAGTCGCAACCCACGGTTTCTTTATCGATGGCCGATGGATGGAAGACGGGGACATCGTCGAAATCCGCGCGCCCTTTGATGGCAGCGTGATCGCGCGAGTCACACAGGCGCGGCGCGAACATGCTGAAGCCGCAATTGCCGCCTCCGTGAAAGCCTTCGGAACTACACGCCGCCTGCCTGCCTTCGAACGCCAGCGCGTGTTACGTCGCGTGGCTCAGTCGATTGCCGAGCGCCGCGAAGAATTCGCCCGCATCCTCGCTCAGGAAGCCGGGAAGCCCATCAAGCTTGCGCGCACTGAAGTGGACCGCGCCACATTTGCCTTCAACGTTGCCGCCGAAGAAGCCACGCGCATCTACGGCGAGTATCTCCCGCTCGACTGGCAGGAGTCCACCGCCGGACGCTGGGGCATCGTGAAGCGCTTTCCGCTCGGTCCCATTGCGGGCATCACGCCTTTCAATTTCCCGCTGAACCTGGTCGCACACAAAGTAGCGCCGGCAATCGCGGCGGGCTGTCCGATTGTGTTGAAGCCGGCGCCGCAGACTCCGCTGTGCTCGCTACTGCTCGCAGAGTGCGTGCAGCAGGCTGGATGGCCCGATGGCGGACTCAACGTGCTCCCGCTTTCAAACGATGACGCCAGTCTTCTTGTCACCGACGAGCGCATCAAGCTGATCAGCTTCACTGGCAGCGTGCCCGTAGGTTGGGACATCAAACGCCGCGCCGGCAAAAAGAAAGTCGTCCTCGAACTGGGCGGCAACGCCGGAGTGATCGTGCATAGCGACACCGATCTCAACTATGCCGCTGAGCGCTGCGTTGCGGGCGGCTTCGCCTATGCCGGCCAGACTTGCATTTCTGTGCAGCGCATTCTGGTCGAGCAATCGGTCTACGGCAAGTTCACCGACTTGCTTGTGGATGGCGTCAAGAAACTGAAGACGGGCGACCCAATGGAAGAATCGACCGACGTCGGCCCGCTGATTCGCGAGAGCGATGCCGTCCGCGTCATTCACTGGGTGGAGGAAGCGGTGCATTCCGGCGCGCGCCTGCTCTGCGGCGGTGGACGCCGCGGGTCCGTGGTCGATCCCATGGTATTGACGGGCACAAGGCCTGACATGAAAGTGAATTGCCAGGAAATCTTCGGCCCCGTCGTGACCGTCGAGCCGTATCAGACTTTTGACGAAGCCCTGCGCCGCATCAACAACTCCAACTACGGCCTGCAGGCCGGTCTGTTCACTCGCGATGTGAAACTTCTCTTCCAGGCGTACGACGAACTGGAAGTCGGCGGACTGATCGCGGGCGATGTCCCTTCGTTCCGCATCGACCAGATGCCCTACGGCGGCGTCAAAGACTCCGGCCTTGGCCGCGAAGGCTTGCGCTACGCGATCGAGGAAATGACCGAGCCGAAGTTGTTGGTGATGAATCTGCGCTGAAACGATGTCCCACATTGTGTCGCAAGTTTCATTTTGGAATTTTTTCTTTCTCGGACGTGAAATTGCGCGACAACTGCCCGCAAAATATTTATAATTTGCTGTTTCATAGATGGTGCAGGAAAAATCTTTGGGTGTTTTCTTTGCGCTCCAACACAAGTACTCGGCAACATAGCTGGGATTGAGTGCGTCTGATCGCACTCCCTAAGCTCGTACGCAAGCATGCCGCAAATCTTTCATCGCAGCACGAACACTTTGTCGCGCGCCACCATCTTTGGCGCGGTGTTCGTCGTTGCTGTGCTCGGCTGGGCGGCGTTGGAAGTGCAGCGTTCGCCCTACGTTACCTACGCCGGAGTGCGCAAGCCACAACCCGTACCCTTCAGCCACCAGCATCACGTTGCCGGACTCGGCATCGACTGCCGCTACTGCCACACCACAGTCGAAACTTCGAGCTTCGCTGGCATTCCTCCTACCAAGACCTGCATGAACTGCCACTCGCAGATCTGGACCAATGCCCAACTGCTCGAGCCAGTCCGCGCCAGCTACCGCACCGGACAGTCGCTGCAATGGACGCGGGTGAACCAACTCCCTGACTTCGTCTATTTCAATCACAGTATTCATATCAATAAAGGAGTGGGTTGCAACACCTGCCACGGCCCGGTCGATCAGATGCCGCTGATGTACCAGCAGGAGTCGTTGCAGATGGAGTGGTGCCTGGATTGCCATCGCGCTCCGGAAAAGAATCTGCGTCCGCGCGAGCAGGTATTCAATATGCGTTACCAGCAGCCTACAGGCTTGAATCCCGTCAAGGTAGATGGGCAGAGGTACGACGATCAGTTCGACCTGGGCACAGCGTTGGTAAAGAAGTACAGCGTTCGCAGCGTGAAAGACATTACCAGTTGCAACACGTGTCACCGGTAGAGATGAGCTTATGAAAATTGTCATCCTGAGCGGAGAAATTGCTTCGCAAAGCGAAGCAATTTCGGAGTCGAAGGACCCCTGCAATGCGGGCAGTTCTACTGCCGCTGCAGGGAGTTCTCACTCGCGCTCGGACAGCATCGTGAGAATGCCTTGCAGCGTCTTTGCCGCTGCCGGCAGTACAGGGGTCCTTCGACTGCGCGAGACTTCGCTTCGCGAACTCTCGCTCCGCTCAGGATGACAGAGCTTGTAGTGATGACAGAGCTTGCCATGATGCCAGAGTTTTTGTGATGTGGAACCGATGAAGATGGAAGAACAAAACGGCGGTGCGAAGAAAGAAGATGTTTGCCCTTCGAAGAAGGGCAAGCTCGACCTCGCTTCCGTGCGCGCCGAGATTGAAAACGCAGAGTCGAAGGTGAGCGGTCCGGAGTACTGGCGCAGCCTCGAAGAACTCGCCGGCAGCCCCGCGTTCCAGGAGGCGCTGCATCGCGAATTTCCCAAGGGCGCTTCCGAGTGGGT